>Ga0136846_1241360_pt1 | contig 10319 bp, 10 predicted proteins | sample HopSoiMetagenom2_FD_96841 | JGI IMG/M metagenome (GOLD analysis project Ga0136846, IMG submission 96841) | Grasslands soil microbial communities from Hopland, California, USA - 2 Assembly 2016 (version 4) | ecosystem: Environmental > Terrestrial > Soil > Grasslands | place: USA: Hopland... | reverse complement strand
CCCTACATCAGGGAGTTCCACGGCAAGACCGTGGTGATCAAGTACGGCGGCGCGGCGATGATCGACCCGCAGCTCCAGGAGGAGTTCGCGCGCGACGTGGTGCTCCTCAAGTACGTGGGGCTCAACCCGATAGTGGTGCATGGCGGCGGCCCCGAGATCACGCGCTACATGGAGCGGCTCGGGATGAAGGTGGAGTTCGTGGAGGGGCTGCGCGTGTCGGACGCCGACACGGTCGAGGTGGCGAAGATGGTGCTCGTGGGCAAGCAGAACAAGGACATCGTGCTGCTCATCAACCGCCAGGGGCAGCCGGCGGTTGGGCTGTGCGGCGACGACGGCCTGCTCTTCCGCGTGCGCAAGCAACTCGCGGCGGGCGAGCGCGACATCGGCTTCGTGGGGGAGATCGAGCACGTGGACGTGACGGTGCTCAACCACATCGCCGAGGACTACATCCCGGTGGTGGCGTCCGTTGGCGCGGACGACGAGGGCAACTCCTACAACGTGAACGCCGACGCCGCCGCAAGCGCCGTGGCGTCCGCGATGCGGGCGTTCAAGGTGATCTTCCTCACCGACGTGGAGGGCTGGCTCGCCGACCCCGCCGAGCCCGGCAGCCGGATCTCGGAGGCCAGCGCCGGCGAGGTGCGCGAGCGCCTCGACGGCGTGAGCGGCGGGATGCGCCCGAAGCTCGAGGCCTGCATGAGCGCGGTTGAGGACGGCGTGGGCGCGGCGCACATCATCGACGGGCGGCTGCCCCACTCGCTCTTGCTCGAGCTGTTCACCGACGAGGGAATAGGAACGAAGATTTGGCCCTGAACCTCACAGACTTGCAGGCGCTCGAGCGCGACTGGGTGATGCCCACCTACGCTCGCCAGCCGGTGGAGTTTGTGCGCGGCGAAGGCTGCCGCCTCTGGGACGCCGAGGGCAACGAGTACCTCGACTTCCTGGCGGGAATCTCGGTCGCGCAGATCGGGCACTGCCACCCGGCGCTGGTCGAGGCGATCCGCGAGCAGGCCGGCCGGCTCATGCACGTCTCCAACCTGTACTACACCGAGCCGGCGATGCGCCTCGCGCAGCGGCTCGCCGAGAGCTCGCTGGGCGGCAAGGTCTTCTTCTCGAATTCCGGCGCCGAGGCCAACGAGTGCGCGATCAAGCTGGCCCGCCGCCACCGGCGCGGCGGCGAGATCGTGGTGCTCACCGATGGCTTCCACGGCCGCACCTACGGTGCACTCTCGGCCACGCCGCAGGAGACCAAGCAGGCGCCGTTCGCGCCGCTCGTGCCCGGCTTCAAGGTGGTGCAGCGCGACGACGCCGCTGGGCTGGCGGGCGCGGTGAACGAGCGCACGGCGGCGGTGATGATCGAGCCGGTGCAGGGCGAGTCGGGTATCCACCCGATCTCCGACGAGGTGCTCGAGGCCGCGCGCGAGGCGTGCGACCAGCACGGCGCCCTCCTGATCTTCGACGAGGTGCAATGCGGCATGGGCCGCACCGGCACCCTCTGGGCCTACGAGCAGACGGGCGCTACGCCGGACGTGATGACCCTGGCGAAGGGCCTTGGCGGCGGGCTGCCGATCGGCGCGTGCATCGCCTCTCCCGACTACGCCGACACGCTCCAGCCAGGCGACCACGGCTCCACCTTCGCCGGCGGCCCCGTGCCGTGCGCGGCGGCGCACGCCGTGCTCGACGTGGTTCACGACGACGCCTTCCTCGACGACGTCCGCGCCAAGGGCGAGCTGCTGCTCGCGGGCCTCGAGCGCCTGCCCGTGACGAACGCGCGCGGGCGCGGGCTGATGACCGCCTTCGACACTCCGGGAGCGCCGGAACTGGCCGGGCGGCTCCTCGCCGAGCAGCGCCTGGTGGTAAACGCCACAGGCCCGGCGACGATCCGGATGGAGCCGCCGCTCACAGTGAGTCGCGAGGAGATCGAGGAGGCACTCGGGCGAATCGGGGCGGCGATCGCATGAGCCGCGACCCCTACGACCTGGAGCGGCCCATCGACCCGCGCGACTTCACGCGCCGCACGCTGCTGGCCAACGAGCGCACCTATCTGGCCTGGTGGCGAACGGGGATCACGGCGATCGCCACGGCGCTGGCTGCCGCGCGGCTTGTCCCGCAGCTGGCGAAGGTCAAGCACGACTGGCCCTACACGGTGCTGGGCGTGGGGTTCGCCCTGATCGGGATCGTCTGCTTCGCCTACGGCCACATACGCCGCATCCAGGTGGACCGTGCGGTGCGTGAGGGCAGCTTCGTCGACCTCGATCACACGGTCACGCTCGTGATCAGCGTCGGCGGGGTCGTCCTGGCGCTGGGGCTGGTCGCGCTGATCATCGCCGAGGGTTAGCTCCGCGGCGCGTAACGGGATGGGCTTCGCCCATGCTCTTACAATGCCGAGCGTGGTCCGTCCGGTCTCGCTACTGATCGCTGCCGCGTCCGTGCTGGCACTCGCGCCGGCCGCCATAGGCAACGGCGCCCACGCGAGCGCCAACTGGACGGCCAAGATGACCGTCCCCACCCACACCCCCAAGGCCCGCAAGGCGTGGCCCGTGAAGACCGTGGTCAAACAGGGCCGCAGAAACCTGCGCGGCACCGTGCAATACCACTTCCTCTTCCAGGGGCAGGTGGTATCGACAGCCGGCTGCCGCCCGAACAAGCCCGATCCCTGTCCTTTCAACGGCACCTACAAGGACGTGATCCGCTGGCCCGTGAAGGCAGTGGGCCACAAGCTCACCTTCCAGGCCACCGTCAAGACCAAGCTCGGTGCCAAGAACCTGAATTGGTGGGTGAAGGTAAGGCGCTAGGGCGCCACAAGCTCGATAAGGGTGAATTAAGGCTTTAGCCCAGCCACAAAATGGCGATCTAGTCTGGTGTGGGGGAATTGCTCTGATCAACCGGATCGAATCGCTGTACCACGCCGTCACGGGGGCGCTGTCGCTGATCGTGGACCGGGCGGTGGCTCTCAACCCATGGTGGCTGCTGGTCGGGATCGTGCTCTACGAGCTCTCCCAGGTGGTGCGCACCCGCGGCTGGTTCAACATCCTGCGCGCCGCCTATCCCGACTCCGAGGAGCTGCGCGGCCGTGACGTGACCGCGGCATACCTCGCCGGTGCCGGTGTGAACGCGATCGTGCCCGCGCGCGGCGGCGACTTCCTCAAGCTCTTCCTAGTCCACAAGAAGATGCCGAGCGCCCGCTACTCCACGCTGCTCGCCACCTTCGGGCCGGAGACGCTCCCGGAGATCGTGTTCAGCGCCGGGCTCGTGATCTGGGCGCTCACCCATGGGTTCCTGCCGGTGCCGGTGTCCACCAGCGAGCTGCCGGAGTTCGACGTGTCGTTCGTCATGGTGCATCCGTTTCTGACGCTCGGCATCGTCGTCGCGGCGGCCGCCATTCTCTTCGTGGTCACGCGCTGGTGTCGCGCGTGCACGCGCGGCTTGGCCGAGCGCCTCAAGCAGGGCTGCGAGATCCTCCGCAGCCCCCGCCGGTTCGTGATTGGAGTCGCCGGCCCGCAGGCGCTCAGCCGCCTGGTGCGTGTCGCCGCGATGGTGTGCTTCATGAAGGCGGTTGGTCTGCCGGTGACCGTGAACACCGTGATTCTCGTGATGGCCGCGCAAAGCGCGGGCCGGATCATCCCGTTCGCCCCCGCGAGCGCGGGGCTGCGCGTGGCCATGCTCGCCTACGGTTTCCCGGCGCTCACCGACAAGCCGATCGACGTGGCGAGCATCACCAGCTTCTGGTTCACCGCCGGTGCCGTGCACATGGTGTTCGGCCTGCTGATCTCGATCGGCGTGCTGTCCTATACGTTCGGCACGGTGTCGCCGCGCAAGGCGCTCATCGCCGTCCGGGCCGCCCGGGTGCACGCGGCAGCCGCCGCCGCGGTGCGCTAAGCGCTAACTGTTACCGTCCTCCGCCTCATGGCGGAAGTCGAACGTCGCGCGCTCACGAAAACGGCGTCATACGAGGCGGTCCCCGGCGAGGTCGGGCGCGTCCTGCTGCTCTACTCCGGCGGGCTCGATACGAGCGTGATGCTCAAGTGGATCCAGGACGAGTACGAGGCCGAGGTGGTCGCCCTCACGGTGAACCTGGGTCAGCCCGGCGAGGACTTCGACGTGGTGCGCGGCAAGGCGCTCGACCTCGGCGCGCTCGAGTGCTATGTGGTGGACGCGCGTGAGGAGTTCGCGCGCGAGTACGTCCTGCCCGCGATCAAGGCCAATGCCCTCTACGGCGGCGGATATCCGCTCTTCACCGCGCTCGGACGGCCGCTGATCGCGAAGATCGCCGTGGAGAAGGCGCGCGAGGCAGGCTGCGACACGGTCGCGCACGGCTGCACCGGCAAGGGCAACGACCAGGTGCGGATCGAGTCGACGGTGGTGGCGCTCGACCCTGGGCTCAAGATCATCGCCCCGGTGCGCGGCTGGCAGATGGGCCGCGAGGAGGAGATCGAGTACGCGCGCGAGAACGGCATCCCGGTGAAGGGCGGGAGCGAGACCGTGCCTTACTCGATCGACGACAACATCTGGGGCCGCTCGTCCGAGGGCGGGCCGATCGAGGACATCGAGGAGCCGCCGCATGACGACGTCTTCCAACTCGTCACGAAGCCGCAGGACGCGCCTGACGAGCCCGAGGACGTGGAGGTGGAGTTCGAGAAGGGCGCGCCGGTGGCGCTGAACGGCGAGCGGCTCGGCCTCGTGGACCTGCTCGAGCGCGCCGGCGAGCTCGGCGCAAAGCACGGCGTTGGAATTGTGGACCACATCGAGGACCGCATAGTCGGCCTCAAGGTGCGTGACCTGTACGAGGTGCCGGCCGCGGAGATCCTTCTCACGGCCCACAAGGAGCTGGAGAAGCTGGTCGGCACGATCCACCAGAACAACTTCAAGCCGGCGCTCGACCACCAGTGGGCGTTCCTCGTGTACGCGGGGCTCTGGTACGAGCCCCTGCTCAGCGACCTCAACGCCTACATGGAAGCGGTGAACGAGCAGGTCAGCGGGAAGATCACGATCCGTCTTTACAAGGGCAAGGCCACGGCGGTCGCCCGCTCGTCGCCAAACGCGCTTTACGACCCGGCGCTGGCGGGCTTCGGGGAATCAGGCGGCCTCTTCTCACAGCAGGCGAGCCCAGGATTTATCGAGCTCTGGAGCCTGCAGTCGAGGATGGCGTACGCGATCCGCAACCGGGTAAAGGAGAAGGAATGACCCGCAACGCTTACACCGTGCTTGGCTGGATTGTCTGGCAACTCGGGTCACGGGTGGCCAAGTACCAGCTCACAAAGAAGAAGGCCAAGGTCGGCGCGGCGAGCGCGATCGCGCTCGTGCTGATCGGCGGCGTGGTGGCCGCCAAGGCCGGCTCCGGCGACGACTGAGATAGCGCGCACCGAGCGGCTCGTCATCCGGACCTTCCGGGAGGACGACCTGTCCGCCGTACACGCGATCTACTCGGACTCGCGGGTCTGGCGCTACATGGGCGTGGGGCCGACCACGACGCTCGACGAGACGCGGAAGCGACACGAGGGCATGCTCGGCTACCAGCGCGACCACGGCTTCACCTTCTGGGCGGTCACCCTCGCGGACGGTGGCGAGCTGCTCGGTGACTGCGGCCTCATCCCACTTGAGGGCGTGGGCCCCGAGGTCGAGCTCGGGTACCGCTTCGCGACCGATCACTGGGGCAAGGGCTACGCCACCGAGGCCGCCACCGCCTGCCGCGACCTCGGCTTTGGCCGCTATGGCCTCGAGCGCATCTACGTCGACGTGCACCCCCAGAACGAGCGCTCGCAGAACGTGGCCCGCAAGCTCGGCGCGCGGCGGCTCGGCCGGGCGAAGCACCGGGGCTTCGACGTCGTGCGCTTCGTGATCGACCGGCCGGCGGTTCAGTAGTTGCCGCTGATGCGGTTCCAGACGCGCTTGAACCAGACGTCGCGCTTGTAGGCGCCACCTGATTCAGACACCTCGTCCGGGCCCACCTCCATCACGGCGGGCGCCGACTTCGGCTCGGGCAGGTTGGCCGCGGCAGCAGCTCCGTCGATCTTGAGATACACACCACGCTCATGCATCGAGCCGATGATCTCCCAGTCCACGAAGCGGTCGCCGTGCTCCGTCTTGCAGATGATGCCCTCGAAGATGTCCTCCTCGGGGGCCGCGAGCACCTCCTTCACCTCGCCGACGCGCGCGCCGTCCGAGGCGAACACCGGCGTGCCGGGCTCAAGTGCCTCCCAGGACTCGGGCAAACCTTCGTTCATCCGATGCGAACCTTACCCGGGGTTGACCGCGCCATAATCGCCGCGTGGCTTACGACGAGGATCTCGCCAACCGCATCCGCGAGCTCGTCTCGAACGAGCCGGGGCTGACCGAGAAGAAGATGTTCGGAGGCCTCGCGTTCCTGATCAACGGCAACATGTCGGTGAGCGCGAGTGGCCAAGGGGGACTGCTGCTGCGCGTCGACCCGGACCAGACCGACAAGCTGAGCGAACAGAAGCACGCGGAGCCGTTCGTGATGCGCGGGCGCGCGATGCAGGGATGGCTGCGGGTGGCGCCCGACGGGCTCCGCACCAAGCGCGATCTCGAGCGCTGGGTGTCGCGCGGGGTGAAGTACGCGCGTTCTCTGCCCGCCAAGGGCTAGAGAACTGCCGGCCTCAGTCGGCCCGCGCGCTCGGAAGAACCCAGCGTTCCTCGATCCGGCGCAGCTTCCACACAAGGCTCGCCACCAGCCAGGTGAGCACGAAGAGCCCGAGGATCACGTAGCCGAGGGTCTCGAAGTCGAGCCCCACCGGCGCGCCGGTCAGCTGGAACAGCTCCACTGCCCCGACAGCGAGCGCGACCGTCACCGACAGCGCGGTGATCGTGATGTTGTAGAAGACCTTGCGGGCCGGACTCGAGAACGCCCAGCCGTAGGCCTTCGCCATGAAGATCCCGTCCGCCGTGTCCATCAGCGACATCCCGGCGGCGAACAAGAGCGGCAGGGCGATGATCGCGAGGAACGGCGTGTGCCCGCCTGCGATCCCGGCCGTCAGGGCGAGCAGGCCGATCTCGCTCGCGGTGTCGAAGCCGAGCCCGAAGAGCACGCCGAGCGGGTACATGTGGCGGCTGCTCCGGACCAGGCGCGCCAGGCGGCCGATGAAGAAGCGGTTCATGAAGCCGCGGTCGAGCAGCCGCCGCTCGAGCTCGTCCTCGTCGAACCGGCCGGCGCGAAGCCCGCGCGCGATGCCCAGGATGTCGCGCAGCACGAGCACGTTGAGGATCCCGATCGCCAGCAGGAACGTGCCCGAGATACCGGCCCCGACGTAGCCGCCGTAGCTCTGCAGCGCAGGAACGGCGGCGCCCACAGCCTGGGTGGCCACGGCGAGCCCCGTGGCGAGGGCGAAGACGACGCTGGAGTGACCCAGCGAGAAGAAGAACCCGACCCCGAGCGGCCGCTGCCCCTCCGCGAGGAGCTTGCGCGTGCTGTTGTCGATCGCCGCGAGGTGGTCGGCGTCGAACGCATGGCGCAAGCCGAACGTGTAGGCGAGGGTGCCGAGCCCCGCGATCACCGGATGGGACGCCGAGTAGTAGAGCACGAGCCCCCAGCCGGCGAGGTGGAGGAACACGACGGCGCCTCCGAGCCCTCCGAGCCGCCACCACTCTTCTCGCGTGAACGAGTTGCGAATCCGGGCCATCGACAGATATTCGCCCCTGCCCGCGAAGCGGATCAACGCAAGGTGCGGGAACTCTCCAATCTCCAATCTCCGATCTCCAATCTGACGCCGCCCTGCCGTCCACTCCCGACCCTAAGATCGATCCTCGATGCCGCCCAGCCCGGCCGTACACCTTCACGTCCACTCCGAGTACTCGCTCCTCGACGGCGCCTGCAAGATCCAGGGCCTCGTCGAGCGCGCCGCGGAGTTCGGCCAGCCCGCCCTCGGCCTCACCGACCACGGGGTGATGAACGGCTCGATCGAGCTCTACAAGGACTGCAAGAAGGCCGGGATCAAGCCGATCCTAGGGCTCGAGGGATACCTCGTAGACGACATCCGCACCGAGGCGGTGCGTTACGAGCGCAACCACCTCACGCTGCTCGCCTCCACCGACGAGGGCTTCCGCAACCTCACGAAGCTCAGCTCTGCGGGATTCCTCGAGGGCTACAGGCGCGGCAAGGCCAACGTCGACCTTGACCTCCTCTCGCGCTACTCCAAGGACGTGATCGTCCTCACCGGCTGCCTGCAGAGCCGCTTCTGCCGTCGGATCGTCGAGGACAACCCCGCCGAGGCGCGCGCGCACGTCGATGACCTGCTCCAGCTCTTCTCGCCCGAGAACGTCTATTTCGAGGTGCAGCAGAACGGGATCGCCGATCAGGCGAAGGCCAACGACGGGATCGTCCGGGTGGCGCGCGAGGTGGGCCGGCCGCTCGTCGGCACCGCCGACGTGCACTACCTCCGCCGGGAGGACTACCACCACCACGCGGCGCTCTTGTGCGTACAGACCAAGTCCACGCTGCAGGAGCCGAAGCTCAGCTTCGACACCAACGAGTTCTATTTGAAGTCGAACGACGAGATGGCGGATTCGTTCGCCGGCTTCCCAGGCGCCGTGGAGTCCACGCTCGAGATCGCCGAGCGCTGCGACGTGGACATCGCGCTCGGCAAGATGCTCATCCCGCGCTACCCGACTCCGAACGGCGAGGACGAGGGCGCGTACCTGCGCGACCTGGCGATGGAGGGGCTCCGGCGGCGATACGGCGACCCGCTGCCGGCCGAGGCCGTGGAGCGGCTCGAGATGGAGCTCGGGGTGATCGACCGGATGGGCTTCAACGCCTACTTCCTGATCGTCTGGGATTTCGTCAAGTTCGCCAAGGACAACGGGATCGCGGTGGGGCCGGGCCGCGGGTCGGCCGCCGGGTCGATCGCCTCCTACGCGCTGCGGATCACGGACGTCGACCCGCTGCGCTACGACCTGCTCTTCGAGCGCTTCCTGAACGCCGAGCGGGTGTCGATGCCGGATATCGACATCGACTTCTCGGTGAAGGGGCGCGACCGCGTGATCCGCTACGTGGCTGACAAGTACGGGCAGGATTCGGTCGCCCAGATCGTCACCTTCGGCCGCATGTTCCCGCGCGCGGCCACGCGCGACGCCGCTCGCGTGCTCGGGCACGACTACGGCGCGGGCGACCGCCTCGCCAAGCTCATCCCGGACCCGATCATGGGCCGGCCGCCGTCGTTCGAGGACTGCCTCAAGCCGGGGGAGGAGCTCGCGCGCGCGTATGCGGAGGATCCCGTAGCCAAGGAGATCGTCGATCTCGCGCGCGGACTCGAGGGCACCGTGCGTAACTCGTCGATCCACGCCGCCGCGGTGGTCATCGCGGACCGACCGTTGACGGACATCGTGCCGCTGCAGCTCGCGGAGGAGCGCGGCGTGGTGGACGAGGACGGCGCTCGGGCGTACAAGACGGTCACCCAGTACTCGATGAAGCCGATCGAGGAGATCGGGCTGCTCAAGATGGACTTCCTCGGGCTGCGCAACCTCGACGTGATCGAGTCGGCGCTCGACATCATCGAGCGCTCCACCGGCCAGCGGCCGGACATGTCGGCGCTGCCGCTCGACCATCCGCCCACCTACGAGATGCTCTCGCGCGGCGACTCCGTGGGCGTGTTCCAGTTCGAGTCCGACGGCATGCGCGAGGCACTTCGGAAGGTGCGGCCGAACGAGTTCGAGGACCTCGTCGCGCTCAATGCGCTCTACCGCCCTGGCGCGATGCGGTTCATCGACACCTACGCGCGCAACAAGCGCAACCCAGAGGCGATCGCCTACATCGACGACCGCCTGCGGCCCATCACCGAGTCCACCTACTCGGTGATCCTGTATCAGGAGCAGTCGATGCAGATTGCCAAGCAGATCGCGGGCTTCAGCGGTCCGCAGGCCGATGACCTGCGCAAGGCGATCGGCAAGAAGAACCGCGAGGCGATGGCCAAGCTCAAGCCGAAGTTCTTCGACGGCTGTCGTGCCAGCGGAACGGCCGAGAACGTGATCGAGCAGCTGTGGGCGGTCAACGAGGCCTCGGCCGACTACTCCTTCAACAAGTCACATGCCGCCTGCTACGGGCTGATCTCGTACCGCACCGCGTGGCTGAAGGCCAACTACCCGGCCGAGTACATGGCCGCTCTCATCTCCTCGGTGATGTCCACCAAGGACAAGGTCCCGTTCTTCGTGTCGCGCTGCGAGGAGATGGGGATCGAGGTGCTGCCGCCGGACGTTAACGAGTCCGGGCATGACTTCGTGGTGGTGGACGGCAACATCCGCTTCGGGCTCGACGCCGTGAAGAACGTGGGGGCGGCGGCCGTCGACGCGATCATCGCGGCACGCGAGTCGGG
>Ga0136846_1239334_pt1 | contig 10319 bp, 11 predicted proteins | sample HopSoiMetagenom2_FD_96841 | JGI IMG/M metagenome (GOLD analysis project Ga0136846, IMG submission 96841) | Grasslands soil microbial communities from Hopland, California, USA - 2 Assembly 2016 (version 4) | ecosystem: Environmental > Terrestrial > Soil > Grasslands | place: USA: Hopland... | reverse complement strand
GTTCAAGAGCCTGCTGTTGTTCGAGCCGGCCAAAGTGATGGACAAGATCGGACAGCCAATCCTGATCATCCAGGGAGATCTCGATCAGCAGGTCTTCCCGCACAACGCCGACCAGCTCGCCGCGCTCGCACGAACGCGAAAGAAGTCGCCTCCTGCCGAGGTTATTCATCTGCCCGGGATCAATCATCTTCTGATACGCGCCAAGACGGGAGACGTCGCCGAATACGAGACGCTTCCCGACAAGAACATCACTCCCGAGGTCGTCAAAGCAATTGCCGAGTGGCTGAAGAAATAAGATCGACTACACTGACCGCCAATCGGGGTCCGGCAGCCGGGAGCCGGACAACCGACGACGGACAACGCACAACCTGCAACGCGCAACGGACATTGAACGAATGAGAGTCGGCGTCCCCAAAGAAACGTTACCGGGTGAGACACGCGTCGCCGTGATTCCGGCTGCCGTTCCTCCGCTCGTAAAGGCGGGGCTCGAGGTTGCGGTGGAGTCCGGAGCGGGAGCGGCGGCCGGCTTTCCCGACGAGACCTACCGATCGCAGGGGGCCACTGTCATTTCCCGACCCGAGTTGTTCCGAACGTCTGACATCGTTCTGCAGGTCCGGGCGACGCCGGCCGATCCCTCGCTGCTTCGACGCGGTCAGACCGTCATCGGCTTCGCCGATCCGCTCGGCAATCCACAGGCGATACGACAGCTCGCGCCGACCGGCATCAATCTATTCTCGATGGAGCTGATGCCGCGGATCACCCGCGCGCAGAGCATGGACGCGCTATCGTCGATGGCGACGATCGCGGGCTACAAAGGTGTGCTTCTTGCCGCGACGACGCTGCCGCGGATGTTTCCGATGCTGATGACGGCGGCCGGAACGATCTCTCCGGCGCGAGTATTCATCATGGGGGCAGGCGTCGCCGGCCTCCAGGCGATCTCGACCGCCCGTCGTCTTGGCGCGAAAGTCGAGGCTTATGACGTGCGGCCCGCGGTCAAGGAGCAGGTGCAAAGCCTCGGCGCGAGGTTCGTCGAACTTCCACTCGACGCAGCCGACGCCGAGGACAAGGGTGGATACGCGAAGGCGCAGGACGAATCCTTCTACCGGCGCCAGCGCGAAATGATGATGAAGGTCGTGGCCGCGAGCGACGTCGTCATCACGACCGCACTCATTCCGGGGAAGCCTGCACCGATTCTGGTCACGAGGGAGATGGTCGAGGCCATGGCGCCCGGTTCGGTCGTCGTCGATCTCGCCGCCGAACGCGGCGGCAACTGCGAGCTCACCAAGCCGGACCAGATCGTCACGCACCAGGGCGTCACGATCCTCGGACCCTCAAATCCTCCGGCGCTCGTTCCCTACCATGCGAGTCAGATGTACTCGAAAAATATCACCACGTTCCTGACGCATCTGCTTGGGAAAACCGGAGCCGCCGAGCCGTCGCTGCCGATCAATGTGGATGACGAGATTACCAAAGAGACGCTGCTCACACGAGAGGGAGCTGTCGTCCATCAACGTGTCGGAGCAGCCTGACGAACGATGTGGATACTCAAGAGCGCCGACGAGGCGCAGGACCCTTTCACGTTCCGCATTCTTCCCGGCAACATCAAGACCATCGGGCGCTCATCCGGTGCGCAGTTCGTCCTCGACGCCGCGCTGGTGTCGCGGCTCCACTGCCGGCTGAGCGCGGGCGCCACCGAACTCCAGGTCGACGATCTGGACAGCACGAACGGCACCTTCGTGAACGGCAAACGAGTGAAACGATCCAGCTTGAAGGAAGGCGACAGGTTGGGCGTCGGACGCGTCGAACTGGTCGTCAGCCGAGAGTAGGCTTGGTGGCTAGGCTCCAATAACAAATGGGTTCGTGCGCTTCTCGATCCCTATGGTCGTTCGCTCGCCGTGCCCTGAATAGACAACTGTCTCGTCCGGGTACGCGAACAGAACCGTTCGGATCGAGTTGAGCAGAGTCGCCAGGTCGCCCCCGGGCAGATCCACGCGACCGATCGAACCCGCGAAGAGAGTGTCGCCAACGAAGAGCGTGCGTTCGCTTTCTTCCTCGCGGCCGATCGCCAGACACACACCCCCAGGACAATGCCCTGGCGTGTGATACACCCAGGCGCCATACCTGCCAAACCGCCACGGCCCAGGACCGTCGTAGAAGAAGTCGACATCCGGCTGTGGATCGGCTCGCACTCCAAGCATTTGCGCCTGTTCGGTGACCGCCTGGTAGAGGAACAGATCTCCCTTGTGCAGCCCGACCGGCGCGCCCAGTGCCTTCTTTGCGGCGCCAACACCGGTGATGTGGTCGATATGGGCGTGCGTCAGCAGGATGTATCGGACGCGAAGATTGTGTTGATCGACCGCCTCCAGCAGTTCGCCTACCTCGTCGCCGGGATCGATGACGACGGCCTCACGTGTGTCCTCACATCCGACGACGAAGCCGTTCTTGTAGAAGGGAGGAGCCGATCGAATTTCGAGAATCATGGGTGAACTACTGAGAATTGGTGAATTGGTGAATTGGTGAGCCGTTTTACTCTCAATTCTCGCATTCTCAGTCAAATGGCCAACACTACTTACTCAGAAGCGCGACGCGTCCAGGATAGCTTTCTCGCCGGCATCGAGAAGCGCTGTCTCATCTGGATGGCGAAGCGACTACCCGCCTGGATCAATTCCGATCACCTGACGGTCCTCGCGGGCCTCGCGATGTTGGGCGCCGGAGTGTGCTACTGGAATGGAGCCCCGGCGGCGCTGCTGACTTCCGTCGCGCTGCTGGTGGTCAACTGGTTTGGCGACAGCCTTGACGGCACCCTCGCCCGAGTTCGCCACCACGAGCGCCCCCGGTATGGCTTCTACGTCGATCATGTACTGGACGCGCTTTCCATATTGTTCATCTTCGCTGGCCTGATTCTCGGCAGTCACATCCGCCTGGCGATTGGCGGAGCCTTCCTGCTCGCCTACTACCTCCTGACGATCGAAGTCGCTCTGGCCACCCACGCGGTTGGCGTGTTCCGGATCTCGTTCTGGAAGTTCGGTCCGACCGAACTGCGAATCCTTCTCGCGATCGGGTCGCTGCGCCTGATGCACTCCGACTTCGTCCGGATCGCGGGGTCCGACTACCGGCTCTTCGACATCGGTGGCGTGATTGGAATCGCTGCGCTCGTGGTCACTTTCATCGTCGCGGCGGCACGCAACACCTCCACGCTCTATCGCGCGGAACCGCTGCCCGATCGATCGACGAAGACGTCAATGCCGGTTCACAGCCTGTGGGCACAGCTCTCGAAGTAAGTGGGCTATGATCGCGACATGATCCTGGCCGCGGTCGACGACCTTCTCTTCAGTTCGAAGATACGTACGACGGCGAAACTAGCCGGGGTTGAGCTGCTGTTCGCCCGAACTCCTCCAGAGATTCTCGAGCAGACTCGCACGCGACGGCCGGCGCTGGTTATTTTTGATCTCAACAGCGCCAAGGCAGACCCGATTCAAACCATCGCGGCACTGAAGCAGGATCCCGAGCTCTCGTCGATTCGAACGCTCGGGTTCGTTTCGCACGTGCACACTGGCCTGATCGAGGAGGCTCGCCGCGCCGGCGTCGACGACGTGATGGCTCGCTCCGCAGTCGCGTCGCGGTTGGCCGAAATCCTTCTCGGCGCAGCTCCCTCCAGCACCTGATTACGATCGACGCGATCCATACGGCGGCACACAGGCTCGAGGGACGAGTCGTTCAGACGCCGCTTCGGCGATCCGAGTGGTTGTCCACCCTGAGCGGTGGTGACGTCTTCCTCAAGCTCGAAACGCTGCAGCCGACCTTTTCGTTCAAGATTCGCGGAGCGCTGAATGCCGTTGCCGCGATCGTCGAAGGTCACGCGCGACAGCCGGCCAGGCTGGTCACGGCTTCCGCCGGCAATCACGGACAGGCGCTCTCGCACGCGGCACGAATCGCGGGACTGCCGCTCACTGTCTACGTCCCTGAAACGGCTCCACGCGCGAAGCAAGAAACGATTCGACGTCTGGGTGCCGAGCTGATCGGCTGCGCGGATTACGACGAGGCCGAGTCTCGAGCGAAGCAACACGCCGCGTCCGGCGCGGCGACCTTCATCTCCCCCTATTCGCATCCCGACGTTATCGCGGGAGCGGGAACCGTCGGACTGGAGATTCTCCAGCAGGATCCTGGAGTCGATGCGATTGTCGTTCCGGTGGGAGGGGGAGGACTCCTGAGCGGCATTGCGGTCGCGGTCAAAGGCTCCGGACACCGCGCAGAAATCGTGGGTGTCGAGGTCGAAGCGTCGTGTCCATTCCGCCAAGGTCTGGACGCCGGCCGCATCGTTCACATCGAGGTAGGCCGCACGCTTGCCGACGGACTCAGCGGAAATCTCGATCCCGACACGATCACCTTCGAGATCGTGCGTACGCTGGTCGATCGAATGACGCTCGTCACCGAGCACCATCTGCGCGACGCGATCGCTGGAGTGTTCCACAACGAGCGTCTGATTGCGGAGGCCGCGGGAGCAGCGGGCGTAGCCGCGATTACCGGTAACACGCTGCCCACGAAGGGACGGCGAATCGCCGTCGTCCTGTCGGGCGCGAACATCGACTCCGACGTGCTCGCGTCTCTTATCTGAAAATCCACCACGCCAGGCCCGCCGCGATCGCGGCTGCGGCGGCGACCCACCATTTCGCGGAACTGGCCCGGTCCTCTTCGATTCGAAGCAGTTCCGAGGGTCCGGTCAATCCCGACCGGACATCCAGGATGGCACCAATCCCGCGCAGCTCCGCGGAGAATGACGCCGCGCTCTGCGGACGGCTGGCGATGTCCTTCGTCATCGATCGTGTGATCAGCGCGTCGAAGTCTTCGAGCGATGTCGAGAGGCTGTGTGCTGGAGGGATGGTCGCCGCGATCACGTTCACTGCCGTATCCTCCGCGGTTCCGGCCGCAAACGGGTTTCGGCCGGTCAGCATCTCGTAGGTGATGACACCGAGCGAAAAGATATCGGTGCGCGCATCTACGGCGCTGCCGAGCACCTGCTCAGGGGACATGTAGCTGACGACCGAAACCGATTCGGTCCCGAGTGACCGGGGTGCGCGCGCCGCCTCGGCGCGGATCCGGCCGCCAGAGGTCCAACGCGACATGCCGAACTCGAGCAGCTTCGCGCTCCCCTTATGAGTGACGATGATCGTGTCGGGCCGCAGATCGGCGTGGAGGATGCCGTAGCCATGACCTTCCGCCAGCGCGTCGGCGATCTGAACAGCGAGTTCGGCTACTCGTCGCGGGTTGACCGATCGTCCTTCGCATTCCTGCCGGAGGGTAATCCCGGATGCGAACTCGTAGGCGAGGTAGCAATCGCCCTCGTACTCACCGACATCGAACAGCGTTGCGATGTTCGGATGCGAGAGCGCCATCGCGGCGCGGGCGTCTTCGAAGAACGCGACACGGCTCGCAGGGTCGGCGAACGCCTCCGCGGATATGAACTTCAGCGCAACCGTCCGTCCGACTTTCGTATCGCGCGCGCGAAACAACTCTCCCGTCGCGCTTTCACCGAGGCGCTCGAGGACGTTGTAGTGTGCGATAGCGGTCACGTGCGATTCAGCGTTTCGGCGGACGGGACGGCCGCAGTTCGACCCGGCTCGGGAGACTCCGCGCTGGATGGCCGATCAGATCTATCACCACTTGCGCGACGTCCTCCGGCGCAAGTTTCCAATCGTCGGCAGGACCGCTCGGCGACTCCCCGCGCCCAAATCCGGTCGAGACCGAGCCCGGCATCACATAACTGACCCGGATATTATCGTGGCGGACCTCCTGCATCAGCGATTCACTGAATGCATTCACCGCCGCTTTCGACGCGCAGTAGGCCGCGCCCGCTGCGAACGGGTTCTTCCCTGCGAGGCTGCTGATGTTGATGATCCAGCCTCCCCCGCGTGCCTTCATGTGCGGAATCGCTGCGTGGCAGCAGAAAAAGATTCCACTGAGGTTGGTTTCAATGACGTCATGCCATGACGCGATGTCGGTGTCGGCGACGCTGCGGAAGATGCCCACTCCCGCGTTGTTGACCAGGATGTCGAGGCCACCGAACTGTTGCACGGCCCCGTCGATTGCCGCAGCCGCGTCGTCCGCATCCCTGACGTCGGCGACTGACGCATAAATACGATCGACCCGTGCCGCATCACCGCGCGCGAGCTGCTCACGGGCCTCGTCGAGGTTCGCCGCGGTGCGGCCGGTTATCGACACTCGCGCACCTGCGTCGAGCAACGCTCCCGCGATCGCGAGACCGATGCCGCGCGAACCTCCGGTCACGAGCCCGACGCGTCCTGTCAGATCCGGTGTGTGGGAAATGGCCGCCATGACAGTAGAAGTTATCTCATAAACTGGCGGCTTGTAACGCCGCGAGCGAGCCACGCAATCGGCCCGCCTTCGCGCCGTAAGCGCTTCGGCGAGGTCTCGCCGGAGCTTTAGCGTAGGCGGAAGCGCGCCGACAACGCGGCGAGGGAGACCGCGTGTTGGGGAGTCCGAGGGGCGAAGCGTCCCGGTTAAGGCTAGGATAATCGAGTCCGTCGCATGTCAGTTCAGATGTCCTTCGTCGCGGTCCTTGGTGCCGGAAACCTGGGCGGAACCCTCGCGCACAGACTGGCGCTGGGCGATCGAGTCCGTGAGGTCCGGCTGATCGACACCGAGGAGCGCATTGCGCAGGGAAAGGCTCTCGACATCCGCCAGGCATCGCCGATCGATGGATGTGCGGCGATCGTCACCGCGGCAGGATCGATCGCCGCCGTCGCAGGAGCTGCTGTCATTGTCGTGGCCGATCCTGCATCGGGAAAGGGGGAGTACGCCGGAGAAGAGGGCCTCGCTCTCGTACGGCGTCTGAATGCCGTAGAGCCCGGCGCGCCGATCGTGTGTGCGGGCGGGTCGCAGCGGGAGGTGATCGCTCGGGCGGTCGCCGAGCTTCACATTCCGGCGTCTCGCATCGTGGGATCCGCGCCGCTGGCGCTCGAGTCCGCCCTTCGCGCCCTCGCGGGCGTGTCGCTGGACTCCTCGGGTGTCCCGATCGCGCTGACCGTGGTAGGCGTTCCTCCTCGCGACGCGGTCGTCGCCTGGGAGGAAGCATCCGTATCCGGCCAGCCTCTTACCGCGAACCTCCCAGCGCACGTCATCTCGGCACTGAATTCGCGCATTCCCAGCCTATGGCCGCCTGCGGCGTACTCTCTCGCGTCGGCGGCCTCGCGCGTGGTCGAGGCAATGGTGGTCGGATCGCGGCAGCGCCAGTCGTGCTTCGTTGCGGTTGAGCGAGGGGGCGTCGTATCGATGCCCGTGGAACTTGGGCCTGACGGCGTGCGGCGCGTGATCGAGCCGGTCCTGACGCGTCAAGAACGAACGAGACTGGAAAATGGGTTGGGTAATTTCTGATTGATGAATTCTGATTGCTGATTGAAACGCTCTCCGCCTCAATCAGCAATCAGCAATCGACAATCAGCACTTTCAGTGAGTCGCTTCACGTGCATGCAACGTGATTCCGCCAGCGAATTCGCCGAGATGCTGGCGCAGGATCAGCCGGCCGCGGTGCAGACGCGACTTCAGTGTCTGCGGCTTCACACGAAGGATCGCGCTCGCCTCTTCGGTCGACAGTCCCTGAATATCGCGCAGAATCACCGGCACGCGATACACCTCGGGCAGGTGCGTGAGCGCGGTGATCAGACGACCGCGCAGCTCCGCCCGCATGACCTGATCGTCAGCCAGCGACGACCAGTCCGCCGGATCCTGGGCCACTTGTTCTGGTCCTTCATCCTGTCGTGGAACTTCGTGCGGCCGGCTGAAGCGGCCGTTCCGCAGCCGCGACATCGCGGTGTTGAAGGTAATCCGATAAATCCAGGAAGAGAGCGCCGCGTCTCCGCGAAACGCATCAATCTTCCGGTGCACTTTTAACAGAACATCCTGGGTCACCTCTTCGGCATCTTCCCAATTTTTGAGATAGCGGAACGCAAGCTGGTGGATTCGCGGTCCGTAGGTCAAGGCAAGATCGCTGACGGCCGTGCTGTCCCCCGCCTGCATCCGGCCGATCAGTTCCTGCTCCGCCGGCTGACGCATCTGGGGCCTCCGTAACGAACAGAACACGGAGGGGTAGCCCTTTATTCCAGTTCTGAAATTGTTGTTCCTAAATAGATGATAGAGATGGGTTTATCGACGAGCTTCCGCGTCAGTTCAGCGGGGCTGGCGCCACCGCAACCCGGTCGAATACGGAGCTGAACGCATCGGTAATCAGAGGAATTGCTGAGCTGACTTCGATGTGTTTCCCGGTCAACTTTTCGAGCGAGGTCACGCGTTTATCCGCGATCCCGCACGGCACGATCAGATCGAAATGCTCGAGCCTGGGCGCGACGTTGAGCGCAAACCCGTGACTCGTGACCCAGCGGGCAATCCGAACGCCGATTGCTGCGAGTTTTTCCTCGCCGACCCAGACGCCCGTCAAACCCGGCAGCCGCGTAGCACCCACGCCAAAGCTCGCCGCGGCCTGAATCAGCATTTCCTCCAGGTCCCGCACGTAACGATGAACGTCGCATCGATCCGGCCGCAGATCGATGATCGGATATCCGACGAGCTGGCCCGGCCCATGGTAGGTCACGTCACCGCCACGCCCCGACTCGAATACCTCGACACCTTGCTCTTCCAGCGTCTCCGCGGTCGCCAGGATGTGCGTGCGATCATCGCGAGTCTTCACGCCAAGCGTAATCACCGGAGGATGCTCGAGAAGGAGAAGCTGATCGGGGATTGCGTCGGTCTTTCTTTGTTCGACGAGACGCTTCTGCAGGTCGACGGCTTCAGCGTAAGGGACCGTTCCGAGCCAATGGACTTCAAGGATGCGAGACATATCCACGCAACACGAATTGCTGAATGCTGATTTCTGAATGCTGAATGAAGACGGCGGAACGCGCAGCCTTCGACAATTCAGCAATCAACATTCAACATTCAGCATTTTCTATTACATCCACGCTTCTTCGAAGTTCTCCAGTCGTTGCTTGACGAAAGCAAGAAATCGCCCCGCGTCGGCGCCGTCGACCAGCCGGTGATCGTGTCCAAGCGTGATGTGACACATCGGCCTGATCGCGATCGCATCGTCGATGACCACGGCTCGCTTCTCAATCGTCCCTACACCGAGAATGGCGACCTGCGGCTGGTTGATGAGCGGTAAACCGTAGAGCGCACCAAATATTCCCGGGTTCGTGATCGTGAAAGTTCCCGCCTGCACTTCTTCAGGATTCAGCTTCTTGCTTCGCGCGCGGTTCGCGAGATCGTTGATGGCCCGGGTCAATCCCAGCAGGTTCTTTTCGTCCGCATTCCTGATCACCGGGACGATCAGACCATTCTCGAGAGCGACCGCGATGCCGAGGTTGATGTCTTTCCTGTAGATGATGTTATCGCCGTCAACCGAGGCGTTGACGATTGGGAACTCACGCAGGGCATCGATCGCGATCTTCGCGATGAATGCGGTGAACGTCAACTTCGCGCCGGCTGCCTCGTAGTCAGCTTTCTTCTTGTCTCGCAGCATCGACACCCGCGCGAAATTCACTTCGTACACCGAGTAGACGTGCGGCGAGGTGTGCGCGCTCAGCACCATGTGCTCGGCGATCTTCTTACGCATGACGGTCATCGGAACGACCCGAACGTTCTCACCCGGCTTGAACGCCGGCGGAGGCGCCGCCGCCGGAGCCGTTGCTGCCGGTGCTCCCGATGGCGCCGGCGTTGCCGCCGGACGATCCGGCTTCTGACCCAGCTGGATGTAGCCCAGGATGTCCTGCTTGGTGACGCGTCCGCTCAGCCCCGTTCCATGAATCTGGGTCAGGTCCACCTTGTGCTCCTGCGCGATCTTGCGCACGAGCGGTGAACTCTTCTGCCGGCGGACATCGTCGCGGCTGTCCGAGCCGGCCGCTTCCTCGGACTCGTCGTCGTCGGACGCGCCAGGGCTCGCACCGCTTTCTGGCTCTCCTGCGGCCGCCTCTGGAAGCGTGTCGGGGAATTTGGATTCGCTGCCTGTGTTCGTCCGTGTTGTTCCCTGGCCGGACGTGCTCGCCTCGCCTGCCATGCCGATGGTGGCGACCACGCTGTTGACGGGGACCGTTTCCCCCTCTTTCACCTTGATTTCGGTCAGCACGCCTGACGCCGGCGACGGAATTTCCGCGTCGACCTTATCGGTGGAGATCTCGAATAACGGCTCATCCCGATCGATGGTGTCGCCGACTTTCTTGATCCATCGGACGATGGTGCCTTCGGCAATCGACTCGCCCATCTGGGGCATCACAACGTTGGTCATAATCGTGTGCCTTAATTGTAGTTCCCAG
>Ga0136846_1238025_pt1 | contig 10319 bp, 7 predicted proteins | sample HopSoiMetagenom2_FD_96841 | JGI IMG/M metagenome (GOLD analysis project Ga0136846, IMG submission 96841) | Grasslands soil microbial communities from Hopland, California, USA - 2 Assembly 2016 (version 4) | ecosystem: Environmental > Terrestrial > Soil > Grasslands | place: USA: Hopland... | reverse complement strand
TCTTCGTGACTTTCGAACCTTCCGTAACGCAATGCGAGCACTGGCAACACGAGCAAATTCAGCGCCGTCGAAGTGATCAATCCTCCCACGATCACGACCGCCATTGGGCCTTCGATTTCCCGTCCGGCTTCGCCGCTGCCGAGCGCCAGCGGAAGCAAGCCCAGCGCAGTAACGATCGCAGTCATCAACACCGGCATCAGCCGTTCCGAAGCGCCGCGAGTCGCTGCCTCCGCTCCCCAGGTCATGCCTTCCTGAGTGACGAGATGTTCGAAATGCGAAAGCATCATGATCGAGTTGCGCGTCGTGATGCCAAACAGCGTCACGAACCCCACCAGCGCTCCGATCGTCAGCGCGCTCTCGCCGGGAGCGATGAGATGCGTGAGCCATACCGCCAGCACGCCGCCCACGAGTGCAAAGGGGATATTCACCAGCACCAGCAAAAGATTGCGCCAGTTATGGAAGACGACGAACAACAACATCACGATGCCTACCGCCGCTATGGCCGAGTTGAGCAATAGTTCGCGCTGTCCCATCGCTTTGGCCTGCGCTGCGCCGCTAAAAACCACATAGGCCCCAGCGGGCAGATTGACTTTCGCCGCGACCCGCTTCTTCGCTTCCGCGACAAAATCGCTTACGCCGCGTTCGCGGGTGGAGCAGGTGACGGTCTGACGACGACGCCCGCCTTCGTGCAGGATCGAAGGCCGCCCGGCGGTGAGATAAATGTCGGCCAACTCCTTCAATGGGTAGCGCTCGCCCTGGACGCTGCTCAACAAAAGCGAGCCAACCGCTTCCGGATCCTGCCGCTCGGCCGGATCCAGAATCACCTCGACGTCGGCCGTCTGGTTTCCGCGATAGGTTTGTGCCACCAGCATGCCCTGGTAAGCGGTTTGCACGGATTCCAGCACCGAGACCGGCGCGAAGCCAAATTGGTTCAGCCGCTCCGGGCGCAAACGAATCACGAGCCGTGGCGCGCCAGGTTCCGATTTGATTTTGATATCCGCATTCCCCGGCACCTCGCCGAGCACGGCGGCAATCTCTTTGGCTTTTTCATCGAGCAGATCGAGGTCCTCACCGAATATGTTGACGACGACGGGCTGCGTTTCACCAGCGATGGTTTCGCCGATGCGATCCCCGAGAAAGGTTACCACCTCGGATTGCACACCCGGGAATTCCTTCAAAATGTCCCTGAGCACATTGCCCATCTTTTCGGCCTCTTCGCCGGCGATCGGTTTAAGCTCGACATGGAATTCGCAGCGATGCGGTCCCCACGGATCTTCGCCCAGTTCGGCGCGGCCAATTTGTTGCGACACCGTGGCAATGTTTTTGTTATTGAGCATTTGCCTGGAAATTTGGGCCCCCAGCCGGGCCATTTCCTTGAGGGAAGTGCCAGGAGCGGCAAAAACCTGGCAAACGAAATGGTCTTCGCGAAACTCCGGCAGGAATTCGCCGCCAAAGAATGGCCGGGTGGCGACCGCGACGATGCAGCCAACGCAGAAAATGAGCACGGCGGCAATGACAGCCCGCGGCCAGCGCTCGATGAATCCAAGAATGCCGCGATACCAGTTTTTGAGCCAGCGCTGGATAAATGGATCTGTTTCCTGCCGCACGCCTTTATCAAAAAAGAGGTAAGCCAGGGCGGGCGTCAGAGTCAGTGCCACGAGCAGCGATGCCATGGTCGCCAGAATATAACTTAAGGCCAGAGGCGCGAAGAAACTGCCGACCAGGCCAGTCAGAGTAAGAATCGGGAGGAAGATCAAGGCGACGATGAAAGTGGCGTACACCACCGCACTGCGGACCTCGAGCGAGGCGTTCAGAACAACGTTGAAAATTTCCCGGGGGCTGGAGGTTTGGGCGGTGCCCTGAGCCGCTTTGTTGCGATGATACTCGCGCAGACGGCGGAAAATATTTTCGACGTCGATGATGGAGTCATCCACGACTTCGCCCAGCGCAATGGCGAGCCCGCCGAGCGTAATGGTGTTGAGGGTGATGCCGAATTTATCGAGCACAAGCACCGCCGTGAGCAGCGAAAGAGGGATAGCCGTCAGCGAAATGCACGCCGTGCGGATGCTGCCCAGCAGCAGGAACAAAACAATCACGACCAGAACGCCGCCGAGCAGCAGTGAGTGTTTCATATTTCCCACTGCCACCTCAATGAAGGTCGCGGGCCGATGGAGCCGGTCATAAAGCTGAATGCCTTGCTTCGCCAGGGTTGGCTTCATTTCGTCGAGCGCCGCCTCGAGCAGGCGGGTTGCGTCCATCGTGTTGGCGCCGTATTGGCTGGACATGGTCATGAGCACACCTGGTCGTCCCTGGATAATCGCATCGCCGAATTTGGGCTCGGCTCCGTCAACGACCCGGGCGACGTCCTTCATGCGCAAGCTCACGCCGTTGGTGTGGCCCACAATGATTTCGCCCAGCATCTCGGGCGTCGCCGCCTGGCCGAGAGTTTGCAGCGTGATTCGCTGGTTGCTGGTTTCAATGAAGCCTGCGCCCATTACTCCGGTAGAGAGGCGGGCGGCCGCAAGGATGTCGGATAAAGCCAAGCCGTAAGCAACCAACCGGTCGGGCAGCACCTGGATTTGGAGTTGGCGAACTTCACCTCCGTAGGTGCTGCATTTGGCGACGCCCGGGACTGAAAGCAGCCGCGGCTTCATCGTCCAATCGGCAAAAGTGCGCAACTGCATCGGGGTGAGCTTGTCCGAGACTAGCCCAATCTTGAGCAGGTCCATGGTGCTGGAGGTCAGCGGCGTCAGGCGCGGAGTTTTGACCGTCAGCGGCAATTTGCCGGCTGATTCGGAGAGGGTTTCCGAGAGCGTTTGGCGGGCCCGAAAAACATCGCTGCCTTCCTTGAAGACCGCCGTGATGACGGATAGGCCATCGATGGATTCAGAGCGGAGCGACTCCATCTCGGCGAGGCCATTGACCATGGACTCGAGCGGCAGGGTTACGAGCAGTTCCACTTCTTCGGCCGCCAGGCCGGGGCATTCAGTTTGAATCGCCACCTGGGGCTGAACGAAATTCGGAAAGACATCCAACTTCGCATTGGCGGTGACGTAGAGGCCATAACCAATGACGACGCCCGCCAGCACGACGACAATGCCGCGAAACTTCAGGGAAAAATGAACCAGGCCTCGCAGCATTTATTGTGGGGCCAGGGTCAATTTTAGCTTCAACGCCACCGTCATGTTTTTGCAGTCAAGCTATTGCGAATTATGCTAATCACCGCCGCCGCCTCCTTGCCCTTTCATTTCCAGCGACAACAATTGTTGCGCGCCGCTGACGACGATGTAAGCGCTGGCCGGAACTCCTTTCGTCACCAACCAGCCGGCCTCGGTTGGATGCTCGAGGGAAACGGCCTTCCGCACAAAGGCTTCACCACCGGAGGCATGCACGTAAATGCAAGACGTGCCTTCCGCGCGCACAATTGCTTCCCGAGGAACCACGACGCCCTTTAGCAGTTCGCCCGGTTGTTTGATGTAGCCCATCACCGATTCACCGGGGCGGAGATGCGCTTCATTTGGTTTTACCAGGAAGAAGAATCCAGCGCCTTGCAATTGAGGATCCACGCTCGGCGCTGCGCTCAAAAAACTAGCTTCGACCGAGCGGCCGGCGAGCGTCAGCAAGCGCGCGCCATTAGGCTGTCCTGAAATATTGTCCGCGGCAGGCAAATCGAGCCGGACGAGCGCTGCCTCCATAGCGGTCAAGCTTTGAACCAGGCCGGCTGCATCGGTTTGGTCGGCGAGCGTCTTGCCCCAGGCAAGCGCAAAGTGTTCGCGCGCAGACTGCACCGTCAGTTGATCACGCATGGCGGTCGCCTCCGCCGTTTGCAAGGCGCGAGCGGAGGCGTTGTTTTCGGCGGCCAGCGTTTTCAACCGAGCCAACTCGTTGCTGGACGCCGCATACGCCGCGCGCGCGGTGGCCAATTCCAACATCAAGGTGGCGAGTGGCGTCGGGTCGAGTACTCGTCCATACGCTTTTAGTTCGGAAGCAATCTCGGTGGCTTCAGGTTTTTTGACGAGAATGCCCATTTCGCCCTGCGCTTCATCGGTCATCGTGATGACGACATCGCCGTTGGTATCACGTGAAATTTTTGGCCCAGCTTCCTCCTCAGCGGGTGCCGCAACGGGCTGTTTTTCGGCCGAAGCGGCGTCCTTTTTGTCGGAACAGCCGGCGAGCAACCATGCTGTTAAAAGGAGCGGGAAGGTAAGGCTAAACAAACTCACTCCTCGTCCTCGTTCTCGTGCTCCGTCTCGTTCTCGGTCTGGGGCTGGCGGAATTCGAGGACGAGAATGAGGACGAGGAGGAACTACGTTTATGTGAACCGTGGTTAAGGTATTCCGAACCTTATTATTCCAGCTGAGGGGTTGCTCAGAAGTCATCCTCATAAGTTAGGGTCTATTCTTTTCTACCGGCTCAAGCACGGCCCGCATGGAATCCAGCGGCCGCTGCAGCGCATCCTCGAGCGCTCCGAGCGCCTGCTGCAACCGCAATTGACCATCCAATTGCGCCAGTTCGGTCGTTGCCATCTCCACCCTCGCATTCACCAACTCGAGCGGTTCGACCGCACCGGCCTTTAATTGCTGTTCGATCATCTGTTGTCTTTTCGACTGTTCCGCACCGAGCGCTCGCAAGGCGTCCAGATTTTGCGCGGTGATGCGGTAAAGTTCCACCGCTCGGTCCACATCCGTCATAACTTTCGTTTGCAGCGCGTTGAATTTCGCGGCGGATTCCCTGCGTTTAGCCGTCGCTTCGGCGATTGGCCCCTGGTTGCGGCTCAGAATCGGCAACTCGAGCGTGGCGCCGAGCGACCACTTGCTGGAGCCCTGGTCATACTCATAGCCGGGTGAGATGTGAATATCGGGATATTGCCGGGCGATTTCCAGCTGCAAAGCTGATTGCGCGGCCGCGTACTCGGCGAGCGCGCCTAAAATATCGGCCCGGCTCAGCAACGCGGCGCGGCGCGCTTCCGCCGAGGTCAATTGTTGCGCCTCTTGCTGATTGAGTTTGAGTTCGAAGTTCAGCCGCACGCCATCAAGCGAGCGGAGCGGTACGCCCAGGGCCTCCGCCACGCGCGTCCGCGCATCCGACAGCAAACGTTCGGCGTCGGTTAAGTCGAGTTTTGACCGCAACAAAGCAATCCGAAAAGTCACTGCCTCCGCGCTGGACAAAGAGCCGACCTCGATTTGACCGGTGAGCAATTTGACCACCTGTTGTTCGAGCGAGACGATGCGCTTGATGGCTTCCAGCCGCTGTTCCGCCACGGAGTAATCAATGAGGTTGGCGCGCAACGCGCTGCGCACTGTCCAGGCGACGCTCGCAATGTTTAGCCGGGCAGCTTCCGAAAGGTGCGCCGCCTGCGCGCGCCGATATTTGCGCTTTCCCGCTGTTTCGAGCGGAACGTCAATGGACGCAGTGGTCAACCACGGCGATGGCGTCAATAAAGTGGCGTTATAAGCTGGAGTGACGCTCAGGACCGGATTGGGCCGCTGAGCGGCAGTTTTTTCACCACCGCGCGCGGTTTCCCATTGGGCGCGAGCAACGGCGAGGGAGGGGTGATAATAGAACGCGGCAAACGTTAGCGCTTCGAAATCCCAGGACTCAACCGGCCACCGCGCAAACTCGTGTTTTGAATTGGTCTCGATGAAATATCTGAGCGAGGCATTCGTGAGCGAACGTTCTTCGAGACGCTCGGCATTTTTTTCCGGCGAGAGCGGCTCGGGTTTAAACCTTGCGCAGCCCTGTAACAGCAAAGCTGCCAGGCCAGCATTTAAAGCAAGAGCACCTCCCGCAAGGCGCACCGATATTCTGTTCGTTTTGGACACGGATTCGATAACGAATACCCTCTTATGCCGCGAAGCGGCGGCGTCCGCAATAATCAAAAGACCGTATGCGAAATATTGAGATGCGGAATGTTACCGTCTTATTACCGAATCAGCGCCTGATTGAGCATCAAGCTGGAATAAGGTTTTACGAGCCGTGGATCGTGAAATTGATTTCCCCTTTGCTCTGGGTTTTGTTTCGTTTCTGTTGGGTGATAGCGATTGAATCGGTAGTGGGCCTTGCCGCGTTGAAAAGGAAGACGCTCAATTTCGGCAAATGGCGGTTTTCCATGGTGAACTTATGCGAGCCGGTTGCGAGCGGAGCGGTTTTTGCCAGAAATTCGATTTCGATGACACCGGTGCCGGCGCCAAGTTCTGCCAACGAAGGAAAGCTCCAGGAGATGACCTGAATCTCGAGTTTGCGGCCATCCAGCTTGGCGGCAAGGTCTCGTTTCAGTAATTCGGCGTAAGCTGCGCCCTCCTTGGTCGAAATGACGCCATCCTTATTGGGATCGATTAGCGCGAGGACTTTTTCCACAACCTCCACTCCTGGGGTAAGATTAATTTGCAAGCGAATGGCCTCGGGTTCGATCGCGACCAGGGTCGCCTGCAGGTATTCATCCAACCGATGGGCAAATCCCTGCGAGGGAAACGCCAGCAGGAGCAACAGATACGGCGTAAGGCGCATGAGATTTCCCGGCAGGTCCGTTCTCATTTCTTCCACCATTTCGCGCCATATTCATTCGTCGGATCCCGGTAAATGGTATGGAGGTGTTTGGTCGGGTCGCCGCCGAGCCTTTGGGGGGCGTATTCGATGACGACGGTCGGTCCCTGAATGCGGAAGTAAGCGGCTTTGCCCTTTTCGGTCGGGCCGCTCCAGGCGAACCAGGTGTTAGCTATGTTCTGCTTCAGTTCATCCATTTTGGCTTTGGCGGCGGCTTCATACATGATTCCGGTCCATTCGCTGGCAAGGTCCAGCAACATCTCACGCTGTTTTTCATTCAGCGCGCTGCCTTTGACCCCTTCGGGCTCGATTGTCTGACCGTCACGGCCCGGCCCGAGCACCAGGTCGCGCATTTCGAAGCCTAGTATGGCCTGCTTCCGCTGCGCCTCATCGAGCGAGCTGAGCAGGGCGAAAGCTTTATCGGTCTCCCGGCCCAGGGGTCGCACAGTCTTCCCTTCGAGTTGGTAGATGGCTGGCTGCGCGGCCGTATGGCTGGGTGTGAGCGTGCCATGCTCGCCCACTATGGTGATATTGAGCGCGAGATGATGTCCGCCAAACTGCAGCATCCATGGGTCGGCTGGGGAAGGCTGCCCGAGAATGGAAATAAAAAACTCGTCCTGTCCGAATGTAGGCCGCCCGCCACCACCGCTGTTCTTGAGCACTTCATCGGCTTCAACGATTTGCCGCACCTTTTCATTGCCTGATTTGCTCAAAGCAACTGCCAGCACACCCCACACGGCGTCACGCTGTGGTTTGGTCAGATCGCCCATGCGGAGACCGGCTCTCTGGAAGGCGCCGCTCGGCAGATTGGACCATTTCTTTCGCTGATTTTCATTGTTGAATTCGAAGAGCACCTTCTGCCTTTGCGCGTCGTCCAGAGTCGCGAGAAATCCTTTCGCCGCGGCAGTGATTTTGCCGGTAGCTGAATCGGGAGTCGGTGGGCTGGCCGGCTGCGAAAACCCAGCGTGTGCCAGCAGGATCAAGAGCGTTACCAAAGCGGATTTCTGCATCACGTGATGGAATACCGGCGGAAGCCGGTTGTCACGTTAAGAAATGCAAAGCGCCGGGTCGACTTTGGCCAGGAAGCCCGGAAGGATTTCACCAGCCGTTTTGGCGCAACCTGAAGTTATACCACTGTTTCTCGCGGCTGCTTATGGTCGAAGTGCATTGCCAACCTGAACAGTGCGAGCGCGCCAAGGCAGAGTCCAAGATCGCGCAGCGCAATGTCAAAGTAGCTTCCCAGCAGGAGCAAGTTGACGATGATCCCGAGCAGCCAAGCAGCGACGATGGGAGCGCCGATTTTCGGCTTAAAGGCTACTAGACAGCCGGCGACGATTTCAATCACGCCAACAATTCGCATAAAGTTGCCTGGGCTGCCGGCGATTTTTCCAAGCGGCGCCCACAGGTACATGGACCAATCGGTAAGCTTATTGAAGAACTTGTCGATTCCCGCAATTACCGGTGCTACCACAAAGCCCCAGTGCAGGATTTGGTAGGCTTGGAAAGCCGGGCTGTGCATGTTCTCCTCAATAAAGACTCCAGGATGTGCTGTTGCTTCAGTTTTCATAATTCTCCCTACAAATAAACTCACGTGGGCCGCTACATTTGAAAATTGGGGTGAATGCCCCAAGAATGAGTGTTATAGCAAAAAAAGAGGCGGACCGGAGTCCGCCTCCGAGAGTTTAGTTTAATGGCGTAAGAGAGCTTACTTCTTTTTCTGTTTATCGGCGCTGCATTCGCCATGGCCGGTTTTGCATTTTTCGCATTGGTCGCATTTCCCAGCTTTGATGCAGCTGCTGCATTTATCACATTTGCCATGGTCCCCTTCGCCGTGGCCGGTATCCCCACTTCCATGGCAGTCGTGCATCTGGATGTTTCCTGTAGAAGTAAACACCGGGGCGACGTTGCCAGGGTTGCTCGCGTCCGCGCTGATCAGGAGCAGGACACTGCCATCGGCCGCGTACACACGAACGTAGAGCCGGTCGCCCTTGTTTTTACCTTCGCCGCAATCCTCCGCGCGGGCGTAGAAATAAACCACACCGTAATTCGCCTTCCGGCCGGCTATTCCCTTCAAAGTGCCAGCCCCTTGGAATTCGATGAACTGGCAAGTGGTCCCTTCGACGCTGCCACAGCTAACGATTTCAAACACATCCGATACGAGATGCAAGCGCGCGTCGTGGGCGACGATATCGAGCTTTCCTTTGGCAGTGCCGTCTTTCTGTGGCAGCGCGTGAAGGCTGAAGGTGTAGGCAGGCTTGCCTTTGGTTTTGCAAACCGTGCCGCCGCCGGTGACGCAACAATTGTTGGTTTGCGGCGTGGACTGCGAAGGACAGGTGGCGCTATTGACGAGAAAGCTGCCGAGAAAATTGCTTTGTGTGACGCCATCCAGGCTGAACGTATAAACTCCGCCGACGGGAGCCGTGATGGTCGCGTCGGAAGCGAGAGTCAACGGGTGCAAGTACTCGACATATGTGTCGGGAGTGGTTGGCAATTCGAGGGCGAAACCGCCGTCCGGACTGGCAGTCCACGCCGCATTGGAGTAGGTGCCGGAGGTGTTGGTGACGACGACCAGCACGCCTGGCAGCGGAATATCGCCGGTATCAACCAGTCCATTGGTATTGCTGTCACAAATGACGTATCCACCTGTCACCCAGGCCTGACTGGCGTGAAAAGAGGAAAGCAGGATGATTAAAGATGCGCATAGCGCTTTTGGGGTTTTCATAAGTCTAAAGTTAGTTATTGGCTATTCTCATGGGTTCTGGCGCGTTCGTTGGCTTCCGCAGAGAGGAGCCTATCCGAGAGCACGCCAGCCATGCTGATGGCGCTTACTCAAACAAAATTGGGGGACAAAAGGTAGTGGGTGTATTACCGCTTTTCGGACAGGGAAGACCTCCGATCTTTACCCGAGAGCGTTCGACAGTTTTTCGGACGGGTTAGACCCCATAGGTAATGCCTCGTTTAACCCAATTTTGAGAGGTAAGCTACCCAATGATGAAGGTGTCCATACCGCTTCCAGCGGCCCCGAGCCCAATGTTCTGGCTCGCTTTCATGAGTTGATCCGTATGCCGCGGAAAACCAAAAAGGCCAAATCGAGGAAGCAACAGGATTCCGAATTGTTATCGGAGCTAGCGGTGATTCTGCTGGTCGAAGATCGGGAGGACGACATATTGCTGATCCGACGCGCGTTCAAAAAGATTGATTTTCGCAATCCGCTGCAAGCGGTTCGGAATGGCGAGGAAGCAGTGGCTTATCTGAAAGGCGAGGGACAATTTTCCAATCGAGACGAACATCCGCTGCCAAGCCTTATCCTATTGGATTTGAAAATGCCGCGAATGGATGGCTTCGAATTTCTGACATGGATAAAGAAGCAGCCCGAATTGCGGCACTTGCCGGTCGTGGTTTTGACCTCATCATCGGAATTGCGGGACGTAAATATCGCCTACGCGCTAGGGGCAAGTTCGTTTTTGGTCAAACCGAACGATTTCGAGAAATACATCGAATTGAACCACGCGTTGCATCAGATTTGGCTGGTTTACGGGCGGTCACCGGAAGCTTCGCGCGCGCCACGAACCAATTTGCGGGAGGAGTAAAAGGCGTTCGCTGGCAGGAGGCGGTCGCCAAAAGGGTGATATTGTATTTGGGGGGTTGTACCCGTCAACGGTTCTTCGCTGTTTTCGGTGGAATTCGAAGACTTGCGTTTCAGGTGGTGGCAGCGGATAGCCGAAGCTGAGAACAAAGCTCCGTAGGAGCGCCATGTTTATAGCGGGGCAATGATT
>Ga0136846_1237843_pt1 | contig 10320 bp, 9 predicted proteins | sample HopSoiMetagenom2_FD_96841 | JGI IMG/M metagenome (GOLD analysis project Ga0136846, IMG submission 96841) | Grasslands soil microbial communities from Hopland, California, USA - 2 Assembly 2016 (version 4) | ecosystem: Environmental > Terrestrial > Soil > Grasslands | place: USA: Hopland... | reverse complement strand
GCCCTCACCGAAACGGGCGTCGGTTCGGATCCCGCGAAGATGACCACGCGCGCCGAGCCCACGCCGGACGGAAGCCACTTTGTCATCAACGGCGAAAAACTCTGGTGCACCAACAGCGTGAAGGCCGGCGTGATCGTGGTGATGGCACGCACGCCCGACCAGGTGGTGAACGGCAAGACGAAGAGCCGCATCACGGCGTTCATCGTTGAGATGAACACCTCGGGCGTCGAAGTGGTTGCGCGCTGCCGCTTCATGGGCCTGCGCGCGCTTTACAACGGCGTGATCCGTTTCACCGACGTGCGCGTGCCGCGCGAGGCCATCATCGGCGGGGAGGGGCGCGGCCTGAAAGTCGCGCTCACCACGCTCAATACCGGCCGGCTCACCATTCCCGCCGCGTGCGTCGGCCTGATGAAGCGCTGCCTCGGTTACGCACGCGAGTGGTCGGCCGCGCGCGTGCAGTGGGGCGCACCCATTGGCAAACACGCGGCCGTCGCGGACAAGCTCGCGCGCATCGCGGCCGACGCCTTCGCCTGCGAGGCGATGGTCCTGCTCACCGCGGGGCTGGTGGACCGCGACGAGGCTGACATCCGCATCGAAGCCGCCATGTGCAAACTCTGGGGCTCCGAGGCCGCGTGGCGCGCGGTGGACGAAACCATGCAGATCCGCGGCGGCCGCGGCTATGAAACCGCGCAGTCGTTGAAAAATCGCGGCGAAGCGCCGATCCCGATCGAGCGCATGATGCGGGACAGCCGCATCAATCTCATCTTCGAGGGTTCCTCGGAAATCATGCGGCTCTTTCTCGCGCGTGAAGCTCTGGACCCGCACCTCAAGGTTGCCGGCGGCGTGCTCGATTCGCGGCAGCCGGCCGGCCGCCGCCTCGCCGCCGCCGTGAAGGCCGGCGCTTTTTATGCGCTCTGGTACCCGCGGCTTTATTGGCCTTCGGCCGGCGTGCCGGCAGACGTCGAGCCGGCGTTCAAGCCCGCGCTTGCCTACGTGGCGAAGACCGGCCGGCGGCTCGCCCGCGTGCTGTTTCACGCCATGGTGAAAAACGGTCCGAAGCTCGAACGCCGTCAGCTTCTGCTCGGTCGCATCGTGGATATCGGCACCGAGTTGTTCGCGATTTCGTCCACGGCGCTTTACGCCGATGCGCTCGTCAAGCGCGTCGACCCCGCGCATCCGCGCGAGGAGTTGGAGCAGCTTGTGGCTTGTGTCTTCGGGAACTCCCGCGGGCGCATCGCCGCGGCTTTCGCCGGACTGGGCCGCAACAACGACCGGCGCAACTACGACCTGGCGCAGGCCTTGTTGGAGGGGCGGCACGCTTATTTGAAAAAAGGAATCGTCGAATGAGGCCGGCGTAACGGGAAACCGTTTCTTGCCTGAAGCCCGGGACGCGGCTTCATGGGCATCTTCTGATGCAACCCACTCTTCTCGTTCTCGCCGCCGGCATGGGCTCCCGCTACGGCGGACTTAAACAGGTCGATCCGGTCGGCCCTTCCGGCGAGACCATTCTGGATTACGCGGTGTTCGACGCCATCCGCGCGGGTTTCCGTCGCGTGGTGTTCGTGATCCGGCGCGACTTCGAGGAGGCGTTTCGCACGCAAGTCGCCGCCAAGTACGCGGATCGCGTGGCGGTGGAGTACGTGTTCCAAGCGCTCGACGCACTGCCCTCGGGCTTCACCCCGCCGGCCGGCCGTGAAAAACCTTGGGGAACCGGTCACGCGGTGTGGTGCGCCCGCGAGGCCGTCACCGGGCCGTTCGCAGTGATCGGGGCGGACGATTATTTCGGGCGCGATGCGTTTGAAAAACTGGCGGGGGTTCTTTCCTCCGCCGTGCTCCGGCCGTCGTCGGCCTTCGCGATGATCGGATACCGGCTGGCCAACACGCTTTCGGAAAACGGCGCGGTGTCGCGCGGCGTGTGCGCGGCCGGCGGCGACGGCGTGTTGCAACGCGTGGTCGAGCACACCGGCATTTTGCGGGAGGACGTCGGGGCCGGCAAAAAATTTACGGGCGAGGAAATCGTTTCGATGAACTGCTGGGCGTTCACGCCGGCGTTGTTCGCGGCGCTCGACCGCCAGTTCACGGATTTCCTGCGGGCGCACGGCGGCGAGTTGAAATCGGAATTCTATCTGCCCGAGGCGGTGTCGCAGCAGATCGCGACGGGCGGGGCCACGGTCCGCGTGCTGCCCACGACCGCGAGCTGGTTTGGCGTCACCTATCGCGAGGACAAGCCGCGTGTCCAGGCCGCGCTGGCCGCGCTCGTCGCCGCCGGCGAATATCCGGAAAGATTGTTTTGAGGCGCGATTTGCGCACCATCGCGCCATGAAATTGAGCCGTCCCGATGCCGATGTGTTTGTGCCCGCGGGCGGGGAGCCCGCCGCGGTGCTCGCGGGGGTGAGCCACCTGTGCGTGGCCGCGCATCAGGACGACATCGAGATCATGGCGCATGCCGGCGTCACCGATTGTCTCGACCTGCCGGGCAAGGCCTTTGGCGGCGTGGTCGTGACCAACGGCGCCGGGTCACCGCGCACGGGTGCCTTCGCTCATTTTACCGACGAAGACATGCAGGCGGCGCGGCGCGAGGAGCAGCGGCAAGCGGCGCGGCTTGGTCGCTACGCGATCCAGCTCCAGCTCGCGCATCCGAGCGCTGACGTGAAGACCCCGGGGTATCCCGGCGTGCGCGCCGATCTGGCGGGGATTTTTGGCGGCTGCCGTCCGGAGGTGGTTTACCTGCATAATCCGGCGGACAAACATGACACTCACGTCGCTGTTTTTTTGCGCTGCCTGGAAGCATTGCGCGCGCTGCCGTCGGAACAACGCCCGGCCCGCGTGCTCGGCTGCGAGGTCTGGCGCGATCTCGACTGGATGATCGATGCGGACAAGGTGGCGCTCGATTCCGGCCGGCATCCCGCGCTCGGGACGGAGTTGTTGAAGGTGTTCGATTCTCAGATCAGCGGAGGGAAGCGTTACGATCTTGCCGTTCCCGGCCGCCGGCTGGCCCACGCGACCTTCAATACTTCGCATGCCACCGACCGGATGGCGGGGATCACCTGGGCGATGGACCTCACGCCGTTGGTCATGGATGCGACGCTTGATGTCGCCACCTACACCTTGGCCTACTTGGACCGCTTGCGCGCCGATGTCGCCGCCCGGATTCGGCGATTTTGCTGAGGCGGTGGGGCAGTGGGGCGGATGCTGTTGCCCGCTCGTAACATAAATAAACTTGCACTCGGGTTGGCAGGATTTCTGCATCAGGCAGTTACATGAAACCATTCAAGCTCTTCGCTTGCTTGGTTACCCTTCAGTTCACGAGCGGCCTGACCCTGCAGGCCGCCGACTCTCAGGAATTCCGCAAGTGGACCGACGCCAACGGGCGCACGATCAGTGCGCGGCTTGTCGGGCTGGCGGATGCGTCTTCCGTTAAAATCGAACGCGCCGACGGCCATGTCTTTGTCGTTTCCCTGAAAACGTTTTCAGCGGCAGATCAGGCGTATGTGGCGGCGTTTCGCGAAGGGAAGACCGCGTCCGAACTTGGAGATGCGCCGGCGATTGCGAAGGCTGATGTCAGCCCATCGGACAGTACTGCGCTGACCGAGGTGGCCGCGTCCACTTGGACGTTGCTCAACGCCGGAGGAAGCCTGTCGGGAGCGAGTTATAACAACACCCCGCTGGAGGAAATTCTCGGCGATCTGAACCGGCAGTTTGCGGCCAAGGCGGTGAAGACGGCGACGGGCCGTCCCATGCAGATCCGCACCGAGCCTTCCGATTTGGCCACGCGCGTGCAGATCGCGGGTGACATGCCGGGCATGTCCTTGGCGGCTTTCGTCAAGGAAATCGCCAAGCTCAACGACCTTGTGGTGAAAACCGACGCGGCCGGCATGGTCGTGCTGATGGACAAGCCTCTGCCTCCCTCCAAGAAGCCGGCTAGCAGCTATTTCGGGGTCGCCACCATGCCTTGAGTTTCGTGCGTTGCCGCCAATGGAGTTGCGTCGCCCGGTCCCTGGCTTAGGTTCCGCGCATCCTCTCCATGTCCGAACTGCCGACCGAATTGCTCATTCTTTTCCTGTTGTTGTTGGTCAATGGAGTGCTGGCCATGGCCGAAATCGCGGTCGTGTCCGCCCGGAAGGTTCGCCTTAAGCGACTGGCCGACAACGGCAATGAGCGGGCAAAGCAGGCGCTCGCCATCGCTACCGACCCCGCCCGGTTTTTGTCCACGGTCCAAGTGGGTATCACGTTGGTCGGCGTGCTCGCCGGGGCATTTGGTGGCGCGACGATTTCGGGCGAACTCACGAGCGTGTTCGATCAATTCCCGGCGATCGCTCCGTATGCGCATTCCCTTGCGCTCGGCGTCGTGGTCGTGGCCATCACCTTGTGCTCCGTGGTGATCGGTGAATTGGTGCCGAAGCGCCTCGGCCTTCATCACCCCGAGTTCATCGCGATTCTCCTGATCCGGCCCATCAACGTACTCTCCCGCATCGTGTCGCCCTTGGTCAGTATTCTGACTTGGGTGACGAATCTGCTGCTGGCGCCGTTTGGCCGGGCCGGTCAGCCGAAGGAGACGCCGGTTTCCGACGAAGAGGTCAACATCCTCATCGCGGAGGGCTTGCATGCCGGTGTGTTCAACCAGACCGAGACCGAGATGGTCGCCGGGGTGCTCGAACTCGATAAGCTGTCTGTCACCGCGATCATGACCCCGCGCCCGAAGATCGTCTTCCTCAACATCGACGATCCGGAGGAGGGCAACTGGCGGAAGATCGTGACCAGCGGCCATTCGCATTTTCCCGTTTATCAAGGCAACCGCGACCAGATCCTCGGCATGGTGTCGGTCAAGGCCATCTGGGCGAACTCCGCCTTCGGCCTCTCGACGCATCTGAAGAACCTGCTCGTGCCGCCGGTGATCGTGCCGGAGACGATGATGGCGATCACGTTGCTCCAGCAATTCCAGAAAAACAGCCAGCACATCGCGCTCGTCGCCGACGAGTTTGGCTCTATCCAAGGTCTTGTTTCACTCATCGATGTTTTCGAGGCCATCGTGGGCGACATTCCCCAACGCGGTCAGCGCTCCGCGCCCGAGGCGCGCCAACGCGAAGACGGCTCCTGGCTGATCGACGCCACCCTGGCCACGGCCGACCTCAAGGCCATGCTGAAACTTTCATCCCTGCCGCATGAAAACGAAGCCGATTTCCAGACGCTCGGCGGCTTCGTGATGACCCATTTTGGCCGCATTCCGAGGGCCGGGGATTATTTCGATCACGCCGGCTGGCGTTTCGAGGTGGTCGACATGGACCGCCATCGCGTGGACAAGGTCTTGGTGGGCAAGATTCCCGCCGCCGCGGCGAAGACAGTGGCGTAAGCAGCCGTCCCGGAAGGCGGATCGCCTTATCGGAAATCCACCAGCTCGATATCGAAGACCAACGTGGCTCGCGGCGGGATGGTGCCGCGGATGCCTTTTTCGCCGTAGGCGAGCCAGAACGGGATGAGCAACGTGCGCTTCTCGCCCTTGTGCATGGCGAGCAGCGCCTCGTCCCAGCCGGCGATCACGGTGTTCTGGCCCACGATGAAGTTGAAAGGCCCGCCGTGGTCGGCGGAGGCATCGAAAGGCTTTTCGCCGTCCAGCAGACGGCCGGCGTAGTTCACCGTCACGAGCTGGCCGCGCTTGGGCGTGGCCTCTCCCGAGCCCGTGGCGCGCACGAGGTAGCGCAGGCCGCTCTTGGTGTCGCGCGCGCCGGTATAGTGTTGGGCGATCAATTGCAGATCGCGCTCCGACCATTCGTAGCCTTCCCGGGCCATGGCTTCGCGCATGGCCGCGTTGATGGGGATGCCCGGATTTTTGCGAGCCAGCATGCCCGAGCGCACCACGATCGCGATCGTCGCGAGGATGACCCCCAGGAGAAGCAGCACAAAAAACGAACGCATGGAAACGGAGGTTTGGCGGAAGCCAAGGCCGGCTGATTGCCGGCTTCGGCCAACGCGACGCAAACGCGGCTTTTTAGGCCGGGAGGAACGAGCAGATGTATTCGCAGAGGCCGGCGGCAACCTCGATGGTGAAACCCGAGTTGCCCGCGACGTCGAAATATTCGCCCGCGCCGTAGGTTTTGACGGCGGTCTGGCCGTCGAGCGTCACGTTGCAGCTGCTCGCGACGATTTCCATGCGTTCGGGCGCGCCGGTGCCGAAGTGGTAGGAGCCGGGATAGATCAGCCCGAGGGTTTTCTTGGAGCCGTCGGCGAACAGCACCGAGTGGCTGACGACTTTGCCGTCAAAATAGACATTGGCCTTGGTCACCACGGTGACGCCGGCGAACTGGGTGGGAAGACTTGCCATGACGATGAGATGAGAGCCGCCTCTTCCGGAAGCAAGCCGCCGCGCACCCGACCGCGAAAAACTTTTACGCACAAAAAAGCGCGACGGGGAGACCGCCGCGCTCAAGGTGCAACCGGGCTTCGTTTTAAGGAATGCGGAGCTTCGTGCCGAGGGTGAGGGCGTTGGGATTGCGGATGGTGTTGCGGTTGGCGTCGAGGATCTCGTTCCAGCGGCTGGCGCTGCCATAATAGCGCTTGGCGATGCTGGAAAGCGAGTCGCCCGCGGCGACAACATGGGTGCGCGGACCGGTGCCGGCCGGCACGGCGGCGTCCGGTTTTGCGGAGGGTGTCGCGGCCGGGGCGGGAAGGGCCACCAGCGGGGTTTGCGTGGCGATCGCGGTCGGGGTGATGCTGCCGGGGCGGGTGGGGGCGGCGGGGGCGCCGCCGGCCAGCGCGAGCCGGGTCTTCAACTGGAGCGTTTCGTTGGCGGAGGCGGCCGCCTGGGCTTGGGTCTGCCGGAGCTGTTCGCGCACGGCAGCGAGATCGTTGGCAGACGCCGAGGCGGTCTGGCGGGCGGTGGCGAGATCCTGCACCGCATGGTCGAGGGTGGCGGCGCGCTCGGACGCGATGCGCTGGGCCTCGGCAAGCTGCGCGCGAAGCGACTCGACTTGGGTGGAGGCGAGGGCGCCGGACTCGGCCTGGGGACGAAGGGCGGCCAGCTCTTTGCCGGTGGCTTCGAGCTTGCTGGCGGTGGCCGCGCGTTCGCCATCGATGTTGGCGAGCGCCTTTTGCAGGCGATCGATCTCGGTTTGGTTGAGCGTGTAGGTGCGCAGGGCGGCTTCGAGCTTGGCCTGGGTGTCGGCCTGGGTCTTTTCGGTCTCGGCCAAGCGGGCCTTGAGCGGTTCGAGATCGGCGACGGGCGCGGGTGAGGGCATGGCGACGGCCGGGGCGGGAACGGGCATCGCTTTGGCTTCGGCCAGCTGACGGACGAGGGTGTCACGCTCTTGGGTGAGTTTACTGACGCTGTCGGAGAGGCCGCCGCCGGTGGTTTTAAGGGTGGCGAGTTCCTCTTGGGCGGCCGCGAGGGATTTTTCGCTGGCGGCGAGCTTCTCGCGGAGTTCGCCGATGGCGGGCGGTTCGACGGTGGCGGAGGTCTTGGTGGCCTCGAGTTCGGCACGGAAGCGGGAGGCTTCCGCGGTAGCGACCTCGGCTTGCGCGGCGATGGCGAGACGTTCGCCGGTGGCCTTGTCGGCAGCGGCTTTAAGGCTGGCGGCTTCAGCCTCGGCCAGATTTTGGGCATTCTGGGTCGCGGCGAGGGCGGCGGTGGCGCGGGTGGGTTTTTATTGGAGAGTGGCGCGCTCGGCACCGGCTTGGGCGACCGCGGAGCTCAATTGGTCTCGTTCGCGGCGCAAGGCGTCCAGCGCGGACGTGTCGGCCGGAGGCGGGGGCACGGTTGCGGCCGCGAGCTGCGCCTGAAGAGAGGCGATTTCCTTGTCCTTGCTGGCGAGGGCGCTTTGGGCGATGGCGAGACGTTCGGCGCTGGCCTTGTCGGCGGCCTTGAGGCTGGCGGCTTCGGTCTCGGCCAGATTTTGGGCGTTTTGGGCGGCGGCGAGGGCGGCGGTGACGCGGGTGAGTTTTTCCTGGAGAGTGGCGCGCTCGGCACCGGCTTGGGCGACCGCGGCGTTCAATTGGTCTCGTTCGCGGCGCAAGGCGTCCAGCGCGGACGTGTCGGCCGGAGGCGGGGGCACGGTCGCGGTCGCGAGCTGTGCCTGAAGAGAGGCGATTTCCTTGTCCTTGTTGGCGAGCGCGCTTTGGGCGATGGCAATGCGCTTGTTCGCTTCGGCGAGCTGGGCGCTGAAGGAAGACTTGAGATTCTCAGTTTCCTTCCAAGAGGAGGAGAGCTCTTCGCTGAGTTGTTTTTTGTCGGTACGAAGCTGGTCGGCTTCGGCGGAAACGTCCGGAGCGGAGACAATGGGGGATGCGGAGGAGGCGATCGGGCTGGCTGAAGCGTCGGATCGGGGCGCGGCCGGGACGGCCTGAAGCAGGGCGAGGCGTTGGCGGCCTGCGGCGATTTGCGCGGGAGTGATCGTGTCGGTGAGCGCGGCGAGGGCTTTGCCGGTCGTGCCCTTGCTGGCGGCGAGATTGAGCCAGACGTAGGCTTCGACGGGATCGTAGAAGGCCTCGTTGCGATCGGCGTAGGCCAGACCCAGGTTGTATTGGGCGATGGCGTTGCCTTTTTCCGCTTTGCTGCGAAGCAGCGCGATGTCGGCGGAGGTGGTGGCGCGGGCGGCGGGAACGAGCAGCAGGGAACCAAGCAGGCTGCAAAGGAGGGCGTAGCGGTGGGGAAGGGATTTCATGCCGGTTACGAAAGTGGCGGGACTATGCCTGACCGAACGGATTTTGCAAAGAGGCATTTGACGGGGAGATAAGTCGTACATCGCTTCTGCGAACGTCGCCGAGATGATTTGCGAAGAAGGCGGGAGGCCGCTTGCCTCGGTGGATAAACGGAAGACGCGAATAATTAATGATTACCGCAAGCTCATCGCTTGACCTATCAAGGGCTTTGGTTAAAAAACCTTTAAAGTTTACATGACCCGCATCGCAACGCTCACGCTGGATTCAGGCGGGATCCGGGAGTTGTGGTGCAGGAAGGGCAATTGTTCAGTGGCTGCGCTGCATCAATGATTTTCAGTTTTGAGTGAACATCCCGCCCCTCCTTCCTGTCGTCCTTCATCCGCCAAAATCCTCCTCTCTTTCCCATGAAACTTGCCCGATATCTCATTCTTTTGGGCGCCTTGCTGGCGCCGGTTGTCATCACGGTTTCGGCCCAAGCCGCCGTGGCGAATCCCCCGGCCGCCGCGGTCGAGGCCAAGACTTATAAAACGGCGGTCATCGTCTCCAATCGCGCGGGCAAGGCTTATGACGACAAGGTCGCGTCATTGGAGGACTACGTCGCCGCCCAGGTGACCGACCTCGGCATCTCGGTGATCAGTCGCGAGACCGCCACCCAAGCCGTGGCCGGACTCGATCACGCCGCCAATGCCGCCGACACCGCGCTGGCCCAAGGCACTTCCGCAGTGCGTCTCGCCCAGACACTTGGCGCCGACTACCTGCTCCAGGTGACGCTCACCGGCTTCGATGCCGACGCCCGCAAGATCGACGCCTATGGCGTGCAGGCGGTGAATGTGACCGGGACGCTGCGCGTGACCTACAAGATTCTCGATGGCGCCACCGGCGCCAGCCTCACCGCCGACACCGTGAAGGTTTCCAAGCTCGTTCAACAGGGCGAGGCCTCTGTTGCGGTCCAGGCCGACATGCTCGACGAACTGCTCGCCGAAGCCGCCAAGAAAGTCGCCGTCAGTCTCAAGGCTCGCCTTGATGCCGGCCGCATCGCGGCGCCCTCCGCCGCCCAGGGGCTCGTCACGGTCATGATCCAGACCGAGGGGGCCGATCTCACCATTCCCTACAGTCGTATCGGTGTTGAAAATACGGTTTCCATTTCGGAGAGCAAGCTGAAGGTCCTCCTCTCCGCCTCCATCGAGGTGGACGGCGTCACCGTTGGCACCGCCCCCGGCGAGATCACGGTGAAGCCGGGCCTGAGCAAGCTTCGCATCACCCGCGAGGGCTTCAAGCCATGGGAGCGCACGGTCAATTTCATCAAGGGCCAGAAGCTGTCCGTTGCGCTCGAAATGAGCGACGAAGGTTACGCCCGCTGGAAGGACTCCACCGCCTTTCTCAACGGCCTGAAGAACGGCGCCAAGCTGACCGATGGCGAGGTGAAGGTACTCGAGGGCAAGGCCAAGGCCTTTGAGCAAAGCGGCTTCAAGGTCGATACCAAGGATGCTCCCGCCGTCACCGTTAACAATCACTCGCTCTTCGGACTCTGAGCCGGGGCGCTTTTCATCATCGATTTCATTTCTCCAATTTCGCCATGAAACTTCTGAAGCTCCTTTCTTTCCTCGCCCTGGGTGCGCTCTTCGCCGGCACGGTCGTCGCGCAGGACGCTCCCGGTAAAAAGAAACT
>Ga0136846_1220732_pt1 | contig 10321 bp, 11 predicted proteins | sample HopSoiMetagenom2_FD_96841 | JGI IMG/M metagenome (GOLD analysis project Ga0136846, IMG submission 96841) | Grasslands soil microbial communities from Hopland, California, USA - 2 Assembly 2016 (version 4) | ecosystem: Environmental > Terrestrial > Soil > Grasslands | place: USA: Hopland... | reverse complement strand
CGGGCGCTCGCTCATCGCAATAGATTAGGAGTTTTGCAATTTGTGACAAAATTCACAGCAATAAAGGTGCTAACCTTTATTACTCCGCAGATTCATCATTCCGGTTTCTCTGTCGCAGGGGGAGGATAATAACAAAGGAGGCGCCTTTGCCTGGGTCTCCGTGGGCTTGTATGAAGCCATTGTGGCTGTCTACAATTTTTTTGCAGATGGCCAGTCCTATCCCTGTGCCGGAATACTCGCTGATGCCATGTAGCCGTTGGAAAATGAGAAAAATGCGGTCGGCGTAAGCCTGCTCAAATCCAATACCATTGTCGTCCAGGCTGATACGGCAGTAAGGGTCGTTCCACCGGCTTTCTTTTACAATGCCCAGTTCCTTCCCGGTTACCACCTCGTGATGGATATTGATTTCCAGGCGCCTGTCCGGGCTGGCAAACTTAATAGAATTGGCCAGCAGGTTCTGGAACAGCTGGTGAAAAGATGTGTCGCTGCCTTCTATTACCGGCAGCTGGTCATATTGAATCTGCACGTTCTTCTCTTCAAGGGTCACCTCCAGGTCGCTGATCACTTCCTGCAGCAGTTTGGTCATATCCACGGGGGTGATGCTTTCGGGGGTAATGCGGCCGGCCCTGGAAAAGATGAGCAGGTCATTGATCAGTACCCGCATCCGGGAAACGGCCGACACCATACGGTCTATCAGCTGTGTGGCATCCGGCGGCAGCTGGTCTTTATATTTCATCTGCAACCGGTCACTGAAGGTCGATATCTTGCGTAACGGCTCCTGCAAATCGTGCGAGGCCACATAGGCAAACTGCTCCAGCTCCTGGTTGGTTTTATTCAGGAGGGATATATTTTGTTGCAGATCACGCTGATAGGATTTCATCCGGCTTTCAATATGCAGCTGTAATTTGAATTCCCTGGTGAGGGTAATATAAGAGTAGATACCTATCAGGATGGCTACCAGTGAGGATATAAAGATCATGGGCACCCACATCACCGCGAAGAAATGATATAGTTCCGATTTCTCCTGTACCAGGCTTTCCTCAATCCGGATCATGTCACGCACCTTATTGTCGATGAGATCCATGGACTTTTCGCCTTCCTTAACATCGGAGAGCTGTTTCAGCTGGGTGGAATTTTCTCCGCCCAGTTGCAGTTGCTGGTATTTGATGGCCAGTATCTGACGGAGGGTATCCAGGTGTCTTTGCTGAACAGGGTTATCGTTGGTGATTTTCCGGAGCAGGAGGTATTCCCGCTCAATCCTGTTGCTGCGTTCCTGCATAGTGGGATCCAGGAAGGCGCTGTCTTTTGTAAGGGCATATCCCCTGATGGCGGCTTCCGCCTCCTTGAGTTGCCGGGTAATTACCTCCAGCCGTTTGGAAACTTCAATGGCATGATTAAGTCTGCCGGCATTGTCCAGCAGGTTCTTTGCCACCAGGTACGAAAATACCGAGGCCGCCACGATAACGGTAAATGCAATGAAAAACCCGAGTCGGATTTTCTTGTGTACTGAAAAATGCATCTGTATGTATGAGATCTTGAGAAAGCATTTCAAGTTACTATTTCTGCCTGAATTTCGCTACTAAAAAATATCCTTTTTCCGTGAAGGTCTTTCTGAGCAACATATTCCACAGAATGCCGGTAAATTCTACAAGCAATGTAAGCACACCTGCCTCACTGTTACCGCAGAGATACAGGTGCCTTTAAACGCTGTTCTGTAGCGGGTTTTAGAAAGTTGTTTCCGGAGTAAAAATAACCTGTTCCGGTAGTGGAATGAACTTTGGATAACTAACTATAGTTCTTAACCAATAAAATTGTGAGTTATGAATAATCCGGATAGAAATAAACAGCCGATTCCTGATCCAACTCCAGATAAACAACAGCCGGGAAAAGAAAACCCAACACCGGTTCAACCGCCGCCAGACAAGCCGGAAATTGAACCCATCCCGCAGGAGATACCGGACAGGGATACACCTCATACCCCCGCTAATCCGCAGGCTATTGAGGGAAAAGAAGAAGCTTTTAAAAGACAATCACCTGATAAACATTAACCATTCTTTCATCTAAAAAAAATCTGTTACAATGCCTACCACTAAATCCGCCGGCAACGGCACCGCAAGAAAAGCAGGCAGTGAAAAAATGCCGGAATCCAAATTCCATGAACTGTTTTTGGACGAACTGAAAGACATCTACTGGGCAGAAAAAAACCTGGTAAAAGCACTGCCCAAAATGCAGAAAGCTGCTACCTCGGAAGAGTTGAGCGAATGTATCGGCAACCATTTGGAAGAAACCAAAGAACATGTAGCCCGCCTGGAACAGGTATTTGAAATACTTGGTAAAAAACCGCAGGCTAAAAAATGTGAGGCCATGGAAGGCCTGATAGCTGAAGGCCAGGAAGTGGTAGCAGATACCGATGCCGATACTGCCGTAAGAGATGCCGGTATTATCATTGCCTCCCAGAAAATTGAGCACTACGAAATTTCTGCCTATGGCAGCTTACGTACGCTGGCCAACGTAATGGGACATTCACAGGTAGTTAAACTACTGGAGCAAACATTACAAGAAGAAAAGAACGCTGACAGCCTGCTCACAGAAGTAGCTGAAACTACTGTAAACGAGGAAGCTGCAGCAGAATAGGTTAACGATGATTTGTATAATTGTTAATGGAAACTGCAAAAGTCCCTGCATATACAGGGACTTTTTTTAACCTGATACTATGCAAAAATCCAATCCCAAAAAGCCAGTAAGGCCCGCCCGGAAACAATCCGTACAACCCGGACTGGAAGAAGTCATGAGCCCTGCCCCGGTGTTTGAAAAAGACAACGCAAAAAAAGGCAAACTGTACAATAAGGTAGCCCTTATCACCGGCGGCGACAGCGGCATTGGCCGGGCAGTAGCGGTGGCTTTTGCCAAAGAAGGTGCAGACGTAGCCATTGCCTATTTTAATGAACATACAGACGCTGAAACCACCTGCGAACATATTACCCTCGCAGGCCGCGAATGTATGCTCATTGCCGGCGATATCAGCAATGAAAAGCATTGTAATGATATTATTAAGAAAGTAATAAAGAAGTTTAAGAAGATAGATATCCTCGTAAACAATGCGGCTGTACAATACCCGCAGAAAAGTATCGAAGATATCAGTGCCGCCCAGCTGCATAAAACTTTCGAGACTAACATTTATCCGCACTTCTATCTCACCAAAGCAGCGCTGCCGTATATTCCCAAAGGCGGAAGTATCATTTGTACCACTTCCGTAACGGCTTACCGCGGCAGCAGTCATCTTATCGATTATAGTTCCACCAAGGGAGCCATCGTTTCTTTTGTAAGGTCGTTATCCGCTTCCCTGTCTGAAAAAGGAATCCGGGTAAACGGCGTGGCGCCGGGCCCCATCTGGACCCCGCTCATCCCCGCTACTTTTACCCCGGAGGAAGTAGCAAAGTTTGGGACAGACGTACCGCTGAAACGCGCCGGCCAACCAGTGGAAGTAGCCCCCTGCTACGTATTCCTGGCCAGCGATGAAGCCAGTTATCTCACCGGTCAGATCCTGCATCCCAATGGAGGGGAGATCGTAAATGGTTAGCATAGACCTGATAACAGACCCCGTAGCCGTAGCCAGATCAGTGAAGCTCCGGTACGTAAAAGCAGATGCACCAGGGTATACACGCGTCCGCAAAGGGAAAGACTTCATCTACCTCGACCCCGACGGCAAAATAGTGAAAGATCCCGAAGTGCTGGATCGCATCCGGAAACTGGTGCTGCCGCCCGCCTGGGAAAACGTGTGGATCTGTACCTGGGCCAATGGCCACCTGCAGGCCACCGGCACCGATGTAAAAGGACGTAAACAGTACCGGTATCATCTCGACTGGGGCAAAGCCCGCAACGAAACCAAATACTATCGCCTCCTGCAATTTGGAGAGGCGTTACCGGGAATACGGAAACGTATAAACGAAGATCTGAAACGGCCTTCTCTGGATAAAGAAAAAGTCATTGCCATTGCCTTATCCGTGATGGAGGAAACGCTGATCCGGGTTGGCAACGCCTCCTATGAAAAGCTATACGGCTCGCATGGTCTTACCACCCTGCGGGATAAGCACGTGAAGATCAATGGCAACACCGCTTTTTTCCGGTTCCGCGGAAAAAAAGGAGTGGAGCATAAAATAGAACTTCATGACGCCGCACTCGCAAAACTGCTGAAAAAAGTGCAGGATATTCCCGGCCAGGTATTGTTTCAGTATTACGATGAAAATGGTGAACATAAAGGCCTCGACTCAGGGGAAGTAAATGAGTATATAAAACAGTGCTGCGCCGATAATGAATTTACCTGTAAAGACTTCCGTACCTGGGCAGGTACCGTGAACGCATTAAATTTGCTGGCAGACCTTACACCCTTTGAATCCATTACGGAATGCCGCCGGAATATTGTAGCGATAATCGACGGTGTGGCGGGCAAGTTGGGGAATACCCGCGCCGTGTGCAAAAAATATTACATTCATCCGCAAATCCTTAACAGCTACGAAAACGGCGAACTGGAACCCTGGCTGCAACAGCTGCGGGCTAAACGCAATAAACCCGCCAGTGGCGGGTTACATGCGGATGAAAAGTTACTCATGCAATTTCTGAAGGAAGCCGGTAGCAGGTAAAGGCGCCTGCATAGCGGGCTACCCAAATATCAGCTGATCTTCTCTGTCTTCTACTTTGATCTTCTGGATAAATTCGTCAAAACCTGCCTCTTCGTGTGAACTGTAAGCGCCATACGCATCCAGTATATAGCCCTTATTGCCTTCCTGGTCTTCCATTACATATAAAATTGAGGAATCTGAAGGATCTGACTCTCCCTCAAAACGATAGGTTTTAATGATAGTCAGGTCTTCCGGGTTATAGATTTTCTGCTCATCCGTATTCTGCAACCTGCCATGATCACTCATCTTTAACTCGTGATCAAATCCTTTTTCATGCAGCTTCTCCAATACCCTTGATAAAGTTGTCATTTCGCCTGGCTTTTCCATAAATAAAGGTTTTAGTTAAACCTAAAAAACCAAAAGTTATGCCGCGATGTTTTAAGATCATGGTACCATTTGTGTTAACTTTTATTTAATACCAAAAATATCATTTTATGCGAGCTATATGGTCAGGATCCATCGGATTCGGGTTGGTAAACATCCCGGTAAAACTATTCAGCGCTACCCAGGACAGCCGCCTGGACCTGGACATGCTGGACAGCAAAAACGGGGCGCACATCAAATACCAGCGCATCAATGAAAATACAGGTAAAGAAGTGCCCTGGGAGCAGATCGTAAAGGGCTATCTGTATAAAGATGAGTATGTTATCCTGGAAGATGAAGATTTTGAAGCAGCCAGTCCTAAGAAAAGTAAAATCATCGAAATAGAGTCTTTTGTGGAAGAAACAGAGATCGACGATATCTATTTCGAAAATCCTTATTTCATTGAACCTGCCAAAGGAGGCGAAAAAGCATACGCCCTGCTGCAGCAAACCCTCGAGAAAACGGGTAAAGCAGGCATCAGCCGGTTTGTACTGCGCAGCCAGGAACACCTGGCCGTGATCCGGCCGCGGGAAAATTACCTGCTGTTGCAACAACTCCGCTTTGCGGAAGAAATCCGTTCCGCTGAGGACCTTACCCTGCCAACGCATGTAAAACTGGCCAAGAAAGAGCTGGATATGGCCATAGAACTGGTAAAACAATACACCACCGAATTTGATATCAGCCAGTATAAAGATGAATACAAGGCGGAACTCCTGAAAATTATAAAGGCCAAAGCCGGTGGTAAGAAGCCGGTAGTGAAGAAAATGCGCGTGGTACACACCAAGAGCGATAACCTGTTCGATCAGCTGAAAGCCAGCCTGGGAGGTAAACCGGCCACCAAAAAACGCGCATCATGAGTTTGTCGGAATATAAAAAGAAACGAAACTTCACGGAAACTACTGAACCTGCTACAGGCAAGCCAGTGGCCGGGAAACACATTTTCGTGGTACAGCGGCATCATGCTTCCCGGCTGCACTATGATTTCAGGCTGGAAGTGGATGGCGTGCTAAAAAGCTGGGCAATACCAAAAGGTCCATCCATGAATCCGGCAGATAAGCGGCTGGCAATGGAAGTGGAAGACCATCCCTACGATTACAAGGATTTTGAAGGCACCATTCCCGCCGGGAATTATGGCGCAGGTACCGTGTACATCTGGGACAAAGGCACTTTTGAGCTGATGAATCCCGATGGGAAAAGTTTTGATAAAGAAGCTCTCCGGGAGCTGAAATCCGGCGATCTGAAAATTGTAATGAAAGGAAAGAAACTAAAAGGAGAATTTGCACTGGTAAAGATGAAAGGCCGCGAAGAAAATGCCTGGCTGCTGATTAAACACAAAGATAAATATGCCGTTGATGAATATAACAGCGAAGACTATACGCCGGAAAGAATAAAAGCACAGGGAGAAAAAAATAAAGCTGCCACGAAGGTGGCAAAAAAAAAATCAACAGCAGTAGTCAGCGCTGAGGTGAAAAAGAAAACAACCCGCGCCGCCCGGAAAATAAAGAAAGTATATAAACCGATGCTGACAACCCTCGTCAGTGAACCATTTGATGGCAACGACTGGCTCTTTGAAACCAAGTGGGATGGCTACCGGGCCATCGCCAGTGTGGAAAACCATCAGGCAAATTTGTACTCCCGCAATGAGAAGTCTTTTAATGAAGATTATCCCGCGGTAGTGGCTGCCGTGGAGAAAATTTCGCATAATGTGGTGCTGGACGGAGAAATTATTGTACTGGATAATAAGGGCAAATCCCATTTTCAAACGCTGCAAAACTACAGGACTACAGGTAAGGGAAAACTGGTATATGTGGTATTCGACCTGCTTCATCTGGATGGGAACGACTTGCAGCACCTGAGCCTGCTGGAGCGGAAAAGCCTGCTGAAAGATGTGATAAAGGAGTTAAATGATAAAACTATCCGTTTCTCCCCGCATGTGCTTAAAAAGGGAATAAACTTTTTTGAGAAAGCCCGTACACAAGAATGGGAGGGCATCATTGCCAAAAAAGCAGACAGCGTGTATGAAGAGGGCAGAAGAGGAATGGCATGGCTGAAGATAAAAATTGTGAACGAGCAGGAAGCCTTGATCTGCGGTTATACCGCGCCCCGTGGCAGCCGGAAACAAATAGGCGCCCTGGTGCTGGGAATGTATGAAAACAAAAAACTGAAATATATCGGGCACTGCGGAGGTGGCTTAAATGAAGCCACTATCGGGCAGTTATATGCGCTACTGCAACCGTTAATCACTAAAACATCGCCGTTCTCCGAAAAGGTAGGTACCAACATGCCGGTTACCTGGGTAAAGCCGGAACTGGTATGTGAAGTGAAATTCCAGGAATGGACTGGCGACGGACATCTGCGGCAACCGGTTTTCCTCGGCCTGCGGGAAGACAAGCCGGCGAAAGAAGTACATCCTGAAACAGCAAAGAAGATAAACATGGCTACTACTATTGAAAAAGAACGCACCCTCACGCTCAACAGCAAGAAAGTATCCCTTACTAATCAAACAAAATTATACTGGCCGGATGAGCAGATCTCCAAGGGACAACTGATCGATTACTACCTGTCGGTGGCAAAATATATTGTGCCTCATCTGAAAGACCGGCCCCTGTCGCTGCATCGTTTTCCCAACGGCATCAAGGGACCTTCTTTTTACCAGAAAGATCTCGACCTGGAGCAGGCCCCCGCATGGATAAAGAGCGTGCCGCTGCGGGCAGATTCTACCGGAAAGGATGTAGACTACCTGGTGTGTAACAACGAAGCCACGCTGGCCTATATGGTCAATCTCGGGTGCATAGAAATAAACCCCTGGCTGTCGAGGCTAAGCAGCCTCGACAAACCGGACTTCATGATACTGGACCTCGATCCGGAAGATATTGACTTTAAGTATGTAGTGGAAACGGCCTTGCATATCAAAAACATGCTGGACAGTTTCCATATCACTTCTTTTTGTAAAACCTCCGGCTCTACCGGTTTACATATTTATGTGCCCACATCGGCAAAGCATCCTTATGAAACTACCCGGCTGTTTGCGGAATATATTGCACGGCATGTTAATGAGGAGTTGCCGAAAAGCACCAGTGTGGTTCGCGCCAAATCTGCCCGGAATAAAAAAGTGTATATCGACTTTTTGCAGAACAGCAGGGGCCAAACTGTAGCGTCTCCTTATTCGGCCCGTCCCAAACCCGGTGCTACCGTGTCTATGCCGCTGCTGTGGGAAGAGGTAAACGAAAAGCTCCGTATCAGCGACTTTAACATCCACAACTCACTGGAACGCGTAAACGAAGTTGGCGACTTGTGGCACGATATTAAAAGTGTTAAAAATGACCTGCGTAAAGTGATCCGTGAAATAGAAAGCAATGCGCACGCCTGATCATTTTGTTCATTTAAAACTGATGTCATGGAAAAGCCTTTATCTTCAAAATCATTACCGGCATATGGTTTCATTCTTGGAGCAATATGCATCGTTTTTACCCTGATCTTTTATGTAACAAAGTTATACGGTAATTTATGGATGGGATATTTTGGTAACCTTATCATGTTCCTCGGTGTGCTGATTTCCATTATCCATTACAACAGGGTACATAAGGATAAAACATCTGCCACGTCGGCCTTTACGATGGGGTGGCGTACTACGCTTATTGCCACCATCATATATGCTGTTTTTTTGCTCATATTTCACCTGGTGGTAGGTGGTAATCCTTCGCACACGCTGGTGGAAGAAGATACCGTGAAAGGAAATTTCTGGATCTATTTCCTGGGGAATGTATTGTTTGTAAATCTTTTTGTGGGTGTGGTAGCCGCCTTACTCGGCGGGCTGGTGTTTAAGGCTAACCAGAAAACAGATAAATCACGGAAGCCATAGGAACTATTATCTTTGCATGGCTATGTCTAAAGGCCATATTTTAATAATCGATGATGAGGACCAGCTCCGCAAGCTTTTAAGCCGCCTGCTGGCCCTGGAAGGATATACACTTCATGAGGCGGGCAATATAAGGTCCGCCTTAAAGATCCTGGAGAAAGAAGAAGTACAGGTGATCCTGTCTGATGTAAAGCTGCCGGATGGCAACGGGGTGGAACTGGTACAGCAGATACGCACCAGGTACCCCGAAATTGAAACCATTGTACTCACCGCTTATGGTAACATCGCCGATGGCGTACAGGCCATTAAAAATGGCGCTTTCGACTATATCACCAAAGGAGATGATAACAACCGGATCCTCCCGCTGGTGAGCAAGGCAATGGATAAAGCGCACCTGCAATTCCGCATCCGCGACCTTGAAAAGAAAATCGGCGGCAAATATAATTTCGGCAGCATCCTGGGAGAATCCCCTGAAATACACGCCGCTATTGCTTTAGCGGAAAAAGTAGCGCCATCGGATATGACCGTGCTGCTGCTGGGTGAAACCGGCGCCGGTAAGGAAGTATTTGCACAGGCCATACACCAGGGAAGTCAAAGGAAGCAACAACCCTTTGTTGCCGTTAACTGCAGCGCCTTTGGTAAAGAAATCCTCGAAAGCGAATTATTCGGACATGTAGCCGGCGCCTTTACCGGCGCAGTAAAAGATAAAAAAGGTTTTTTTGAAGAAGCCCGCGGCGGTACCATTTTCCTGGATGAAATAGGGGAGATGGCCATAGAGCTGCAGGCTAAAATGCTCCGCGTACTGGAAACCCAGGAGTTTTATAAAGTAGGAGAAACGAAACCCACTAAAACGGATGTGCGGATCATCGCCGCTACCAACCGGCAACTGGAACAGGAAATTGCGGCGGGGCATTTCCGTTCCGATCTCTACTACCGGCTGTCTGCCTTCCAGATTTCCCTGCCCTCACTGAATGAACGGCGGAAAGATATACCCCTGCTGGCTACCTGGTTCCTTCAGCAGATAGCGCCCAAAATGAATAAACGTATCATCGGGATGACGCCCGCCTTCCTGCACGCGCTGCAACAACACAGCTGGAAGGGAAATATCCGCGAACTGCGTAATGTAATTGAAAGAGCGGCCATCCTAACGGATACGGATATCCTGGATACCCCTGTGCTGCCGTTCGATTTCCAGCAAGGGAACGCGGAGGACGCATCTTCCCTTAAACTGGCAGATATGGAGAAAGCACATATTATCCGGGTACTGGCCCACGCCAAAGGCAATAAAACCAGGGCGGCAGAACTGATGGGCATCGGCTTAACCACCCTTTACAACAAAATTAAGGAATACAATATCAGCGCATCATAACAGCCAGCCTAATAACAGGCACGCCAGTACGATAAAGGGCGAGGGCACCTT
>Ga0136846_1243531_pt1 | contig 10322 bp, 8 predicted proteins | sample HopSoiMetagenom2_FD_96841 | JGI IMG/M metagenome (GOLD analysis project Ga0136846, IMG submission 96841) | Grasslands soil microbial communities from Hopland, California, USA - 2 Assembly 2016 (version 4) | ecosystem: Environmental > Terrestrial > Soil > Grasslands | place: USA: Hopland... | reverse complement strand
CAATAGGTCGCGAGGTGCTTGGTCAGGCCGATGACGCCGGCCTTGGACGCGGTGTAGACCGCAGGCGTATTGATGGCGCGGCCAAGATATTCGGAGCCTTCGTAGATGCGCTGGTCGGGGGCCATCAGTCCGTAGATCGAGGCGGTCTGCACGATGCTGCCATAGCCCCGTTCGGCCATCCGGCCCCCGAAGACCTGCGCGACGGTGAACATACCGTCGAGATTGACGGACATGATCTCACGCCACGTCTCCTGCGAGAACTCTTCGACCGGCGCGAAGAAAGCATCGATGTCGCGGGTCTTGCTCGCGGCGTTGTTGAGCAGGATCGAGACCGGTCCGAGGTCCGCTTCGATCGCATCGGCGGTGTTGCGCACGGAGTTGGGATCGGTGATGTCGCAGCCATAGCCTCGGGCGCGGACGGAGTGACGCGCCGCGAGGTCGGCCGCCGCCGCATCGGTGGCGGCTTGATCGAGATCGATGATCGCGACATCGACGCCGAACTCGGCGAGGCCCTCGGCGAAGCGGCGCCCGAGAATGCCGCATCCGCCGGTCACCACGGCGGTACGGCCGGTCAGATCGAACAGAGCCTTGAAGCTCGTGGTCATCGCTTAAGCTCCCTCAGGTCGCCAACCGTTGGCGCAACAACAGCTCGACCACGGCGAAATCGAGATCGGAATCGATGTCGATCGAACGCTCCTCGGGCATCTCGAACAGACGCGTGTCCGGATAGAAGACCGCGGGCTGCTCCCGGAATGAAGCGACGCGCCAGACGTAGATCGACGCGTTCATGTCGAAGCAGCGCGGCGCATCCTGGCGCCGCGTGATCGGAGGATGGGCGGATTTGGAGAGCCCGACGCTGCCGTCGGTGCGCTGCTCGACCAGGTTGAAATAGGGCGAGCGACGGGCCGACGCACCGGTGATGACGTTGGGTGCGCCGGACTGACGCAGCAGATCCACAGCGCCGGTGATGTCGGAGGCAAGCCTGAGCGGCGAGGTGACGTCGAGATCGACGAATATCTCCGGCGTATTGCCGGTTTTCGCGATGGCCTGCTCGAGACAATGGCGGATAGCCGGTAGTTTCGGTGCGGTATCAGTTGCCATCTCGTCCGGACGTTTGACCGCAACGTCGGCGCCGGCCTTCAGCGCCGCATCGAGCAAGGCGTCTGAATCGCTGCTGAAGGCGATCGCATCGAACAGACCGGTCTCGCGCGCCTGCTCGATGCTCCACGCGAGCACGGGCTTGCCCAGCAGATCTCGCGCATTCTTGCCGACGACCCCTTTCGAGCCCCCTCGCGCGCAGATCGTGCAGAGCAGAGTCATGGCGATATCCAGGTCTTGGTGCGCAGCGCGCGCTCGCTGGCCTCGATCAGATGCACGACGCCGAGCGCCTCAGGCAGAGAGCAGACCGGGCTCGCGCCGCGCATCGCCGCGACATGCATGTCGCGATAGCTCTGGTCGCGCTCGCTGGCAAAATCCGTTGCCTTACCGTTGACGGCGAGGCGGCCGCCGACGAGATCGGCCTCGATGGTGTCGTCGTCGACATTGATGCGAATGCGGCGGATGCCCTGGCGGTCGAGATAGTCCATGTGGACGTGGACGGATGGCGCCCGTTGCATATCGAGCAGCAGGTCGAGGTGGTCGTCGACGTCGATGTCGCGTGCGCCGGACGCGCCGCCGAGGGCCGCAACGCGATGCCACGGCCCGAACAGCCACAGCAGGTAATCCAGCTCGTGGCTGAGATCCCTGAGGACGCCGCCGCCGGCGTCAACCGTCGCGGATGCGGTCGTGCGATGGTCGCGGCCGGGCCGCCAGTCCCTGATGTCCTGGCCGACATAGGCGGCGACCGTGATCACCTCGCGTCCGCGCAGCCTTTCGACGAGAGCCGTCATGACCGGGTGGAAGCGAAGATTATATCCGACGCTGACATGGGCGAATGGATATTTCGGCGGAGCCGCCGGTGTTGCGAATAGCGGCTTCTCGACCAGCACTGCACCGCGGAAGCCGGCTTGCGCGAGCTCTTGCAGGTCATCGGCATGGCGCGCGGTCTCGGTGGCAATGACGGCATAATCCGGATGCGTGGAGGCGACGGCCTGCGCGATCGCCCCGTAGTCGCCGCCGTCACGGCGGCTCACGGTCGCGACCCGAAGTCCAAGCTCTCGCAGGACGCGCGCATGCCTTGTACCGATCGAGCCGAGGCCTATCACGACGGCTGTTGTCGAGATCACGGGAAGACCTCGTGAAATTCCGCATGCGCCTGCTCGAAATCCTCCAGTCGGCCGATATCGAGCCAGTATTCGCGGATCGGATAGACCGCGACCCGTCCCTTGCCGGCGATCACGCGCTCCAGGACGGTCGGCATGTCGATGCTGACGCCGGGCGCCACATGGCGGAAGACGGCGCTTCCAATCACGTAGATACCGGCACTCACGAACCAGCTCTCGGTCGGCTTCTCGCGAATGGCCTGGAGAAATCCGTCCGAAGTCGAAACCACACCATAGGGGACGTGCACCTTGTGCTCGCGAACGGCCATCGTCGCTTCCGCCGATGTTCCGTTGTGGAAGTCGAGAAGAGCTCCATAGTTGATCGTGGTGAGGATGTCGCCGTTGGTGACGATCATCGGCAGATCCGGCGGTGCCGGAAAGAGTCCGAGCGCACCGGCGGTGCCCAGACGTTCCGTCTCCTGCAGGTACCGGATATTGGCGCCAAAAGCGGCTCCGTCGCCGAAATATTCCTTGATCGTCTCGGCCTTGTAATTGACCGAGATGTAGATGTTGCGGAAACCCTGCTGCACCACGTTGCGGACGATGGTCTCGAGCAGCGGCCGGCCACCGACATTGAGCATGGGCTTCGGTACGTCGCGCGTCAACGCGCCCAGACGCTCGCCGAGACCGCCCGCCATGATCAATATCGGATTCGCATAATGACGCGGTTCGAGCAGTTCATCGAGCGTCTCGACCAGAACCAGATGGCCGCCCTCGTCGAGAAGCGGGAGCTGCTTGATCGATTTCTGCCGCATCAGATGTAGGCGGTCGTCGCGCGGTAGCGTCGCGGGCGCCGACACCAGCGCCCGGTTCATGATGTCGGTCGCAAGCCCGGTGAGCGGAATGCCACGCAGCAGTCCGCGCCTGACGTCACCGTCGGTGACCACGCCGAGCAGGCGGTTCTGGTCGTCGAGCACCAGTGCAATCTGGATGCTGCCGCTCTCGATCGCGGCAATGGCCTCGCCCACGGTCGCCTGGGTTCCGACGACGGCTTTACGCCAGGATTTCATGGCAATCTGCCTCGTATACCCCAGATATCGGGACGGCCCACGGCTGAGCCTGCTATATCGCGGCTGCGAGAGGTGCCGTCAACCCCGGCGTTTCCTAGGTCGAATCAGTGGCTTGAAGTCCGGCGGCCGACCGAAGATTGATGTACGCGAGCGTCTTGTAGGTCTCGGCGGCCGCGTCGTTAAACTGGATCGTCCGGTTCGAGCGCCCGCGGCGCTGCCGTTCCGATCAAGGACCAATAGTCGATCGGAGGCCGGCCTGCGCCCGGCCGCTTGGCGGTGATATCGGCCGGGCCGATGATCTCGCCGGCCCTCAATGCGCGTGCCGCCACGATGCTCTTGCGCGCCACCGGCACATTCCCGACCTCCGACTCTTTGGGGGTCTTCACGCCGTCGCCGAGTGCAGCTTCGACGTTGCGAATGGCGCCGACCATTCGCTTGAAATCGTCCGGCTCGAGCGAGGCTGCATGGTCCGGACCGGGCGCATCGCGATCCAGCGTCAGGTGCTTCTCGATGATGGTGGCGCCGAGCGCAACCGCGGCCACCGAAATCTCGAACCCGTCAGTATGATCGGAATACCCGACCGCAAGCTGGAACGCGGATCGCATCGTCGCCATCGCGGTGAGGTTCACGTCCGTGATGGGGCAGGGGTATTCGGTCGTGCAATGGAGCAGGCTGACGTGCCGCGCGAGCGTAGCGCGTGACGCCGGATCGCGCCATGCGGCGCGGAATGAGGCAACGCCGGCAGGATCCTTATGTTGCGCGTAGCCGTGCGCCAATACGCCCAGCGCTTCCTCGACCTCGCTGAGCGTCGCCATACCCGTCGACAGGATCAGTGTCGCGCCGGCCTGCGCAGCCGCATGCAGCAGCGGCGCATTGGTGAGATCGCCCGATCCGATCTTGATGCGCGGCAGCTTCAGCGACAGCAGGAAGCCGAGCGAAGCCTCGTCGAACGGCGTCGAGAGGAATTCGATGCCGCGCTTGGCGGCGTGCGCGATCAGCGCGTGATGCGCGGCTTGCGGCAATTCGAGTCGTTGCAGCATGGCAAGCTGGCCCTCGGCGACGTCCGTGGTGCGTCGCTGGTAGTCGGCCTTCTTCGCCGCGCCGCCCGCGACCGCCTTCGCATCAAAGGTCTGGAACTTGACGACGTCGGCTCCGGCGTCGGCTGCCGCATCCACCAGGGCCAGCGCCTTGTCCGGGCTGCCGTCGTGATTGACGCCGGCTTCAGCGATGATCAGCGTGTGCGTCGTCATGGCCGCGCTCCGCCTGCGGGAAGTTCGTAGAAGCCCTTTTTCAGCAGTGCTCCAAAATCCGGGACGCCGGCAATGATGTCGGCAAATCGTCGGCTGGAGTTGCCGTCGCCGTAGGGGTTGACGGTGGCTTGGCGGCCGTAGCGGATCGCTTTCGAGATGGCTACGCCGATGGCGCCGCGTTCGGATGTCGTATGAAATACCGAAGCAGCGCGCTCGCGCCCCCTCTGGCGGTCGCCGACGTCGACCGTGGGAACGCCGAACGACGGCGCTTCGAGGATGCCGCTCGACGAATTGCCGATTACCAAATCCACCTGGCTCATCAGGCTGAGATAGCGGAGCTGTCCTAGCGAGGCGACCGCGATGGTGTTCGGCCGGCTGGCCGCGAAGGCCTTGGTCCGGTCGTTCAGCGCGCGCCCCTCGGCATCGGCATTGGCGAGCGTGAAGATGAGGCGGAAGGCCGGATCGAGCATCGACAGCGCCGCGAACAGCTCGTCCAGTTCGGCCATCGAGCGTCCGGCCTCGACCGTGACCGGGTGGAAGGTCACGAGCGCATTGTGCTCGCCGAGCGGCATTCCGACCGCACGACCAATGCCGTCGCGGTCCATCAGATCGAGACTTTTGATGGCATCGATACCGACCGAGCCGATGGTGTGAATGCGGGACGGATCTTCGCCGAGCTGGTTCAGCCGGCGCGCCGATCCGGCGTTGCTGGTGAAATGCAGATGCGACATCTTGCTGATGGCGTGACGAAGGGACTCGTCGATCGAGCCCTCGGTGACGTCGCCGCCGAACAGATGCGCCATCGGCAACCGCATGAACATCGCAGCCTGCGCGGCCGCGAACATCTCGAACCGGTCGCCGAGCAGGACCACGAGATCAGGTTGCAGCCGTGTGAAGGCGTCGGCAAGTCCGATCACCCCAAGCCCGACCGATTTTGCGACGCCGGCGCCTGTGTCGCTGGCGAGCAACATCTCGACGCGTTCGTCGGCCTCGAATCCTTCTTCGCGAATGGCGTTGAAAGTGTAGCCGAACTCCGGCGCGAGATGCATGCCGGTGGCTACGAGCTGAAGCGCCAGGCCCGGCGTCTGGCGGATCGCGCGCATCGGCCAGACCAGCAGTCCGAAATCGGCCCGGCTGCCGGTCACGAAGCAGATCTTTCGCGTGACGCTATTCATCATGGGCCCTGATACTCGCGCTCGAGGGCAGGTTGATCAGCCTCCGCTCGATCGATTCGGCCGTGGCGAGATCGCCGCGCGGACTTTGCGCGAACATCGGCAGTCGGTGCATCAGGGTCCAGGCCGGCCGTGCGCCAAAGCCGGCTTCGTTGAGCGCCGTGAGCAGGTCGTCGCGCCGCTCGGCATGAGCTTCGTCGAGCAGGATGGCGTTCAGCCAGTAGTTGCTCGTGGTGCCCTCGGGCTCGCGCGAGAAGCGCACGCCGGGCACGTCAGCGAAGACCCGTTCGTAGGCCGCAGCCAAGGCGCGCTTGCTCGCCAGGAATCCCTCCAGCTGCTCGAGCTGCGCGCAGCCGAGCGCGGCGTTCAGGTTGGGCAGGCGGTAGTTGAAGCCGATCTCGTCGTGCACGAACGCCCATTTGTGTGGCAACTTCGCGGTCGTGGTGAGATGCTTGGCCCGGCGTCCGAGCTCCTCGTCGTTGGTGAGGATGGCGCCGCCGCCGCCGGTGGTGACGATCTTGTTGCCGTTGAAGCTCAGCGCCGCGAGCCGCGCCTGAGATCCGACGGGATGGCCCTTGTAGGTCGAGCCTAGCGATTCCGCGGCGTCCTCCACCAGCGCGATGCCCCAGTCGCGCGCGATCGCGGCGATCTCGTCGAGCTCGACGGGATGTCCGAACGTGTGCATCGGCGTGATCGCGACGATGCGGCGTCCGGTCTCGCGATTGATCGCGCCCCTGCTGGCCCGCTCCGCGATCGCCTCGAGCCGCGCGGCAAGCGCGCGCGGGTCCATGCCGAGCGTGGTGAGCGAGCTGTCGATGAAATGCGGGCTCGCGCCGCAATAGGCAATCGCGTTCGTGGTCGCGATGAAGGTCAGCGCGGGCGACATGACTTCGTCGCCGGGCTCGACACCCGCGAGCCTGAAGCAGGCGTGCAGTGCCGCGGTGCCGTTCACTACGGCGATGGCGCGCCTCGCGCCCGTCACTTCTTCCAGCATGCGCTCGAAACGATCGACGAACGGGCCGACCGAGGAGACGAAGGTGCTCTTGATGCACTCTTCGAGATAGGAGACCTCGTTGCCCGCGAACACCGGCTCGTGCAGGCCGAGGATGCCGTTGGGCGTGCCCGCGGCGCGCCGGACGGCATCGACCACGGCTTTCGGGTCGAACACGAGCGATCTCGTCACGGCCACTCCCACCGTTGCCTCAGACATTGTAGAGGTCCGGCTTGTAGCGGCCGAGATTGGCGGGGTTGGCGAACCAGCTCACCGTCTTCTCGACACCGCGGCGCATGCCGTCCAGCCCGCCGAATTCCGGGCTCCAGCCGAGCTGCTGGCGCGCCCTGGAATTGTCGGCCCAGAGCCGCTCGACCTCGCTGTTGGCCGGCCGCAATCGCGCCTCGTCGGTCTCGATCTCGATATCGACACCCATCACATCGGCGATCATCTCGACGGTTGCACCAACCGAGATCTCGAAGCCGCTACCGAGATTGATGGTCTGGCCGACGCTCTGTTCGGCCGGCGCAGTGAGGCCCGCGATCAGGCCGCGCGCGGTGTCGGTGACGAACGAGAAATCGCGCGTCGGGCTGACGGCGCCGAGGCGGATCTTGCGCTTGCCGGTCGCGATCTGGCTGATGATGGTCGGGATGACTGCGCGCGCCGATTGACGCGGTCCGTAGGTGTTGAACGGCCTGATGACCACGACCGGCATGTCGAACGAGGCCTGGAACGACAGCGCCATCTGGTCTGAGGCGATCTTCGAGGCCGAATAGGGCGATTGGCCGACCAGCGGATGATTCTCCTTGATCGGCACGATTTGCGCCGTGCCGTAGACTTCGCTGGTCGAAGTCTGCACGAAACGCCGCACGCCAGCCAGCCGCGCCGCCTGGAGCACATTCACCGTGCCGCGCACATTGGTCTCGACGTAAGAATCGGGCGCGACATAGGAGAACGGAATCGCGATCAGCGCCGCCAGATGCAGCACGTCGGTGCAGCCGTTGGCGGCCGCGATCATGAAATGCGGATCGCGAATGTCTCCGGCCGCCACTTCCACGGACTTCATGATGTCGGCCGGAACCGTATCCAGCCAGCCCCAGGAATTGAAGGAATTGTAGTAGACGATCGCCTTGACGCGAGCCCCGGCCTTCACCAGTTCCTCGACGACATGCGAACCGATGAAACCGTCGCTGCCGGTAACGAGGACGCGGGCGTCCCTCAGATCTGCCATGCCGGACCCCAGAAGGCGATTAGGCCAGTGTTCGCAACAAGATGGCGCTATAGCACACTGGCGGTTGCGCGCAACAGAGCGGCGCGCGACATCCGCCAAATGCCCGGGGATGCAGCAGTTTTCGTGACGCGCGCCTAGGCCTTGCCGGTCGGATTCAGTCGCAGCTTCACGAACGCCTCCAGATTTCCGCCTTCAAACATGTGGCCCGCAAGGCCTGCGGCCTGCGCCGCCGCCATGTCGCTTTCCTTGTCTCCGATCACCATGCTGCGCGACATGTCGACCGGAAAGCGCTGCGCAAGGTCGGTGATCATGCCCGGGGCCGGCTTCCGTCGATCGCTGGTGCGGCAATAGCGCGCGACGGTGCCGTTGGGATGATCGGGGCAATATTCGAAGGCGTCGATATGCGCACCGATCAGCGCCATCTGGTCCGCCATCCAGCGGTGCAGGGCGACGACGTGATGCTCCTCGTAGTAGCCGCGTGCGACACCGGATTGATTGGTGATGACGAATGCGAAATAGCCGGCGTCGTTGACCGCCTTCACCGCCTCGCGCGCGCCGTCGATCCACTCGAGCTTGTGTGTCTCGAACGTATAGCCTGAATCATGATTGAGCACGCCGTCGCGATCGAAGAACACGGCGGGGCGCCGCAGCTTCCCGCGCAACTCGCGGTCGGCCCGCGCGAAATCATCGGGGATGCCGATATCGACGAAATAGCCGCGATAGGCCGTGCCGCGCAGCTCGCCGGACTTGACGAGGCCGGGGAACACGTCCTGCTCGAGCGAGGCGGGAAGCTTTGCAATATCGGCGACAATGGATTTGTCGACGACGTAGATGCCGGCGTTGACCGGTCCCGTGCCGCCCGCACCGGGGGCGATGAAGCCACGCACGATTTCGCCGTCGAGCACGACGCGCTCATAGCGGTCGCCGATGACGCCGTCCCGCAGTGCCATGTGAACGCGCCCGCCGCGCGCGCGCGCGATCAGGTCGAGCAAGTTGAAGTCGAACAGCGAGTCGCCGTTGAGCAGCAGGAAGCGCTCGTGCAGCAAGTCGCGCGCATGCACGAGCGCGCCGCCGGTGCCGTGCGGCTCGATCTCGCGCGAGACCATGACATGCGCGCGGCCCCGGCTCGCGCCGGCAAAATAAGTCTGGACCAGCTCGGCCTTGTGGCCGGCAAGCAGGAGAATCTCCCGGAAGAGGTCATAGCGGACGAGTTCGTCGATCAGGATATCGAGAAACGGCCGACCGCCGATCTCGGGCATCGGCATCGCCGCGGTCTGCTCGGCAAAGCCAAGATCGAAATTGCCGATCAGGATGACTGCCTGCCTCGGACACTGATGGTGGAGGTGGGATGTCGGCATGAATGTGCACTACATCAATGTTGGAGGATGCCGATCACGTTCATATGGTTCCAACGCTGGTGCTCGATCCCCAGCTGGAATGCGGGAGGGCCGAGAACTATCCGACGTCAATTTTGTCCCACGTTCGCGCAGTTGCTGTCGACAACAGCGTTCTGTCCATCGAGGTACAAAATGCGCGAGGTGCCATCGTTCAGCCTTTGCGTGATGTCCTCCCCGAGCGGTTCGTCGACCGGGAAATAGGATGGCCGCTGCTCTTTCGTCAATTGAATCCACTTGACGGTTCGGGGATTGATGATCGCAATGATGCGCCATTCGCCCTCGGGCGTCGAGAGGGTGCTGACGGACTGACCGATGTCTTGAGGCGAGACAGGAGCAAGCTCGTCTGCGAGTTGGGTGTCTGCTTTCTCCGCAGCGGACCTGACCGGCTTGAGGATTCCCTGCATCACGTTGGATTTGCCCATCTGGGCACGGGCTTCTTCATTCAGTATCGACACAAGGGGGGCAATTGCTGCGCAGATGTCGGTCTTGCCGACGCCCGACCGAATAACCTTTGCAAGGACGCCCTTGACCGCGGTCGCCATGTCCCGATCAACGGTGTCGAGATTTGAATAGGAATAGATTCCCGGCAAGCCAGCGATCGCCTTGGCCATCGACAGGGTCAGAGGATCCGAGACGACGACGGATTTGCGTGCGTGATCATGCAGCCAACGAACCGTCCTCAGATCGCTGGCGTCGTAGTGAGAGACAAAATCCGATCGCGCCGGAAGCGGTCCATAGCTGTAGACCTTGAAGAGGGTTACCAGCCCAGACCGATCGAGAATCACGCTTAGCGAGACAGCAGCAGCCATTGCCGCAATTTGCAGTTGCCGCATTCGGACGAAGCTAAGGGCGGCACACGACAGCGCGACGACAGTTCCAGCCACTAGCGCCGGACGAAGCATTGCTTGATAGCCGCTATAAGGCAGGTTTGGCGACCAGCCGAAAGCGTAGAGGCTGACGACAAGGATCGTTGCGGCGACGGAGGCGACGCATGCGACGACGCGTCGGCT
>Ga0136846_1237900_pt1 | contig 10323 bp, 6 predicted proteins | sample HopSoiMetagenom2_FD_96841 | JGI IMG/M metagenome (GOLD analysis project Ga0136846, IMG submission 96841) | Grasslands soil microbial communities from Hopland, California, USA - 2 Assembly 2016 (version 4) | ecosystem: Environmental > Terrestrial > Soil > Grasslands | place: USA: Hopland... | reverse complement strand
TTCGCCGCCGCAGTTTCTTTCCACTACAGGACCAGTGACTTTGTTCCTGACGGGGACTTTCACCCCGCTACGTTGTGCGCTATCGCAGTCGCACCAGGTCATCCCTGACGGGATTCATACGGTTACCCGTTTGGGCCCCCTTGTGGGTGGGTGCCGGAACGCTCGCGCCGCCAAAAAACAAAAGGTGGGAGAGGGGCGGCGGTTTCTAGCGACAGGTCACTCCTACGGTGTTTCGCTTCTGATGCGAGAAGGATGGCGGGGTGTGAAGAACGGCGATTGAGAATTTTAGATACATTTGCCGGAGCCGGATTTCTGGCACCCCTTCTGGGTGCTGTTAATTCTCGCTCCGTTGCATCCGGTGGTCAGCCCCCTTTTGCGCTTTGCTGACCACCGGCTACCGTCTGCAACTCTTCGAGTTGGACGGTAATCACAATAAAATCAGGAAAGCGGACCATGCTGGGACAGGCACGATTTGGTGCTGGAAAATGGCGGAGAGGCGGCGGTTTCTCGCGACAGGTCACCCCTACGGAGTTTGGCTTCTGAGCCGAATTTGGTTGATTTGGGTTGGGCTGAGTAGTTACAATTTCATTACCGCTGATCCTATGCGTGATTACCCCCGTTCAATCAAACGATTCTGTGCTATAAACTCGCGAGGCCATTTCTTTGATTGGCTCGGCACTTTGGCGGTGCTGCTGATGGTTTCACTCAGCGCCCAAGCGGAGACGGCTAAACCTAACCGAGCCGCGTATCATCATGCCGCGGCTGAGTTTCGGGCGCTGTCGCTGCGCGATGAGCGGGGCATAATTCCAAATAACGCTTTGCCGAATGCATTGCAGCAGAAAAAGACAATGACGTTCGATACCACCGCCTGGCCCGGAACCGCAACGGCGGGAATTGGTGGCAAGAAAACCGCCGGGCTGGCGACGAATGCGTGGATTTGGATGGGGCCCGGAAATATTGGCGGACTGGTACGGTCGATTGCGATTCATCCGACCAACACGGCTACGATGTGGGCGGGGAGCGTCTGCGGCGGCATCTGGAAAACGACGAACAGCGGGGCGAGTTGGTTTCCTTTGAATGATTTCATGGCCAACCTGGCCATCGGCTCGATGGTGATGGATCCCACAGACCCGAATGTGCTCTATGCCGGAACCGGGGAGGGTTTTAGCAATTCCGATTCGTTGCGCGGGGCGGGGATTTTCAAGACGACGGATGGCGGCACGACCTGGACGCAGCTTCCGAGCACGGCAATTTCGTCGTTCTTTTTTGTGAATCGGCTGGCGATTTCGCCGGCGAACCATTTGCTGATGCTGGCAGCGACAAGCACCGGCATCTGGCGCAGCACGGACGGCGGCACGAATTGGACGCAGACTTATAACACCCGGTCAGTCTTGGATGTGGACTTCAATCCGGCTGATGGCAGCAAGGCGGTGGCGTCCGGGAGCACGTTTACCGCGAGCGGCATGGCGCTCTATTCAATTGATGCAGGGTTGACGTGGGCTACGGCGACGGGAATACCGACGAACGGCCGGGTGGAGCTGGCGTACGCGGCCTCGAGCCCGAGCACGGTGTATGCGTCTTGCAACAACAATTCCGGAGAAATCTACGTGTCCATAGATGGCGGGGTAAGTTATACGCTGCGTAATACCGGGAACAATTATCTCAGCACGCAGGGTTGGTACGACAACATTATCTGGGTGGACCCGACCAATCCGAACATTCTGATTGTGGGTGGGACCGATCTTTGGCGGAGCACAGATGGTGGAAATACGTTGGCGGATATCGGTGGTTACACCGGAGGCATTCATCCGGATCAGCACATGGTCGTGCACATGCCGGGATTCAACGGCACAAGTGTCCGGACAATTTTCGTGGGTAACGACGGCGGAGTCTTCCGCGGCGCCGACGCTTACACGGTATCGGCAAACGGTGGATGGACCGAGCTCAACAACAACCTGGGAATCACGGAATTTTATGGCGGCGCGGGGAATGCGACGAGCGGAACAGTTATCGGGGGCGCGCAGGATAACGGCACGTTGCACCGCACGGCGGCGGCGAGCACGGAATCGTGGACATCCATGTTTGGGGGTGATGGGGGGCGATGCGCGGCCGACCAAACGGACCCGAATTATTTCTACGGCGAATATGTTTATCTGCAGATTCACCGGAGTGTGAATGGCGGCGCCTCATCGAGCTATATTTTCGGCGGTATTGGCGATGCCGGTTTGCCCGACCCGGAAGGGGAGCCGACGCCCGATGGATTCCCGGACCCGGATGCGCAGGCCAATTTCATTGCGCCAATAGTGCTGGATCCAAACAACCCGAACACGTTGTTCGGGGGTGGGAGCAATCTTTGGCGGAGCGTCAATGTGAAGGCCGCGAGTCCAACCTGGAGCAAGGTGATGACGAATCCGGGCAATGGGTCGTTTATGAGCGCCATCGCGGTGGCGCCGGGAAACTCGGATGTTATCTGGGTTGGCTACAACAACGGCGACGTGTTCTCGACAACGAACGGCACGGCCGCCAACCCGGTGTGGACGCGGCAGGACCTCGGCACGCCGAACCTGCCGAATCGTGTGTGCACGCGCCTGACAATTGATCTCACAAACTCCAGCCGAGTCTATGCGACCTTTGGAGGATTCAGTGCCGACAATGTCTATCGCACGACGGATGGAGGAGCGACCTGGAGCAATCTCGCCGCGGGCCTGCCGGCTGCGCCGGTTCGCTCGCTGGTAATCGCGCCTTTCAACTCGAGTTATTTGTATGTGGGGACGGAGGTGGGAGTTTTCGGCTCTGCTGATGGAGGCGCCAGTTGGTCGCCGGCCAATGAAGGACCGGCCAGTGTCTCGGTGGATGAGTTATTCTGGATGGGGCAGTATCTGGTGGCCGTGACGCATGGCCGCGGCTTTTTCAAAATATTAATCGCCACGACCCCCGCGGTTTCTTTGGCCAGCGCAACCTTGACGGGCGAGAATTGTCCCAATGGCGTGGTGGACCCGGGCGAAATTGTGACGGTCAACTTTACGCTGACGAATTCGACGCCGATCGCGACGACGAACCTTGTCGCCACGCTCTTGACCACAAATGGTGTGGTCCTGCCGAGCGCGGCGCAAAATTACGGCGCGCTCGTGGCAGGAGGGGCGGGGGTTACCCGTTCCTTCACGTTCATGGCGACCGGTCAATGCGGCGGCACGGTGACCGCGCGACTGCAACTCCAGGATGGCGCGAGCAATCTCGGCATCGTGAGCGCGACTTTCCCGTTGGGCATCCCGCAAAATGCGCTGGTACAGAATTTTGATAGCGTGACAGCGCCGGTGTTGCCCCCTAGTTGGACGACCGCCGTCTCGGGCAGCGCAGTCGGCTGGGTAACCTCGACCAGTGCTCGGGACAGTCTCCCGAATGCGGCCTACGGAGGCGAGCCGACCTTGCCCGGCATCAGCGAATTGATTTCTCCGGTCGTTTCGGCCGCTTCTACAGCCGATATTTTGTCCTTCCGCCAGAATTACGATTTGGAGGCGGACAACGTTGATGCCAACAAGGCTTACGACGGTGGAGTGCTGGAGATCAAAATTGGCAGCGGCGCCTTTGCCGACATCCTGACTGCTGGTGGCAGCTTTGTGTCGGGCGGTTACAATCGCACGATCGATCCAACCGACGACAATGCGCTCGGCAGCCGGCGGGTGTGGAGCGGTTCCTCGGGTGGATTCGTGACGACAAGTGTGAGCCTTCCAGCTTCCGCCGCGGGACAGACGGTTCAATTCAAGTGGCGATTGGGCACCGATACGGCCAACGGATTCGGCGGCAGTGGCTGGTACATTGACAACATCGCGGTGACGGAGGGTTACAACTGTTGCGGTCCGCGCCCGCAGATTCTGTCCATCACACACAGCGGGACTGATGTCACGTTGACGTGGAGTTCGCAGCCGGGCAGGAGTTACCGCGTGCAATACGTGACAAACATTACTGACACGAACTGGACCGATGTGGCTGGCGACGTTTTGGCCACGGACGTCACTGCGTCGAAGACCGTTTCGATAGGTCCATTCGGCCAGCAGTTTTATCGGGTCAAGTTGCTGCCGTAAGCTGGCTCGAAGGTGCGTGAGTTTGGATTGGAGCGCGGACCTTCTTGTCCGCTAACAACGTGAAACCAGTCCGATTGGGGTCGTCAGTAGATTCGTGAAATCTGGGCATGCGTGGCGTTGGCGGACAAGAATGTCCGCGCTCCAGTCAGAGGATTGCATTCGGCGCGCAAATTTCTAACCTCGTCGGATGGCTGTTACGAATGCTGAAACCGACTCGGATATAATGGCTTGCTGGCCGGTGATGAGCCAGTTGCGGCCACACCTGAAGGAAAAGGAATTTATCGCGATTGTGCGCCAACAATTCGCGCAGGGGTACAAGATGGCGTTTATCCGGCGGGAGAAAGCTGCGGCGGCAGTTGCGGGATTTCGTCTGATGCAAAGTTTATCCTGGGGCCGGTTCTGTTATGTGGATGACCTAGTGACAGATGAGAAAGCGCGCTCGACGGGCCTCGGAGGCGAGTTGCTGGAGTGGGTGGCCAAGTTCGCTAAAGCGAACGGTTGCCGTAGGCTCGAACTGGATTCGGGCGTACAGCGGTTCGCGGCGCATCGGTTTTATTTCCGTGAACGAATGACGATCAGTTGTTATCACTTTTCGAGAGAACTCGACACGCGTGCCGGTTCAGCCTAAATTAGGAACGGAATGAAGCGACAATCGCTCAAACAAGATGTGCCGCTGACGCCCGGCGAGCATGGCGTCTTGCGGATAACGGGCTCACGGGTCACTCTCGATTCCATCATCCATTCGTTCAAGAATGGGGCCACAGCCGAACAGGTGCAGGAAGATTTTCCATCGCTGAAGCTGGCGCAAGTATATGCGGTCATCGCATATTACCTGGAGCATACCAAGGCCATTGATGATTATTTGGTCCGGCAATCCGATGGAGCAAAAATGGTACGCAGACGGATTGAACGCGGACTTGATGCAAAGCCGCTCAGAACGCGGCTTCGCAGACGGCGGGCTCAAGCGGTCGCTTGAGGCATGTTGTCTCTGCTAATTGATGAGAATCTCAACCACCGCATTCTTCGGGGGTTGGTGCGGTCTGTTCCCGCCTTAGACTTCAAATTTGTCAATGATGTTACTGGAGAACTCGGAACAGAGGATGAGGTCGTCCTCAAATTCGCCGCCGAACTGGGCCTGGTCGTAGTAACACACGACCTGCGGACGTTCCCCAAACACGCTTACGAACGTGTCCGCGCCGGGTTAGAAATGGCAGGTGTCATTGCCGTCCCCAATAATTTGGCCATCGGGCGTGCAATCGAGGATTTGGCAGTTTTGGCCGAATGCGCCAAACCATCGGAATTGATTTCCATGGTTTTGTATCTGCCTCTTTGAGCTTCGTATCTGATCAACTTTGCTTCCCCAGGACTTTGCTTTGGAGAGTAAACGGTTTAAACAGTCCATACGGGACGGTTGTGTAATTTGTGCCCGCCGGCTGACCGACTTCGGGACCTTTTTGAAAGCTGGTAGGCCAGGCGGCTCCGAGCCGCAGGTTTCCATGGTGCGGGCCAAGAGTGTTCTTCAAAGTGCCGATCACAATGACGTCTATGTCGTTTGTGCCGCGGTGGATGAATTTCGTCACATCGCATTCGAATGGTGGAGCATCGATGTAGCCCGCGAATTTGCCGTTTACGTTTACTTTGGCAACGCTGCCACTCCAGTCCGGGAGGTTGACGACGAATTGCCCGTGGCGGTGCGCGACCTTAAATTGTTCGCGATAGGAGACGCCGCCGCTGTAGAAGGGGTGGCCTTGCGAATTCCAGCCTTGCCGCGGCGAGGAAGTGTCCACGAGCAATTCCCGAGGGGCGGTAAGAACAAATCCGTTGGCAACAGGACTTACACCGAAATCGCCGAGGAGATAAGCGGCTTCGAGTTCATGAAACATCGTAAAGGGCGAGGCTTTGATGATGACTTCGTTATCACCGCAACGAGCGGCGGCGGCGATGTCGAGCCGGCCGAACGCCTTATCCAGCCACCACGCTCCAGGCCGGGCAATGACCGGCTGCCCATTGCAGCTGATTGAATATAGATCCGGGCGCTCGATGACCATTTCCAAGGACTTCGGCACCGCATCCTGGATGCGAAAACGGTAAGTCGCTTCAAAACCACTTCCGGGTGGAAAGGTTTTGGAAATCAGTTCGTCTTTGAATTGAACCGCGCTGTCCCACGGATTCCGTTCCATGCCATTCTGTTTCCAAACGAATTGGTTCGCGCGGTAGGTTTGAAAATTCGTGCGGGTTTCACCGCCAGCGGTGACGTCCACGTAATCGATCGTGAGGACGTTTGGCTGCAAGCGCTTCACTTCGGTGCCTGTGAGCGGCTTGAGTTCGGTGAGTTGGTTATGTGGTGCAGGCACAGTTGGCAGGCGGCGATTGGGCAAAAACAAAAGGACGCTGCCGAAAGGGGTCAGCGAGAAGCTTGCTTGTATTCCTGAGCCGATACGGGCGAAGGGATACGGTTTCGAATTGCCGGTGTAGGGATCCCATTGCTCGATTCCTCCAGCCTGGGCCTCGAAAGTGCCGGTGGAAGGAAATTCAGTGCTGGTGTTGACCAGAAACAAGAGTTGTCCATCTGCCATTTGCCGGCGGTGATGAAACAAAATGCCTTTGTCTTGCGTTGTGCGATGAACGGCGAAGCCATGCTGTTGGGAATCGGCGGACAAGAGGTCAACGATTTGATCGGTTTCTACGCGGCTGAATCCGGGTGTGCTGGCGAGAGCTTGTCCTCGCGTGCTCGGGAGGCCATCAATCCGGCTGGGAGGATTTGACAGGCAGAGCAAGGTACCGGTTTGGGAGGAGAAGTCAGATAGCAGTCGAATTGTCCGTGCATTCAGATTGTCGGTTGAGGAGGGGAGGATGACGGTCGAGTAAAGGCGCTGGCCGACTTTGAGTTGGGCGCTGGCGCTTCGAGTTGCCACAACAGGATTTACATCGCCAACGAGCAACCCCTCACCCCGGCCCTCTCCCCTTATGAAGGGGAGAGGGTGAACCGTAGTCTGGTTTTGGAGCATGCGAATGGCTTGGATTTTCGAGAGGTGCGAAGGTCGGCTCGGCGAAATCTCGCTATGCACCGGGTCGCCAGCGAGCAACCCCTCACCCCCTCCTTCGTGAAATGCACTATGGAGGGCAGGCCGGCCCTCGCCCCTTATCCCGCCTTCCTCGAACTTCGGCGCGGGAAGAAGGGCGAGAGGGAGAACCGTAGTCTGGTTTTGGAGCATGTGAACGGCTTGGATTTTCGAAAGCTGCGAGTTCAGGGATTTAATGTGCGAAAGGCGATTCGGGAAAATCTCACCATGGGCCTCTATCTTTCCGTGTGGTGATGGCACCACGCTGCCATATTTGGCGAGGATGTCTTCGGAGCCGATGTCGTATTCGATTTGTGCGGCTTCGAGTTTTTGGATCAGTCCAAAAAAATCATCGCCCAGAGCTTTGAGCCTCGTGGAATCGCCTTGATACATCCAGGCGGTCGTCGTGGGTTCAAGCAGAAGGATGTGGTTGCGTTGCTCGCCTTGTGACATGGCGGCTGAGAGGCGGGCGAAGTAGTCCGCTGAGATATGATAGGCTTCCCACCACGGCTCATGGTAGGAGAAGGATTGTGGATTATCGCGTTTGCGCGCGCCACGAATCGTGATGAAAGAGAGATGCTGATTGATCGTGTTGATGCCCAGCACTTCGAGCCAGTCACCGATGCGTTTCAAATCTTCGAAACGAACATCCCAGGAGGCGCCGCCGTACGCCTCACAAAAAGTTCTCGGGCGCCCGAGTTGGTTGGCGACACTCGCGAGCTCGCGGACAATTCGCATGTTACCAAATTGCGCCTGGCACGATTCCTCGTAGCGGTTCTGGAGACAATCAATTCCGGGAAGCTGCGGCCAGGGGTAAACTGCCATGTTGTCCGGCACATAAACACAATTAGGCCATTCGTGGTCCCAATAGTGCCCGGTCCATTGCAAATGGTTCCGCTCGCAATAATCGTGATATGGTTTGGCCCAACGTTCGATAAACAAATCATTCAGGATCTGAAAGAAATTGTGACGGACCCGTTGCCAGTCGCCCACGGGATAGAAGAGGCTGTCCAGATGCTCGAGAACGGAATAACCCCAGCGCTGCTGAAATTGTTTGGGCAAATCTTCGCACCAGGGCAGGCGGCCGGCGGCGTTAATGTTCGGTTCATCGCTAAAGACGCCGGGAATGGCTTTGCCAAAATTGTCTCCGAGTTCGCGCCGGTAAGTATTCATGGTAACGTCGAGAAATTTTTCAGTGACGCCGGGTGTGAGCAAATTCACGTAGCAACGGTTGCCGTGCCATGGTGAATCAACGGTGCGGACCTCTTTGACGATGAGATACTTGTCCGCCGGCAATGTTTTGCCTTCGCGCAACTCAGCCGTCACATTTTGGGATTGGTCATCCTTCAGCAGGAACACGCCAAGGATGTCGCTCGACCATGCCGGCGGCTGATTGGTTTGGTCGTAATCAAGCCCACGTCCACGCGACTCAGGCATCAACTCCGGCACCCAACCGCCAGCGAAGCCAGAAGGGTATGAGTCCTCATCGTAAATCCAGAGTTTCATGCCGAGATGCTTTGCTTCGTCCAGGGCGACGCGCCACAAGCGAAACCAATCATTGGAGAGATAGGGCGTCATCAAACCGGGCCGTGGATGGACCCACGCCTGCTGAATGTGTTGACCGGCGAGATCTCGCAAGGTTTCGCGAACCTGCTGCTCGGTCAGCATGTCGTTCCAAACCCAGAGCGGGCCGGTGCTGAAGTCGATTGGAGGATTTTTGAAGAGCGCTTTGGCATGGGAAGAATCGGTAGCGAGGGCGGGGGAGGTGAACGCGAGGGTCAGGGGGATGAGGAAAAGAAGGCAGCGCAGGAGAAGTTGGTGCACGAAGCAGATGAGTAGCCACACCCAATGCTGAAGCATTGGGCTATTTTCGTTTCTCCCTGCGGGAGACTGTTCCTGTCGGATAAAGTTCCGCCGCCCCTGGCGGAGAAGAATGTGCGCGGTCCACCGGAAGGTCATTTGGCCACGGGGACTTTTTCCCATTTTTGGCTGCGGGCAGATTTCAATACGGCGTCGCAGACCAATTGGGTTTCGAGCGCATCGCGGAAAGTCGGGCTGATGGGTTTGCCCTTTACAGCGCCGGAAATGAAGTCGGCGAATTGATGAACGAAACTGTGCTCGTAGCCGATTTGCAAACCGGGCACCCACCAATTGCCCATGTAGGGATGGTCGCCATCGCTGACATGAATGCTGCGCCAACCGCGCACGCGGCCTTCGTCGCGATGATCGAAATATTGAAGGCGATGCAAGTCGTGCAGATCCCAGAAGATGGAAGCGTTTTCGCCGTTGATTTCGAAAGTGTAAAGTGCCTTGTGCCCACGGGCGTAGCGGGTGGATTCGAAGGTGGCGAGCGAGCCGTTTTTGAAGCGCGCGAGGAAAGCGCAGGCGTCGTCAATGCCAACTTTCTCGACTTTGCCGGTGAGGTTGTGCTTGCGTTCTTTGATGAACGTTTCGGTCATCGCGTTGACCTTGTCGAAACTGCCATTGAGCCAAAGCGCCGTGTCAATGCAATGCGCGAGGAGATCGCCGGTCACGCCGCTGCCCGCCACTTTCACATCGAGACGCCAGAGCCCCGCGCCGCCCTGCGGGAGTTCTTTTGAAATCGTCCAGTCCTGCAAAAATTTCGCGCGATAATGGAAGATGCGCCCGAGTTTGCCTTCATCGATGAGTTGTTTGGCCAGCGTGACGGCGGGCACGCGGCGATAGTTATACCAGACGGTGTTGGGCACGCCGGCTTTCTCGACGGCCTGCACCATTTTAAGGCCTTCGGGCCCGTTCATGGAGAGCGGCTTTTCGCACATAATCATCTTGCCGGCTTTGGCGGCGGCAAGGGCGATGTCCTTGTGCATGTCGTTAGGGCAGGCGATATCCACCAGATCGATATCCGGGCGCGCGACGAGCTTGCGCCAATCGGTTTCATGCGATTCGTAGCCCCATTTTTGGGCGAAGGCTTTAACCTTGGATTCTTCCCGGCCACAGACGGTTTTTAGTACCGGTTCGCAACCGAGATCAAAGAAGTTGCCTGCTTTGCGGAAGGCGTTCGAGTGCGCACGGCCCATGAAGCCGTATCCGATGAGTCCAATATTGATTTTCTTCATAAACATCCCGGGACGGGGCGAACAGCAAATCGCTTGGGCGCAACGCGAGCAAGGAAATTCTGGGATTTGGATTGACGCTTG
>Ga0136846_1219349_pt1 | contig 10323 bp, 9 predicted proteins | sample HopSoiMetagenom2_FD_96841 | JGI IMG/M metagenome (GOLD analysis project Ga0136846, IMG submission 96841) | Grasslands soil microbial communities from Hopland, California, USA - 2 Assembly 2016 (version 4) | ecosystem: Environmental > Terrestrial > Soil > Grasslands | place: USA: Hopland... | reverse complement strand
TGCGCGGCTTTCATAGTGGTGCCGGTGCCGACGACGATCAGCACGACGCCCGACGTGCCGGTGACCACCCATTCGTTGTTGATCTGCTTGACGTCCTCGATATGGACGCCGTCGCGCGTCGGTTTTTTGAAGATGATGACGGCGTCCTTCGACGTCTTGGCGAACGTTTCCGGGTCGGTGTAGGGGAACGGCGGCACCATGATGCGCACGCCGACCTGGAAGCCGCTGCGCGCCTTGAATGTCGTCAGCGAGCCCTCAGCCAGCCGATAGAAGAATTCGCCGATCGGGGTGAGCATTCCTTCCTGCTGAATGCTGATCGTGGGATAGCCGAAGCGTGACGTGAACTCGAGCGGATAGATGCCGTTCGCGTTCACCATGCAGTTCACGTCGATGTACCCGACGTAGTGCTCCTCGCGTAACCTGGGCTCCATCTTCTTGAGCGTTGCATTGAAGACGCGCGTCGGCTCGCTCCAGAACATCGTGGTGCCCATTTCGCCGGTGGACGGGCCGATGTCGCCCGGAAACAGCTTCTTGTGCTCGAAGTTGATGTTGACGGGCAGCACGAATTCCTTGCCGTTGAAAAACCCGCCCGCGGCAACCTCGACGCCCACGATGCGGCGTTGCAGCTGAAATGCTTTCACTTTGTCGGCCCAGGCGCGCTGGTAGTCCTCCAGCACCTGGATCACGTCCTTGCCGTCTTCGTCTTCCCCCACGAACAGCAGCTGCTTGATGTTCTGCGCCTCGCCGCTCGGCTTGATGACATAGCGATTGGGATTCGCGCGCACAAACGCGAGCGCATCGTCGAAGGAATTGAAATTCTCCTGCGGGATGATCGAGACGCCCGCCTTCTTGAGCTCTTGCTGCCCGAAGGCTCGGTCGTCCTCGAGCTGATCGGTGTAGGGCGTGCCGCCGACGACGAGCTTCCCGGTCTGGCGGAGCTGGTGGGCTTTGGCGCCCTGGCCGAGCACGTCATCGAACACGATGACATCGGCCCAGGGCACCTCGCGGGCCCAGTCGTCGGTCTTGGGCACGAAGCCGTCGCCAATCTCGCGCTCATCTTTCGACTCGACGTAGAGCTTGACCTCGTGGCCTTCCTTCACGACCTGCCAGGCGATGTCGGCGATGAGCGCGTCGAGGGAGACGAACAGAAATTTCTTCTTGTCCAAGACGACTCCTTGTGTGAATGCTATGAGCGCAGGTTCGGATGATTCGCATACTTCTGGAGGAGCGCTTGAAATCGGGGGTGATCCCGTACCCGATCAAAGTTCGGGTGCAATTGCAGGAGATGGATCGTTACGCCTGTATACCGCTGCGACAGCATTTCCTCCACTGCTGCCACGGTCGCTTCGGCATCCGCCAGCGCCGCGTAGATCTCGGCGATTCCCAGCTGCATCCCTTCCCGGACCCATTGATCCTTATACAGGAAGTTCTGGCGGATCTTCCCGATTTCGTCCACCGCCTCGGCGCGCCGGCCCAGCCCGGCGAGTGCCTTGCCGCGCGCCAGATGCACCGAGAAATCGTCCGGATACTTCATGATGCCCGAGTCGGCGACGATCAGCGCTGATTCGTAAGCCGCACGCGCCGCTCCGGTATCTCCGCGCAGGTTATGAGCCGCGGCGGCGAACAAGGCAACAGGCTCGAACGAGAATGAGCCCTGAAAGGCCGATTGGCGAGCGCGCTCGAGCACGAGCAGCAGGCTGTCCGGCTCACGCTCGAGCAGCCAGAACCCGATTTGGGGATAGAGCCAGTCATTTTGGCGAGCGAGCCGGCCCCCCTCGCCCTGCATCCACGCGCGCACGAGGTGAAAGTCTCCCTTCCACCAGAGCGTCACCCATGCTTTGGCCAGGGAGAAGCCGATCGAGTCACCGGTGATGCTCGCCTGGCGCTCATACCAGTGAATCGCGTCTGCGAAACGGCCCATGCGCTGGTGGGTATCGCCACCATAGTCGCCGAGGAAATCCGCATCCCGCGGATCGAGCTGCACGATTCGTTGGAATGCTTGCTCGTACGCGTCCCAGTTTCCTGTTTGCCGATAGAACGCCGCGGTTCCTCGGATGAACCGGGTATCGTTCGGCGCCAGCCGTAAAGCTCGTTCCCACTCCTTGAGTGCTTCATACGGGTTCGTGTGTGGCCCGACGTTCAGGACGGAGCCCATGGCGTTGTGCGCTTCCGGCAAGTCCGGCGCGAGGCGCAGGGCCGTCACGGCTTCGGCCCGCTGGCGCGCGAGGCGCTCCGGCGTCATGTCGTATCGCAGCAAATACACCCAGGCGTGGATCTGCGAGAGGGCGGCGTGCGCGAGGGCGAACCCGGAATCGAGCGCGATCGCCTGCGTGTACAGACGCTCGGCACCCGCGATGTTCTCTCGACTGGTGCGATCCGGGCGACGCTCCAGCTCCCTTCCCCGGAGATAGAGAATAAACGCCTGGGCCCGTTCGGTCGGCACATCCGTCAATGCATGGCGTTCCGCGCTCGTGAGCACCACGCCCACCGTCGCGGCGATCTGTTGCGCGATCTCGCTTTCCAAGGCGAACGCGTCCTCGAGCGTGCGATCATACCGCTGGACCCACAGTGGAGCGTCGGCCAGCGGATCGAACAGCTGGACATTCACCCGCACGCGGTTCCCCGCGATTTGCACCGTTCCCTGCACGATCGTCCCTACGCCGAGCTCGCGCGCGACCTGCTGCAGCGACGCGAGGCTGTCGACGCGGTAGCGCATCACCGAGGCTCGGCCGATCACCTTGAGCGCCGGCACTTTGTAGAGCTGCGTCAGGATCTCTTCGTGCAGCCCGCTCGCGAAAAAGGCGCGCGCGCCCTGCGTGCTCAGATTCTGGAAGGGCAAGACGGCGATCGCCGTGCGCGGCGGTGCCGGCGGGGCTGGATGGCCGTTCCCCGGCGCGGCGTATGCGACGATGCCGACGATGAACGAGGCAGCGACCGCACTGATCCAACGGCTCCTCGCCATTGCGCGCCGGCGCCCGCGACGCCACCAGTCTCGGAGTGATGGTATGCGAGCGCCGCCGCTTTGCGCCGCCGCATCGAGGTCGCCGAGTAACGCGTCGGCGGAGGGGTAGCGCGCCGCCGGTGACCTTTGCAGCAGCCGACCGACGACATCCTCGAGTGTCGCGCCGACGTCTGGACGCAGCGCTCCCACCGGAACGGGATGGTCGTGGACGATGGCATGGGCCACGGCAATCTCGTCGCTTCCCTCGAACGGCTTGCGCCCCGTCAACATCTCGTACAACACGACGCCCAGTGCCCACAAGTCCGTCCGGCCGTCCGCTGCGCCGGCGCGCACTTGTTCGGGCGCCATGTATGCCGCGGTTCCAAACCGCCCAGCGGTCTCGGTTACGCTCTGATCCATCGCTTTTGCCAGGCCGAAGTCCAGAACTTTCACTCCGCCATCGGGCAACAGCATGACATTCCCGGGCTTCAGATCCCGATGCACGATCCCGGCGCCGTGGGCGGCCTGGAGGCCCTGGGCGATTTGCCGGGCGATTGACAGCGCTTCGTTGATTGGCAACTGATGATCGCGCTCGAGCCGGCGCTTGAGTGTTTCTCCTCTATACAGCGGCATCGCGAGGTAGAGCTGTCCCTCGTCGGTCGTGCCTACTTCGTGAATCGAGCACAGGCTGGGGTGGTCCAGCGCTGCACCGGCCCGTGCTTCGCGAGCGAAGCGCGCCTTGGCCGTGGCATCGAGACTGTAGAGCGGCAATAGGAATTTGACGGCGACGGGCCGGTCCAATCGCGCGTCGACCGCGCGATAGACGACGCCCATGCCGCCCGCGCCGATCGGCTCCTTAATGTGGAAGTGCGCAACGGTACGACCCGAGAAACCGAAGAGGTCGGGAGTCGCGGCGGAGGACGAGAGGAGCGAGGCTTCGAGTGGGGCCAGATCGGCATCGGCGCCCGCATCGGCTGCGAGCATCGCCTCGACTGCGGCACAGAGCTCGGGATCGACCCGAACCAACGCTGCGAGCTGGCTGCTTCGCTCTGCGACCTCGAGCGCGATGAGTCGATCGAATGTCGCCTGAATCTCTTCCCACCGTGCTGGGTCCATCAACACCTCTAGTGCAGCGGTTCTCCGCGCAGCTCCAGCGCGAGCCACGCGCGCGCCGACCGCAATTCTCGCTTTGCCGTCGCCAGTGAGACGCCCGTCGCTGTGGCGCTCTCCTCGAGCGACAAGCCGCCAAAGTATCGATGCTCGAGCAGCCGGCTCTGGCGCGGGCTCAGTGTCTCGAGACGGCGGAGCGCTTCATCGAGCACGAGGGCTCGGTCCAGGTGATCATTCGCGATCACGAGCTCCTCCTGCAACGCAATTGCCACCTGCCCCCCGCCACGCTTGACGGCCATTCGGGCGCGGGCGCGATCGACCAGCAGGTTGCGCATGACCTCGGACGCCAGGGCCAGAAAATGCGCGCGATCGGGAAGATCCACCGGCGCCGTATCCACGAGCTTCAAGTACGCCTCGTGCACCAGCCCGGTCGTGTTCAGCGAGTTTTCGGCCGGTGCCGAACGCAAGCGCCGATGCGCGAGCTCGTGCAGCAGCTCGTAGACGAGCGGGATGAGCCGCTCGCGGGCCTGCCCATCCCCCGCGCTCCATTGCCTCAGGAGATCGGTAATCTCGGAGGTCCCGGACGTCACGGGTCGAGCATAGACTCGATTTTGAGAAGCTGCAAGCGAAGCCCGAGAATCGTGAGCCGTTTCGCTGCGCGAATTCGTTTCTAAATGGTAGAGGCCCTCACTTCTATCCCCGGAGGAACGATGACGCGATATGCCCTGGCACCTATGGTTGGCGCCGCGCTCTGTCTTGGTCTGGCGTGCAGCAGCAGTCCTGAGTCCGTGGTGGCAGTAAGCGGTGATCGACCGCTGTTCCAGGCAACGCCGGCTCCGGGCAACAGCGGCGGGAAGATCGTCACACCGATCGATTTCGTAATCCCCTCATTCACAACCTGCCCCAACGGCCAGACGATCGATCTGCACATCGTGGGCTGGATCCAGGACCGACCGGGCTCGGAGCCGCCGAACCAGCCAGGGATCGTGTCGTTCTATTTCGATTTCATTTATTCGAACGCGGCAGGTGAGACGTACGTGTGGCATCAAGTCGGCGTCCAGCGCTTTTACTTCAATGACCGCGGAGAGCTCATTCTCGCCACGGCGGGAAGAACGCTGGACCAAGTGGGGCGCGTGCTCATTAACCTCACCACCGGCCATGTCGAATCTGTGTCCGGCAGGCAGCCTGCGGCTGACGCGATCGTCTGTACGGCGTTGACCTGACGCCTCGTTGAAGAAAGGAAGGAGGGGTGGGCTGCTGAGTGTCTGTGGCACGCTGTCCGGTGTCGTGTCGCCATCGTGAAGTTTCCGGCGAGCGCTGTCGAAGGAAAAAATCGCGCCACGAAGAATTGAGGCGGCGCCGCGCGGTTTCCGCGTTGCGGTGCCCTCAGAACAGGACGCGGTGCGCGAAGGAATTTGACGGCACGCGCGTATCAACGGCGCGTCGTCGAGAAAAAACCCAACGTCGCGCGGTGCACAGGCCGCGACCGTTGGGTTGAATGAATCGCTATGTCGTGACGAGACTTCGCGTGCGGGTTACACGCGTGCGGGTTGCGGTTTCAGCACTCCGTGGACCGGCCTCACGCTCCCGTAGCACGGTCGCAGCGTGGCGACGTCCCGGGTGTTCTCCCTGTCACCGAGAAAGGACGTTTCTATGACGGGTTACGGCGTCGCTCCAGCTAGCGCTGATGTCCGTCTCCGGTTCCCGCCGGATTATCCGTGTCCTAAAGGACCGGCTCGGCTAAGGCGCGCGTCCTGAAGGACGCGATGAGCCCTTCAGGGCTCGCGTATTCGCCGAACCGGCGCTTCAGCGCACGGACCCACCGGATTCATGCCGGTTTCGGCCAGTCGAGACCGAGAACATCAAGAACGCCCAAGTCCCAATGGACCGTGCGGACGACGTCGCCGCTGTGAACGCCTTTCCCAGCAGCCGAGACGTATTCCCCATAGCGCTTGCCCGCGGCCGTAAGGACCCATTCCCCGGCATCGCGGAAGATGAGCCCAGCGGCGTCGAGGAGCTTGTTGACGGCTTGGGCAGACAGCTGGGGTTTGACGAGGTGACCGAGATACAGGGCGGCGTAGCGACGCGGCCCGATTACGCCCCACTTGTCTTTGCCTGTGCTCGGCTTCCCGTTGAGCGCTATCCATATCGCGCGCGGGGTTGCCCGTACGAGCAGGAATGAATCGGTAACGAACAGCACGTCGAGCCCTTGCTTGGCAAGAGTCTTGGCGATGCGATCGTAGGCATCGCCGAACCACTCCCGGGCGTTGTTGGCTGTGAGCTCAAACACGCCGGTTGCGGGATCGTAGCCGCTCACCGTACCCTCGGCGCCCTCCGGTCGGCGGGATGAGGGGAGCCTGCGGGAGACGATCGCTTCGGCAGCACCCAATCGGGCCGGATGAAGTGGCAGGTGTATCCCTCCGGATAGCGCTCCAGGTAATCCTGATGCTCAGGCTCCGCCTCCCAGAACGGCCCGGCGGGCGCCACCTCGGTGACGACTTTGCCCGGCCACAGCCGTGAGGCGTCGACGTCGGCAATCGTGTCGTACGCCGTTTGCTTCTGATTCTCGCTGGTATAAAAGATCGCCGAGCGGTAGCTCGTCCCGAGATCGTTGCCCTGACGGTCGCGCGTCGTCGGGTCATGAATTTGAAAAAAGAACTCGAGCAACCGGCGATAGCTGATTTGCCGCGGATCGAAAACGATCTCGATCGCCTCGGCGTGTGTCCCATGATTGCGGTACGTGGCGTTGGGAACGTCGCCGCCGCTGTACCCCACCCGCGTGCTGATCACGCCCGGGTATCGGCGCAGCAGATCCTGCATTCCCCAAAAGCACCCGCCCGCGAGCACCGCGCGTTCGGTCGAATCGGTCATGGTGCATCTCCTTTCACTGCAAAGATAATGTTAGCATGGCCGTGTAAGGTTGGCGTAAGGTTCGGTTGCTAGTATTCCCGCATGCAGTATGTGGTAGGCGAGCTTCTCTTCCTCTGCATCTTGATCGCGACGTTGCTCGCGCTCGGCCGCTGGTTCCTGGCCCATCGCACAACACTCATTCGGCACCTCGGACAGGCATTGCAACGCCTGGCTCAGGCCGGTCCGATGCAACAACTGCGCGAGCGCTATCCACGCATCTGGACGTTCTTCGCCGCGCGATTTGCGCGCGGCGAGTACCTTGGCCTCCATCTCACCGTTGGGCTGGTAATAAGCCTCGGTAGCCTGTGGATCTTTCTCTCTCTAACTGAAGACGTCCTGCATCACGAAGCCATCACGACCTTCGACACGGCCGCACTCGACTGGATTCGCGCTCACAGTACTTCCGCAGGTCAGGCCATCGCGGGGGCAGTTAGTGGGATGGGAGCACCCCGTGTGATTGTGTCGCTCGGACTGATTGGCGCCGCCCTCTTCGCAGTCCGGCGGCAGTGGCTGTTTCTCGAAGGTTGGGTGATCGCGCTGATTGGTGGTGAGGCACTCAACGCCTTTCTTAAACGGCTGATTCAACGGCCGCGGCCGCTGCATTCCGCGATTCCATCTTCGCAGAGCTGGAGCTTCCCCAGCGGCCATTCGATGGAATCGCTGATCGCATACGGTATGCTGGCGTACGTGTTCTGCGTTCTCGGCTCCTGGTCACAGCGACGCCGGGTGCATATCGCACTCGTCGCGACGCTGCTCATCTTGCTCATCGGCTGGAGCAGGATCTATCTCGGCGTGCACTACTTCAGCGATGTGATCGGGGGCTATGCGGCTGGCTCGATTTGGCTGGCCGCCTGCATGTCAGGAATCGAGGTCGCACGGCGATGGCCCGCTTTATCGGAGGAGTCATGATTGGCCCGGTGAAGATTCCCCTATTATTCGTGTCCGCGCTGATCGTTTTGAGCGCGACCACTGGTGCGGCGCAAATGCTGGAAACCGAAACGGCGCGCCTGCTTCCGGCCCGCTCGTGGAAAGTCGGAAGCGCGTTCGAATTCCAAACTTCGGGCGAAGGCACCGAGGCGGCTATGCCGCTCGCAATCGAGTACGGGCTCGCGAATCGCCTCGAGCTCTTGGTGGAGCCCGTGCCTTATACCGCCATTCGCCCCAACACCGGTCGTCATGCGACCGGCGTCGGCGATGTCGAAGCGACACTCACCGCCTTGATGCGGCACGAGACGCAGTCCATGCCGGCTTTCGCGGTGGCGGCCGAAATCAAGTTCCCCACCGCGCACGACAGCCTGATCGGCTCGGGCGAACCCGATTACACGGGATACCTGATCGCCAGCAAGCGGTTTGGGCGGTTCGACACGCATGTGAACGTCGCGTACACGTTCGTCGGGCGACAAGACAACGTGCAACTCAACAACATTGTCAGTTTTGCCCTGGCGGGAGTGTACCACCCGAGCACCGCCCTGCAGGTGTTCGGCGAAGCTCTCGGCAACACTGGCGCAATTCCCGGAACTGAATCCTCGAGCACTCCGGAGGTCGCGGGCGGCGAGCTCTCGGGGACGCTGGGCTTGGGACGAACTATTGCCCCGGGATTGCTTCTCTACCTCGCCGTGAGTTACGACACCAACAACGCCGTGCTCATGCGGCCCGGCATCACCTGGAGATTTCAATGAGACCTCGACTGTATCACGCGATTGCTGCCGCCGCCGCACTCTCGGTGGTTCCCGCCACCGCGCCGTTGTATGCACAGTCCTATCACGTGGCAAAGACGTTCACACTCGGCGGGGACGGCGGGTGGGACTACGTCACGCTCGATACGGTGGGACACCGTTTGTTCGTCGCCCGCCAGGATCGCGTGATGGTAATCGATCCATCAAGCGGAAAGCTGCTCGCGGAGATTCCGGGTTTGAACCGGGCCCATGGAGTGGCTTTCAGCTACAGCACCGGGAAGGGCTTCGCGACCTCCGGCGGCGACAGCAGTGTGGTGGTGTTCGATCTGAAGTCACTGAAGGTGCTCAGTCGCACGACCGCTGCGGACGACGCGGATGCCGTCCTGTTTGATTCCGCCACAAAGCATGTCTTCACGTTCAACGGCGATGCGGGCTCGTCGAGCGTCATCGATGCGGCTAGCGGTCAACGGATTGGGAATATCGTTCTGGGCGGCAAGCCGGAGTTCGGCGTGAGCGGTGGTGACGGCAAACTCTATGTGAACATCGAAGACTCGAGCGCAATTGCCGAGGTAGACGCCGGCGCTATGAAGGTCGTGCGGCACTGGAAGCTCGCGCCGTGCGAGTCGCCGACAGGGCTCGCGATCGATCGCGCGCACGGCATTCTGTTCAGTGGTTGCCGGAGCGGCGTGATGGCGATTTCCGATGCGAAGGCGGGTCGGCTGATCACGACTGTGCCGATCGGCCAGGGCGTCGACGCCGCGCGGTTTGACCCCGCGACACAGCTCGCGTTCGCGTCCAACGGAGAAGGCACAATCACCGTCATCCATGAAGACGCACCCGACAAGTTCACGGTCGTCCAGACCGTGCAAACCAAACGCGGCGCGCGCACGATGGAGCTAGACCTGAGAACGCACCGGCTCTTTACCGTGACTGCGGATTTTGGGCCCCCGCCAGCCGCGACGGCGGAACGCCCGCGCCCCAGGCCGCCGGTGTTGCCGGGGACGTTCGCGCTGCTGGAACTGGACCCGTAGCGATGTGAAGCACGTTTTCTACAATCAAGAGGAGATTTCACGTATGAAAATCGAAACACTGGCCGCCGCCCTCGTACTCATCTCGATGCTGGGCTCGCCGGGCACGGCCACGGCGCAGGACAAAAAACTCACGCATTCGCAATTGCCCGCCGCCGTGCGGCGTGCCGCCGACGAACAGAGCAAGGGTGCGACAGTACACGGGTACACGACCGAGAAGGATGAGGGGCAGACCGTCTACGAGGTGGAGATGACCGTGCACGGCCGGAGCCGAGACGTGACGATCGACAGCACAGGCACCGTGTTGGAGGTGGAAGAGGAAGTCGTGTTTGACTCGCTCCCAGAAGCCGTCCGAACCGGTCTGCGACAGGCGGCCGGCTCAGGAGCTATCACGAAGGTCGAGTCGCTGACCAAACTCGGCAGGCTCGTCGCGTATGAGGCCCAGGTGCACCTTGGCGCGAAGCGATCCGAGGTTCAGGTGGGGCCGGATGGCAAGCCGCTCCCCTATCCACAGTGACAATGCAGACACGCTGAATTGGGTGGGTGCCATACGACATAAAGAATCGCTCATGTCCAGCACGCTCGGTTCGGGTCGACGGACCTGGAGCCTTACGTCGGCCTGCGCTTCGAGCTGCCATGATTGGATCGTGGTAGAATC
>Ga0136846_1211073_pt1 | contig 10324 bp, 8 predicted proteins | sample HopSoiMetagenom2_FD_96841 | JGI IMG/M metagenome (GOLD analysis project Ga0136846, IMG submission 96841) | Grasslands soil microbial communities from Hopland, California, USA - 2 Assembly 2016 (version 4) | ecosystem: Environmental > Terrestrial > Soil > Grasslands | place: USA: Hopland... | reverse complement strand
GTTGGGTTCCATCAGCTCGTCCCGGGTCACCGGCAGGACGGCGCCCAGCGGGATGTTGCGGCCGAACCGGGCCCCGGCCATGCCCATCGTCGGGTGGTCGAGGTCGTTGTGCGAGCCGTCGACGCTGCGGCTGACCAGGTGCTCGTTGGTGCGCGCGGGCGCGGTCGGCCCGCCGACGATCGGCACCTGCGTCGAGGGGTCGAACAGGTTCTTCTGCCGCAGGATGTTGCGGACGCCGATCAGGACGGCGAGTCCGCCGGGCAGCGGGAGCTTGTCCCAGCCCCACTTATGGTCGACGGCCTCCGAGACCTGGTCGTAGATCCGCCAGAACCAGGTCATCCGGTAGTTCTTGCCCGGGATGGGCGGTGGCGCCGTCACCGCGTCCGACGCCGCCCCGTGGAGCAGGTCGGAATCGCCGCGGGGCTGCGGCACTGAGGCGCGGCTGACATCCGTGGAACGTGGGGTCTCGGTGCTCATCGGGTCTCCTGGACGACGGTCGAGCGGGAAGAACTACGGGGACGCGGCACACGGTCGAGGATGTGCCGCAGGTCGGTCCGCGACGGTGCGGAGCCCGGCAACCGGGCGTCGGCGAGGATCGCGGCACTCGCCTTCTCCGCCGCCATGTAGATCGCGGTGACGATGAAGAAGCCGGGGATACGGGGGAAGACCGAGGCGTCGACCACCCGCAGTCCCTTCGTGCCGTGCACCCGGAACCTGCTGTCGAGCACCGCGCCCGGGTCGCTCCGCCGTCCCATGGGGGCGGTGCAGGAGGCGTGGTGCCCCCAGGCCTGGTCGCGGACGAAGCTGCGGAGCTCGTCCCGGGTGACGACGTCAGGGCCGGGCACCAGTTCGGTCTCGACCTCGTCGTCGAGGCAGTTCATGATCGAGCGGGCCGCCTCGATCCCCGTGACGACGGCGTCGATGTCTCGCTGGGCCGTGTCGTCGCCCTCCTCGAAGTACCGGAACCGGATCTCGGGGGTGTCGCGCGGATCGGTCGAGCGGAGCCGCACGGTGCCCGCGCGGTTGACCGTGTGGGCCTTGAGCACCGCCCAGGTGAACACGTTGCTCTGCTGGTCGAGGTGGCGGGAGAAGCCGGGGTAGTAGCCGGTGAACGTGGCGGGCAGCCCGAAGAGGAACAGGTCGGGGCTCTCCAGCTCGGGGCTCGACCGGCGGACGACGCCGAGGAGCGCCCCGTTCGTGGTGTAGACGCCCTTGCCCCGGGTCCACTGCACATAGCCGGGATCGCCCTGCTCACCGGCGTCCGGAGGCTTGAAGGTGAGGCCCTTCAGCAAGGTGAAGTTGGCGCGCATCGTGGTCGCGACGCCGACCTCGTAGCGGTCCTGCAGGTTGCCGCCGACGCCGGGCAGATGCACGCGGCAGGGGATGCCGTGGCGCTGCAGCTCCGCCTCCGGGCCGATGCCCGACAGCAGCAGCAGCTGGGGCGTGTTGAACGCGCCGCCGGAGAGGATCACCTCGCGGCGCACCCGCACCTGCACCCGTTCGCCATCGGGCCCCGGGTCGGCGTGCGGATCGGCGCGGTAGGCGTGCGGCTGCCTCAGGTACTCCACGCCACGCGCGACGGGCTCGGTGCCGGCCGCCGGGTCCTCGTCGAACAGCACCCGGGTGACCAGGGCCCCGGTTCGCACCACCAGCCGGTCGGGATGGCGCGCGGCGACGTCCCTGATCCGTTCCCGCGTGCCGGTGCGGTGCCCGTCGCGGACGGCGAGCGGAATCTGCCACAGGCCCTCGGGGCAGGTGCGCACGCGCCAGTCGTTGGGGTCGACCGCGCTGGTGAGCCCCTCGACCAGGGTGAGCGGACGGCCGAGGAAGTCGATCAGGCTCCTGGCGGCGGCGTGCTTGAGCAGCCGGCGCAGCTGACCGTCCCCGATCGCCAGCTCGGGATCGGCCAGCGACGTGCGCAGCCAGCCGTCGAAGCCGTGGCGGCTGCGGTTGACGTACTTCTCACTGACCAGCGGAAAGACGGCGAACAGCCGGGCCAGCCACGGATGACGCGGCAGCACCCGGGGCCGGTCCTTGTACCCGCAGGACTCCAGGCGCTCGAACCACTGCCGCATCCGGTCGGCCCGCCAGCTGGGATCACCCGTGGTATCGGCGATGCCGTTCCAGTCGGCGTCGTGCGGATACATCGTGATCATCGCGTTGTGCGCGGTGCAGCCGCCGAGGGTGCCCGAGCGTGGATAGAGGATGCCGTCGTGCTCGGGCACGTACTTCTCGTCCCGCTCCTGCTGCTCCCGGTCGTCGAAGTGCCGCACGTAGAACGGCCAGCCCAGATCCGGGTGTTCGGTGGCCCTCCCGTGGAAGGCCGGAACCCGGTAGTCGTCGTCCTCGTGGTCGAGGCCGGCCTCGAGCAGCAACACCCGATGGCCGGCCTCCGCCAGATTCGCGGCGACCGGGCCCCCGCCGGCACCCGAGCCGACGACCACGTAGTCGAACTCGGTGTCGGTGGCCGCCGTCACGACGCGTTCCGCCGATGGGTGAGGAACGCGGTCACCGCGAGCACCGTGTTGAGCCCCGAGATCAAGGCGAGCGGTCGCGCCAGTTGCGGCGACAACTGCTTGCTGCGCTGCAGCATCAGCACGGTGGCGGTGTCGCTGGCGTGGATGAGCGGTGCCGATCGCACGGCGTGCTGCAGCGCGTCTCCGTGGAGCCGGATCAGATCCGCGCCGATGACCACCGTCCGGACGCCGAACAACCGCAACCCGTAGATCGCTGCGGCGTTGCGGTCGACGGCGGAATCACCGAGGCGCTTCTGGATCACCGCCGGCGCCACCAGGGCGAGGGCCCCGTTGACGACACGGATGCCGCCGAGCGCGTAGCGAGAGACGGTGCCGAGAGCGGGCACTGCGGTAGTCCTCCCCACCCGGTTCGCACCGGGCGAACTCAACGGAGGACATGTGCACGAGGCAATTCTCGGCGAGGAGACCAATTGCTCGTACCCCCGTCGACGAACGTGCACCAGCGAACGGAACCGTCGAAAGAACCGGTCGCGACTCCCCCTGAAAAAACCGCCGGGCACACTCCCGGCGGCCGCCACATTCCTCCCGAGCTACCAAGATCACAAGGGGGTGGAGCGCCGTTCCGGACGAACCGCGCGACGGCGTCCCGGTCAGACAGCGCGCGTGTCGTCACAGGAAGCGCACAGCTGTGCGCCGTCCGATCGGCACATCCCGGCCGGGCACGCGCATGGGCCCCGCCATGCAGGACTCGCCGAACGAGCCGGACGCGACACCCGGACGCCTTGACAGGAAAAGGGCCCCCAGACCACCCTCCTCCTTCAGGATCGGCGGGTCGACAAAGCGCTGCACCCGACGACCCGTCGGCATTCCTGTGCAATTCCTGGACGCGTTGCGCAGTTCGGAGCGAGCCATTCCCCCGGTGCCCGCCGGCGAGGACAGCGAGGCCGAGGAGGTGCGATGGGCAGGGCGCACGTCCGCGCGCACGGCTCCTTTCCCCCGGAGCAGTTCGTGGCGGCCCTGACCGACTTCGGTCCCGGCCGCTCCGAGATCTGGGGGAACAGCTCGCCGGGCCATCTCCTCCTGCACGACCGCGGACCGACGTGGGCCGAGGTCACCGAGGGATCGGACGCAGGCGGCGTCTGGCAGAAGCTCCGGTACGACTGGTCGGCTCCCGACGTGGTGACGCTGACCGTGCTCGACAGCAACGCCTTCGGCCGGGGCAGCCGCTGGACGTACCGGCTGGAGCCCGACGGCAGCGGCGGCACGCTGATCGACTTGACCATCGTCCGCGTGCCCACGACGGCGAAGGGCCGCGCCCTGGACGTCGTCCTCAGCCTGGGCGGAAGCCTGTACTTCGCGCGTGACCTCCGTCGATCGGTCCGGCGCATCGAGGCCCGGCTGAAGTCACCGTCCTGAGCGCCCGGACCCGGATGGGGCAGCCGGACGCGACACCACCACCTGGGAGAACTCCGTGGCCGACCACAACGACCCGAACTCGGTCAACAGCATCTTCTCCGACATCGACGTCAGCGCCGCCGACGTCTACGACATGTTCGGGTACCCGAGCGACGCCGGTGACGAGGAGAAGGTCGTCCTGGCCCTGACGTTCGCCTCGGTGCCGGAAGCCGGCGTCTTCGACCCCGACATGCTCTACCGGCTGCTGGTCAACCCGCACGCCCGCTCGGTGCGGCCCACGGGAGAGGAATGGAGCCTCGGGGCGCTCACCCGCTACTTCGACGCGGTGAAGGACCGCTACCTCGGACAGAACGCCGCGGCCGAGATCCGCGTGACCGTGGACGCAGCGGGAACGGCGACCGTGAAGTTCCGTGACTTCCCGGGCGGCACCTTCACCACTCAGGTGCCCACCGACGAGGTCACCACGATCAGGACGCCGTCGGGGCAGGAGATCACCGCCTACCTGGGCGGGCGCGACGATGCGTTCTTCAACGACCTGCCCGGATTCTTCCGGTCGATCAACTACGCGCCGCAGTTCTTCCACGTGCCCCACGCCCGCAAGGACCTGCGCGAACTGCCCATCCCCAAGACGCTGCTGGAGCTCGAGGGCAACACCCTCTTCAACTACAACCCCGAGATCCCGGACCACGGGCGAGGCGTGAAGCTCGACCTGCCACCCGGGCCCTACACCTGGGAGGGCGACAGCTTCGCCAAGGACGCCGACGGCAACTACCGGTTCGTCTACAGCGGAAAGGACGCCCAGGCCGGCCGCAACGTCAACGCGATCATCCTCGAGGTGCCGCTGAGCTTCCTCACGTCGAGGCCGGAGCAGGAGCGGATCGTCAACGTCTGGGGCGAGAGCTGGGTCCGGAAGGCCTCGTCGAAGATCGAGACGATTCCCGACGACCCGCTGTGGACCGAGAACCCCGTCGCGCTGCTGCGCCGACGCGGGCTGGACGACGAGCTGCAGCGGTACAAGCTGGTCGACACCGTCGGGCAGCCGTTCGCCGACGCCGGTCTCAGCGAGCGGGAGGACAACCGTCAGCTGGGCGCCAACAACTTCTGGCTGGCCACGGTCTTCGTGCGCCGGCTGGCCCACCTGGGCTGGGGTTTCGGGCCGTCGGTGACGGCCCTGGGGCTGGCCAGCGCCTTCGACCACGACAACGCGCCGGTGTCGGTGCACCGGACCTACGCCAGCGCCGCGACCGCCTTTCCCCGCGGTCGCAAGGTGATCTTCCAGCAGATGCGCATGCCGGACGACAGCTGGAACAAGCACAAGCTGGACATCCCGCTGCGCCGGCCGTTCGAGATCTTCATCCCGAACGTGTGCGCGATCGACATGGACACCACGGGCACCTGGCCGTTCGGCCGACGGCTCGAGGACCAGGTCGCCACGCGGTTCCTCTCCCTGTTCCTCGACATGGGGGCCCCGCTGGGCGACACCGGCTACTCGGTGGAGACGCTCAACCAGCAGTCGCTCTGGGACGGCGCGCCGATCAGCCCCAAGACGCCGCCGAACCCGATCGCCAATGACACGCCGTTCCTGCCGCAGTTCCCGTACCTGGCCGAACCCTGGTGACCGGCGTCCTGGCGGCACCGGCCGCCACCGGCTATCGCGCCGATCTCCAGGCGCTGCGCCGGCGCCTCGTCCAGCACGAGGTTCCGGTCCAGCCGGCCGGACCCACGGCGGTCAGCGAGCTGCTGACGCTGCGGCACCGCGAGGTCAACCTCTCGGGCGGTCGGCCCGACGAGTTGCTGGCGCTGGGCGAGGCGGTGGATCGCGCCCTGGACCGGTTTCCCGACTGGCCCGACCTTTGGCTCCTGCGGGCCACGGTGGCCCTCTCGCTGCACCGGACCGAGCTGGCCCGACAGGTGCTGGCCGCCGTCCCGGTGCTGACCGACCTGCCCCCGGGTCGGGTGCTGGCCGGCGACCTCGCCCAGTTCGACGGCGACTACGCCGGCGCACGGACGGCGTACCTGCGGGCGGCGGGCGAGGAACCCGGCTGGGACACCGACGCCCGGCTCGCCGCGCTCGCGGTGTCCACCGGCAACCTGGCCGAGGCCGAGGACCGATACGACGCCGCCGAGGACGACCTCACCGTCAAGCAGTTGCGGTCGTTCGCGTGGGTGCGGGTGCAGCGCGCCGAGCTGGCCCGCCACCTGGGCGACCTGGAACGGGCGAGCTGGTTCCTGGCCGGCGCGGAGGCCGCCTATCCCGGCTGGTGGTACGTGCGGGCGGCGCGGGCGGCCCTCGACTCGGCGTCCGGTCGTCCCGAGGATGCGGTGACCGGCTACCGCGCCGCCCTCGCCGAGGTGGACCGCCCGGAGTACCGCGAGGCGCTCGGCACCGCCCTCGCCGCCTGCGGGCAGGATCGGGAAGCGGCCGCCTGCCACGCCGCCGCCCTCGCCGACTACTCGGCGTCGGCCGCCCGGGGCGAGGTGCACTACCTGCACCATCTGGCGGAGTTCTTCGCCGACGTCCAGCCCGACGGGGACGCCGCCGTCGCCTGGGCGCAGGCCGACGTGCGACTGCGTCGCAACGGAACGACGTTGTCGCTGCTGGCGTGGTGCCTGTACCGGGCCGGCCGGACGGCCGAGGCGCTCGCCGCGGTCGGGGCGGCGGAGGCGCTCGGGGCCGGCGATCCCCGGCTTCGGGAGCGCGCCTCCCTGATCAGACGGTCCGCGACGGATGGGGGGCGATGACATGCCGGATGCCGATCTGGTTCTCGAGGGTGGCGGGGTCAAGGGCCTGGGAACCGCCGGGGCGGTCATCGGCCTTCTGGAGGCCGGCTACCGCTTCCAGCGGGTGGCGGGGACCTCGGTCGGCGCGGTGGCGGCCTGCTTCGCCGCCGCGTGGGCGGACGCACCGACCTACCGCGACATCCTCGGCCGCCTGGACCTCAGCCGGGTTCCCGATCGGCGGGTGCCCCTGCCCCTGGTCAGCGAGAGCGTCTCACTGGTCGCGCGGCGCGGCGCCTACGCCGGCGACTGGATCCGCAGGTTCCTGCTCCGCGAGCTCGGCGACCTGGGCGTGCACACCTTCGGCGACCTGCGCCGCGACGACCCCGGTGACGACCCGACACTGGTCACGCCCGACCACCGCTACAAGCTCGTCGTGATGGCCACCGACGTCACCAACGGCCGGCTCCTGCGACTGCCCTGGGACTACGCGCTGTTCGGCCTGGACCCCGACGAGCAGCCGGTCGCCGACGCCGTCCGGATGTCGCTGTCCATCCCGTTCTACTTCGAGCCCTGCATGCTGAGGAACGCCGGCACCGGCGAGGTCGCGACGATCGTCGACGGCGGCGTCCTGTCGAACTTCGCGATCGAGATCTTCGACCGGACCGACGGGGTGGCGCCGCGCTGGCCGACGTTCGGCGTCCGCCTGCTGCCCGACCTGCCGGCCGGGCTCGGCGACGTCGTCCCGTTCTACGGCGTCCCGATGCTGCCCACGGTGCGCCTGCTCGAGCAGGTGGTGGCCACGGCCCTCGTCGGCCGCGACCAGACGCACCTCGACCGGCCCGGCGTGCGCGAGCGGACCATGACCGTGGACACGGAAGGGACGGCGATCACCGAGTTCGGCATCCGCCCGCCGGAGAAGGCGGAGCTGATCGAGCGCGGCCGGACGACCGCGCGGAACTTCCTGGCTCTCCGGAACGGCGGGCCCCCATGACCGCGACCGGTCAGCAGGGGCCGCTGACCGGAGCTGTCGCCGCCGGTGCCCGGGCCCTGACATGGGGGCAGCCGCGGCCCACCATCACGGACAAGCCGCGCCGCGACTGGCGCGAGCAGGTGCTCATCCGGGCGGCCGAGCTCTCCGGCCTGGCCACCTGGATGGCCACCCGGGGCGACAGCACGTCCGACGAGACGCTCCGGAAGGCCAACGCCGACCTCGACACCGCCGCCCGCGGCCATCTCGAGGTGGCCCGCGACGCCGCCCTGGGCACCTCCGGAAGCCGCGCCGCGCGCATGGAGCGCGCCGTCGGCCACCTGGACGCCGCCGAGGCCGTGCTCCTGCGCCGCTGTCCGGACGACTACCTGGAAGGGTCGCTGCCCGGACTGCTCGCGCACGTGCGGGCCCATCTCCCGCCGTCGCATCCGCAGCGTCTGCGCGTCGAGGCGCTGGCGGTGCCGCCGACCGACGAGGTCGTCGGTCCCCTCAGCGGCGAGGACCGGACCGCCCTGGCGGAGGCCGCCCGTGCGGCCAGCTGGGCCGAGCGCCGGGAGAACACCCGGCTGCGCAGCTTCCGCACCATCGTCGCCCTGACCTCGCTCGCGTTGCTGCTGCTCGCCGTCGCCATCGGAGTCGTGGGTGCGGTCCGGCCCGGGTGGATACCGCTGTGCTTCGCGCCGCAGGGGACCAACGCGGTTGTCTGCCCGACCGCGACCTCCCCCACCGGCGGCAGCGACGCCGCCCCCGCGACGGCCGCGCAGACCGCCTCGGTCGTGGGCGCGACCGCGCATCCGCCGGACATCGCAGTCGTGATGCTGTTGGGCCTGGCCGGAGCGGCGGTCACCGCGGCCGCGGCGCTCCGGCGGATCCGCGGGACGTCGACGCCCTACGCCGTCCCGGTGACGTTGCTGCTGCTCAAGCTGCCGACCGGCGCGCTGACCGCCTTCCTCGGGCTGATCCTCCTGCACGGCGACTTCGTGCCGGGGCTGTCGGCGCTCGACTCCTCCGAGCAGATCCTGGCCTGGGCGCTGGTCTTCGGCGCCGCCCAGCAGCTCGTGACCGGACTGGTTGACAAAAGAGCCCAGTCGGTACTGGATTCCGTCGGGTCCACCCCCATGACGGCGGAGAAGGAGTAGGACGGCCCGGGCGGACGGACCGGCTCACGTCAGCACCTCGGCAGAACTCTGGAGTAATAGATGAAACTCGCTCGCAGATCCCTGGCCGCCTTCGGCGGCGCCGCAGCCCTGGTCATGGCCCTCGCCTCACCAGCGGCCGCGTCCGTCGACGGAGGTCAGGCCGCATCGGCGGTCTGCGCAGACAGTGGCGGCGGCGCCAACGACGCGGCTCGACTGCGTCCCGGTGCCACGGTCGCCGACCCGAACACGCTTCCGAACGCCGCCGCGGCGGCGGCCGCGGCGGCGCTGGACTCCGCGCGCGCGACGGCGGTGCTGCCGGCCGGCTCGGTGACCATCAAGACCGTCTTCCACGTCATCAGCGAGAAGCCGCTCACCGCGGCCGAGCGGACCCGCCGCGAGACGATGATCGCCGCGCAGATCCAGGTGCTCAACAACGCCTACAGCGGCAGGGGCGCCGCGGCGATCTCGGGCGACTCGCCCTTCCGCTTCAGCTACCGCCCGTCGGCCACGACGTGGACGGTGAACAAGGCCTGGTCGACGATGATCCCCTACAGCAAGGCGGAGGTCGCCGCCAAGCGGGCCCTGCACGTCGGCAGCGCCGCCACGCTGAACCTCTACGTCGCCAACATCGGGGGCAGCCTCCTCGGGTGGGCGACGTTCCCCCAGGCCTATTACGAGCCGCTGTACATGGACGGCGTCGTCATGCTGGACGAGTCGATGCCCGGCGGGAACACCGGCATCTACAGCGAGGGCGACACCGCCACGCACGAGGTGGGGCACTGGCTCGGTCTGCTGCACACCTTCCAGGGCGGCTGCAGCGGCCCTGGCGACCACGTCAGTGACACCCCGGCCGAGCAGTCACCCGCGTTCAACTGCCCGACCGGCCGGGACAGCTGCGCCGCGCAGCCCGGCCTCGACCCGATCCACAACTTCATGGACTACACCCAGGACTCCTGCATGAACCGCTTCACGCCGGGCCAGGTGGCGCGCATGAGCCACGCGTGGGCGGCCTTCCGGACGCCCAAGGTCTGATCCGGACGTCAGCCGGTACGGCGCACCCAGGTCGCGGTCGGGGCATCCCGGCCGCGCAGGGTGACCTCGCCGCCGGGCGCCCAGTGCGCCCGCTCGTCGTCGACGGCGGCCTGCACCGTCGGGCCGCTGGCGACGGCGCGGCCGGGATGCTCCTTGGCCAGTTCGGTCAGGCGGGCCGCCTCGTTCACGGGGTCACCGATCACCGTGTACTCGAGGCGGCTCGCCGCCCCGACCTGGCCGGCCCACACGGTTCCGCAGGCGACCCCGACCCCCACGTCGACCTCGCCTGCCTCGCGGACGGCGGCACAGATGCGCCGGGCCGCGCGGAGGGCGGCACCGGCGGGATCGCGGTGGTCTGCGGGAGCACCGAACACGCACAACGCGGCGTCGCCCTCGAACTTGTTGACCAGCCCGCCATCGCGCTCGATGGTCGCCACGACGATCTCGAAGAACCGGTTGAGGAGGCCGACCATCTCTTCAGGTCCGGTGCGTCGGACCAGGCCGGTGGAGCCGGCGATGTCGACGAACAGCGCGGCCACGGTGCGCTGCTC
>Ga0136846_1244052_pt1 | contig 10327 bp, 11 predicted proteins | sample HopSoiMetagenom2_FD_96841 | JGI IMG/M metagenome (GOLD analysis project Ga0136846, IMG submission 96841) | Grasslands soil microbial communities from Hopland, California, USA - 2 Assembly 2016 (version 4) | ecosystem: Environmental > Terrestrial > Soil > Grasslands | place: USA: Hopland... | reverse complement strand
TAACGGCTCCGCGCCGGCGGCGAGACAAGCCAAGGTTTGTATGACGCGCCATGAGGCAATCGTCTCACAGGGCCTGAATGTCCGCAATGGGTCGAAAGCTGACGCCAGCACGGGCCTCAGCGCGTTCGCTCAGCGCGGACGATCCTGATCGGTCTGGCGTTGCCGCTGAGGTCCGCCAGTCGATGCAATGGCCCTCGGCCAGGCCGTAAAGCGCGGCGCCCGTCGCAGCCGGACTTTGGGACCGGAGCCAATCAGATTCCAGGGATTACACAAAAAATTAACGCGACTCCTGCTGTGATGGCCGGGTCCGAGTCCGGCTTTTGTGGGGAACAAGATGTACAAGCGTATCTCGAAGCGGCTTGCGGCCGCTCTCTTCTTATCATGGGCAGTTGCTTCACCGGTTCACGCCGACGTTACGGTCGGCACGCCAACGATCGGCGGGAATTGTTATCCGTTCGGGTGCGGCTACACGGGTGAATATCAGCAGGTTTATGGGTCCTCCGCCTTTTCGGGGCCGATAAACATCAACACGGTTGAGTTCTTCTTTCCCGCGGGCGGTAATCCGTGGACCGACAACACCGGCAGCTACACCCTGGCATTTTACCTTACGAGCCAGCCGGTCAATGGACTGAGCACGCTCCCGGCGAGCAACAAGGGAGTGTTGCTGTCGAACTTCGGGACGTTCACGCCGGGCCTGAGCTACACGTTCGTCGGCAACGGTTTCAGCTACGATCCAGCGCTCGGAAACCTGCTCCTCGACATTATCGCGAGCGGCACGCCCAGTGACTCGAACGCACTGAGCTATAGCAACGCCAACGGCGATCCGATGTCCAACCTGTATCGAACAGGGGGAACGGGCGCGTTCGCGACCTCGACCAATGGCCTCGTCACGAGCTTTTCGGCGACTGCAGTTCCCGAGCCTTCCAGCTGGGCCCTGCTCCTGCTGGGATTCTTCGCGATCGGCACCGTCATGCGTTCACGAAAGTCGGCACAGGCGACGTTGCGGCAGATCGCCTGATACTGCCGCCTTCGGAGACCGGGGCGTCATGCAGCAAAGGTGTGTGACGCCCTGATAGCGGACTTAGTTCCACCTAGAATTAAACCGAAGATCTTTGCCGCGGCACTCATGGAAGAACATCGCCAGTCGGATGGTCAACCGCCGACTATGAAGGGGGCCGTATGCCAACCAGAGCTGCTTTCGCCGTTGCCGCTTCGATAGCCGCGGTTTCTTTGTCGCCCGCACCTGCGCATGCGGAAGTCTTGAAATTTCATGCGGTCCTCGATGGAAGATACGGTGCTGAGCCAACCGGTTCCGCGGCGACGGGGCGCGCCAAGATTCGGATCGATACGCGCACTCGCCTCGTCTCCGTCGACCTGGATGTTCAAGGCATCACCGTCGACGATTTGTGGGACAAGCTCGTTGCCGCCCCAATCGGTCCAATCCATTTCCACAAATATGCGACGGCGGCAGGCGGAGACTCGGTGCTCGCGCTACCGCTCCCCTACGGGCCCAACTATCGCGCAACGCCGAAGGGGCTGCACGTAACGATGAAGGATTACGACTATGCCGCCGGTGCGGCACTGCTGAAATCCACGCTCAGTTTCGATGACTTCGTGAAGAGCATGAAAGGCGGTCTGATCGTGCTCAATGTGCATTCGGACAAGTTCAATCCTGGAGAAATCAGCGGTCTGGTCACCGCCGACTAAGTCATCAAGACTGTTCAGCCCTTCCGCGTCGACCGTCCGCAACTGGGGCGACTGGCTTACCTCAGCTTGGTGATCTTCAGCCGGTCCGCCTTCGCGCGGTCGCGCACGCTTTCCTCGCTGCGGGTGAGCGCCTTGGCGATGGCGCGGACGCTCATGCCCTTGCCGGCGAGCTGGTGAAGCTTCTGGATTTCGTCCTGCCGCCAGGCCTGGCGGTGGCGTTCGAACTTTTCGCCGTGGGCCATCGAGATCCCCCTCTCACCGCTCAGCTCCGCTGAGTCGCCCTCTCCCGCAGAGGGGAGCGGGACTTACTTGACGCGCTCGACCTGCTCGAATTCCAGCTCGACCGGCGTCGCCCGGCCGAAGATCGACACCGACACCTTCACGCGGCCGCGGTCGAAGTCGAGTTCCTCCACGGTGCCGTTGAAGCTGGCGAAGGGGCCGTCGAGCACCTTGACCGCGTCGCCGATCTCATAATCGACACTGACCTTCTGCTTGGCGCCGTGGGCCGCGGCTTCTTCCTTGGTGTCGAGCATGCGCGCGGCCTGCGCATCGGGGATCGGCTGCGGCTTGCCGTTCGGGCCGAGGAAGCCGGTGACCTTCGGTGTGTTCTTGACGAGGTGGTAGACGTCGTCGTTGAGCTCGAGTTTGGCGAGGACGTAGCCGGGCATGAACTTGCGCTCCGACTGGACCTTCTTGCCGCGCTTGACCTCGGTCACCGTCTCGGTCGGCACCTCGATCTGCTCGACATAGGGCGTCAGGCCCATGCGCGTCGCTTCGCTCATGATCGCGTCGCGGACCTTGTTCTCGAAGCCGGAATAAGCGTGGATGATGTACCAGCGGGACATGTGTCTGATCTCTTAGGTTGCGGGCTAGCTGAGGAAGCTCAGCAGATATTGGACGGCCTTCGAGAAGACCGCGTCGACGCCGAAGAAGAAGAAGGCCAGCAGCAGCGTCATGATCATCACCATGATGCCGGTGGCGACGGTTTCCTTGCGAGTTGGCCAGTGGACCTTGCCGGTCTCGACACGGACCTGACGGATGAATTCGCCGGGGGAGACTTTCGCCACTGTGCTGTGCTCGCTTGCAGATAGAAAAAGGCTCCGCGAACCCGGAGGTCGGCGGAGCTGAACGCGACTTAGCGGCTACCACCTGAGTCTTCAAGGCCACTGATGGCAGGAGTGGAGGGACTCGAACCCACGACCCTCGGTTTTGGAGACCGATGCTCTACCAACTGAGCTACACTCCTAGGCCGAGCGGGCAGGTAGCTAGCGCAAACCCGGCGCGCAAGGTCACTTGATGACGGGAAGCCCGATCCACGTGCCGTCGCGGCCGGTGAACACGCGCTGGGTTGCCGCGCGGTAATCCTCCGGCTTCGCGAAGAAGATGTTCGGGACGAAGGTCTGCGGATTGCGGTCGTACAACGGGAACCAGCTCGATTGGACCTGGACCATCAGGCGATGGCCGGGCTGGACCACGTAATCGACCGTTGGCAGCGCGAACTCGTAGGTGACGGGCTGGTTGGAGGGAACAGGCGAGGGGTGCGCAGGATCGGCCCGGTAGCGGGCGCGCATCACGTCCATCGCGATGGCGAACTCGTAGCCGCCGAGCTCGGGCTTCTGCGGGTACTGGTCGGGATAGACGTCGATCAGCTTCACCACCCAGTCGCTGTCGCTGCCGCTGGTCGAGGCGACGAGGTGGACGAGCGGGGTGCCGGCGAGGCGGAGCGGCTGGGTCACCGGCCCGGTCGAGTAAGTGAGGACGTCGGGGCGCGCCTCGGCGAAGCGCTGATCGTCGCTCAGCCAGGTACGCCAGGTGGAGTTGGGCGAATATGGCGGCGTATTGGGACGCGCGCGGTAGGTGACGGGCCGGGCGGGGTCCGAGACGTAGCTGTCGAATGTATTGCCGGGCTCGGCGTCGAAACTGAGGCGGCCGTACGGGGTCAAATAAAGCCGCTCGAGGTTGGCCGGGCATGAGCGGGCGCAGGCGAGCGGCCAGTCGTCGAGCCGCTTTCATTGGTTGGTGCCGGCCTCGAACGCGGTGACGCGGGCGATGTTGGCGGGCGGGCCGCCTTTGAGATGCTCGTCGAGGAAGGGGATGATGACGTTCTGGCGGAACCACTTGGCGGTGTCGCTGCCCCAGTCGATCGGCCCCAGCGAATTAGCCATGATGTTGACCTGGCCATGGTGCCAGGGCCCCAAAGCGAGATGTGCGTTGCGGCTGGATTTCACGGCGTTGAACACCGCGGGTGCGCCGTAAATATCCTCCTGGTCCCACAGGCTGTCGACCAGCAGGATGGGGACCGTCAGCGGCTTGGCGGCGAGGATCCGGTCGACCGCCTGGTCCTGCCAATATTCGTCATAGGCGGGGTGCTGGGTGAGCCGGAGCCAGAAGGGCAGCTGCTCCATGCCCATCGCGCGGCCGTAGGCGCCCGCCGAGCCGTAGCGGAGGAAGGTCGCGTAATCGTCATAGGCCGAGGTGAAGAATTCCTCTTCCGACTTCCTGTTGGCGGTCTGGCCGTAGACGTAGCCGATCATCTCCTGCCGGAAGGCGCCATTGTGGAACCAGTCGTCACCTTTCCACACGTCGACCATCGGATTGATGGGGACGCTCGCTTTCAAGGCCGGGTGCGGGTTCACCAACGTCATGAGCGCGGTGAAGCCGTCGTAGCTGGTGCCGATCGAGCCGACGTTGCCGTTGGATTCGGAGACGTGCTTCACCAGCCAGTCGATGGTGTCCCAGGCGTCGGTCGAATGGTCGACAGCAGTCGGGTTGAGCGGGCCCTTCAGGGGCCGGTTCATGACGTAATCGCCCTCTGACTTGTACTTTCCCCGAACGTCCTCGACCGCGACGATGTAACCGGCACGGACCAGCTCGGCGTAGAGCGGCGAGAGGATGTTCTCGGGCCACGGGCCGAATCCGCCGCGGGTGGTCGACTTGTCCGCCGAATAGGGTGTGCGGTCGAGCATGACCGGATATCGACCCGGCGCCCGCGGGATGATCAGCACCGCATAGAGCTTCGCGCCATCGCGCATCGGAATGTGGACTTCGCGGCGGACGTATTGGAACTCGGCGCGCGGCGCATTGAACGTAACCGGGATGTCGCCGCCCTTGGGGATCGGGGCGATGGCGCGGAGGGAGCGCGGGATGTCGCCGCCCGGCTGGACCGCCGGCTGGACATCGGCCGCACCGGCCAGTGACGATACCAGTGCCAGCGCGGCGAACGCGAAGCTCAAGAAGCGCATGCGAGTCCCTTCCGGCCGCCGCGTTTGGCACGCCCTCGCCGCGGTGGGCAAGAGCGCCCCTATTCCGCGGGGACCGGTTGCGCCTCCCCGCATGGTGCAGGCTTGTCGAGCCGGAAGCAGCGTTTCACCGACACGAAGAACAAGGGCACGAAGAAGATGGCGAGGAAGGTCGCGGTGAGCGTGCCGCCGACCACCGCGCGGCCGATCGCGTTCTGACTGCCCGCGCCGGGGCCCGTGGCGATAGCAAGGGGAAGCACGCCGAAGATGAAGGCGAGGCTGGTCATGATGATCGGCCTGAGTCGCAGCCTCGCGCCTTCGACGGCGGACTCGATGCAGCTGGCGCCGGCGCGCATCCGCTCTTCGGCGAACTCGACGATCAGGATCGCATTCTTGCACGCGAGGCCCATGGTCGTGATCAGGCCGACCTGGAGATAGATGTTGTTGTCGAGGCCGGTGAGCTTGGCGCCCAGAAGCGCGCCGACAATGCCGAGCGGGACCACGAGGATCACTGCCAGCGGGATCGTCCAGCTCTCGTACAGCGCGGCGAGGCACAGGAAGACGATCAGGATCGACAGGCCGTAGAGCAGTGGCGCCTGTCCGCTCGACTACTGCTCTTCATAGGATAGGCCCGTCCACTGGAGCGATGTGCCTGGAGGGAGCTTGGCGTGGAGCTCCTCCAACGCCTTCATCGCCGTGCCGGTGCTGAGACCGGGCGCGGGAGCGCCCTGGAGCTCGAGCGACGGAAGGCCGTTGTAACGGGACAGCTGCACCGGCGCGTTGGCCCACTTGAGCGTGGAGAAGGCGGTGAATGGCGCCATGCTCTTGCCGTCGGCGCCGCGGACATAGAGGTCCGAAACATCCTCGGGCGACTGGCGGTAGGGTTCGTCGGCCTGGATGTAGACGCGCTTCACGCGGCCACGGTCGATGAAGTCGTTGACGTAGGAGCCGCCCCAGGCGCTGGCGATGGTCTGGTTGATCTGGCCGATGTCGAGGCCCAGCGCGCGCGCCTTGTCCTGGTCGACATCGACGCTGAGCTGCGGCGCATCCTCTAGGCTGACCGGGCGGACGCCGCTCAACCGCTTGTCCTGCATTGCCATGCCGAGCAGCATGTTGCGCGCCTCGGTCAGCTTGGCGTGCCCGATATTGCCGGAGTCCACCAGCTGGAGGTCGAAGCCGGTGGCATTGCCGAGCTCGAGCGCCGCGGGCGGGATGAACGAGATGATCAGCGCGTCGCGATATTGCGAGAATGCGGCGCTCGCGCGGTCGGCGATCGCTTTGGATGTATTCTCCTTACCCTTGCGCTCGTCGAACGGCTTCAAGGGGAGGAAGGCGACACCGGCGTTCTGGCCCTGGCCGGCGAAGGAGAAGCCGCCGACGGTGAACACACCCTCGATGTTCTTGCCCTCGTTCTTCTCGAAATAAGTGCGGGCATAGTCGAGCGCGGCGTCGGTCCTCGGAAGCGTCGCGCCCGAGGGTAGAGCGGCGAGGGTGAAGACGGCGCCGGTGTCCTCGTCGGGCAGGAACCCGGTCGGCAGGCGCCAGAAGAGCAGGCCCATGACTGCAAAGATCACGAGATAAACGGCAGCGGCCCGCTTCACCCCGCCGATCGTCTTGCGAACGCCATTCTCGTGCACCACCCGGGCGCGGTCGAAGCGGCCGTTAAACCAGCGGAAGAAGCGGTCGAGGGGACCGTCGCCTTCGTGCTTGAGCGGGTCGCCGGGCTTGAGGATGGTTGCCGCGAGCGCGGGCGTCAGGATCAGCGCGACGAGGACCGAAAGCGTCATCGCCGACACAAGGGTCAGTGAGAATTGGCGGAAGATGACGCCGTTCGACCCGCCGAAGAAAGCCATCGGCAGGAAAACCGCGGTGAGCACCACCGCGATGGCGATCAGCCCGCCGCTGATCTCATCCATCGATTTCCTGGCGGCTTCCTTGGGCGAGAGACCCTCCTCCTGGATCAGCCGTTCGACATTCTCGACCACGACGATCGCGTCGTCGACGAGAAGGCCAATCGCGAGCACCATGCCGAACAGAGTCAGGGTGTTGATGCTGTATCCGGCAATCGCCATCACGGTCAGTGTTCCGAGCAGCACGACCGGGATTGCGATTGCGGGGATCAAGGTCGCGCGGATGTTCTGGAGGAAGATGAACATCACGAGGAAAACGAGCGCCATCGCCTCGAACAGAGTTTCGATCACCTGCTTCAGCGAGACCTTCACGAACGGCGTGGTGTCCCACGGGTAGATGACCTTCACATCGCTTGGGAATTGCTTGGAAATGTCGGCGATCTTCGACTTCACCTCGGCGATGGTCTTCAGCGCGTCGGCGCCGGGCGCGAGGCGAATGGCGGCGGCGGTGGCGGGATGGCCGCTGTAATTGGCGCTGAAGCCGTAGTTCTCCGCACCAAGCTCGATCCGGGCAACGTCGCGCAAGCGGACGACCGACCCGTCCGCCGAGGTCTTGAGCCGGATCGTGCCGAACTCTTCGGGCGTCTGCAGCCGTGACTGGACTGAGACGGTGGCGTTCAGCTCCTGACTCCGAGGCGCCGGCAGGTTGCCGATCTGGCCCGCCGAAACCTGCGCGTTCTGCGCCTGCACGGCCGAGGTCACGTCGGCCATGGTCAGCTGGTAACTGTTGAGCTTCATGGGATCGACCCAGATCCGCATGGCATATTGCGAGCCGAACAGCTGGAAGCCGCCGACGCCGTTGATGCGGGCGACCGGTTCCTGGATCTTCGACGCCATCATGTCCGCAAGGTCATTCTGATCGTGCGAGCCGTCAGCGGAATATAGACCGGGAACGAGCGCAAAGTTCGCCGACGATTTCTCGACCCGGACGCCCTGGCGCTGAACTTCCTGGGGGAGCAGCGGAAGCGCGGCCTGAACCTTGTTGTTGACCTGGACTTGCGCGGTGTCGGGATTGGTCCCCTGCTCAAACGTCAGCGTGACCGTGACCTGGCCCGACGAGGACGATTGCGACGAAAAATAACGAAGGTTGTCGATGCCCTGAAGCTGTTGCTCGATGATCTGTGTGGTCGTCTTGTCGAGCGTCGTCGCATCGGCGCCCGGATAGACTGCGGCGACGCTGATCTGCGGCGGGGCAAGCGCGGGGAATTGCGCGATCGGCAACGAGCGGACGGCGATCAGCCCGAACAGCATCGTCAGGATGGCAAGCACCCAGGCGAAAATCGGCCGGTCGATGAAATAGCGCGACATGGCGGCGTCAGTGGCCCGTCGAAAGCTGCGGCTTCACCGGGATTCCTGGGCGAAGCAGCGGGCCTGCGTCGACGATCACCTTATCGCCTGCCTTGAGCCCTCCCGTTACCAGCCAGTTGACTCCGACGGTGCGATCGGCCTCGACCACCCGAAGCTCGGCCATGTTGTTGGGCCCGACGATGATGACGGTTGGGCGTCCCCGCTCGTCGCGCCCTACCGCACGCTGCGGGACGAGGATGCCGCGCGACTGGACACCCTGCGAAAGCTGGGCGCGAACGAACATGCCGGGAAGCAGGATATGCTGGGGATTGGGGAAAACCGCGCGGATCGTCTGCGATCCGGTCGCCTCGTCAACCGTAACGTCAGCGAAGCTGAGCCTGCCGACGAGGGGATAGATCGAGCCGGTTTCGAGCTGAAGCCGGACCGGCGCCGAATTTTGAGAGACTTGGCCGGAGACCATCTGCTCACGAAGCCGGAGGAGGTCCGTGCTCGATTCCTGGATATCGACATAAATCGGGTCGAGCCGCTGAATCGTGGTCAGTGGATTGTCCTGCCCGGCCTTGACCAGCGCGCCGGTCGTGTAGAGCGAACGGCCGATGCGGCCGGAGATCGGGGCCCGCACCACCGTGCGATCAAGGTCGATCTGGGCGGAGCGGAGCGCCGCCGCCTGCGCCTCCACGTCGGCCCGGGCCTCGCCGGCCGCGGATATGGCGTTATCGTAAAGCTGCCGCGACACGAAATCGCGCTTCACCAGCTCGGCGTAGCGCTTTACCTGCCCCTCGGCGGCGCCCGTCGATGCCCTGGCATGGGCCAGCGCTGCGCGCGCATTCGCGACTTTCGCCTGATAGGTGACCGGATCGATTTGATAGAGCGCCTGGCCGGCGCGAACATAGTCGCCCTCAGTGAAGAGCCGGGCGCGGATGATGCCGTCAACCTGCGGGCGGACGTCCGACGTTTCGTATGGCGAAGTCCGGCCCGGGAGCGCTGCGCTGAGAGTCACGGGCTCTTCCTTGACCACGATGACTCCGACGGGAGTCGGGGGCGGAGAGGCGGCAGGAGGCGCAGACCGGTTGCCCAGCAGCAAGTAGGCCGCGAGCAAAAGCAGGAGGATGAGGCCGGCAGCCAGCGCAGCCTGCACTGCGGGCGGTTGGCGGCGGATTCGGATCCAAAGGGTATTGCGCTTAAACGCCGCACCGGAGGTGGTGCCGTCCACAAACTCTCCATCGTCAAGGGAAACAACCGCACAGGTGGCCAGAAGCCGCAGCGTTACGCAACGACCGTAAAATGTTGATCCGTCAGACGCAGTTCAAGAAGGGTCACGGAAGGAACTTTCACGACCAGGCAGGATTCGAACAAACAATGACCGAGCTGACCCGCTTTGACACGGCCACGCGCATCGCGGCGGGCGACGATGGCTCGACCTACGACGGTGTCGCCATCGGCCTTCACTGGGCGACGGCGTTCCTCGTCTTCGCCAATTTCGCGTTGTCGCAGACCTGGGACTGGTTCGCGAAGCCGACCCGCGGACTGATGGAAGACACCCACATGTCGTTCGGGGTCCTGCTGACGGCGGTGATCGTGGCGCGGATCGTGTGGCGATTCATCCCCGGCCACCGCGTCTCGTCCATGGAGACGGGCTGGGTGCGGCTTGCCTCAAAGGCCGGTCACTATCTGCTGTACCTGCTGCTGATCGCGGAGGCTGCGCTGGGCTTTGCGTTCCGCTGGGGCGCGGGGCGCCCGATGGCCTTTTTCGGCGCCGGAATTCCACCGTTGATCGCGAGAATCCCCAAGCCCGTCACCCACCAGCTACGCGAGTTTCACGAATGGATTGGCTGGACGATCGTGGTCGTCGCGCTGATGCACGCACTCGCCGCGCTGTACCACCACTATGCGCTGAAGGACCGGGTGCTGGTGCGCATGCTGCCAAGTTGGTGGCAGCGGCAGCGCTAGTTAATCGACGAACTTCGCGCCGGCGCTGTCATGGAGCGCCCAGCGGACCTGCGCCCTCATTTTTCCGACGCCCGGAATTGCGATCTCGAGGTGCTCGCCGATGTCCAGGCCGTGCTCCGCCTCGATACGGCACCCCTGATCGGTGAGATTGGTGAGCTTCACGGGCGCGCTTCTCCCGTCAGTCCGGTGCACGATCGCGTCGAGCGACACCGG
>Ga0136846_1209680_pt1 | contig 10328 bp, 1 predicted proteins | sample HopSoiMetagenom2_FD_96841 | JGI IMG/M metagenome (GOLD analysis project Ga0136846, IMG submission 96841) | Grasslands soil microbial communities from Hopland, California, USA - 2 Assembly 2016 (version 4) | ecosystem: Environmental > Terrestrial > Soil > Grasslands | place: USA: Hopland... | reverse complement strand
CTGTCAACCTCGTCAGTGCGCGTGAGTTGCGAGGCCGGCGCGCCGTATTGGGACCGGGCCGCGCCGATGGGCGGCCGGAAGCCCTTGGGGAGGCCGATCAGGCGGCGGTGAACGCTTGTCCCGAAGGCGAGAGCGGCCGCGGCTGCCCTCCGAGCACCACCCTGAGGACGTGGGTCCCGCTGTCGTCGACGAGCGGGACGGCGGCGGGATCCACGGATACCCCGTCCAACTCTGCGAGCGCGACTCCCCGGCAGCGATGCTCCGGGTTGGCCACCGCGATCTCGTAGCGTGCGCCGCCGAAGCGCCAGATGATCCTGAACTCCGGCCAGGACGTCGGGATGCAGGGGTCGATGGTGAAGGTGTCTCCCTGCCGCCTCAGCCCGAGAAGGCTCTCCAGGCCCGTGCGATAGAGCCAGCCGGCGGCGCCCGTGTACCACGTCCACCCACCCCGCCCTGGATGCGCGACATGCGCGTAGACGTCCCCGGCGAGGGCGTAGGGCTCGGTGCAGTACCGCTCGGCGTCCGCCGGCGTGCGCGAATGATTGATGGGATTGAGCATGTGGAACAGCTCCATGGCCTCGTCCCCGCTGCCCAGCCGTGCCACCGCCATCACCGCCCACACCGCGGCATGCGTGTACTGTCCCCCGTTCTCCCGCACGCCCGGCGGGTAGCCGCGGATGTACCCGGGGTCCTGGGCGGAGGCGTCGAAGGGCGGCCAGAGCAGCAGCACGACCCGGATGTCGCGCCGCACGAGGTGCGCGCGGACCGCGTCCATGGCGCGATCGCCGAAGCGGATGGGGACGGCGCCGGACAGGACGGCCCAGGACTGCGCGATCGAGTCGATCTTGCACTCGTCGTTCTGGGCAGAGCCGAGCGGCGTCCCGTCGTCGTAGTAGCCGCGCCGATACCACTCGCCGTCCCAGCTCAGCTCCAGGGCGGCGGCCAGGCGCCGGGCCTGCACGCGGTAGCGCTCGGCGCGCGCGGCGTCCCCGCGCGAGGCGCACAGCGTGGAGAAGTCGCCGAGGATCCCGTGCAGGAAGAACCCGAGCCAGGTGCTCTCTCCGCGGCCCTGGGGGCCGACGCGGTTCATGCCGTCGTTCCAGTCCCCGGTGCCCATGAGGGGAAGGCCGTGCGCACCCGCCGTCAACCCCCGGTCGATCGCCCGCAGGCAGTGCTCGAAGAGCGAGGCCTTCTCCGCGCTCACCGACGGCTGGATGTAGGCCTCGTGCGCTTCCGGCGCGAGCGGCGGCCCTTCCAGGAAGGGGATCTGTTCCTCGAGCACGCCCGTTTCCCCGGTCGTGCGTACGTAGTGCGCCACCGCGTAGGGGAGCCACAGCAGGTCGTCCGAGCAGCGCGTGCGCGTGCCCTGGCCGCCCGGCTCGTGCCACCAGTGCTGCACGTCGCCCTCCACGAATTGCCGGGAGGCCGCGCGCAGGAGGTGCGCGCGCGTGAGGTCCGGCCGGGCCAGGACGAGGGCCATGACGTCCTGGAGCTGGTCGCGGAAGCCGAACGCTCCTCCGGGCTGGTAGTAGGCCGAGCGCGCCCAGACCCGGCAGCCCAGGTCCTGGTAGAGGAGCCAGCGGTTCATCAGCACGTCGAAGGAATCGTCCGGCGTCTTGACCTGCAGCACGTCGAGGACGTCGTCCCACGCCTTCCGCGAGGCCTCGCGTGCCGCCTCCGCCGCCGCCACCGACCCGTGGCGGGAGAGCAGGGAGCGCACGTGGGCGACGTCCTTGCCCTGGCCGAGCAGGAAGACGAGGCGGCGCTCCTGACCCGGCTCGAGCGTGACCTGTACCTGCAGGGCCGCGCAGGGATCGAGCCCGGCGCCAAAGTGCGGGGCGAGGACGGTCCGCGTGAGGGCGAGGGGTGAGGCGGTCGACCCGTTGCGGCCGAGGAAGACCGTGCGGTCGCCCGTGGCCGAGCGCAGCGGCTCGCTCGCGTGGGCGAAGGCGACCCGCCCGGCGAAATCGCGGTTGTACGTGGTGCGCGCGAGCACGGCCCCGGTGTTCCCGTCCTGTTCGGTCACGACGTGCAGGTGCTGGCCGGGGCGCGGGGGCCCCAGCACCCATTCGTTGTAGGCGAACACGCTCAGGCGGCGGGCCCGGCCGCTCACGTTGCGCAGGGTGAGGAGGGCGAAGCGGACGGGATCCTGCGCGTCCACGAAGACTTCGAGGTCGTGGCGGATCCCGCGTTCGGTGCGCGCGAAGCGCGTGAGGCCCGCCGAGTGGCGCACGACCGAGCGCCCGCTCTCGCGTGTCCGGCGCAAAGGGCCCGGCGTGGGCGTCCAGGCCCGGCCGGTGTCGTCGTCGCGGACGTAGAGGGCTTCCGAGGTGGCGTCGGTCACGGGATCGTTGGCGTGGGGCGTGAGACGGTTCTCGCGGCTGTTCTCCGCCCAGGTGTAGGCGGCGCCGGAGGCGGTCACCACCGTTCCCAGGCCCGGGTTGGCGATGACGTTGGCCCAGGGCAGCGGCGTCTCCTCGTCGCCGTCGAGGACGATGACGTAGTCGCGGCCGCCCTCCGCGAACCCGCCCTTCCCGTTGGCGAAGGCGAGGGAAGGCACCTCCACGTCCACGCGGCTCTCCTCCGCGTCGTCTCCCGACGCCGAGGGTGAAGGGATCAGACGGTCCGCCTCCAGCACGTCGGGCACGGGATGGGGCCGGTCGAGCTGGTTGGCCAGCTCCCCGCGGTCGCCGCTCAGGATCGCGGAGGCCACGCTGGCCAGCAGCGTCCGTTCCGCCTCCGTCATGCGCTCCCCGCGCAGCAGGTAGGCGCCGCCGGGGCGGTGCTTCCAGGACCGCCACGGCCCCTGGTCGAGGAGCGCCTCCAGCGCCGCGTGCATCTCGTCGAGGTAGCCCAGCGGATGCTCGTTGAGGATCACCACGTCCGCGCTCAGCCCCTTCAGCCGCCAGTATTCCTGGGCCTGCAGGACCTGCCGCACCAGGGGCAGGTCGTCTTCCTCCACCACGCGGACGAGCAGGATGGGGAGGTCACCGGAGATGGAGTGCGGCCAGAGGCCCTCCTGGCCGAGCACGTTGGCGGCCTGCACCTCGGGGGCGGCCCGCAGCGACGTGTCGGCATAGAGGACACGCGAGGCCAGTCGCTCGAAGAGCAGCGCCTCCTCGCTGGAGATGCCGAGGTGGCCGAGGCCGCTCTGCGCGTGCACGAAGGCCAGCGCGAACGTGCGGGCGACGGCGGCGGGGTCGTGGTACTTCTGCGCCAGGGCGAGCGCGGTCTCGCGGCTGGCCGCCATCCCGGTCGAGAAGGCGAGGCGCACGAAGCCTCCGGGGGCGAGGCGGATGCGCTGGCGAAGGCTGGCGATGGGGTCGAGCACGGCCCCCGTGGTCCCGGACAAGGAGCGTCCATCCAGGGCCTGCGGGTCCTCGGGGCCGCGCCCGCGCCCAAGGAAGCGCGCGCGGTCGGTCTCCCATTCCACCTGTCCCTGGGGACGTCCTTCGAGGGCGAGGACGTGCACCGCCCAGGGCGCGGCCTCGTCGCGGGCCCGAGGTCGCCGCCGGCACACCAGGGCCGCGCTCTCCGGCAGGTGCTCCGTCTCCACGAAGAGCTTCACGAAGGCGGGGTGGGCCAGGTCGTCGGCGGCGGGGGCGAGGACGATCTCCGCGTAGCTCGTGACCTCGATCTCTCGCGGCCGGTCGCCGTAGTTGGTGACCGCCACCCGCCGCACCTCCACGTCGTCCTCGGTCGAGACCGCGATCTCGAGGAGGGTGCCGATGCCGTCGTCGAGGCGCCGGAACGTCGCCTTCTCGGGCTGGAAGGTGACCAGGTACTCCTCGGCCTCCTTGCCGGTCGGGTGATGCGTGGCCGACCAGACGGAGCGGCTGCGCACGTCACGGAGGTACAGGAACTGGCTGCCCGGATCGCGGGTGAGGTCCTGGCGGAAGCGCGTGACCGAATGGCCCCGGCAGGAGCTCGCTCCGCCCCCCGCGTTGGTGACCACCGCGGTGTAGTTGCCGTTGGAGAGGAACTGCGCGTGCGGGAACATCGTATGAGGCGAGCGGAAACGGCGGACGGCGGCGGCGGGCGTGGGCGGCGACGTGCGCGTCTCCTCCACCGGCCGCGGCTGCATGATGGGCGACTGGCGCGGCACCCGCTCCTGCAGGAGCAGCTCCGTGGCCCGCACGCGCGGGTCGGCATGGAAGCGCTCGGCCATCGGGTCGCCGAGCAGCGCATTGCACAGCGAGACGAGCGACATCCCCTGGTGATGCGCCAGGTAGGACCGGATCACCGCTCCCTTCGCGTCTGTCCGGGGCTCGGTCGGTTCGCCGTCCCTCTCCGGGCGCGTGTAGTCGATGGCCTCGTAGAAGCCGAACGCGCCCTCCAGGCCTTCCGCGGACAGGCGACGGAAGTTCCGCGCCGCGCGCGCCGGATCGACCATGGCGGCCAGGGCCGTCGCGTAGGGCGCCACCACCAGGTCGTCGCCGAGGCCGCGCTTGAGGCCGAGGCCCGGCACCCCGAAGGCCTTGTACTGGTAGTTGTCGTACCGGTCGACCACGTTGTAGCCCGACTCCGAGATGCCCCAGGGCACTCCCCGCTCGGCCGCGTATTCCACCTGGCGCCGGACCGCCATCCGGCAGGTCTGGTCGAGCAGCGTCTCCGGATAGCTCCGCATGACCAGCAGCGGCATCAGGTACTCGAACAGCGTCGCGCTCCAGGAGAGCAGGGTGGGGGACCCGTCGATGCTCGTGACGAGCCGTCCCAGATGGAACCAATGGGCCTGGGGGACATCGCCCTTGGCGATGGCCAGGAAGCTGGCCAGGCGTGACTCCGAGGCCAGCAAGTCGTAGTACGACGCGTCCAGCCGTCCCGGACCCTCGGCATCGGCGAGACGGTAGCCGATGGAGAAGATGCGGCGCTGCGCGTCGTAAAGGAAGCGGAAGTCCATGCCGTCGGCCAGGGCGGCGGCGCGGCGGCCCAGGGTGGCCAGGGTCTCGGAGAGATCGACCTCCGGCGAGAGCCCGTCGGCGACCGCCGCCTCGAGGCGGCGCGCCCAATAGGCCGCCTCCGGCGCGGCCTCTCCGATCTCGGCGATGGCGGCCCGGAGAGTGGGCAGCCGCGAGGACAGCCGCGAGCGCTTCCCTTCGGATGGGCCGTTGCCGGCGAGATCCGCTTCCAGACCGGCCGCCACCTCGTCCAGGCGCAGCGCGCGGTCGCCCGGGCGCGAAGCCCGCTTCACCGGCGCCAGCTCGTGGCGCACGAGCGCGGCGAGGTCGCCCAGGCCGCAAACATCGGGGTGCGGCGAGCCGCGCGTTCGCGACAGGGAGCGCAGGCCCTCCGCCAGGGCCATCAGCGCGCCCGCGAGGTTGCCGCTGTCGACGGTGGAGACGTAGCGCGGGGCCAGCGGAGCGAGGGTGAGCGTGTCGTACCAGTTGAGGAGGTGCCCCGCATGTCGCTCCAGGCGGTCGATCGCATCGAGCGCTGTTCCCGTCCGCTCGACCAGCTCGCTCGTCGCGATGAAGCCCAGGTCGTGGGCGGCGAGCGTCGCCAGCAGGCCCATGCCGATGTTGGTGGGCGAAGTGCGATGCGCGACGCGCGGATCGGGCACTTCCTGGAAGTTGTCGGCAGGCAGCCCATGGTCGTCGCCGGCGGCGAAGGTCTCGAAATACCGCCACGTCTTGCGCGCGATCAGCCGCAGCAGCCGGCGATCCTCGGCCTCCAGCTCCTGGCGGCGGGGAGGCACCGGGCGGCTCAGCTCGTACGCCACCACCGGCGCCACCGCCCACAGCGCGACCAGGGGCAGGGCGGCGGGCAGCGCGGACGGCCGCACGAGCAGGACCAGCAGCAGGCCGAGCCCGGCCAGGATGGGACTGGCCCGCATCTCCCGGAGGAACAGGCGGGCGCGAACGCCGTGCGCGCGGGCGGCCGCGGCCGCGGTCTCCCATTCCAGCAGCCGGCGCTTGGTGAGGGTGAGGCGGACCAGGGTGAGCCCGATGGCGTGGACCATCTCGTGCGCCTGATAGGCGATGAAGGTGAGCTGCATCATCACCCACGCGAGGGCGGTCTTCGCCTCGTCTCCCAGCGCGTGGAAAAACACGGACGCCGGCTGATGGCGCCGGGGGCCCCCGAGCGCGCGCAGCAGCAGCGCATAGACCGGGAAGGCCAGGGCCAGGAGCACGGCCGCCGACCAGTCTTCCGGCCGGCCGGGCAGGATCGTCCAGGCCGCGAGCAGGAGCACGACCGTGGCCGGCGGCAACAGGCTCCGCCGCAGGTTGTCGAAGATCTTCCAGCGCGAGATGAAGGGCAGGCGGTTGCGTCCCCAGGCTCCGCCCCGCGTGGGCACGAAGGGGAAGAGCCACATCAGGATCTGCCAGTCGCCCCGCACCCAGCGGTGCTGGCGGCGCGCGTGAGCGAGCACGCTCGACGGATAGTCGTCCACCACTTCGAGGTCGGAGACGAGGGCGGTGCGCGCGTACACCCCCTCGAACAGGTCATGGGACAGGAGCGCGTTCTCGGGCACGCGCCCTTCGAGGGCCTTCGTGAAGGCGTCGACGTCGTAGAGGCCCTTGCCGGTGAAGATCCCTTCCCCGAACAGGTCCTGGTAGGTGTCGGAAACGGCGGTGGTGTAGGGGTCGACCCCGGTGTGGCCGGCGTAGATGCGCGCGAAGAGCGACCCGGCGGCGCTGGCCATGGTCACGCTCACCCGCGGTTGCAGGATCCCGTAGCCCTCGGTGACCCGGCCCAGCGTGGGGTCGTAACGGGGACGGTTCAAGGGATGCGAGATGATGCCGATGAGCTTCCGGGCCACGTCACGCGGCAGGCGCGTGTCGGAATCGAGGCTGATGCAGTAACGGACGGTGGGCAGGATCTCGAGGGCTCCGAGCTGCACCGTGTAGCTCGTGTCGGTGGCGCCGCCGAGGAGCCGGTTGAACTCCTCGATCTTGCCGCGCTTGCGCTCCCAGCCCATCCACGCCCCTTCGCCCTCGCTCCACTGGCGCCGGCGATGGAAGAGGAAGAAGCGGTCTCCCCGGCCCTCCGACAGCCGCGCGTTGAGTCCCTCGATGCCTTCCTGGGCCGCGGCCAGGATGGCCCCGTCGTCCGGCCGGTCGCGCGCCGGCGCGTCCGTGAAGTCGCCGAGGACGGCGAAGTGGATGTGCGGATCGAGGTTTCCGAGCGCCAGCACCTCGAGCTGGTCCAGGCGCTCCTTCACGTCGGCCACGCTGGCGAGGAGCGTGGGCACGATGACCATCGTGCGCGCGTCGGGGGGGACGCCGCTTGCGAGCTCGAGGCGGGGCAGGCGGCGCGGCGGGGCCAGGCGCGCGGCCAGCCGCTGCACGACGGCGATGGCCAGCTCGCTCGCCGGGAGCAGGAGCAGGGCCGCCGCCGCCACCTGCATCCCGCCGGAGGCGGAGTGGTAGCGGGCATAGAACAGACCCAGCCCGACGAGGAGGGTGGTCAACAGCGCGACCGAGCCGAGGTAGGCGCTGGTGGCGTGGAAGAAGACGAACCGCCGCACCCGCCGGGCCAGGCGCGGACGATAGGCGAGGTCCGTCTCCAGGTCCTGGCGGCCCCGGCCGATGAGGTGGTGGCCAACATGGGCGGCGCGGTCCGCGACGGACGCGCTCTCGCTGGCCTGGCGCGCGCTCTCCACCGCGCGGAGGCTGACGCGTACCTGCGCTTCGCCGGTGGGGTCGGCCAGTTCCTCGACGGCCTGGCGATAGCGGTCACGGCTGAGGAAGTCCATCCGGCCGTACATGCCCGCCGGGTCCTGCTGCAGCACCCGCTCGACGAGGCTGACCGATTCGAAGTACTGGCTCCAGTCCAGGGTCGAGCAGGTGCGCAGGCTCGTGATGACGTTGGCCACCGAGACCTGGGCCGCCGCCTGGCCCTGGTGCTCGCTGCGGATCGCGTCCTCCGAGGCCAGGTGCTGGGCGGCCAGGTGATCGTCGACCGCGGTGCGCACGGCGGCCAGGCGCGGCCCGTACTCGCGGATCCGTTGCAGGGCCTGGACCACGAACGCGGTGTGCAGCACCGCGGGCAGGGGCGGCAGGGCCCCCTGCCCCGCGCTGTCGATGCGCGCGACGTAGACGTCGGCGGCGTGCCGCGCGGCCCGGCTCTCGAGCGTCTTCTCGGCCAGCCGCCGGAGGTTCTCGATCAGCGCGAGCTTGAGCATGCTCGGCCAGGCCCACAGCTCGCCGATGGTCAAGGGAGCCACCGTCTGGAAGCTGTTCAGGAACCGCACGAGCATCGGGCGGTCCAGCCGGCTGTCGCTGTGGCGGATGATCTCGACCGCCATCGCGTACACGCGCGTCGCGCCCGCCTGCTCGCGCAGCGCGAGCTTCGGAAGCTCCCGGTAGTAGCTGCGGGGCAGGTTCTGCCGGATGTCGCGGATCTCGGAGGCCACCACGTGGAAGTTGTCGAGGATCCAGTCCGTGGCCGGAGTGACGAACGCCCCCTGATGGACGTCTTCGGCCATGATCCGGTAGGCCTCGCGCAGGACGCGCTCGTTGTCGTCGAGGCGGGGGAACGCGCCCCGCGCGCGCCGCCGCGGGTTCGGATCGAGCGTGAAGCGGGCGGCCAGCGCCTTGGCTCGCTCCTCGAGGCGCTCGATGCTGAGGAGCTCGTCGCGGAAGGGCTTCTCCGCCCGCGGTCCCCGGCGGCGGTCGAGGCGCCACAACCATCGTTGGAGGGTGTCCGGCAACGTATTCATTCTGGACCGATCGCCGCCCGGATGTAGCCGGGCGATGCAGACGTGCTACCGTGCGGCCGACATGGGGAAGCGGGCGGACAGCAACCCGCCAGCCGTGGCCGCGGCGCGGACCGCTTCCGGCCTGCCGCGGGCCGCGGTGTACGGTCCAGGGTCACTGCCGGCCGCGGAGTCGATCGGCGAGCCCGGGCAGTTCCCCTTCACGCGCGGCCTCTACCCCGCCGGCTACCGCGGCAAGCTCTGGACGATGAGGCAGTACGCGGGCTTCGGGACGGCCGCGGAATCGAACCGCCGTTACCGTTACCTCCTCGATCGGGGCACCACCGGGCTCTCCGTCGCCTTCGACCTGCCGACGCAGATCGGCTACGACTCCGACGACCCGCAATCGGCGGGGGAAGTCGGCCGCGTGGGCGTGGCCATCGACAGCCTCGAGGACATGGAGACGCTGCTGGACGGCATCCCTCTCGACCGCGTGTCCACCTCCATGACGATCAATGCCACCGCCGCCGTCCTCCTCGCCCTCTACGTCGCGGTGGCGCGGCGCCGGGGGATCGCGGAGGAGACCCTCTCGGGCACGCTGCAGAACGACATCCTCAAGGAATACGTGGCCCGCGGCACCTACATCTACCCGCCGGAGCCCTCGCTGCGGCTGGTGACGGACGTGATGGCGTACTGCGCGGAGCGGGTGCCGCGCTGGAACCCGATCTCGATCTCCGGTTACCACATGCGCGAGGCGGGAGCGACGGCGCCCCAGGAGATCGGCTTCACGTTCGCGAATGCGCTCGAGTACGTGCGCGCCGCCCGCACCGCCGGCCTCGACCCCGCGCGGGTGGGGGAGCGGCTCTCCTTCTTCTTCGCCTGCCATTCCGACTTCATCGAGGAGGTGGCGAAGTTCCGGGCCGCGCGGCGGCTCTGGGCGCGCCTGGTCAAGGAGCGGCTGGGCGTGAACGAGCCGCGGGCGCAGCAGCTCCGTTTCCACGTCCAGACCGGTGGAGTCACCCTCACCGCGCAACAGCCGGACAACAACGTGGTGCGCGTGGCCCTCCAGGCGCTGTCCGCGGTGCTGGGCGGCTGCCAGAGCCTGCACACGAACGGCAAGGACGAGGCGCTGGCGCTGCCGACGGAGGACTCGGCGCGCCTGGCCCTGCGCACCCAGCAGGTGATCGCCTACGAGTCGGGCGTGGCCGACACCGTCGACCCCCTGGGCGGTGCCTTCGCGGTGGAGGCGGCCACCGACGCCCTGGAGGCGGAGGCTTCCGCGCTCATCGAGCGCATCGAGTCGCGGGGAGGCGCGCTGCGCGCGATCGAGCGGGGCGAGATCCAGCGCGAGATCCAGGAGTCCGCCTACCGGTTCCAGCGCGAGGTCGAGGAGGGCGAGCGCGTGGTCGTGGGCGTGAACCGGTTCGAGGAAGAGGGGGAGAGCGCCCCCGGCGACATCATGCGCATCGATCCCGAGCTGGAGAAAGCGCAGGGGGAACGCGTGCGCGCCCTGCGCGCCCGGCGCGCGGAAGGACCCTGGCGGGCCGCCCTCGACGCGCTCGAAGGCCGCGCGCGCGGTGGGGGACCTTTGATGCCGGCCCTCATCGAGGCCGTCCTCGTCTGGGCCACCGTCGGCGAGATCTCCCATCGGCTGCGCGCGGTGTTCGGGGAGCACCGCGAGATCAGGGTG
>Ga0136846_1236631_pt1 | contig 10329 bp, 9 predicted proteins | sample HopSoiMetagenom2_FD_96841 | JGI IMG/M metagenome (GOLD analysis project Ga0136846, IMG submission 96841) | Grasslands soil microbial communities from Hopland, California, USA - 2 Assembly 2016 (version 4) | ecosystem: Environmental > Terrestrial > Soil > Grasslands | place: USA: Hopland... | reverse complement strand
TCCTGTATTTTTAGCTATAAATTTAAATTTTCCATTCTACATTTAGGGTATGGAATTCTTCGTAGACAGGCAATCCGTTGTGAGAAAGATCTGGGGAAAGATCGACACCATCCTTTTCATATTCGCTGGTGCTGCCGCAGAGTTTGCATTAAACAAGGCGGTAGACTGGCTTTACTTTACAGGAAGGCTTCCTGCCGATCCCATAGGCAGATTATTCTCCACCGTCATGTATGCCCGCCAGATCGTGTTTTCAGAAAAGGAAAAAGCGCTGAAGGCAATAGACAAAATCACCTCTATTCATAAGGGAGTTGAAACAAACAGGGGTTCACAGATCCCTGACTGGGCGTACAGGGATGTTTTGTTCATGCTGATCCATTATTCTGTTGCCTCTTTTGAATTGCTGGAAAGAAAATTATCTGATGAGGAAAAGGAAGATGTCTTTGATGTTTTTTATCGATTGGGTTCAAGGATGAGCCTTTCAAAACTCCCTGCGAATTACGCTGCCTGGAAAAGGCAACATGAGGAACAGATGCAGGAAGATCTCGCCAAAAGCGAATTCACAATAGACCTGTTTAAACAGTATAAAAAACATCTCGGGTCATTCCGGTATAAGATTTTGCTGGAGTCTCAAAAATTAGTTATTCCTGAACAGGTAAGAAAACTGATGGGTTTTAGCCGGATCAACTGGGTCACTCCCCTGCTGTCATTCTATAAGTTTAGTCGCCTGATACATATGGATAAGCTATTTAAATCCCTCCTGCTCCCACCAGCCTACAAAAATCAGATCAAAGAATTGGATATAGTATCCTGAGTACCTTCCGGAGTTTAATGGATCTCATTTGCCAAACTGGATATGAAAGTAATAAATAGTCGAATTTTATTGCCCAAGCCATAGCACGGAATTGCCCGTTCCAAATTCATTCTGTTCCCAAAGCTTGTTACCCGGATCAATGATCCATTTCCCATCCACTACAAATTTGTACGTGTGCTTGCCTGGCTGAAGATTTGCGGCAAATATCCATTCATCGCCCTCGCGTGTCATGGCAAAGGTATTGGGTGACCAATTATTGAAATCACCAGTCAAATAGACCTTTTTGGCGTTGGGAAATCCTTTTAGCCGGAAAGTATAATTGGGTTCGATCACGAAATAGAGATTACCACCCGCTCCATTTTTCACATTCACATTACCAGGATGGGCTTCAAATTTATCATCAATGATGAACTTGTATTCATAGTTACCTGGACCAAGCGTATAAGGAAATTCCCAACCGGTGGAAGTCTTTTTCATGAATAATTCATTCCTTCTCCATTTATTGAATGAACCGGACAGAACAACCTGTTTTGCATCCAGGAATCCATCCAGTTTGAAGATATAAGCCTTACCTACCCTGATCACTGAATTATACTCACCCCATTCATTGGGATAATGATCCGGATTGTCCGGATCTTCCACCCATTTACCATCTATAACATAACGGTAGGTATGGGTTCCATCCGCGAGATAGATCGCCAGTTGCCAGCCATCTGCAGTCTTATTCATGACCAGTTCATTTGCCTTCCAGTCATTGAAACTTCCTGAAAGAACAACTTTTTTGGCATCGGTAAATCCCTTAAGTGTGAAAAGCCGGTTAGGTTTAAAATAGACGGAATTGTCATTACCCAAACCATCATTTTCCACCAGGAGATTATCCCTGTCTGTAGTCCAGTTTCCATTGATCAGGAACTTATACCAGAATTTGCCAACAGACAGTTTTACGTTATATATCCAGCCACTGTCTGTTTTTTTCATGAACCATGATTCAGGCACCCAGTCATTAAAGCTGCCTGCAAGGCTTACTCTTTTGGCATCCAGGTTACCTTTAAGAAAGAACGTAACAAACGAATCTTTTATGGCAAAGGGAAATTTATTTCTGAAACGATTATAACCGAATTTTACGCGACTGCTTACAATGGGAAACCTTTCAGCAAACGAAGCCTTCTCCGTTAGCATTATCTTGGTTTCCGGGTTAGCGTAATTTATGTTCTTGTTACTGACCAGAGGTTTGGTCAATAAATAGCCCAATTCTTTGTCTGACTGTACATTCCAGCCCAATTTATTGAGGGAATCAGATTTATGCGTCTTTACAAAATTCTTAAGGTCCAGGTCAAATAATTCAAATTTTCCAATGAAACTGTCCAATGCAGACTCCCTGATATCCTTTCCAAGAATGATCACCATATTGCCATTCTTGATGGTATAGGCAGGTGTCCACTGTGCCATGGATATATTCCCAAACCACAGAAGGAAAACTATTATCCCAACGCACCTTAAAAAGGGTACCATCCCACGCATGTTATGTCTGGTACTCTTTATTTCCATATATACATTTTTCTATTCACAAAGTTAAACCCAATTTTATGTAAGGACAGGAAATCAAAGCCTAAAATACCGTCGATACAGAACTCATAGGAAAGGCAGGTATTGGACAGATTGGTTACCAGCACCGGTAATGTTCTTATCGGATCATCACCCAGTTTCATATTACTGAGATCACCATAGAGCGCCTCCACTTTCTGGCCTCCAATACCATTTAGAATTACACGGCGTGAAATAGCGATATTCTGAAAAATAATATCGGGCAGCCTGCTATCCAATACATTGGTTTCCGCCGCAAAATCAATCATAAGACGCAATTTCCTGCCCGCGAGTTCGGTTCTGGCAAGTATTTTATCATTATAAAGGTCAATTGCATAGGTTTTGTAGGAAGTAGAGTCCTGCAGCATTTCGTGCATATAGGTTTTTTCTTCCTTTTTGGCGATCTTATGCAGGTAGATCAGGTTCCTGTCATAATCTATGATCATCTCAAACTGCCGGAACAATTTCATTCCCAGCAAACCGAATACTTTCACACCCTTACTGTTCTCTATATGTCCGAGGTTTACCAGGTTAGCTACCGTTCTGCGATAAACGATCGGACCAATGGTAAACTCCTTTACCGTGGTTTCCTGCACTGGTGCACCGGTTCCGTTCATTCCTCCCTCCTCAGCATCAGTTCTGACCGTAGTGGTATAATGACGGAAATAAGTAAGGTTCAAAACCAATGTGGGAGAACCAGTATCAAGGATAAAATTGCCTTCAGTAGAATCTGCTTTTGCCCTGATAAGGATAAGATTGCCCGCGCGACTGAAAGGTAATACGCAGGATATGGAATCATTCGGCGCTTCAAAACTGCTTATGGCTGGTATGGTAATATTGCCAATCATTAAAGAATCCCCTGAACCTGGCGAAGCCAGGCTGGTTTGACTCTTTACCATCGCAACAGCAATTAAAAAAAGAGACCAGTAAAATATCTTGTTACCGGAGAGGGGATTCATGACTATTCGCCAAAAATAACCTGATATAGCAAACCTTAAGGTAGACAATTATATACGGATTCTATTCCTGACAGAAGGCCATCTGTTTATGCAGGCCCTCGGGTAAAGATAATTTTCCTACATTTAAGCTTATTAATCGCCTGTTCCATGATATAACACAGCTGGAATGTTTTTCAGCCTTCCTTCTGGTCGATATACAATAAAAAAACACTGATGAAAATAACTACACTTGCCATCGCTATCCTTATTGCAGGAACCCTTTCCTGCCAGTCACAAACACCAAAAGGTACTCCGGTCACAATGGCTGCTGCAGCTGATCAGTTTCTTCAAAGCCTGGATGCTTCTCAAAAAGCAAAAGCCCATTTTAGTTTTGAAGATTCAGAACGCTACAACTGGCATTATATTCCCAAGCAACGAAATGGTATTACGCTAAAAGAGCTCACCGCTGATCAGTTAAAAAAGGCAATGGCGCTATTACACACCGGACTCAGTGATACAGGATTTAATAAGGCCACTTCCATCATGCAACTGGAAAATGTTTTGAAAGAAGTGGAAGCACGTCCGGCAACTGATAATTATCGCGATCAGGACAAATATTATTTTTCCATTTTTGGTGATCCGGCTTCTGATAATATCTGGGGCTGGCGACTGGAAGGTCACCATATCTCTTTTAATTTTTCTTCTGCAAATAACCGGATCGTATCCGGCACGCCAGGTTTCCTTGGATCAAATCCTGCTATTGTATTATCAGGTCCGGAGAAAGGCAAATATATTTTGAAGGACGAAGCTGAACTGGGTCTGGCATTTGTGAAATCGCTGGATGAAGCTCAATTGAAAAAAGCAATAATTGATGTTAAAGCTCCAGGAGAGATCATTACGGCAAATAGCAGAAAGGCAATGATCAGTAACCCTGTTGGAATTCTGTACAGTGAAATGACGGACACTCAGCAGAAGACTTTTATGCAACTGGTTAGTATTTATCTCCACCGGTACACAAAGGCCTATGCCATGAGCATGGTGAAAGATCTTGAAACTGCCGGATTGAAAAATATGCGTTTTGCATGGGCAGGTGAGTTGCAAACCGGTGTGGGTCATCCACATTATTACCGGATACAGGGGCCAACCATCATCATTGAATATGACAATACCCAAAACAATGCGAACCATATTCACACGGTGATCAGGGACCTCAAGAATGATTTTGGAGGAGATGAATTACTGGAACATTATCAGCAACATAAACACCACAAGTAAGATCAGGCTAATTTTTTGGAGTAAATAGCCATTTCCAGAGGCAGATCCTTTACCCCGAATTCTGCCTGCAGATCTCTTTTGAATTCATTTTTTGTCAACAGGGCTATGGAAGATTCGTTATGCTTATGCGAAAACGCTTCTATCGTTTTAATGTGTAATACTGAGGAGGCATAATTCAATACTTCCTGTAACGCTTCCTGCATCAGGCCCTTGCCCTGGAAGGCCGGCAATAATTCATAACCGATCTCGGCTTTTGATTCTTCCTGGTTGAGACCAAACATGCAAATAGTGCCAATAAGTCTGTTATCCTGCTTATAAATAATTGCCCAGTAAACACCACCATTATTTTCAATCATTGCATTTATCTTTTCAATAAATGCTTTTGCATCATTCAGTGATTCTGCTTTGTCGCGGTTCAGGTAATAATTTACAGACTCATCAGAGCGCAGGTAGTAAATATCCCGGTCGTCTTCAGGAGTTAATTTGCGCAGAAGAAGACGATTGGTAGCCAGATTCGGAAAAGGAGTAAAATTGATCGTCAGCATGTTTTCCGGGTTTCCAGCAATTTAAGGTTTATTCTGATGCACCTTATTATGCTCCCTGCCTGAATGTTCTTCTCCTGCCTCCACCTCCCGGTCTCTTGCTGCTCTGGAATGTTGGCGCAGAACTCGCTGCCTGCACTACAGAGGAATACATTGATGTATTATCAAAAGGATGACCCTGTACCACAGGAATGCTTTTGCGGATCAGCTTTTGAATATCGGTAAGAAAAGTTTTTTCACCCCAGTCACAGAATGATATGGCGATCCCGCTTGCACCTGCCCTGCCTGTTCTGCCAATACGGTGAACATAGGTCTCAGGTACATTTGGCAATTCGAAATTGATTACATGCGTTAGATCATCAATATCAATACCACGGGCAGCAATATCTGTTGCAACCAGCACACGCGTCTTTCTTGCTCTGAAACTCTCCAAAGCAGCCTGCCTTGCATTCTGTGCTTTGTTCCCATGTATGGCCTGCGTACGAATACCAGCTTTATTAAGTGACTTCGACAGTTTATCAGCTGCGTACTTCATCTGGCAAAATACCAGTACGGATTCAATGGAAGCATCCTGTAATAAATGGATCAGCAATGACTGCTTGTTTTGCTTGTCAGTATAATAAACTGATTGCTGTATGAGATCCACCGTTGATGCAGGGGGAGTTACTTCTACTTTTACCGGATCAGTTAATAAGATATTCGCGAGTTGCTTGATCTCATTCGGCATGGTTGCTGAAAAGAACAGCGTTTGCCTTTTGGCGGGAAGTTTCGAAATAATGCGTCTTACATCATGCACAAATCCCATATCTAACATCCTGTCTGCTTCATCGAGCACAAAATATTTGATATCGTTCAGCGAAACATGGCGTTGTTGAACCAGATCCAGTAACCGGCCTGGTGTTGCTACGAGGATATCAACACCGCGACGAATGGATTGAACCTGCTGGTACTGTGATACACCACCGAAAATAACGCGGTTCTTCAGGTTTAGAAACCTGCCATATGAATTGATGCTTTCTCCAATCTGGGTGGCTAACTCACGCGTAGGTGTCAGAATTAATGCCTGGATCCTGCGATTTGCCTGCGGATTGGCTTCCAGTTCCTGTTGCATAAGCTGCAGGATGGGAATGGTGAAAGCTGCCGTTTTACCGGTTCCGGTCTGTGCGCAGCCAAGCAGGTCTCTTTTTTGTAAAATGACAGGAATTGCCTTTTCCTGAATAGGGGTTGGATTGGTATATCCTTCCTGGCTCAAAGCCTGTAATAAAGGCTCAATGAGTCCTAATTGATTAAATAACACTTGAAACTATTTGATTAAAAATGTGGTAAGGCTATCAAAATCGGGTTGATACTTTACCTGCCTTACGTTAAGCCATCACGGCATTTGGGTGGATTTGACTACACAAATTGAGAGAGAGCAATAACATTAAGAAGTACAAAGATATACTTTAATCCGGGTATCTGCAAATATTATGAAAAATGAAAAGGCATGGGAGGAAAGCGTAACCCCTTACCTCCCATGCCCTAAGCTTAGAACTTTCCAAATTTTAGCGTTGCATTATAAGAGACAGCACTGATGTCTTTATCATCCAGGCCGCTACCATTACTGCCAAAAGAACGGCGATAGGAAACTCCCGGGCTGAGACGCATCCATTTAAAGAGATTCATTTCAAGCTGAACGCCGGGCTCAGCTACAAAGAACCAGTTCTGGTCATGCACATCATCCTGATAACCTGAATTGTGATAGCCAGATCGTTCATATTGCAAGGTAAATCCTGCCCCTGTCATTAGATTAACGACCAGGTGAATGGGCTGGTCGGAACCAATCACGTATTCGGTCATTAGACCGAAATGGCCATACTCATAGCTAAGATCTCTTACCGGATCAGCACTATATTGCTGCGGTACATGAATATTGTTGGTAGTTGACCCCATTGCTGCGCCGATCATAAACCGATGGTTGATAAACCATCCTCCATAGAGACTGGCTATATTGGCATATTTGCCTCGAATGGTTGTGAACTGGTTGGTGACTGCTCCATATCCACCTGAAGTCATAACGCCTCGTTTAAATACAGTACGTACGCTTCCATCCTGTGCAAATATTGAGGTGCTGGTAAAAATTAATGCGATAGTGACGATAGTTTTAAATTGCCTTTTCATCTATTAATGGTTTTATTTATGAAAAGACAATTAACTGTTTCCTTACCCCTATGGCTTTAAAAAAAATACTTCGCTCCTACTCCTATATTCACAATGTCAAAAAAAGGAATGGCTTTAATATTTCCGACATAACTGGCCAGGTCCCTGTCCGTTGTTCCCAACTCATAATAAATTCCGGCTTTCTTATAGCGAAGTCCACCACCTGCAAAGATCCCAACGTGAGCAGCCGTAGGCACACCATAATATTTCAGAGGATATTTGTCAGGTGATAAAAAGAAATATTGTTTGCCAAATACATAGTTGATCAATATCCCGGTTGATAGCCAGTCTACCCTGATATTATTATTCATACGTCCAGAAATTGCAATCCATGTGAATTTACCCGTGATGCAATGAATGGTCACTCCACCCAGTTTTTCAGGCACGTAACCATATAAGAGATCAGTTTGAATTCTTTTATTTTTTGAATCATATCCAATCCCACCTGATAGAAACCCAATGCCCCCGGCAAATTGAAGAGTGCCATGATCGGGAAGTAATGCCTTTACAAGCTTATTTTGTTGTGCAGGAAGACTGACTGAAAAACTTATCAATAGGTAAGAAAGTAAAATCCTTTTCATTTCAATAAAATTTTTCTTCCAGACTATAGTTGCTGCCATCTACGGTGATAAGAGCATAATTGCGTTGTTCGCCCGAGCCAGCCACCAGGTATTCCAGCCCATCACCATAAGGTTGTTCCACATGATACTTATGTTCATGACCATGAAGTGATAAACGTGTCCGGAGATTGGAGCGCAAGAGTACCCTGAAATTGTATTCTATGGAACGGTTGAAATCGTCAGAAAATGGGGGCACATGGGAAAGGATAAAGATATTTTGCGGCGTTGTATCCTTCAATTGATCTGACAGCCAGTTCATATCAGGAATACTTCCATCAAAAGCAGTTTCCCTTGAATTGGTATTAAGGCAAATAAACCTGGAAGTACCATAATTAAATACGAAGTTCTCCTGGCCAAACATCAGCTTATACATTTCCCTTCCATTGGCCAGCATATCATGATTGCCGATAGTAGCAATATAAGGAACCTTCAATTTGGCTAACCGGTCTGCTACCCAGTTATATTCATTGTTCCAGCCAAATTCAACCAGGTCGCCATTCAGCAATACAAATGAAATATCATTCAGGCTATTTACATGGGCTACAAAATCTTCCAGTTCATCATAAAACTCCTGGGTATCTCCAGTCATTATGAATTTAAAGGATGCCTTTGGAGTAAGTGATTGCAGTTTCTGCAGATTAATGGCATTTAAATTCTTTGCATTGGGCCTCACTTCCTCAGGATGGAACATGATATTCTTGCAGGAAAAAAGCAGAATTGCAGTCATCACAGGCAGGATCCGGTACATAGTATGCTTTATTATTGCCTAGCAATAGGCATACCATGCTGTTTTATTACAGGCTACGGCTCTTACATGGGCAAAATTTGCCACTCGGAAAACACAAGTTGTGAGAATTTGGAAAGAACCCAACAAAATTCACATCATTCTTATTTCACGTATAGAAGTTTTGTGGTATACAGGTTCCCACCAAGGTTTAATCTTACCAGGTACATTCCATAAGGCCTTGAAGAAGGATTAACATCGGCGATAATAAGAGATCCTTTTTGGACCTGTGTTTCCATTCTTTCAATTACATGCCCTGCAAGATCAGCTATTTCAATGCTGGCCTTCCCTGTCTCCGGACTTGTAACCAACAGGGAATAATTTGTTTTAACGGGATTAGGAAGAACTTTTATTCCGGCGACAAGATTAGGATCTTTTGATATCGCTATAATTCTACTGTATTGGACATACCCATTTCTGTCTACCATCTTTAACCGGTAAAATGCCATGGAAGCGGTAAGCCGTTCTTCATCTGTATAAGAATAGCTGGCAATTTCTTCTTTGGGTAAAAGATCACGTTTATAGATCGAATTCCAAATACCATTATCTGTACTTCTTTCGAGTGAATAATACTGTACATCGGTATTATTTGCTAACTGCCAGGAAAGATCTGTTACATCATCCCGCTGCGTGCCTTTAAAAGATATGATAGATGTTTTCAGGACTATGCAATGCGTATTTAGCGGAACAACAATTGTATCCCTGGCCCAGGTTGATCCGCAGCTATCCATCAACTCCTGGCTTACAATATAGGTTCCCGGCAAATCAATATTGATCGTAGGGCCCACATTGTCACCCACTATATGACCATCAGGAGTGTTCCAGGTATATAAAGAGGTTGGTAATGCATTATTGACTGTGAGGGTACGTACATCTGATGACCCGCAGAAATAAGGGATATCGGCGGAAGTACCCAGGGCTGGCGCTCTGAAGAAGCTGAACGGTCCTACAAAGTCCTTTAACTCCGCTGTAAATGAAGTAGAGGCCCTTGATTTTACGAGAATCCTTCTGAATGGCATTTTACACGGGTCACCCTGATTAACCAGTGGGTCAAGTCCCAGTTTGCTGAGGTTAACAGCAAATTCCATCAACTGTTTAGCGGAATAGTTTGTTGCAAGGGCATTGTTTTGTAGCACGATCTGAAATGGTCCGCCCCAGGTATTATTGGCACATTGCAGACCCGTATAAAAGGTCCCAGCTGTTTTTGGAACGATCGCAGCATATCCATAGGTAGATCCAGCATTTGCACCATCAAAAACAGGACCCGGAGCCCATGAAAAAGCTGTTGGACTAATTGCCAGATCATTTTTATTTATCCATATCCTTGCCTCAACGTTTGATAAATCGGAACTGCTGTATTCAGCTGTAAATATGATATCACCCGCTCTTAAAACATTTCCACTGGCATCAAATGCCCATGATGTATGGCCAAAATCAGGGCCATATCCGGTAAAGCTTAAGGTAGGGCGGTTATAAACAATATCTGTCTGGTACATTTCAAAATCGAAATAGCGGTTACCCGTTGTATTGTCCAGCGATAGTGAACCAAACATCCATAGAGAATCAGTACCATTCG
>Ga0136846_1226289_pt1 | contig 10329 bp, 13 predicted proteins | sample HopSoiMetagenom2_FD_96841 | JGI IMG/M metagenome (GOLD analysis project Ga0136846, IMG submission 96841) | Grasslands soil microbial communities from Hopland, California, USA - 2 Assembly 2016 (version 4) | ecosystem: Environmental > Terrestrial > Soil > Grasslands | place: USA: Hopland... | reverse complement strand
GCTCGTCCACGCGCTCGACGCGGGCGTCTCGTTCCATCCCGTCGCGTGTCCCGGCCTCGTACCGCTGATCGAGAGCGACGATCCGTACGGCGAGGAGACGGAGCAGGCGGTGCGCACCTATGCAGAGCCGTTGAAAGCCGCAGGGGTCGACACGGTCATCCTCGGCTGCACGCACTACCCGCTCATCAGGCCCGTCTTCCAGCGCGTGTTCGGCCGTGACGTCACGCTCGTCTTCTCCGCAGAAGAGACGGCACGCGAGGTATCCGAGACGCTGGCGCGAAAGGGGATCGAGAACGATCCGGCGCGCGAGGGCGTGTACCGGTTCATGTCGACCGGCGACCCGGACGCGTTCCGCGAGATGGGGCGCCGCTTCCTGCAATTCCCGATCGGAGAGGTGGAGCACGTGACCCTGGAGCAGCTCGAGGCGGCCGCAGCATGAGCCGCAATGACGGACGCCGCCCAGACGAGTTGCGGCCGATCGAGTTCGAGATCGACTACCTCGAGCAGCCGCACGGCGCGGTGCTCGTGTCGCAGGGGAAGACGAAGGTGCTCTGCACGGCGATGATCACCGAGGAAGTCCCGCGGTGGCTCCGCAACCAGGGCCGGGGCTGGATGACAGCCGAGTACTCGCTGCTCCCGGCCTCGACCGGGGATCGCGTCGACCGTGAGGCGTCGCGCGGCAAGCAGCAGGGGCGCACGATCGAGATCCAGCGTCTGATCGGGCGCGCAATGCGCGGCGTCGTCGACTTCCGCGCGCTCGGCGAGCGCACGATGTGGCTCGACTGCGACGTGCTTCAGGCTGACGGCGGGACGCGCTGCGCGTCGATCTGCGGCGCATACGTTGCAGGACGACGCGCGCTCGACCGCTTCGGGCTCTCCAAGGCCTTCGTCGATTCCGTGGCCGCCGTGTCGGTAGGCGTCGTCGACGGTGTGCCGATGCTGGATCTCGACTATTCGGAAGACTCGAACGCGGATACCGACATGAACGTCGTCATGACCGGTGACGGCCGTCTCATCGAGGTGCAGGCCACTGCGGAGCGCGACCCGTTCTCGCGTGAAACGCTCGACGAGCTGCTGGCGCTTGCCGAGAGCGGCATCGCGGAGATCGGCGACCTGCAGGCGGAGGCGGTGTCGATTGCACTTCCTTGAAGCCGTCATCCCGACTCTGAACTGGCAGCACGAGCTGTTGCGCATCTCGATCGCCGCCGGTCTCGGCGGAGCGGTTGGGCTCGAGCGCGAGCTGCGCGAGCGCGAGGCCGGCCTGCGCACGCATCTCGTCGTGTGCGTCGGCTCCGCGCTCTTCACGCTCGTGTCGGCATACGGCTTCCATGATTTCCTCGTCAACGGCGGCAGCGTTGTGCGAGCCGACCCGACGCGTATCGCCGCCCAGATCGTCAGCGGTATCGGCTTCCTCGGCGCGGGCGCGATCATCCGGCAGGGGCTCTCGGTGCGCGGCCTCACGACGGCGGCGACGCTGTGGCTCGTCGCAGCGATCGGCCTGGCCTGCGGCGCCGGGTATTACGACGCCGCGATCATCGCGACCGGGGTCGCGCTCGTCACGCTCGGCCCGCTGCGCATCGTCGCGTTCCGGATCGTCCGCCGCTTCCGGCCGCAGACCGAGCGCCTCCTCGTCCAGATACCCGCAGGCGGCAGCCCTGCGCCGATCATCGAGGTCATCGAGCGTCACGCAGGACGTGTCGTGTCGATGGAGGTAACGCAGGAGGGCGACCGGAGGAGCGTCGTGGTCGACGTCCAGCTGCACGAGTCGGCTGCGCCGTTCGTCGTCGCCGGAGTCGCGGACATCGAAGGGGTGCTCGAGGTTCGTTGGCAGGACTAGATGGTTGATGTCGCGGCCGGGTGCATCTGGGGATGCCTCACGCCAAGTTGCGCGGTCGTGGCGGGGGAAGGCAAGGCTGGTTGCCTTGCCGAGACCGGCGCGAGTGCGAAACGCCGCGCGTGAGGCACCATCCAGATGTGCACGGCCGTGGCATCAGCCATCTCGTCGCCGTTCTTGCCTCGCGCAACGCTCACAAGGCGCGCGAGCTCGAGGTGCTGCTTCCCGGCTGGACGATCGAGATTTTCGACGAAGACGACTATCCGGCGGAGGACGGCGCGACGTACTACGAGAACGCGCTCATCAAGGCCGAGTTCGGCCGTTCGCGCACGTCGGCCGACCGCTGGGTGATCGGCGAGGACTCCGGGATCGAGGTGAACGCACTCGGCGGGCGGCCGGGCCTCCACTCGGCGCGGTACGCGCCCGAAGGCGCGCCCGCGATTGCGAAGCTGCTCGCCGAGCTCGGCGAGGAGACGGAACGGAGCGCGCAGTTCGTCTCCGAGCTCGTCGCGATCGCTCCCGACCTGACGGTCGTGCGCGGCAGCGGCGTGCTGCACGGCCGCATCGCCGACGCCTCGAGCGGCGTCGAAGGCTTCGGCTACGACCCGGTGTTCGTGCCCGACGGAGAGACGCAGACGATCGCCGAGCTCGGCGACGCGTGGAAGGCACACGGCTCGCATCGTGCGCGTGCAGCGCGCTCGCTACACGACGCTCTCGATCGCCTGGGCCTCGACGTGTGACGCGCGCCGCGCTGCGATCCACCAGTTGAGCTCTGCTCCGAACACGATCACGTTCGACATCACGTAGAGCCAGAGCAGCAGGATCGCGGGGCCGCCGAGCACACGCAGCGTGACGTTGATGTCCGCGATGCGAACGAAGACGGGCAGAACCTGGAACGACGACTCGAGCAGGATCGCGGCGAGCACTGCTCCCGGCAGCGCCTCGCGCAGTGTGACCGGCGCGTTCAGCAGCACGCGGTACACGACGAGCAGGAACGCGAAGACGCCGAGGAGCGACACCGCGATCGAGACGACGTACGCGACGACGCCGCTTCCCGCGACGCCCGGCGCGTAACGCTTCAGCACCTCGACGCCGAACGCGCCGACGACGAGGCTCACGAAGAGCGTGACGATCGAACCGATCATCACGGCGGCTGCGACGGCTTTCCCCTTGAGGAAGGAACGGTTCGGCCGGCCGTACACGATGTTGATCGCCGACTCGAGCGCGCTGAACAGCGACAGCGACGACCAGACGAGGAACACACCGCCGACGATGCCGAGCGTCGCTGCGTTGTCCTGCACCTGGTGCACGAGGTTGAGGATCCCGTGAACCGAGCTGCCGGGAAATGCACGGCTGAGCTCCTTGACGAGGAAGTCCGAGGCGTCGGCACGGTGCACGAGGCCGAGCAGCGCGAGCGCGAGGAAGACGAGCGGCACGAAAGAGAGAAGCGCAAAGTAGGCGACCATCGCGGCGAGGTGCGTGCCGCGATCGGCGAAGAACTTGGCCGCGAGGGATCGCTTTCGGATACGCACCAGCGGGAGTTTGCATCCTGTTAACGTCAGAGCGATGGATGCAGCCCAGGCATTGGCCGATCTGACCGAGATCTCGTCGCAGATCGAGGCCGCCGTGCTCTTCGACGAGGGGGGCGCAGTTCTCGGCTCGACCCTTGCCGACGAGGGAGCGGCGAGGTCGCTCGCCGAGGGGGCCGCAGGGCTGCTCGACGGCGCGGCGGCCCTCCGATCCGGTGATGCGGCGGTCACGCAGCTCGAGGCCTCCACCCACACGGGGAGCGTGTTCGTCGTCCGCGACGGTTCGCGGCGCATCGCCGCCACGACCGGCCCCTCCCCGACGGTCGGCCTCGTGTTCTACGACCTGAAGAGCTGCCTGCGCGGCACGGCCGAGGCCGCTCCGGCGAAGCCCAGGCCCAGGCCGCGCAAGAAGAAGGAGACCGCCGATGAGGCGTAAGCTCCTCGGCCTGCTCGGCTTCGGCACGGGTGTCTTCGCCGGCAGCGTGCTGTACAGGCGCTCGAACGGACGCCGCCGCGAGCGCGTCGACGTCTACTTCGACGACGGCTCGATGGTCTCGCTCGTCGAGGGATCGCCCGAGGCGGAGAAGCTGCTCCCCGTCGCCCGTGACGTGCTCGGCGCCGCCGCATCGTGAGCGACGACTCGCTCGCCCGCGCGCTCGTCGAGCATGCGTACCTCGAGGGCGACTTCCTGCTCCGGTCGGGAAAGCGATCGCGCTACTACCTCGACAAATACCGCTTCGAGACGCGTCCCGACCTGCTGAAGCCGCTCGGGGAGCGGATCGCGGCGACGGTGCGGGAGCACGCGCCCGACGCGACCCGCCTCGCGGGCCCGGAGCTCGGGGCCGTCGCCCTGGCTGCCGCGGCCTCGCTCGAATCCGGCCTGCCCTTCATCATCGTCCGCAAGGAGGCGAAGGAGTACGGGACCGCCAAGCGGATCGAGGGCCCCTACGAGGAAGGCGAGTGCATCTGCCTCATCGAGGACGTCGTCACCTCCGGAGGCGCCCTCCTCGACTCGATCGTGGCGCTGCGCGGGGCCGGGCTCGTCGTCCATACGGCCGTGTGCGTCGTCGACCGGGAGGAGGGCGGAGCGGATGCTCTCGCGCGCCATGCCGTCAGGCTGCGGCCGCTCTTCCGGGCAGGAGAGCTCCTCGGGAGCACGAAAAGTCCCGCAAAACCGCTTGGTTGAGCCGTAGATTCCACCCTGGTAGGGTCAATCCGGCCCGTGGAACAGATCAACGACAGGAGGAGAGGCACGTGACGAAGCAGGAATTTGTGGCGGAAGTCGCCAACCGCAGTCAGTTGACGGCCCGGGATGCAGGCAAGGCGGTCGATGCGTTCCTCGAGACGATCACCGACACGCTCAAGGGCGGTGGCGAGGTGGCGTTCACGGGATTCGGCAAGTTCACCGCGCAGCAGCGCGCGGCACGCACCGGCGTGAACCCGCGCAACCCATCGGAGAAGGTCCATATTCCGGCGGCGCGCGTTCCGAAGTTCTCCGCAGGCAGCCAGCTGAAGGCTGCGGTAAAGGGCGGCTGAGACCGGCACGACGGGCACGTCTCCTCCGAGGATCGTCGAGAGGCCGCGCAAGCGGCCTCTCGCGCTTTCCGGGGCTCCATCTAGATTGGCGCCGTGGGCTCAGTGGCGCTGACGTCGTTCACCGACCGGCTGGTCGACGCGGTCGAGCAGAAGCAGAGCCAGCTCGTCGTCGGGCTCGACCCCGTGCTGGCGCAGCTGCCTGACGAATTCGCGAGTGTCGATCCGCCTCTCGCGTTCGAGCGCTTCTGCTGCGGGATCGTCGACGCCGTCGCGCCGCACGCGGTTGCGGTCAAGCCACAGTCCGCGTTCTTCGAGGCGCTTGGACCGGACGGCGTGCGCGTGTTCGCGCAGGTGTGCGATTACGCACGCGCCGCCGGCCTGCTCGTGATCGCAGACGCCAAGCGCGGTGACATCGGCTCGACGGCGCGCGCGTATGCAACTGCGTTCATCGAGCCGCGCGGCGAGGCGATGCCGCTGGCCGACTCGCTCACGGTCAACCCGTATCTCGGCCGCGACTCGGTCGAGCCGTTCCTCGACGCGTGCCGAGCTCATGGCGCCGGGATCTTCTGTCTCGTGAAGACGTCGAATGCGGGCGGCGCGGACGTGCAGGACGTCACGCTCGCCGACGGTCGGCCCTTGTGGCAGCACGTCGCTGCGCTCGTCGACGAATGGGGGCGGGAGCTCGTCGGGGAAGCGGGGCTGTCCGCGGTCGGCGCGGTCGTCGGCGCGACGTACCCGCGCGAGATCGCCGAGGCTCGCCGGCTCCTGCCGAACGCTGTCTTCCTCCTTCCCGGAATCGGTGCGCAGGGCGGCAAGCCCGCCGACGTCGCCGCTGCGTTCACGGCCGACGCAGCGAGCGCGCTCCTCTCCGCATCCCGGTCGGTGATCTACGCCTGGCGCGCCGGCGGCGGCGACTATCGCACCGCGTCCGCCGCGGAGGCGGAGCGGCTCGCACGCGAGGTCTGGGCCGTCTCGGGCCGGTAGGGCCGTGGCGAAGCCGGCACCCCGCCGAACGTTCGCGCACTACGGCGCTCCCGCCGCGTTCCTGCTCGGCGTCACGATCCTGGCGATCCTCATCCACTCCGCCGTCGGCGGCGGCGGCTCCCCGGCCAGGACGGGCACGACGCTCGGGCCCGTCACGCGCCCCTCGACGGCGCGGGTGCCCACACAGACGACGCACACGATCACTCGCGCAGAGACGTCGAGCACGGCGATCTCGACGACCGGCGCGGAGTTCACAACCGTGCAGACGGGGGACACGTTCGGGTCGATCGCCGAGCGCAACGGGACGAGCGTGTCGCAGCTCGAGGCTCTGAACCCGGGCGTCAGCTCGAACTCGCTGCAAGTCGGCCAGCGAATCCGCGTCAAGTAGCCTTCCCGGCGATGCGCCGGCTGCTGTGTGTCGTAGTCGCCACGCTCGCGTGGACAGGGTCCGCCCAGGCTGCCGCCGCCGCGCCTGCGCCCGACGCGAGCGCGTACTACATCGTGAACGCGTCGAACGGCGAGGTGCTCGCCTCGCACGACGCACAGGTCGCGCTGCCGATCGCGAGCATCACGAAGCTCATGACCGTGCTCGTCGCCCTCGATCATCTGAAGCTCGACGACGTGGTCACGGCGACGAGCTCGGCAGCTCAGGTCGGAGAGTCGCGGATCCCGCTCGTCGCGGGCCAGAAGATCAGCGTCCGAGATCTGCTGAAGGGCGCGCTGATCCAGAGCGCGAACAACGCAGCCGACACGCTTGCCGATGCGGCGTCGCACGGCGACGTCCCGCGTTTCGTTGCCTGGATGAATGCGCGGGCGACAGCCATCGGCCTGCACCACACGCATTTCGTACGACCCGACGGGCTCGATGCGCCGGGCCACGTGTCGAGCGCACGCGACGTCGCGGTGCTCGCGCAGGTCGCGATGCATTCACCGATCGTCCGCGAGATCGTGCGTGAGCGAAGCGACACGATTGAAGACGGGCATGTCGCCGTGCACACGTGGAACGACCTGCTGGGAGTGGTGCCGGGCGTCCTCGGTGTGAAGACGGGTCACACCGACGACGCGGGTTGGTGCCAGGTCGCAGCCGTGCGCGGCCGCGGCTTCACGATCTATGCCGTCATCCTCGGGAGCCCGACGCGCACGCAGCGCAACGACGATCTCCGCAGTCTCATCACGTGGAGCATGTCGCAGTACCGCACGCTCGCGGTCATTCACCGCACCGTCTACGCACAGGCCGCGCTCGGCTACGGGCGCCACTCCCTCGCCCTCGTCGCCGCCAAGCCCCTGCTGCGCGTCGTCCACGTCGGCAGGCCGCTCGTCGAGCGCGTCGTCGCGCCGTCCGCTGTCTCGCTCCCCGTCCGGCGCGGCCAGCCGGTGGGCACCGTCGAGATCTGGGACGGCCGCAAGCTGCTCGGAAGCAGGCCGCTGCTCGCGGGCCGGTCGGTTCCGCGCCCCGGCCTCGGCGGGCGGCTACGGTGGTACGCCACCAGGACCGGTCATCACCTCCTGGGGCTCTTCTCATGATCGTCACTGTCACACTCAACGCCGCAGTCGATCGCACGCTCACGGTGCCGAACTTCCAGCCCGGGCACCGGCATCGCGCCAGCGCGAGCCTGACGTCGGCCGGCGGCAAGGGCATCAACGTCGCGCGCGCGCTGAAGGAGCTCGAGGCGCCGGTGATCGCAACCGGGCTTGCGGGTGGCCGCGCGGGCGACAGGATCATCGAGGAGCTCGCGGGTGAGGCGATCCTCAACGACTTCGTGCGCATCTCGGACGAGTCGCGCACCTCGACCGCCGTGGTCGATCCGACGGGCGGAAGGCTCAGCGAGATCTACGAGTGGGGGCCGGCCGTGCGGCCCGACGAGCTCGAGACGCTGCTCGACAAGCTTCGCTACCTCTCGCGCGTCGCATCGTTCGTCGTCTTCTCGGGCTCACTGCCGCGCGACGTCGAGGACGACTTCTACGCGGAGGCGATTCGCGATCTCAACCGGCGCGGCGTGCAGTGCGTCCTCGATACAGAAGGGGAGCCGCTTCGCGTCGGTGTCGAGGCGGAGCCGTTCCTCGTGTCGCCGAACCAGCGCGAGGCGGAGAGTCTCGTCGGCCAGGAGTTCTCCGACGAGGAGGACTTCGTGATGGCGCTCGACGCGATCGCGGATCTCGGCGCGCGCAACGTGTTGATCACGCAGGAGACGTCGTGCTTCGGGCTCTTCCGCGAAGACCGCCACGTCCGGCGTTTCCGCGCATCCGTCGCGCGCATCGACCCGATCGCGCCGGTCGGCGCCGGAGACGTGCTGCTCGCAGGCTTTCTCGCCGTTCGTTTCAACGGCGGCCCGCTCGACGAGGCGCTCCGCGTCGGCGTCGGCGCGGCAGCGGCGTCGGTCATGGAGCTCGGCGCAGGCCGCTTCGACATGCGCGAGGCGACGCGGCTTGCGGGCGGCGTGGAGCTCGAAGAGCTCCAGCCGGTTTCCGCCTAGCCTCCTAGCTCGCGGGAACTGACAGGGCGCGCACCCGTCCGCGTCCCTTGACGTTCTCGGCCCAGGCGAGCCGCGTGCCGTCGAGTGAGACGCCGATCGGCACGCCGACCGTCTTCGCAACCGTGCGGCTGTGGCTCGTCGCGAACGTGAGCACGTGGATGAAGCTGCCGACGCGGAAGACCGCGTGTTGATCGGTCGAGCTCAGCTCGAGTGCGGTGTTCGCGGGAACGTCCACCGAGCCGAGTGACGCGCCGGTGGTCGCCGAGTACCAGTTGAGCTCGAGGCCCGCCGGTGTGCGCTCGAGCATCGACAGCACATGCGCCGAGAGGGCGATGGCCGCGGGCGTTCCCGCAGGAGATACGCGAGCGATCGTGTCCCCGTTGCGCACGTCGACCACCTCGACGGGAAGATCGGCCGCTGCGAGCGGCACGCCGTGGTCTCCGGCGCTCGCCGCAGGGACGTAGGCGACGATCGGGCCCGACGCCGCGACGTCGACGGCGGGCTGCGTGTTCGGGATGAGTGCGGGCGCCTTCCGGCCGACGACGCGGTAGACGCCGCCGCCGGCGATCTTCATCGCGCACGAGCCGCCGGAGAGGCAGGCGATCTCGACGACGAACTGCACCGTCGCCGTTCCGTACACGAGCGTGCTGATCGCGTTGGGCCCGGTGCGGATGCTGTCGCCCGCGATTCCGCCGAGCCAGAGGCCGGCACCGGTGCGTGCGTGCGCGACCTCCTGGAAGCGGCGCTCCCGCGTGTCGGAGATGCCCGCGCCGAGCACGTAGTCGAACTGCACGGGTGCCTGGCGCTCGTGCAGCGTCCACAGAACGTCGGAGCCTGCGATCGCGAGATTGACCGGCGGCGCGACCTCCCAGCGGCAGGTCACGTTGTGCGCCGTCGAGGTCTGATCGGGGAGCCTGATGCGGCCGCCGTTGTCCGGCGCGAGCACCCAGACGGCGTTACAGGCCTTCGTGCCGGGCGCGAACCACGCCACGAGCGGGCCGTCCTGCGCGAACGCCTGGATCTTCCCGCTCGCGCTCGTGTACAGCGTCTGCGGGGCGGCCTTCACGGCGCTCGGCACCCGGTGCTGCGCGCCGGCGGACGGCGGGGCTAGCGAGGCCACGAGGGCGATCGCGGCGATCAACATGCGCATCGCGGTCACGGTAGCCATCGCCTGTTAGGAGGGTGTTTTGGGCGGCTGGGGCCGTCCGCGGAGGGTGGTACCATCGACTTCCCTTGAGCATCGATTTCCGCCCAGACGAGCTGCAGCGCTTGCTCGAGCTGGACCGGAAGTTTGCCAAGGAGGGGCTTACCTTCGACGACGTCCTGCTCGTCCCGGCCGAGTCCCGCGTCCTGCCGAACGACGTGTCGACACGTACGAAGCTGACCCGTTCGATCGAGCTGAGCATCCCGGTCGTCTCCGCGGCGATGGACACGGTCACCGAGGCGCGCCTCGCGATCGCGCTCGCGCGCGAAGGCGGCATCGGCATCGTCCACCGGAACCTCTCGATCGAAGAGCAGGTTGCGGAGGTGGACAAGGTGAAGCGATCCGAGTCGGGCATGATCGTGGAGCCCGTCACGCTCCCGCCCGACGCGCTCGTACGCGATGCGCTCGAGCTCATGGAGCGCTACAAGGTCTCGGGCGTGCCCATCACCGATGCGAGCGGTGTGCTTGTCGGCATCCTCACGAATCGCGACCTTCGCTTCGAGACGGAGTTCGAGCAGCCGGTGTCGGCGCTCATGACGTCGCGCAACCTCGTCACGGCGCCGGTCGGCACGACGCTCGAGCAGGCGGTCTCGGCGCTCATGACGTCGCGCAACCTCGTCACCGCTCCCGTCGGGACGACGCTCGCCGAGGCCGAGGAGATCCTTCACCGCCACAAGATCGAGAAGCTGCCGGTGGTCGCCGCCGACGGGACGCTCAAGGGGCTGATCACCGTCAAGGACATCTTCAAGCGCCAGCAGTATCCCGACG
>Ga0136846_1213757_pt1 | contig 10329 bp, 8 predicted proteins | sample HopSoiMetagenom2_FD_96841 | JGI IMG/M metagenome (GOLD analysis project Ga0136846, IMG submission 96841) | Grasslands soil microbial communities from Hopland, California, USA - 2 Assembly 2016 (version 4) | ecosystem: Environmental > Terrestrial > Soil > Grasslands | place: USA: Hopland... | reverse complement strand
GCCCGAGCGCGGACGCGTCACGCCCGGCGGCGGCATGCTTGCCGGCGCCCGTCTGCCTGCCGGCGGGGGCGGGGCACGGCGCCGGGCGCTGGCCGCGGCGCGCGACTGGCCCGTCTACCCGACCCGACCACCGCCGTCGGCCACGCTGCGCTACGCGCTCGTTCAGTCCGGCGTGGCCTCGGCGGCCACGGGCAGCGCGGCGCTGGAATGGCGCCGCGAGCCGCAGGGCTTCTCCCTGCGCCTGGCCACCGTCGTGGGCGAGCGCCCGCCGCGCGAGTGGCAAAGCACGGGCACGTTCGATGCTGCCGGCGTGGCGCCGCTGCGCCTGGTCGAACGCGAGGGCGGCCGCGACCGGCGCACGCTCGACTTCGACCGCGCAACCGGCCGCGTGCGCTTTTCCGGTGCACCAGGCACGCCCGCGGTCGCGCGCGGCGCGCAGGATCGCTGGAGCTGGATCGCGCAGCTCGCGGCCATCGCCGAGGCCCGGGCGGCACCCGGCGCGCCGCCCGACCACTGGGACCTGCAGGTCGCCGGCCTGCGCGGCGATCTGGAGCGCTGGACGTTCCGCGTGCTGCCGCCGGGCGATCCGCCGCCCGAGCTTCGAGGTAACGATCCGTCACCGCCCGGGAATCGGGCCCCTGCCTTGCTTCATGTAGTGCGCGCCCCCGAACAGCCCTACGACTTGCGGATCGAAGCCTGGCTCTCGCCTTCGCTGCACCACCTGCCCGCCGGACTGCGCATGAGCACCCCGCCCGGCCCGTGGTCGCTGTCGCTCTGGCAGCGCAGCTCTTGATTTCCGGCCGGGCAGCATCAACTTCGATCTGGCATCAGAAGGATCCGCATGACAACCATGGTCTACAACTCCGAGAACTTCGTGGTGGTCGAACTCGACGTGCCGGTGGCGCCGGGCGAGGGTGACGCGCTGCACGCCAGCGACGCCCCGCTCTCGCGCGGCGGTTACGAGATCGTCGACAAGTTCGCCCGCAAGGAGATCTACATCGAGGGCGCGCTGGCGCAGCACTTCCGCGAAGGCGTGGAGGAGCTGGCACGGGGCGAGCCGACGCAGGAACAGGTCGAGGAATTCATCGGGCGCTACGCCGGCCTGCCGCAGCAGCCGCTGATCCTGCATTGACGGCCCCGGGGCGTGTCGGGCGGGCTCGCGCGCGCCGGCGTCATCCGCACGTCCTGAGCCGTGCCGCCGGCGCGGTCATCGGCCTCCTGCAATAATTCCGCGCATGTCCAAGCCCGCCCTCGCCTACACCCGCGCCGCGCAGCTGCCCGAGCTGCTGAAGCAGCGCATCCTCATCATCGACGGCGCGATGGGCACGATGATCCAGCGCTACAAGCTGCAGGAGGCCGACTACCGCGGCGAGCTCCTGCGTGACCATCCCAAGGACGTCAAGGGCAACAACGAGATGCTGCAGCTCGTCAAGCCCGAGGTGCTGCGCGAGATCCATGCGCAATACCTGGCCGCCGGCGCGGACATCATCGAGACCAACACCTTCGGCGCCACCTCCGTCGCCCAGGAGGACTACGGCCTGGCCCACCTGGCGCGGGAGATGAACGTCGCCGCCGCCCGCATCGCGCGCGAGTGCGCCGACCAGTATTCGACGCCCGACAAGCCGCGCTTCGTGGCCGGCGCCCTCGGCCCGACGCCGCGCACGGCCAGCATCAGCCCGGACGTCAACGATCCGGGCGCGCGCAACACCAGCTTCGACGAACTGCGGGCTGCCTACAGGGAACAGGCCGAGGGCCTGGTCGAAGGCGGCGCCGACCTGTTCCTGGTCGAGACCATCTTCGACACGCTCAACGCCAAGGCCGCCATCTTCGCGCTCGACGAGCTGATGGACGAGACCGGCGTGCGCCTGCCCGTCATCATCTCGGGCACCGTCACCGACGCGTCGGGCCGCATCCTGTCCGGGCAGACCGTCACCGCGTTCTGGCACTCGGTGCGCCACGCGCGCCCGCTGGCCGTCGGCCTGAACTGCGCCCTCGGCGCGGCGCTGATGCGGCCCTACATCGAGGAGCTGGCCAGGGTCGCCGCCGACACCGCGGTCAGCTGCTACCCGAACGCCGGCCTGCCCAACCCGATGAGCGACACCGGCTTCGACGAGACGCCCGAGGTCACCGGCGCGCTGATCGAGGAGTTCGCCAAGTCCGGCTTCCTCAACATCGCCGGCGGCTGCTGCGGCACCACGCCCGAGCACATCGCCGCGATCGCGCGCCGCGTCGGCGCGTATCGCCCGCGCGGCGTGCACGACCCGCTGTTCTCCCCGCTCGTGGCCGCCTGAGAACCTGCCACGCGCGCGTCACGAACGGCGCGCCGTCCATGGGCTATCCTGCGCGTCACATCGACGGACGCAAGGGATGGCGACATGACGATCTCCGAACAGACCGAACGCTTCTTCGGCAAGACGATCGAGGACTTCGAGCCCGGCACGACGCCGTCGAACGCGCCAGGCACCGTCTACCGCCTGAGCCTCGACTACGACGCCGACACGTCGATGGCCGCGCTGCTGGCCGATTTCCTCGACAGCGGCGACGCGTCCTTGCTGGAGGCGCTGGTGATCGGGAGCTGGGGCGAGGCGGCATCCGACGGCCCGGAGGAATTCCTGGCCGAACTCGCCACGCGCGCGCCGCGGCTGCCGGCCTTCAAGGCGCTGTTCGTGGGCGACATGACCTACGAGGAGTGCGAGATCTCGTGGATCACGCAGGGCGACTACGGCCCGCTGCTGGCGGCGTTCCCCCAGCTCCAGGCGCTGCGCATCCGCGGCGCCACGTCGCTGGTGCTGCCGGCCGCGACGCACGCCGGCCTGCGCGAGCTGACGATCGAGTGCGGCGGCCTGCCGCGCAGCGTCTGCGAGGCGCTCGCGCAGTCCTCGTTCCCGGCGCTCGAGACGCTGGAGCTGTGGCTGGGCGCCGACGACTACGGGTTCGACGGCGACATCGACGACGTCCGCCTGGCGGTCGACAAGCTGCGCACGCCCGGCCTGCGCACGCTGGGCCTGCGCGACGCCCAGATCGCCGACGAGGTCGCGCAGTGGCTGGCCACCCAGGCCTGGACCGCGCAGCTGCACACGCTGGACCTGTCGCTGGGCACGATAGGCGACGCGGGCGCGCAGGCGCTGCTCGCCAGCCCGCACCTGCGCGGCCTGGCGCGCCTGGACCTGTCGCACCACTACATCTCCAAGCCGCTGCAGGCGCAGCTGCGCGCCGCCATCCCGGGCGTGGTGCTGGACGACGAGCAGGACGGCGACGAGGATGACCGCTACGTCGCCGTCGGCGAGTAGCCCCGCCGCCCGCCGCGGCGGGCCGGCGTCGCCGTTCGTCGTGCTGGGCGTGGCCGCCAGCAAGCGCCTGCGCGGCCTGCAGGCAGCGCGCGCCGCCCTCGGGCTGCCGCCGGCGCGCCTGGTGCCCTGGCGCGACTGGCTGGCCGACCCTGCCTGCCTGGACGCCGCGCTGGCGCCGGACGTGCGCGTCAAGATCGAGCCGCCCGGCGACGATGTCGAGGTGCACGCGCGGCTGCTGCACGCCGGCGCGCACCTGCTGGACCGCCCGGCCCGCGCGCCGCTGCAGCACGGCGAGCTCTGCGCCACCGACGTGTGGTTCGCCGGCTTCGAGCAGGCCCTCGCCCGGCTGGCCGCGCAGCTCGCGCCGTTCGACGTCGTCAACGACCCGGCCGAGATCGCGCTGATGACCGACAAGTGGCGCTGCCAGCAGCACCTGGCCGCGCACGGCCTGCCGACGCCCACGCTGCTGGGTCGCATCGGCGGCTTCGACGAGCTCGAGGCGCTGCTGCGCCGGCACCGGCTCGAACGCGTGTTCGTCAAGGCGCGCCACGGCTCGTCGGCGGCGGGCGTCGTCGCGTTCCGCCGCAACGCGCGCGGCGACCTGCAGGCCACCACGTCGGCCCACCTCGTCGAGGGCCTGGACACGCCGCGGCTGTTCAACGACAAGCGCATCCGCAGCTACACCGCGCCCCGCGAGATCGCGCGCGTGATCGACCTCGTCGCCGCGCAGGACGCCTATGTCGAGGCCTGGGTGCCCAAGCCGCGCTGCGGCGCCGGGCACTTCGACCTGCGCGTGCTCGCGCTTGACGGCGAGCCCGCGCACCGCGTCGCCCGCGTGGGCCTGCGGCCGATGACCAACCTGCACCTGGACAGCCGCCGCGCCGACCCGGCCGCCCTGCTGCGCGCGGAAGAGCTCGCGCTGATGGAGGACGCCGCGCGCCGCGCCGCCGCCGCGTTCCCGCGCAGCCGCGTCATCGGCTTCGACCTCGTCGTCAAGGGGCGCCGCGCCCACGTACTCGAGGCCAACGCGTTCGGCGACCTGCTGCCCGGCCTGCTCTGGCAGGGCCGCGACGCGTACGTCGCACAGGCCGGCGTCGCCGCGCCGCTGGCCGAGCCCGCGCCATGACGGCCCCGGGCGACGCGATCGACATGAACGCGGTGGTCGGCTCGCACGACCTCCTGTTCATCACGCTGGACACGCTGCGCTTCGACGTCGCGCAGTCGCTGTTCGAACGCGGCGAGTTGCCCGTGCTCGCGCGCCACCTGCCGGCGGGCGGGTGGGAGCGCCGCCACACGCCCGGCAGCTTCACGTACGCCGCGCACCACGCGTTCTTCGCCGGCTTCCTGCCCACGCCCGCGCAGCCGGGACCGCATCCGCGGCTGTTCGCCACCGCGTTCCGCGGCAGCTCGACGACGACGCGGCGCACCTGCGTTTTCGACGAGGAGAACATCGTCGCCGGGCTGGCGGCGCGCGGCTACCGCACGATCTGCATCGGTGGCGTCGGCTTCTTCAACCAGGAGACGGCGCTGGCGCGGGTGCTGCCGGGGATGTTCGCCGAGAGCCACTGGAACGCGGGCCTGGGCGTGACCAGCCGCCATTCGGCGCAGCGCCAGGTCGACCTCGCCGTCGCCCGCCTCGACGCGACCCCGGGACGCACGTTCCTGTTCGTCAACGTGTCGGCCATCCACGCGCCCAACGACTTCTTCCTGCCGCCCGACGCCGATCCGAGCGATGCCCGCGCGTGCCACGCCGCCGCGCTGCGCCATGTCGACGGCGCGCTGGCGCCGCTGTTCGAGGCCTGCGCGCGGCGCCATCCCACCTTCGCCATCGTCTGCTCGGACCACGGCACGCTGCTCGGCGAGGACGGCTTCGACGGCCACCGCATCGCGCACGAAGCCGTCTGGACCGTGCCCTACGCCCACTTCTTCCTCGGTCGCCCGTGAACACCGCCGCCCACGAGTCGCTCGCCGACCTTATCGCCCAGGGCCCGTACCAGGCCTATTCCTACTCGTACCCGCACAAGACGGCCTACCGGCCGCTGGCGCAGCCGCGCCCGCTCGAGCCGCTGTGGGCCGCGCAGGATCGCAAGGCCCTGTTCGCGTACGTGCACGTGCCGTTCTGCACGATGCGCTGCGGCTTCTGCAACCTGTTCGCGATGGCGCAGCCCGACACGGCGCTGGTGGACGGCTACGTCGACGCCGTCATCCGCCAGATGCGGGCGATGGATCGCGTGCTCGGCGAGCGGCGCTTCGCGCGGCTGGCGCTCGGCGGCGGCACGCCGACCTATCTCGAGCCGCAGCACCTCGAGCGCCTCTACGCCGCCGCGCAGGACACCCTGCGCATCGACCTGGCGGCCACGCCGTCGGGCATCGAGGCCTCGCCGGAGACCGTCACGCGCGAGCGCCTGGCCGTGTGCCGCGCCGCGCACGTCACGCGCGTCAGCATGGGCATCCAGAGCTTTTCCGAGCGCGAGACGCGCGCGCTGGCGCGGCCGCAGCAGGGCGCGGTGGTGCGCGCCGCGATCGACGAGATCCGCCGCGCCGGCTTCCCGACGATGAACCTGGACCTCATCTACGGCATCGAGGGCCAGACGGTGGCCACGCTGCTGGCGTCGATCGACAGCGCGCTCGAGTTCCGCCCCGAGGAGCTGTACCTCTACCCGCTGTACGTGCGCGAGCAGACGGGGCTGGGCAAGCTCGCGATCAGGCGCGCCGCGGGCGCGGGCGACGGCCGGCTCGCGCTGTACGAGGCCGGACGCGACCGGCTGCTGGCGGCCGGCTACACGCAGGTGTCGATGCGCATGTTCCGCGCGCCGCACGCGCCCGCCGACGACGGGCCCGTCTACTGCTGCCAGGAAGACGGCATGGTGGGCCTGGGCGCCGGCGCGCGCTCGTACACGACGGCGCTGCACTATTCGACCGGCTACGCCGTCGCCCGCGCGCCCACGCGCGAGCTCGTCGCCGACTTCATCGCCCACGACGACGCGCGCTTCCTGCATGCCGTGCACGGCTTCGAGCTGGACGAAGCGGAACGCCGCCGGCGCCATGTCATCCAGTCGCTGCTCACCCGGCCCGGGCTGGACCACCGCGCCTACGCGGCGCGCTTCGGCAGCGCCTGCGGCGACGACTTCCCGCAGCTGCAGGCGCTGCAGGCCCTCGGCCTGGCCGAGGACGACGGCGCCACGCTCGGCCTGACCGCGCGCGGCGTGGCGTTCAGCGACAGCATCGGGCCGTGGCTGGTGTCGCCCGCGGTCCGCGAGCGCATGCGGCAGTCGCCATGCTGAGCCTGCTGTATCGCGGCAGCCTCGCCAGCTGCAACTACACCTGCGGCTACTGCCCGTTCGCGAAGCGGCGCGACACCCGCGCCACGCTCGCGCGCGACGCCGCCGAGGTCGCGCGCTTCGTCGACTGGGCCGGCGCGCAGGCGCGCCCGCTGCGCATCCTGTTCACGCCCTGGGGCGAGGCGCTGGTGCGGCGCCACTACCGCGAGGCGATGCGCGTGCTGGCCGCATTGCCGCACGTCGCGCAGGTGTCGCTGCAGACCAACCTGTCGGGGCCCACCGCCTGGCTGGCGGACGTGCCGGCCGGCAAGGTTTCGCTGTGGTGCACCTTCCATCCGGGCCAGACGACGCTGGCGCGCTTCATCGGGCGCTGCGCGCAGCTCGACGCGCTGGGCGTGCGCCACTCGGTGGGCGTGGTCGCCCGGCGCGAGCACTTCGAGGACATCCGCGCGCTGCGGGCCGCGCTGCCGGCGGCGACGCCGCTGTGGATCAACCCGTACGACCGCCGCGGCCCCGGCTACTACACGGCCGACGACGTCGCCTGGATGGACCGCATCGACCCCTGGTTCGCGCTCGGAAACGCGCCGCCGCCCTCGCGCGGGCGGGCGTGCGCGGCGGGCGAGGACGTGGTGTCGGTGGACGGCGCGGGCAACGTGCAGCGCTGCCACTTCATCCCGGCGTCCCTCGGGAACCTCTACAGCGGCGACCTGGACGCGATGCTGCGGCCGCGGCCGTGCAGTCGCCTCAAGTGCGACTGCTTCATCGGCTACGCCCACCGCAAGGACCTGCCCTTGCGCCAGGCCTTCGGCGCGGGCCTGCTGGCGCGCATCCAACTGGTGGCGAGCTGACTGCTCCCCCGTGTCATCCTGCGCGCAGTCGCAGGATCCACGCGCGCCGAGGATTGTCGCTCGCGCGCGTGGCGGCCGCATGGCAGGGGTGGATCCTGCGACTGCGCGCAGGATGACAGTCGGTCGGGCGCTGTCGCGGCAAGGCTGGCACGCGCAGGTCTTCCCGCGGCCCGCGCGCAGGGTGCGCGACGCGGGCCCTCAGCCCAGCTTCTCCAGCGCGTCGAGGTTGGGCCGCACCTTCACCTGCCCCGGCGGCACGGCGCCCGTGACGGCGTAGTCGGGCAGCTTGGTGTTGCGCGTGGCGGGCACGGCCAGCGGCATGCCGCTGCGGCCCACCAGGCTCACGACGACAGGCGCCTTGGCGACCGGCGTGCGGCGCACGACCATCGCGACCTCGCCGCACTGCAGCTTCACCCGCTCGCCCGGCTGGTACAGGCCCAGCCTGCGGATCAGGGCTTGGCCGGCCTCGTCGGTGTGACCGCCTTCGTCCAGCAGCGCGGCCTGGGCCGCGGCGGTGGCCGACGAGGCGGGCCGGCTCTTGCGCGGCGACAGGCGCGCCGCGTAGCGGTCGGCGCGGCGGATCAGGCGGGCCACCGTCTCCTCGGGCGTGCGCCCGGCCATCGGGCCGGCCGGCGCCGTGTGGTGGTGGCGCACGGCGTGCAGCCAGATCGGGTCGTCCACGCCGATCGCGGCCAGCAGGTCGGCGGCGCGCGCAGGATGGTCGTGCATCTGGTCGCGCTGGGCGTCGCTCATCGGGCCGGACTGGCGCGCGAGTTCGTCCTGGATCTGCGTGAAGCTCACGTTCATCGACAGCGCCGCCAGCGTCAGGGCATCGGCCCACCCGGGCTGCCAGCCGGGCAACTGGCTGCAGGCCAGGGAGGCGAGCACGCAGACGAACAGGCTGTGGTTGGCGCTGTAGTCCTGGAAGTCGTGGCTGGCGTCGTACATCAGGCGCATCAGCGCGCGGTCGGGGCTGCGTTCGACCAGCGCCAGCACGTCGTCGCGCAACGCGCTCAGGCGGGCGATCCACTCGGCGCCGTGCGGGTCCGCCAGCAGCAGGCGCAGGCGCATCTGCAGGTTGGGCCAGTCCAGCGGGCGTTCGGCGGCCCTGGCAGGCTGGCCGGGCAACGGCATGGATTCGAAGTCCGGCCGTGCGGCGGCGATGCGCCCGAGCGCGACGTCCTGGCGGAACATCTGGTCGAGCTGGCCGTTGATGAGGCGCTGCACCGACTCCATCTCCGACACGTCGATGAAGATCTCGCGCGAACGCAGCAGTTGCAGCTGCTTTTCCGTCTGGATCGTCGAGCCTCGGGCCAGCAGCACGGCGCCGAAGCCGTCGCGCACCGTGAATGGGAGCGGACGGCCGATGCGCAGGCCTTCGGAGGGCAGGGGAACGACCTTCATGGGGACGATGCGGATCCAAAAGGGCTTGTCAGAACCGGCATATCGGCCTTGCGAAGGCTGCCCTTGAGGGCCGGCCCCTACAATTTGCCACATGTCTCCCGCAGAAAACGCCTCCACCGGTGCGCAAAGCCGCACGGCGCCCCCGATGAAGCTGTCCGGGCTGGAACCCGTCACGCTGGATGCCGGCCACCTGTTCGTCAACATCGGCGAGCGCACCAACGTCACCGGGTCCAAGGCCTTCGCCCGCCTGATCCTGGCCGGCGAGTTCGAACAGGCCCTGGCCGTCGCGCGCCAGCAGGTCGAGAACGGGGCCCAGGTCATCGACGTCAACATGGACGAGGCGATGCTGGACAGCCAGGCAGCCATGGTGCGCTTCCTGAACCTCGTGGCCAGCGAGCCCGAGATCGCGCGCGTGCCGGTGATGGTGGACTCGTCCAAGTGGAGCGTGATCGAGGCCGGCCTGAAATGCCTGCAGGGCAAGGGCATCGTCAACTCGATCTCCATGAAGGAAGGCGTCGACGAGTTCAAGCGCCAGGCGCGCCTGATCCGGCGCTACGGCGCGGCCACCGTCGTCATGGCGTTCGACGAGCAGGGCCAGGCCGACACCTACCGGCGCAAGATCGAGATCTGCGAGCGTGCGTACCGCGTGCTGGTCGACGAGGTGGGCTTCCCGCCCGAGGACATCATCTTCGACCCGAACATCTTCGCCATCGCGACAGGCATCGAGGAGCACGACAACTACGCCGTCGACTTCATCGAGGCCACGCGCTGGATCAAGCAGAACCTGCCCGGCGCCAAGGTCTCGGGCGGCGTCTCGAACGTGAGCTTCTCGTTCCGCGGCAACGAGCCCGTGCGCGAGGCGATCCACACCGTGTTCCTGTACCACGCCATCCAGGCGGGCATGGACATGGGCATCGTCAACGCCGGCATGATCGGCGTGTACGACAACCTCGACGCGACGCTGCGCGAGCTCGTCGAGGACGTCGTCCTCAACCGCCAGCCGAAGTTCGACGGCAGCGAAAGCGCGGCCGACGCGAGGAAGACGCCCACCGAGCGCCTGCTGGACGCCGCCGAGGCCGTCAAGGGCGCGGTGCGCGACGACTCGGCGCGCCTCGCCTGGCGCGCCGGCACGGTCCAGGAGCGGCTGTCGCACGCGCTGGTGCAGGGCATCACCGACTTCATCGTCGAGGACACCGAGGAGGCGTGGCAGGGCATCGCCGCGCGCGGCGGCCGACCGCTTCACGTGATCGAAGGCCCGCTGATGGCCGGCATGAACGTGGTCGGCGACCTGTTCGGCGCGGGCAAGATGTTCCTGCCGCAGGTGGTGAAGTCGGCGCGCGTGATGAAGTCCGCCGTCGCCCATCTCGTCCCGTACATCGAGGAGGAGAAGAAGCGCATGGAGGCCGCCGGCGACGACGTGCGCTCCAAGGGCAAGATCGTCATCGCCACCGTCAAGGGCGACGTCCACGACATCGGCAAGAACATCGTCACCGTCGTCCTCCAGTG
>Ga0136846_1208713_pt1 | contig 10329 bp, 7 predicted proteins | sample HopSoiMetagenom2_FD_96841 | JGI IMG/M metagenome (GOLD analysis project Ga0136846, IMG submission 96841) | Grasslands soil microbial communities from Hopland, California, USA - 2 Assembly 2016 (version 4) | ecosystem: Environmental > Terrestrial > Soil > Grasslands | place: USA: Hopland... | reverse complement strand
GCGGGCACGTTGCCAAAGAGCGCTGTCTTGAATCCATAAAAGACGAAGTCGTAGTTCCGATTGAACCGGGGATCCTCCAGCAAGAGTTTCGGTTTGCCCCAAGTGTTGACGTAATCGCCGATGAACCCATGAACGAAAACGATCACGTCCTTAGCCTGAAAAACCTTGTGCCGCAGATGCAATAGGTTGCCCTTGTAATGCGGCTCCTCGCAAAACCATCCTTTGTCCGTCAGCCCAAGCCACCCCATCGTCGTCGCATCAGAGACCAGCGCGCCGGGGGGCAGCTTGTCATACCCGCGGGTGAACCAACGCCTGACCAATCTCGGAATCGTCCAGAATCCGATCAGCGCGACCAACAGCAAAACGATGTAGCGATATCGCCAACAAAGCCGCCGATAAGAACAGATCCGGTGGCATGCCGCGCAGCGGTAGGATCGATTATCGATGTCGGAGTAACAGGCCGGACATTTCATGGCTGGTCTCCTCGAAACTGTCGAGGTGTTGTCCCTCAAAAACAACTCAAAACCCCGCCACCAGTGTTTGCGCAGATCTGCTGCAAAACGACTGGCGTACTTGGCTGGAAAGGGATCGGCATCGATATTCGTCTCTGAAAAATGTTTCGACGACGGTTTGCCGATGTTCTCCTGTTCTGCGTCACCTCAGCAGAATTGGTCATTCTCTTTCTACTGACGCCGACCTTCACGATCGCGGACTGGATCTACGTCCTGCAGCATTTGATGGTTCTTGGGATCGCCCTCACCCGACCCACTCCCAAGGTGCTGGACTACTCAATTGCTTCCAGTATCGCAGTCGGCGTTGCATACATTTATCCGTATGCCCAAGTGATCTGGCTCCGCTGGTCGCCTGGCGATGTCGCGTGGCCCGAAGCTGGGCTCGTTCTCGTAATAATAGCGGCTGGTTTGAGTCTGGTTAGCCTTTTGATCCTTGGCAGACGATTTGGAGTGCGTCCTGCTTTGCGAGAACTGGTGAGGCGCGGCCCTTACCAGATCGTCCGCCATCCGATGTATCTCTCCTATATAATTGCCGACATCGGCTACAACCTGCAGGAATGGAATTTCGTCACTGTTATCCTAGTTTTATTCGGTTGGGCATCTCTGATTTTTCGCATTCATGCCGAGGAGCGAGTACTCTCTCGAGATCCGGGATGGCCAGCCTACGTCGCTTCAGTCCGCTACCGCCTTTTACCTGGTGTTTGGTAAAGCGGGGTGGCGCCGCAATGAGCGTAGGACCATGGTCCGATATTCCCGGCGGGGCCAAATCGGCAGAGTCATCGCTTAAATTATCATGAACGCTTCCCAACCGGCGCCGATACGGCTCCAGCCGCCGACTGAGAGTCGCGCGGCATCGGAATCTTCGAAGGCAAACGCAAAGCCACCACAACAGCGATTAACGCAATGCAGCTCCTGATTTCGCTGGCCATTACCAAATGAAAACTAATACAGCTCGGTTGCGCGTTTTCGCGGCTGCTACTCTTGCTACTTTTCTCGCAGCTTGCGCTACTCCGCAGAAGCTAACAAGAAACGAACAACCAGCGGTCACGGCCGCCCTGCGTGAAGCGCGCTCGATCACTTTGCCGCCGGAAACGCGTGCCGCCGATTACCTGAAGGCCGCCGCCGGTGCAGCGCCCCAGCTTGGTTCCGGCACACAAGGGACCCTCGCCCGCGACACCTACAATGCCGCCGCCGCCGAACTCACGGTCCTCCTGCGATCAGCAGACGGTGGCCGATTATGGAATCATCCACTGACACTTAGAGGTGAGAACACCACGTTCCATTTGCAACTCCAACAAGGCAGGCTTCCCTCGACCTGGCCGCCGAATTACTTTACCTCGTTTGAGGAGCCTTACAAAATCAAACGCACATTAGTTACAAAGGAAGTAAGTCAGGATGGGATCGGAGGCGCCTTGGTTGGGGTCCGGTCATTGAGCCCGCGAGAGAACTTCGCGCCGTTTAAAGGAATGACTGGAGCGGTTACCGCCACTCTAGATTTCCAGGGATCGAACGCCGTCCTTGCGTTGCGGCGACCAAGCAGTCAGCCTTTTGCACCTGTAGAGGCGAAGACGCGCCCGCTCGCAGCCGACTTTTCAGCTCCGATCGCCTACTTCCAGCCGCCGAACAATCTGCTCCTCTTCGGATTGATGGGGACTTTGCGCGGGGGCAATATGATGGAGAAAACAGGGTTGTATTTTCTTGAACCCTACGATCCTAATCGTATTCCAGTCGTTTTTGTGCATGGCCTCGCCTCAACTCCTTATACATGGGTCAGGACCGTCAACGGCCTTCAGCAAGACCCTGAGGTACGCAAACGTTATCAGCCCTGGGTATTTGGTTATGCGACGGGCAACCCCATACTGTATTCCGCTCTCCGGTTGCGCGAGGAGCTGGCCAAAGTGGATAAGCTTTATCCAAACCACCTCCCATACGTTCTTGTCGGTCACAGCATGGGGGGAATGTTGACCCATGCTCAAGTCACCACCGTCACTCGCGCGATGTGGGAGAAGGATCCGAAGGTCGGATCAGCCGCCAAAAGTATTTTCGCCAATAACTCAAGTGACAGCCTCATTGTTCGCGCCATGACTTATCGCGCCAATCCGCGAATAAAACGGGTCGTCTTTGTTTGTACTCCGCATCGCGGAAGCAATATGGCAAGCCGTGGAATAGGTAGCCTTGCCGTTAGTCTGATTAGTCTCCCAACACACCTCCTTACTGCCGTGAAGGACTCGGTCACCAGTGGCGAGCTTGTGCAGTTGACGGGAAGTGCCAAACGTCTGCCGAACAGTGTTTGGGGACTGAAGCCGACGAATCCAGCGTTCCCGGTAGTTAACGAACCACCCATAAGCGTTCCTTATCACTCCATCATCGGCGATCGCGGAAAAGGCGATTGTCCAAACTGCAATGACGGCGTCGTACCGTACTGGAGTTCGCATCTGGATGGAGCTCAGTCCGAAACAATCGTTCCTGGTCCACACAGTTCCTGCGAGCTCCCGGAGACAATAGCCGAACTGGACCGCATTCTCGAGTTGCACTTGGGCAGGTCGGCAGAGAAAGGAAGGGTCGCAGCCGCCGCTTTGAGATAAGGCACAGCAGGGCGGCAGTTTTCCTGCGGTTAACGCACTACTCTCGATCGCTGGAAGGCTGCGCCTTCGTAGGCGTCGCGTTAATAGTGAATGCCAGCGTCATCGCGGTCGCGCAGTTTCACGGTCACCGGTGTGTGCTCGACTCGTCAGACCGGAAATAACAAGCACGACCGTCTTGGAGCAGTGCCGCATTGGGAGCTCGCAAGTAAAAGCCGCCGAGAGCGAGAGGATATCGTGCCATCCGATCATAGCGCGCACCAGCACCCGCAGGAGATCGCGTCGCCCATCTACAACGAATGATAGAGCGATTCATTCGTCCCGTGGCTTGGGCGGTCCCGGGCGCTCGTCTACGTAATCGCACTTCTCTGGGCCGCGGGAGCGTTATATTCGATGTTCCTTTCCCATCGCTCCGATCTTTGACCGCAATCCCGGCGAAGCCATCATTCTTCCAAGTCTTTGCCGGAGGCAGCGACGCCGTCTTCTGATCGTAATCGTCGGCTTCCCTGTGATTCTGATGTGGTGGTTAACGATTAAGCCAACTAACAATCAAACCTGGCAACCTGATGTCGCCCACACTGTCTGGGGAAAAATCAATGGTCGACCAAGTCACCGTTCATGACGTTCGCAATTGCGAGTACCGCACCCGAAGACGATTCAGGCCGCGCTGGGACACACGCACGGTGCGGCTCTCCCAAATTGCGTCGCTCTCCTCCTGGTGTTGATCGCTTGGGCGTCTCTACTCTACCGCATCCAGGCAGAGGAACGGGTAATCTGTCACGATGCCGCGTGGCGGGCTTACGTCGCCCAGGTTCGCTACCGTCTCGTCCCCGGTCTCTCGTGATCACATGAGCGAAAAAAAAGGCGCGCCGTTCAACCGACGGCGCGCTCAAGTCTGTGCGGCTCCTAATGGAAATTTGCCGTTGTTTATTTGATGGTCTTCATCTCAACTCGGCGACCGAAAGAAGGCAGTTCGGTCATTCGAGCGATTACTCGTGCGCATCCTCGGCGCACTCAAATTTATTCAGCAGGCTCCGTTATTTCTGAATTTGCATGTCAACGCCACCACCAGTGGCATTGACATCAACGCCGGTTTGCGTGGCGGCAATCCGGACTATCACACCGGCATGATTTGACATGAGGGTGCCAGCTTTCCCTTTGGCAATAGTCACACCGCGGGTGCCCTGGCCACCGACATCATAATGACCGTTGAAATCTTCAAGATGCTTTAGGTTGAAAACCTCGCCATAAGCGGAACTGTTTGTCATGCCGACTTTGCCTACCGATAATCCGTTCACCTTGACCCGATAGTCTTTGCCCTTGTAGGTCAGCGTCCCTGACCCCCACCTGAAGCCGATTCCAAGGGCGAATGAACCCCCGCTCAGGCGCAAAGTTGCGTCTGGCTTTGATTCATTAGTCGCCGCCTGCGTGAATCCCGCCATCATGCCGATGGCAAGCAGTAAAACTACAATCTTCTTGACATTGTTCATAGTGTGTCTCCTTTGGCTTTGCTTCGTGCCGCAAAATAAACAAAGATTCTCTGCGGCCGCTTCGGCTTGTATTGAACGAAGATCGAATATGTCAAGTAACTTCCGGCTTGGCGACACGGTGTACGATGAATGGTTAACGCGGTCTCCGTCGCATGCGATGCCCTCCGGGTGGGCATGGGATCAGCACTTGTGCGCTCGACTGTAGAAGCCAATGGCGGCAAAATCGACGCGGAGAACGTTTCAGATAGTGTGCTTTTATTTTGCCTTACCGATAACGAAGCCGCCGGGGCGAGGATCTGGCGGGGACCTGCTTTCAAGAGGTCCCGACCTACTCGAAAGAGCCTCATAGCTCGCACGGCCGATATCGAAAATCCCACAGCGTCTGGCCCATCTTGATTGGGCTTCAGTCCACCTCGTGCGGACGTGGCCAATAATTTACAACTTTACAGCAGTCCGATTCGATTGGCCCAAAGTCCGATAGTCAGGCTAACTCTCGCCGAATTAATAATAGCCTCATGCCTAACAATCCAGCTGATGATTCGGAACCTTTGCCAGCCCCCACGGCTCTTCCTGGGCCGGCTCATGTGTGGCAATATCCCGCTCATAATCTGCTCGCCTGGCAACCGCAAGGTGTTATGGACGATGAGCTGCTGGACGAGATTGGTGAATGGCTCTGTAGAATCGAAAAAGCGGCGGCGCCGGAAAAGAGATTTGTTGATTTCAGTCGATTAACTGAAGTCGCAGTTCGCACCAATCATCTTTTTGAATTTGCGCGGAAGCGGGCAGAACAATTCACCGGAATCGCGACGGTGAAATCGGCCTTGTTTAGCAAAGATTGGGTCGGTTTTGGCATTGCCCGCATGTACGAAAGTCTGATGAGGGGAACCCCTATCGATGCGCGCCCATTTCGCGACCGCGTGACGGCGGCTATCTGGCTGGACGTGCCAGCGGAGATTTTGAAACTTGAAGATAAACCAGCGCCTCTCCGTTAAGGCATCATCTCGATTACTTGAAAAGACCGGAGGGAACTGCCGAGGACAACCGCAATGCCAAGCCGCACGATTTCTTGTTAGGCGCGCCGGCGAAACAGATCCTCGCTCTCCCGTAGCTGATCTTATTCTCGTTAGATGCTGAGCTCTCAGACGACGTGCCGCAGCACGAAACTGCGATATGACGAAAGCTTGCTTCTCACGCTGTTGCCGTCGCGTTACAGATGGGGCACACTATAGCCTTTCGTGAACTTGAACGAACACGCTTGGGGGCCCGCTGTGCGTGTCTCGGCAGGGCCGCTCGCGAGCGCTGCGACGACGGTAGCGGCAAGACGGGCGTTGGGCGGTGTGTTACAATTGTGCGACATCGTTAAAGTGCGGCGCGCGCTCTTCTTTGTAGTCGTGGTGATAATGACGGCAGGCGCGTTTTTCGGCACGAGCAATGCGGCGGCGGCCGAGCCGAAGCGGGTTCTCCTGGTTCATTCCTTTGGCAGCGGCACTCCGCCATTCACAGTCGAGTCAACGGCTTTCGAGACTGAGCTCGTGGAGAAGATGGGTGAGCGTGTCGATCTGGACGAGGTTTCGCTGGATATGGCGCGCTATGCCGATCGCGACATGCAGGAGGCGATTGTGGATTATTTGCAAAAGCGGAAGACCAAATGGCGGCCGGACCTGGTCGTGACGATCGGATCGCCCGCGGGTATCTTCGCGGCGAATTATCGCGACCGGCTATTTCCGGAAACGCCCATCCTTTATGCGACGCTCGATCGCAGATTACTGCCGCCGGGGGCTTTGGACAACAGTGCGACCTACGTCGGGCAGACATACGAGATTCGCGACTTGATTGACGACATGCTGCAAATTGCGCCCGCGACAAAAAATATCTCGGTAGTAATAGGCGCAACGCCGCTCGAACATGTTTGGGAGAAGGTCTTCAAAGAGGCAGCCGAGCCGCTCGCAGGGCGAATTAAGTTTACCTACTACAGCGATCTTACCTTCGAGCAAATGAAGCAGCGAGTATCGACATTGCCGCCAGATTCCTACATCTTTTTCCTATTGCTGCTGCGCGATGCAGCGGGTGTAACCATCAATGCCGACGAGGCGCTGCAACGCCTCCACGCAGTAGCGAACGCTCCGATGAATTCCATCTTCAATCATCAACTGGGCTTGGGAATAGTGGGTGGGCGCCTTCATCAGAGCGACCGCGTCGGGAAGGCAGCTGCAGCTGTCGCCATTCGCATTTTGCATGGTGAACCACCATCCAGCATGCCTCCGACGCTTATCGAGCCTCTACCTCCGCGTTATGACTGGCGCGAGCTTCAGCGGTGGAAGATCGATGAAAAACTCCTGCCGCCCGGCACCACAATTCTTTATCGGGAGCCGACGCTTTGGGAACAGCACCGCGTCTTAATTCTAAGTGTCATTATCGTCTGTGGATTGCAAGCCCTGCTCATCTCAGGGTTGTTAGTTAATCGGATGAGGCGGCGACGGGCTGAGCTTTCGTTAGAGGAGAGCGAGAACCGTTTCCAAACCATGGCTCACGCGGCGCCGATTATGATCTGGGTGTCGGGGGAAGATAAGCGTTGCACTTATCTCAATAAGGCCTGGCTTGAGTTTACCGGACGACGCATGGAGCAGGAGCTTGGTGACGGCTGGAGTGAAGCAATCCATCCGGAGGACGTGGAAAAAACCATGCAGACCTATGACGGCGCTTTCGATTCACGGGCACCTTTCCTAATGCAATATCGCCTGAGGCGGCACGACGGAGAATATCGTCAGGTCACCGATCAAGGAGTACCGCGTTATGGACCGCGCGGAAATTTCCGCGGGTATGTCGGGGCGTGCGTGGATATCACCGATTTGTTGAAGAAGGAAGCGGCCCTGCGCGAGATCGAAGAGCGTGTAGCTCTGGCGGCTGAGGCGGCACAGCTCGGCGCCTGGGAACTGGATACGACCACAAATAACATATGGGTGTCGGATAAGGTGTGCGAGCTGTTTCGACTCAAGCCAACAGAACAAGTGAGGTACGCAGAGTTCCAAGAGCACGTGCACCCTCAGGATCGGGCCGGACACGACGCGGCGATAAAGAAAGCGATTGAGACAAGGGGTGGCTACGAAATGGAATTTCGTGTTCTACTACCGGATGGAACGGTGCGCTGGCTCGCCGAACGGGCGCGTTGCATCGGCGACCAAAACGGCAACGCAAGACGGCTGCTTGGCATCTCGATAGACGCGACAAAGCGAAAGGAGGCTGAGGAGTTGTTCCGCCTCGCGACTGAAGCTTCACCGAGCGGCACTTTGCTGGTGGACGCTCAGGGACGCATCGTCCTGGTCAACGCTCACATGGAAGAGCTGTTCGGATATGCTCGCGACGAATTGGTAGGCCAGAAAGTTGAACTGCTCGTGCCGGATCGCTTCGCTCATGATCCAGTCCAGCGAGTAAGTTTTCTCACTGCGCCGCAAGCCAGCGCCATGGGGGCGGGGTTGGAGTTGTTTGGCCGGCGCAAAAACGGGAGTGAGTTTCCGGTCGAGATCGGCTTAAATCCGATTACCACGCCGCGGGGCACTTTTGTGCTCGCGACTGTGATCGATATCTCCGCACGGAAAACTGCAGAAGAAGAAGCGCGGCATCGCCGCGAACAGGTTGATCGTCTCGGCCGTGTCAGTTTGCTGGGCGAAATGACGGCGTCGCTCGCGCACGAGCTCAACCAGCCGCTGTCCGCCATTATGAGCAACGCCAACGCGGCGATGCAATACATTGGCAAAGGGAAACTTGACCCGGCGCAACTGCAGGACATCCTTACTGACGTGGTGGCCGATGGACGCCGCGCTCACGATATCATAGACAATGTACGGACGGCAATTAAGAAGGGCGGCGCGCTTCGCGGGCGGCTTAACTTGAACGATGTGGTGAAAGCGGTCACGCACCTGATGTATCCCGATGCCGCTGCGCAGTCCTGTAAACTGGAAATGTCTTTGGCCGAAGATCTGCGGACGATTGAAGGCGATCCTACTCAAATGCAGCAGGTGCTGATTGATCTAATGCGCAATGCGATCGATGCGATGCGTGACATACCGCCCGATCATCGCAAGGTGCAAATCGCCACGAATAATAACGGAAATGCAACGGTTTGCGTTGCCGTGCGTGATCACGGGTGTGGGATTTTAGAGACAGCCGGGGACCGGCTGTTCGAGCAGTTCTTTACCACGAAAGAGGAAGGCCTCGGGATGGGCCTGGCGATTGTCCGTTCGATTATCGAAGCGCACGGCGGCAGGGTTGCGGCGGGGAATGCTGACGGAGGGGGGGCGCGCTTTTATTTCCATTTGCCGACGAGCGAGGCGCCACAATGATTACTCCCGCCGGAATGGTGTTTGTGATCGATGATGACGCGCCGGTACGAAAAAGTCTGAAGCGATTATTAGGCTCGGCCGACTATCAAGTTGAACTGTTCGAGTCTGCCGCCGATTTCCTGGCGCATCCGCCCTTTCAAGGGCCCTCCTGCGTGATCGTGGATGTGAGGATGCCGGGTCTGAGCGGGATCGATTTGCAGAAAACTCTTGTCCAGCGCCGCCGTCAAGAACAACTCGTTTTTCTCACGGGCCACGGTGATGTTCCGATGTGCGCCCAAGCGATGAAAGCGGGGGCTGTCGATTTTCTACCGAAGCCATTCAAATCGAGAAATCTGTTGGACTGCGTCGAGCGTGCGCTCGCCCGATCGAACGAGCAACGACGGCAGGCGGCGGAGAAGAATAACGCGCGAGGGTTGCTTGATTTGCTAACGCCGCGGGAGTTTGAAGTGATGCAGCTCCTAACCACGGGGATGCTCAATAAGCAGGTGGGAGGAGAGCTCGGGATCACCGAAAAGACAGTGAAGTGTCATCGCGGCCAATTGATGCACAAGCTGGGGGTTACCTCGATAGCAGAGTTAATAGGCTTAGTGCAAAAAGCTGAGGTGCCCCTAATGAGCCTGGTCTCCGACCAAAGTCGCATAGCCATCCGCTAATCTGACATGCTAACTGGATGGCGTGCCAGACCTCCAGTCACCTCTCGTTTGCCTCGTCGATGACGATGACTCAGTCCGCAAATCCCTTGACCGCCTGCTCGATTCGGCTGGGTTCAAAGTAGAGAGCTTTTCCGAACCGGAAGCTTTTCTCGCATATCTGGTGAAGCATTCGGTACGGCTCGCGATTCTGGATATCTGGATGGACAGCATGACGGGGATGGAGCTGCTGGCCCATCTCTGCGCGCGGTCACCGTCAACCCGCGTTATTTTTGTCACTGGTCATGAAGATCATGCCGCCGAAACCACCGTCATGCAGGCCGGAGCTTTCGCGTTCTTCCTGAAGCCTCTTGATAACGCGCGGTTTTTGGGAGCTGTGCAGCGCGCCCTTGACCAAACCTCTCCGGAAGAAAATTCTGGATCATACGCTGAGCGTCCGACGCTTCATTGAATAATAGGACCAACGTCTGAGCATTAATCGGCGGGTCCCGATGTAGGCTTTCCATGCGATTGCCAAATGGCCTCAGGAAGTTACGACCGATTGAAAGGAGTAGATCCAATAAAACGCTGCAAAGCTTGGCCACCAGCCGGTGCGGCGGTCGGTGTGCTCACCAGGAACTGGCTCGCCACACCATGAGTGGCGTTTTACGACCCCGGCGCACGCGAGGTATCGCGTAAGAGCATTCGGTCATCCAGATACGTAAACAAGTGTACACCTTTCTCCCATGCCATCATAATGAGTTCGCAAAAGATTC
>Ga0136846_1238458_pt1 | contig 10330 bp, 6 predicted proteins | sample HopSoiMetagenom2_FD_96841 | JGI IMG/M metagenome (GOLD analysis project Ga0136846, IMG submission 96841) | Grasslands soil microbial communities from Hopland, California, USA - 2 Assembly 2016 (version 4) | ecosystem: Environmental > Terrestrial > Soil > Grasslands | place: USA: Hopland... | reverse complement strand
GCCACCGCCGTGCCCTGCTTCGGGTCGCCAGCATCGTCTTCGGCCAACAGTTCGAACTTGGCCTTCTTGCCGCCGATGGTCACGCCCTTGGCGTTCAACTCGTCGATGGCCATGCGAGCACCCAACTCGTTGTCCTTGCCGAGATGGGCGATACCACCGCTCGTGGGACCGACGTGGCCGATCTTGACGACCATGTCTTGGGCATAGACGCCCGTGCCGAGCATGAGTGCGGCGGCGGCAGCGACGGATTTCATCATGTGTGCGTGCTTCATTGAGAGTCTTCTCCTGGTCGGTTCTTAGAAGTTGTGGCGAATGCCCATCGCCACCGAGCGGAAGTCACCGCCGTACAGATTGGCCGCGTTGTCGTCGCGCTTGGTATAGAAGCCGTAGACCTTGGTGCGCTTGCTGAGGTTGTAGTTGATGCCTGCGGTGAACTGCGTGGCTTCGCTGTCAGCGAGCGAACCGTTCTTGCCGGCTTTGCCGACATTCAGGTGCAGTTCCGTCTGACCCACGGTATACATGCCGGACAGGCGGATATTGGTGCGGTTGCCCACTTGGGCGCAGGCAGCGGGAGAAGCAACGCAGTCGAGCTCGAACGTATTGTTCTTGTCACGCTGGATATAACCGCCGAAGGTGAAGGCGCCCATTTCGTACAGGGCGCGTACCGCGAACTGGTGAGCATCGCCGTTCTTGGCGTAGCCGGCACCCAGGTGCAGCGGGCCGCCATCCCAGTTAACCGCCGCGTCGTAGGTCTCCTTCGCAACGCCTTCGCCCAGGGTGCTGGCGAAGTCGAAGGTTGCGCCGCTGAAGGTCGGCGAGTGGTAGGCCACCTTGTTGGCGTTGTTCGACACATAGGCATACAGCGCGTCCGACGACGTGCCCGTGTCGTGGTTATGCATGCTGACGTAGTCAGCGGTGGCGTAGTAGGCCTCGCTCGTGAACCGGCCCAGGCGGATGGTACCGAGGCCGCTGCTGCCGAGATTCACTTCTGACTGACGTCCCCAGAACTCCTTATTTGCGACGCCAGTGTCGGCTGAAAAGCCGTGCTCGATTTGGAAGCCGGCCTTCATGCCGCCACCCAGGTCTTCCGTGCCCTTGAAGCCGATACGCGACGAGTTGTTCTGCTCGACCCACTCCGACGAGCCGTTGCCGACCTTCTGGTTTTCAATTGTTTCGTTGATGCGACCATAGATCGTCACGCTCGATTGCGCGAAGACCGGGTTGGCCGCACAACCGATGGCCAAGCCAGCGAGTGCGAAGGAAATGTATTGGGTATGTCTCATGTGGATCGGTAAATAGGTATTTTGAATAGTTGCCCCAAAACCAGCGATGCGGCTTGTTCGACGCCCCGCTGGCCCCTGCACACCCCAGAGCTCAGGCGGTGTGCTCGGGGAGTGTTCTCGAGAAGATCGAATCGATGCTCCCAAAGTTGGCACGTTGTTTGGTGGTGTTGACACGTCTTTAAGGTGAACTTGGCCGGTTTGACGATGGTCGCCGAATAGTCTTACGGCCGTCAAAGAATCCCGTACTCAGGACAATCTCGATGCCGAACCATCTGCGACCGTTGTTGGTCTTCGCCACCTTCGTCCTCTTTATCCTCGCCGGGTGCAGCCGCATTCCCGACAGCGTGAAGATCGGTGTGGCTCAGCCACTGTCCGGGCCACTCAAGCCGATGGGCACCGACATGCTGGACGGCGTACAGCTCGCAGTCAATGAACTCAACGCCGCCAACTTCAACATCCACGGAAAGCCGGTGCGACTGGAGGTCGTGTCTGCGGACGACAAGGCGAGCCCCGGCGAGGGAAAGATTGCTGCACGCAAGTTGGTCGACGCCGGCGTGGTCGCGGTGGTCGGGCATCTCAATTCCGGAGTGAGCATTGCGGCCGCACCGATCTATGCGCAAGGCAGCATTCCCCAGCTCGCGATTTCAACCAAGCCCGAATTCACCCGGTTGAATCTGGCGACAACCTTGCGTCTTGTCGCCAACGACGACTTGCAGTCGAAGGCGTTGGGCTCGTTCGCAGCCACCCAGATTGGCGGAACGAAGTTCGCGGTGGTCGACGACGGCTCACCATACGGAAAGGGCTTGGCCGATCTCGCGGACGAACAGATTCGGCTGAAAGGCCAGCCCGTGGTGTTACGCAAAGGCCTTGACGACAAAACCACCAATTTCGCAGGGCTGATCAGTGAACTCCGAAGCACCGGGGCAGACGTCTTCGTCACGACGCTCGCCGATTTTCAAGTCGAGGCACTGATCGACCAACTCGTTCGGGCCGGGCTGACAAAAATCCAGATCATCGGCAGCGACAACATCAAGACGAGCAGTCTGCCCAAGGCTGTCCGTGGCATTGCGGCGGTCTACGCTACGTCACCCATCGTCGAAACGGAGGAGTTCGTCGGAGGACGCGCGTTCCTGCAAAAATTCCGCCATGCCTACGGGCACGATCCCGTCTACGGAGCGCAATACGCCTACGACGCGATCTACATTCTGTGTGCTGCGATGAAGCGCGGTGAATCCGTCGACCCGGAGAAGGTGCTTGCCGAACTCAAACGCATCGATGCGCTCGCACCGGTGACGAACAACATCCGTTTCAAGCCAGACGGTGAGCAGTTCTACGGTGTGGTCAGCGTCTACAAGGTTCGAGGTGGACGCTGGGAAGCAGTGACGCGCAGCGATACCTGGTAGCCGGCGACCCGACGTCCCCAGCCTCCGGACCGAAGGATGGGTCTTTCGGCCTGCACCTTGCCGGGACATGCCCAATTCAAAGTTCGGACTATGAGGCTGAGAGTATTTCGATCATGCCCGCTCATCACGCCAAAAGGCACCTGCTCGTCGTTGCAAAGCGCAGCCATAGCACGAGCTATGGCTGCGCTTTGCGCCTGGATCAGGCGCCTTTTGACGTGCTGCTCGGACACGCTCGAAGTACTCTCAGCCTCTGAGCTCGAAGGCTGTCACTTCGCCACCGGCTGGCATCCTTCGCGGTCGCCCGCTTTACCCCCAGCGTGGGCTCTACTCCCGCGCGATGTGCTTCGCGTGATAGTCCAGTGTCTGGTCCAAGGCCTTGTCCAGCCGCTCGCGCAACGCCTGCTGGTCGGCGGAGGTCTCGAGCAGGAAAGGGATGGCTTCGTAGCCGCTCGTCGGCTCATCCGTCGAGCAGCAGAGCCACTTGCACAGCCAACTTGCGAGAGGCTGGTCGAGCTCCTCGGCAAACTTCAAGGTGTACAGGACCTCCTCGGTCGAATGCCCGCCATCGAACACCAGTGCCATCATCGTGTTGAGACGGTGGAATCCGAGCGGAAAGTCCGGCTCCTGCTGAGCAAGGTGCTGGGCGAGCCACTCACTCAGCCATGTTTGACCCGATGGTCCGTTCACCACTGTCTGGCCCTTCAGCAGCGTGTTTTTTGTGAAGCCGGAGGGAGCCCGCGACGACGCCGCATCCGGGGCGACGACCCTGTCGTGCGCGTGGTCCTTTCCGATAGGACGCAACGTATTGAAGTGCGTGACCTTCGGCTGGTAGTGGAGCCAGTTTCCAGGCTCGCGCGCCAGCAGCTGGCCCTCGACCTGAACCAGCATCGACATTTCCGTCGGCTTTTGAGGCCGGACCTTGGCAGAGTAAGTGGCGTTGGCACGAGCCAGCCAAGACGGAATAGGTCCCGGAGACCGAAGGGAGAGGCCACGTGCGGCGGATGTGGCGAGCAGCGGAACCAACACGGCCTCAACACCTGAGGTCACCTCCACCAGGCAGGGGCGCAATGTGGACATCGATGGCCTGCCGGCGAACTCCTTAAAGCGTGGACAAAGCGCGTGCCACGGACGGGGGCCTTTGTCCCACTGCGAACTTTGCGTGAGGTCGTGTCGCACCCAGTGTCGCATCTCCTTGGCGATGTAAATCATGAGCCCATTTTTGGCGCGTTTCTCCAGCCCTTCGAGTATCCCGACGAGCCCCTCGCCCAGTCGCCGGGCAGCTGTCAAGATCCCCTCGGGAGGATTGCGAACCAGATCCTCGGCCAGCAGTGATTCGAAGGTACGGCCGTAGAGGCTATCTACGAGTTGCGGGGTGGAAACGTCCTGCCGCAACTCACGGGCGAATTCCTGGAATTTCCCGTGGAGTTGCTCGTTTCGCAAGCTGTGACTGCAGTCGCCGACGAGGCGCAATACGCCGTTGCGGCTGAAAGAGGCTGAAAGAAAAAGCTTCCTCGCGTCGGTCATCAACCCTGTCGCTTCGGGAGCGGCGTCGCAGCGTAGCAGGTGCATGGCGGCGACGAGAATGCTGCGAGGGGTGCGCGGCGCTTCTCGCGGCGCGTCGCTACGCGTCTGCGACAAGGGGCTGATGATGGCGGCTTCCAGCCTGCCAACGAGTTCCGGGGTCAGCAGACGCGTCCTCAGCGACTTGATGCGGCCGTTGCCGTCAAACACGACCGGGCCTGGACATTCCAGGGAATCGGCCGGTGCTTCGCCGCGTCCTTCAAGCTCTGCATGGGCATCAGCAACGATTGCGCTGGCGACCGCCGGGTCGATCCACTCCCCGACGAATCGTCGCCTTAGAACTCCCGGCAGCGGCAGCGGCGCCAAGACAGCATGCTTGGCCGAGGAATCGGAAATAGGCAGACTTGCACGCGGAAGCAGGGATGGGCCCGCTCCCCGCGGTCTCAATGGGGGGGCAGTGGTGCACGCTGCGCCCGAGGGTGTTGCGACGCTTCCCCACGGGGCCAATGTGGCAGAGGTCGAAGTGTCGTTCGGGAAGGACATGGACACGGAAGTCAATCGCATGGTGAAGGCATGATCAATGGATACAGTAGGCGCGAATCTAGCCGCATCGGTTGGCGCGCTCTGGCGCAAAGCCGAAAAGAACGACGGCAGAGCGAAACTGTCTGCTAGGGCCCAGGTGAATAAATTGATCGAAGCCCAAATGCGCGCTGATAGAAGTCGCGTTGGCATGTGAGGGACGATCTCAGAGGCCGAGGGGCCCCAGCCTTTCGCGTAAATGGACTACGGTTCGGCTGCTCACCGTCATGCCATCCTGGACCGAGGCAGGATCCGGTCCGACAGGACCAGCCGACTTTCGGTCCTATCGCATCGACACCCGAAAGAGTTACGTGCGCAGTGCGATCCTCGATCGCGCTTCACCTCCCTACAGTTCGATTTGAGAACCTTCCAATGAAGATCACCCCCACATTCCTGGCGTTCGTTCCATCAAGCTCGGAAGCTTCCGAGTTCAACAGCGTGCCAGGCGCGCTTCGCTACAAGCCTGAGGATGACGGCGACATTCCACAATTCGTGATTTCCGACAAAGGCAAGCGAGTGGTGACGCAATACCGTGCGGGCATCGACCAACTTCGCAATTTCCTTGTAGAGAACAAGGCGCCTCGTCATGCGGCAGCAACCGAGGCGCTGCGTACGTTTGAAGGTCGTGTGCTGGAAGGTCAGGCAGGGTTCTATTCGTCGCGCATTTCGCACGTTTACAACGACGGCAAGAGTGCGCTCGACACGCTATGTGCCGAAGTTCGAAACCCTGACATTCCGATCTCGACGCGCGTATCGGTCGTGGAGAACCTGGCAGAGGGACTCATGGTCTGCTCCGAGGGCACCGTTACCAACCTTGTGAAGGCCGCACAGGATCTTCGAATGAGCACCGGCGGGATGAGGGTGTACGCGAAGAAGGCTTGGGAGGACATTTTCGAGCAGACCGTTCTTGAGTTCTGCAATCGCAAGCATGGCGGCAAGAGAAACTACGCCGTGGAAGAAATCCATTACGTCAACGGATACCGGAACTTTCTGGCCAAAGACTTCGGTGTCGCAGAACGAACAGATGCTTTCGTGCCGACACGGGCCATCGAGAATCACCTCGATGAGGCAAGAAGCTTTGTCGCCGAGCGGGTGACCGCCGACGCCTTGGTCCGATCCATGGCCGAAAGCTGCTTGGCCGAGGTGCGTGAACATCTCAAGGACTACGTTAACAAGTCACTCTGCGCTGACAAGGCATGGGAGTGCTACGAGAAGTGCGACAACTCGCTGGATGAGAGCCTGAAGCACCGCTTCGGCAATATTGATTCCTTGATGCTCATCAGCGAGTCTGAGGGCAAAGGGACTGAGGATGAACCTTACACCGTCATCGATCAACCGACTCTCCTGATGCGCGCGATCGCACGCAACCTGATGAGGGATGCCGATGTGTTGGAGAAGGAGAAGTTCATCCCGGTGGACTGGGAATACCCAGATGCCGGCCCGAAGAAGATCAAGCGCATCACCGACGAAAGCTTCTACGTGAAGGAGCACCGGGAGGGCAAGACGCATTACCGCAACCCATATCCTTCGGACCTAATTCCGGATTTGATGCCGTTAAATCTCATGAAGGCGGCCCTCATGTCAACCGATGATCCCCAGCAGCTTCGCCTGATCGAGCCGGCAACACTTTGGGCCAAGATGCGCGAGGACGAGGGTGCGGATGTGCTCGACACCTTCACGCATCCAGCGGTTCGCAGATACCGCGCGGCGGATCGGACGAACGACACCGCGCTGGAAGAATTGGCCCTCGAGGAGATCATGCGTGATTCGCCCGAGCGCCAGCAGCAAGCCCTGTCCAAGCTGATTGGCAATGGCGAAATCGCCCTTTCGGTCCGGATTGCGGAGTCACTGGACTACGCGGACTGGCACGACAGCAATGGCGAGAACGTTTTGCATCGTGCCGCGAGGATGGGCTGCAGCGAGGTGCTGGATAAGCTGCTGCCAAGAATGGCGGAGAGCGCACCGCCAGACGGTTGCTTGTCTTTCTTGGTCAATGCGTTTTGCTTGGACATTCCCCCAGTGGCTGAAAGGAACAAAGCCGGCGAAACGCCACTGATGCTCGCGGCGCTATCCGGTGACGAGGCGACGGTGCGGGTTCTGCTGAAGCACGTGTGGGTGCACGGAATATCGATTGTCGGCATGACGGCGTTGATGTACGCCGCAAGCAGGGGGCACCATCGTGTGACACAAATTCTGCTGGAGATGAATGCCAATCCAAGGGAACAGGACCACCAGCGCCGGACCGCCCTGCACATGGTCAGGGACGTCACCACGGCCCGCGTGCTGATTGGGGCCGGCGCGAACGTGAACGCCAGGAACGAGTATGAAGAGACGCCGCTGATGACCGCCGTGGATACGGACAATGCCGCGCTTGTCGATCTGCTGGCCTCGATGAGCGATCTGAAGCGGACCGACGACAAGGGTGAAACCGCGCTGATTCGCGCGGCCAGAGGAAAACAGGCGTCCCTCAATGCCCTGCTTGCCTGCGGGGCCGATGTCAATTACCAGCCAAGCAGTGGGTGGACGCCCCTGGCCGCGGCCGCGAGTTTCGGGAACGTCGACATCGTCCAGCGCCTTATCGATCAGGGCGCCACGATCGACAAAATATCCGTCGATGGCAGGACAGCGCTTTGTCTGGCAGCCGATCGCGGGTGGGTTGACGTCGTCAAACTCCTGCTGCAGAAGGGTGCTGCCCCTACATTGGTCGATAAAGAGGGGAATTCGCCGCTGATGCTCGCAGCCATGCAGGGTCATCATGAAGTCGTCACGGCACTGCTGGCCGGCATGAAACCCGGGACACCCGATGGACTACATGAGGCGGTGCGCCTTGCTGGCGAACATGGACACGAGGCCGTGCTGAATCTGCTCCAGGCGGCGCTGCAGGACGCCAGATAACAGGCATCCTGCCGGGACGAGCTTCTTTGCGCCGCTCAAGCCCGCGCCAAATCCTTAGTCAGCTACGGCGGCCCCACGTCATGCGTGCACGTTCGTGAGGATGTCGTGGCGGGTATGAAACTCCTGACGCACGTCGGGTTCTCTCTGGTGAATTCAACAGCGCACGGCTACATTGACGGGACGGGACAGCAGACGCCAACGGACGCGTCGGCAGCCCGGTCCACGGGAGTTCATGTCATGCCATATGCCCATCGCTCGGCCCTGGGTGAAATCGACAGCCTGCATCGCGAGCCGCTACCAGGTGCGAGCGAATTCATCGCCAATGATCACCCTGACGTGCAGCGTTTCGTCGGCAACCCCTCTTTAGGCGAAACCTTTACCCAGCTCGATGCCGAGTTCGTTCGGGTCATTGAAGACGTGATCGACACATTGATCATGAAGAACCTGCTTGCGATCACCGACCTGCCGGCGCAAGCGCATGCCAAGCTTTTCACGCGCAAGGGCCTGCGCGACAAGCTGCATGGAAAATCGCTGCGCCTCTTCCCGAATTCCGGCTTCTCCCAGGTGATCGACGACACGGGCTTCGGGCCGCTTTGAGCGCGAATCAGATCCCCAAAGCCTTGCAGAAAGAGGTCGTGCTGTATAGCCCGCCGTGACATGGCAAAAGTCGGTCGGCGAGCGAAGTGTTGCACCTCAAGAAGCCGCGCTTCGCGCGGCTACATCTCGCTCGCTACGCACCAGTCATTGCCGCAGGTTCTCTTTCGAGCTTGAATACCGCGACCGCGCTGACGAGTTGTTCAGCCTGGACCTTCAGGCTCTCGGCTGCCGCCGCCGACTCTTCCACCAGGGCCGCGTTCTGCTGCGTGACCTGGTCCATCTGGCTCACCGCCTCGCCCACTTGCGACACTCCGGCACTCTGCTCGGTGCTCGCGGCACTGATCTCGCCCATGAGGTCGGTCAGGCGCCGGATTGACGACACCACTTCATTCATCGTCGTGCCCGCTTCATCGACCAGCACGCTGCCCTGCTCCACCCGCTCGACGCTGTCGGAAATCAGCGCCTTGATTTCCCTGGCCGCCTCGGCGCTGCGCTGCGCAAGCGTGCGCACTTCGGAGGCCACCACCGCAAAGCCGCGACCCTGTTCGCCGGCGCGGGCGGCTTCGACCGCCGCGTTGAGCGCGAGGATGTTGGTCTGGAACGCAATGCTGTCGATGACGCCGATGATGTCGACGATCTTCCTGGAGCTATCGTTGATGCCCTTCATCGTGTCCACGACCCTGCCCACGGCCTCTCCGCCGCTGACAGCCACGGTCGATGCACTGAGCGCCAGTTGGTTCGCCTGCCGGGCGTTGTCAGCGTTCTGCTTCACGGTGCCTGAGAGCTGCTCCATGGACGACGCGGTCTCTTCGAGCGCACTAGCCTGCTCTTCCGTGCGCGAACTGAGGTCGCTGTTGCCCTGCGCAATTTGCGCAGAAGCCACCGCCACCCCCTCGGAGTTTTTGCGCACGCCCGACACCACCTTCGCCAAATTGCCCTTCATCACCGACAGTGCTTCCAGCAACTTGGACACTTCGTCCTGCCCTTCGACGACGATGGGCACCGTGAGGTCGCCATTTGCCACCGCATTCGAGGCCCGCACGGCATGATCGAGCGAACGTGAAATCCCGCGGATCAGGAAGAAGCCGAAGCTCATTGCGAAAAGCAGCCCCGCGACGATAGACGCGACACACACATTGCGGATGAGCGCGTAGCGTTCCATGGACGTGTCATAGGTGCGCTTGCTTTCGTCGAGCTGAAACTGCATCAAAGCCTTGATGCCGTCGGACACAGGGGCATACAACGGTCGCACTACTTCCACGACCAAGCGCCGGGCTTCCTTCACGTCGTTCGCACGCAGGGCCACCAAGGTCGGCTTGAGGCCTTCGACGACGAAAGTCTTTCGGTTCACGGCAAAGGCCTTGGCCAGCTTGTCCTCTTCGGGGGTAAGCGAGGTCGCCATGTACGCATCCCACAGCTTGGTGATCGCGGTGATGTTGGATTCCACTTGCTCGACGGTCTTGCCGATCTCCTCTGGAGTCGGCGTCACCAGTGCAACCGCGATCGCAAGGCGATTGCGCAGCAGCCGCTCCTGAATTTCAGCCACCTGCCCCATGGGCACGGTTCGATGCAGATAGACCGATAGCAGCGCAGCATTGGTTTGCGAGATGCCGAACAGGCCCAGTCCGCCGATCCCCAACAACAGCACCGACAACGCGCCGATCAGAACGATCAAGCGCGTGGAAATTCTCAACTTGTTCACTGATGTCTCCAGAGCTAGACGACTCCCTGCCGATCATTTTTCTGGGGCTGTCAGTATCTCGTCAGTCGAGCGCATGGCTTGCTCAGATGAATGGGGCGAAGGCAGCTCATTTGGATGCTCCTGATAAGGCCGTCGGGTTGCCTTGATGGAGATGGGTGTGATTTTTGGGAGACCCCTCACCCCAACCCTCTCCCCCCGCCGGGGGAGAGGGAGCCGTAATGCATTACTTCGAAGCGGGCCCACAGCGAGCTGGCCTGTATTGCTCCCTCGCCCCTTCGGGGAGAGGGCTGGGGTGAGGGGCCTGGGCCTCTGAGCAAACATGAACTTGTCATGCGTTAGCCCGACTTCTT
>Ga0136846_1240604_pt1 | contig 10331 bp, 8 predicted proteins | sample HopSoiMetagenom2_FD_96841 | JGI IMG/M metagenome (GOLD analysis project Ga0136846, IMG submission 96841) | Grasslands soil microbial communities from Hopland, California, USA - 2 Assembly 2016 (version 4) | ecosystem: Environmental > Terrestrial > Soil > Grasslands | place: USA: Hopland... | reverse complement strand
TGTGCGCGGCGGCCTGGTGCCCGGCATGTGGGGCTACGAGGCCGGCCAGAGCGCCGTCGGCGACATCTTCGGCTGGTTCGTGGAGAACGCGGTGCCGGGTCGCTACGAGCGCGAGGCGCGCGAGCGCGGGATGGACCTGCACGGCTACCTCTCGGCGTTGGCCGCCGAGCAGGAGGTCGGCGAGCACGGGCTGATTGCCCTGGACTGGGAGGGCGGCAACCGCTCGGTGCTGGTCGACCACGAGCTCAGCGGGCTGATCGTGGGGCTGACGCTGGGCACCCGCGCGGAGGACATCTACCGGGCGCTCATCGAGGCGACGGCCTTCGGCACGCGCAAGATCATCGACGCCTTCGACGCGCGCGGCGTGCCGGTGCGCGAGCTCATGGTCGCGGGGGGCCTGCTCAAGAACCCCGTGATCATGCAGATCTACGCCGACGTCACCCGTTATCCGCTGCACCTGATCGTCTCCGAGCAGGGCCCGGCGCTCGGCTCGGCGATGCACGCCGCGGTCGCCGCCGGGGCCCACCGGGACATTCGCGCCGCCTCGCACGCGATGGGCGAGCTCCAGCGCGACGTCTACACGCCCGACCTCGACCGCGCCGACGCCTACGACGAGCTCTACGAGCACTACTCGAGGCTCCACGACCACTTCGGCCGCGGGGGCGACGACGTCATGCACTCGCTCCGCCGCCCGCGGCCGCGCGCCGAGGTGGTCCGTGACTGACGCGATCGCCGCCCTGCGCGCGGAGGTCGCCGCGCTGCATCAGGAGCTGCCGCGCAGCGGCCTGGTGGCCTGGACGAGCGGCAATCTGTCGGCGCGCGTGCCGGGCGAGGACCTGATGGTCATCAAGGCCAGCGGCGTCCCCTACCCCGAGCTCGGAGCGGAGGCGGTCGTCGTCTGCGACCTCGACGGGAGCCTCGTCGAGGGCGAGTTCGCGCCCTCGAGCGACGCCGCGACGCACGGTCACATCTACCGTCACCGCCCCGAGGCGGGCGGCGTGGCGCACACCCACAGCGGCTACGCCACCGCGTGGGCGGCGCGCGGCGAGCCGATCCCCTGCGTGCTGACCGCGATGGCCGACGAGTTCGGCGGCGAGATCCCGCTCGCGCCGTTCGCGCTCATCGGCGACGAGCAGATCGGCCGCGCGGTGGTGCAGACGCTCGCCGGCCATCGCTCGCCGGCGGTGCTCATGCGCAGCCACGGCGTGTTCACGATCGGCTCCACCCCGCGCGACGCGATCAAGGCGGCGGTCATGTGCGAGGACGTCGCCCGCACCGTCCACCTCGCGCGCGCGCTCGGGGAGCCGATCCCACTGGCCCAGGAGGAGATCGACGCGCTCCATGACCGCTACCAGAACGTCTACGGCCAGCGCTGAGGCGCTCGCGCCGGGCAACGGCCGCGCGCGTCCGCGCATCGGCCTGCTCGGCATCATGCAGGAGCTCTACGACCAGATGCTGCCGGGCATCACCGAGCGCCAGGGCGACTACGCGCGGGAGCTCGGCCAGGCGCTGAGCGGCGTCGCCGACGTCGAGGTCGCGCCGCCGGTCAAGAACCGCGCCGAGGCCGAGCGCGCCGTGCGCGACTTCGAGGGCGCCGGGCTCGACGGGCTGCTGGTCGTGATGCTGACCTACGGCCCGGCCATGCGCGTCGCGCGCGCGCTCTCGCAGACGCGGCTGCCGGTCTGCCTGGCCAACGTCCAGCCGGTGCCGCAGGTCACGGCCGAATGGGACATGGCCGACCTGACCTACAACCAGGGCATCCACGGGGCGCAGGACACCGCGAATGCGATGGTGCGCGCCCGGCGGCCGTTCGCCGTCATCACCGACGACTGGCGCGCGCCGTCCTTCTCCGAAGCGGTGGGCCGCTGGGCGCGCGCGGCCGCGGCCGTGTCGCGCTGGCGCGAGCTGAAGGTCGCGGTCTTCGGCTACGCGATGAACGGCATGGGCGACATCCGTGTCGACGTGCACTCGCTGCTGCGCGCCCTGCGGCCCCAGGTCGACGCGCTGGCGCCCGGCGAGCTCGCGCGCGCCGCCGACGCGGTCGGCGGCGAGGACGTCGCGCGGCTCCTCGAGGACGAGAACGGCCGCTTCGAGATCGACCCGCGGCTGAGCGACCGCGAGCGCGAGGACCACGCGCGGATGCAGCTGGCGCTGGAGCGCGTCCTGACCGAGGGCGGCTATCGCGCCTACTCGACCCACTTCGGCGCGATCGCCGAGGACGGCCGCTTCGCGCGCCTGCCGCTGGCCGCCGCGTCGAGCCTGATGGCCAAGGGGTTCGGCTTCGCGGCCGAGGGCGACGCGCTGACCGCGGCGCTCATGGTCGCGGCGCAGGAGTTGCTGGGCGAGACCCAGTTCACCGAGATGTACGCGATGGACTTCCCCGGCGACTCGATCTTGATGAGCCACATGGGGGAGGGCAACTGGGCGCTCGCCCGTGAAGACCGCCCGGTGCGGCTGATCAAGCGCCCGCTGGGGATCGGCGGCCTGGACGACCCGCCGACCTTCCTGTTCCAGTACCAGACCGGTCCGGCCACGCTCGCGACCCTCGTCGCGCTCGGCGACGAGCGCTTCCGGCTGGTCGTCTCGGAGGGCGAGATCCTCGACACCGACGAGCTGCCCGCGCTCGAGATGCCCTACGGCTTCTTCCGGCCGGACTCGGGGGTGCGCGCGTGCATGGACGCGTGGTTGCGGGCGGGTGGGCCGCACCATCAGGTGCTCAACCCGGGGCGTCAGGCCGAGACCTGGCGCACGTTCTGCGAGCTGGCCGGTGTCGAGTTCAGCGCGGCCTGAGCCGGGCGCGCCCGCGCCGGGGTCCCCCGCGCGCGCGGTCGGCGACGCGCGCGGCGCGGAGCCGCCTTCGGGCGAGCAGTTCGTCCTGGAGGCGGGCGGGCAGCGCGCGGTCGTCACCGAGGTCGGCGCGACGCTGCGGTCGTGGGAGGTCGACGGGGTCGAGCAGCTCGACGGCTTCGGCGCCGACGAGCTGGGCGAGGGCTTCCGGGGCAAGGCGCTTGCGCCCTGGCCCAACCGGGTGCGCGACGGGCGCTACCGCTTCGCCGGGCTCGAGCACCAGCTCGCGCTCAACGAGCTCGAGCGCGGCAGCGCGCTGCACGGCGTGGTGGCGTGGGTCAACTGGGGCGCGCTGCGGCGCTCGTCCGACGGCGTCGCGCTGCGCCACCTGCTGCACGCCCAGCCGGGCTATCCGTTCAGCGTCGAGGTCGAGGTCGAGTACCGGCTGTCGGGGGAGGGACTGCACGCCACGCTGACCGCGACGAACGTCGGCGCCGCCGAGGCGCCGTTCGGGGCCGGGTTCCATCCGTACCTGACGCTCCCCGGCGCGGGGCCCGACGACGAGCTGCTCACGATTCCCGGCCGCACGCACGTGCCGACCGACGACGAGCGGCTGCTGCCGGTCGGCCCCCCGGTACCGGTCGACGGGAGCGAGTACGACTTCCGCCACCCGCGCCCGATCGGCGACCTCGTGCTCGACGCGTGCTACGGCGACCTGGACCGCGGGGCCGACGGCGTCGCCCGCGTGCGCCTGGCGCGCCGGGGGGGCGGCGGGCTGACGCTCTGGGTGGACGAGACGTTCCGCTACGTCCACGTCTTCACCGGCGATCCCGCCGATCCCGCGCGGCGCGGGAAGGGGGTCGCCGTCGAGCCGGTGACGTGCGCGCCCGACGCGTTCAACACCGGTGAGGGTCTCTTGGCCCTCGCGCCGGGCGCCTCGCTCACCGGCCGCTGGGGTCTCACACCACAAGGAGGGGAGTAAGGACATGCGAAGGTCAAACAGTTCGGCGCGCCTCAGGCGTCCCGTCCTCTATCTCGCGCTCGCCGTGCTGGTCGCCGGCGCGCTGGCCGCCCCGACCATCGCCAAGCGGTCGAGCGCCTCGCAGGGCGGGCTCTCGGTCACGAAGTCCGCCTTCGGCAGCGTCAACGGGCAGGGCGTGGACCGCTACACGCTGCGCAACCGGCGGATGTCGGTCTCCATCCTCACCTACGGCGGGATCATCCAGCAGCTGCGCGCGCCCGACCGGCGCGGGCGGATGGCCAACGTGACGCTCGGCTTCCGCAACCTCGGCGGCTACCTCTCCGATGCCTACAAGACGGCCAACCCGTACTTCGGCGCGCTCATCGGCCGCTACGGCAACCGCATCGCCAAGGGCCGCTTCACGCTCGACGGCAAGCAGTACTCGCTGGACATCAACAACCCGCCGAACAGCCTCCACGGCGGCTTCGAGGGCTTCAACGTCAAGGTCTGGGACGCGACGCCGATCCGGACCGCGAACAGGGTCGGGGTCCGCCTGACGTACACGAGCCCCGAGGGCGAGGGGTGCACGCAGAGCATGCCGAGCACGCCGCCGTGCACGACCGGCTACCCGGGCACGCTGAAGGTGCAGGTCGACTACACCCTCGACGCCCGCAACCAGCTGCGGATGGACTACACGGCGACCACGGACAAGCCGACGGTGGTCAACCTGACCAACCACGCCTACTGGAACCTGCACGGCGAGGGGACGGGGACGATCTACGACCACCGCCTGCAGCTCAACGCCAACCGCTACACGCCGGACGACCCGACGCTCATCCCGACCGGCGCGATCGACCCGGTGGCCGGGACACCGATGGACTTCCGGCGCTTCCACGTGATCGGCGCCCGCATCCGGTCGAACTTCCCGCAGCTCGTGATCGGCCGCGGCTACGATCACAACTGGGTGCTCAACCGCCCGGCCGGCAGCACGAACATGATCGTCGCGGCGCGTCTGGTCGACCCGTCCAGCGGCCGCCGGCTGACGGTCTCGACGACGCAGCCGGGCATCCAGTTCTACTCCGGGAACTTCCTCAACGGGACGCTCTACGGGTTCAGCGGCCACGGCTACCGCCAGAGCGACGGGCTCGCACTCGAGACCCAGCACTTCCCGGACTCGCCGAACCACCCGAACTTCCCCTCGACCGTGCTGCGGCCGGGGCAGACGTTCAAGAGCTCGACGATCTACGGCTTCTCGACGGTCGGCCGCTAGATCCCGCACGGGTGGATGACGGCTGGGCGACAGCGGCCGGTGCGATGACGTCGCACCGGCCGCCGCCCGGCGGCCCGAGCGTCGCCTCGCAGGCGGTCACCCGCGCCTTCGGCCCGGGCCGCGTGAACCTCATCGGCGAGCACACCGACTACAACGAGGGCCTGTGCCTGCCCTTCGCGATCGCCGCGGGCGTCACCGTCGCGGTCCGCGACGGGCCCGACAATGCCATCGAGGCCCATGCCCGGGACCTCGGCGAGGAGGACGTTTTCGCGCTGCGCGAGCCGCAGCCGGCCGACGGCTGGCGCGCCTTCGTGCGCGGCGTCGTCGCCGAGTTGCAGCGCGCCGGGCACCGCCTGCGCGGTGGGACGCTGTCGATCCGCGGCGACGTGCCGCGCGGGCGCGGGCTGTCGTCGTCGGCGGCGCTCGAGGTCGGCCTGGCCCTCGCGCTGTTGGCCCACAGCGGCGTTCCGGAGCCCGACCGCCGCGACCTCGCGCGACTCTGCTCGCGCGTCGAGAACGAGTGGGTGGGTGCCCAGACCGGGCTGCTCGACCAGCTCGCCGCGCTCTTCGCCAGCGAGGGGCACGCCGTGCGGCTGGACATGCGCACCCTGGCGATCGAGCCGGTGCCGCTGCGGCTGGAGCGGTGGCGGTTGGCCACGGTCGACTCGGGCGTCGAGCACTCGCACGCCGAGTCGGGCTACAACCGGCGTCGCGAGGAGTGCCGCGCCGCCTGCGCGGCGCTGGGGATCTCCTCGCTGCGCGACGCCGACCCGGTCGCCGCGGCGGCGCTGCCGGCGCCGCTGGACCGCCGCGTGCGTCACGTGCTGACCGAGAACGACCGCGTCGACCGCAGCGTCGCCGCCCTGCGCGCGGGCGATCTGCCCGAGCTCGGGCGGCTGCTGGACGCCTCGCACGCGAGCCTGCGCGACGACTACGAGGTGTCCGTGCCGGAGGTGGAACGGACGGTGCAGCGCGTCAAGGACCTGGGCGCGGCCGGGGCGCGGATGGTGGGCGGGGGCTTCGGCGGGGCGATCCTCGCGCTCTTCGGGCCCGGCCGGCCGCTGCCCGCCGACGCGGTCGAGGTCCGGCCCTCGGCGCCCGGGCGCGTCCTTGCGGCATGAGCCGGGCCGGGCTGCAGGCGGCGACGGCGAAGATGCGCGGCGCCGGCGTACCGGAGGAGGCCATCCGCGTCTTCGAGCACGCCTACCGGCGGCTGGAGCGCGGCGACGCCGGGACGCTCGCCGACCGCGAGCTCGAGCCGGTCCGCGACGTCCCGCGCGCCGCGGACGTGGCCGCCGCTCCCGACCGCGCGGCCCTCGACGCGGCGGTCGTCATCAAGCTCAACGGCGGCCTGGGGACGACCATGGGCCTGAGCCGCGCCAAGTCGCTGATCGAGGCGCGCGAGGGACATTCGTTCCTGGACATCATCGCCCGCCAGGTGCTCGCCCTGCGCGCGCGCCACCGGGTGCGGCTGCCGCTGGTCCTGATGGACAGCTTCCGCACGCGCGACGACAGCCTCGCCGCGCTGGCCCGCCATCCCGGCCTCGCGGCCGACGTGCCGGCGGACTTCCTCCAGCACCAGGAGCCCCGCATCCGCGCCGACGACCTTCGGCCGGTGAGCTGGCCGGCGCAGCCCGAGCTGGAGTGGTGCCCGCCGGGGCACGGCGACCTCTACCCGGCGCTCCTGAGCTCGGGCATGCTGCACGCCCTGCTCGACGCCGGCTACCGCTACGCCTTCGCGTCCAACTCCGACAACCTGGGCGCGGTGCTCGATCCGGGGCTGCTGGCCTGGTTCGCGGCCGAGGGCCTGCCGTTCGCGATGGAGGTCGTAGTCGGGACGGAGGCCGACCGCAAGGGCGGCCACATCGCCCGTCGCGCCGACGGTCGGCTGGTCCTGCGCGAGACGGCCCAGACGCCGCCCGAGGACCTCGACTCGTTCCGCGACTTCGCCCGCTGGCACTACTACAACACGAACAACCTCTGGATCGACCTGCGCGTCCTGGACGCCGAGCTGCGCCGCCGTCAGGGCGTGCTCGACCTGCCGCTCATCGTCAATCGCAAGCGCGTCGACCCGGCCGATCCCGCCGGCCCGGAGGTCATCCAACTGGAAACGGCGATGGGGGCGGCGATCGGGGCCTTCGACGGCGCCCGCGCCGTCTGCGTGCCGCGCACGCGCTTCGCCCCGGTCAAGACGACCGACGATCTGCTGCTCGTGCGCTCCGACCTCTACGCGCTAGGCAAGGACGGCCGCATGGAGCGCACCGGCGGCGGCGAGGGCGCGCTGCCCTACGTCGAGCTCGACCCGCGGCACTACGCGCGCATCGAGGAGTTCGAGCGGCGCCTGCCCTTCGGGGCGCCCTCGCTGCGCGACTGCGACCGGCTCGTCGTGTCCGGCGACGTGACCTTCGGCCGCGGCGTGGTCGCGCGCGGCGCGGTCCGCGTCGAGGCCGCGGACGGCGCGCCCGGGCGGATCCCGGACGGCGCGCTGCTGAGCGGCGCGGTCGCGGTCCCCTGAGGCGCCTTGGCGACGCGCGCTGCAAAGGGGTAGAAGCCAGCGGCGTGCACAACGTCTGTGCCATGCGCCCCGAGGTGCGCGCGGAGTTCGCGGAGGTTCGCGCGCGGCTCGACGGCGACCCGGCGTTCCTGTCGCGGCTGGAGCGGTTCTTCACCGAGTTGCGCGACCCGCTCGTGGCGCTCTACGGATCAGACCCGCGCTTCGGCGCCCAGTTCGCGGGGCTGCTGCAAGCGATGGCGCGCTCGGCCGGCGAGCGCGATCCCGACCTGAGGCGCCTGGACCATGAGCGCGAGATCACCCCGGACTGGCTGCTGCGCGAGCAGACCGTCGGCTACGTCGCCTACGCCGACCGCTTCGCCGGCACGCTGCGCGGTGTGCGCGAGCGCCTTCCCTACCTGCGCGAGCTGGGCGTCAGCTACCTGCACCTGATGCCGCTGCTCGCCGCGCGGCCCGAGCCCAACGACGGCGGCTACGCCGTCGCCGACTACGGCGCCGTCGAGCCGGCGCTGGGAACGATGGACGACCTGCGCGCGCTGGCGCGCGACCTGCACGGCCAGGGCATCTCGCTCTGCGTCGACGTCGTGCTCAACCACACGGCCCGCGAGCACGCCTGGGCCCGCGCGGCGCTGGGCGGCGACGAGCGCCGGCTCGCCTACTACCGGACGTTCCCGGACCGCACGGAGCCCGACGAGTACGAGCGCACGCTCCCCGAGGTCTTCCCCGACATCGCGCCCGGCAGCTTCACCTGGGTGCGCGAGCTCGGGCGCTGGGTGTGGGCCACGTTCAACGATTACCAGTGGGACCTCGACTACTCCAACCCCGAGGTCTTCACGGCGATGGCGCGCGTCGTCCTGGACCTGGCCAACGTCGGCGTCGACGTGCTGCGGCTTGACGCCGTGCCCTTCCTCTGGAAGCGCAAGGGCACCGACTGTCAGAACCAGCCGGAGGTCCACGAGCTGCTGCAGGCGCTGCGCTCGGTCGCCCGGATCGCCGCCCCGGCCGTCGGCTTCAAGGCGGAGGCGATCGTCTCCCCGGCCCAGCTCGTCACCTACCTGGGCGCCGGCCGGCACGAGGGCAAGGAGTGCGACCTCGCCTACAACAACGTCCTCATGGCGCTGCTGTGGAGCTCGCTGGCGTCCGGGCGCGCGCCGCTCATGACGCACGTGCTCGGCAGCATGCCGCAGGTGCCGCCCGGCGCGGGCTGGGTGACCTACGTGCGCTGCCACGACGACATCGGCTGGGCGATCACCGAGGAGGACACCGCCGCGGTCGGCGAGGACGCGCACCTGCACCGGCTCTTCCTCTCGGATTTCTACGCCGGCGACTTCCCCGGCTCCTTCGCGCGCGGCGCGCGCTTTGAGCAGGACGCATCCTCGGGCGAGGCCCGGACGAGCGGGACGGCCGCCTCGCTGGCCGGGATCGAGGCCGCGCTGGACGCCGGCGACGAGGTCGCGCTGCAGTTGGGCATCCGGCGCGTGCTGCTCCTGCACGCCGTCGCCTTCGCCCACGGCGGCGTGCCCCTGATCTATATGGGCGACGAGATCGGCCTGCGCAACGACCGGGCCTGGACCGACCATCCCCACCACCGCGCGGACAACCGCTGGATGCACCGCCCGTCGATGGACTGGCGGGCGGCCGAGCGCCGGCACCTGCCGGGCACGGTCGAGGCGGCGCTGTGGGAGGGTCTGCGCCGCCTCGTCGCGGCCCGGCGGGCGACGCGCGCAACCCACGCGCAGGGAGCCGGGCAGCCGCTGTGGACCGGCAACGACCGCGTCTACGGCCTGCTGCGCACGTTCGCGGGCGAGCGCCTGCTGGTGCTGGCCAACCTCACCGCGGACGACCAGCGGGTGCACAAGTCGATCGTGGACGAGTTCGGCCTGCTGCTCGACCGGCCCGCGGCGGCGCGCCCCGACGGGCGCGACCTGCGCCTCGACGGCGAGCACCTCATCTTCGCGCCCTATCAGTTCGCCTGGTTTGCCGCGTGACGAGCGCGCGCCGCTGTCCCGCTCGCCGAGCGCGGGCGCGCGCCGAGCGTCCCGGTTGTCCTGCGGGCGGGTTGCGCGGCGCGCGCTGCTCGGGTACACGTGCCGCAGGCGCTGTGCCGCGGAGGCGCGGCACAGCCGGTTTGACAGGAGGGATCGCGAGGCCCAGATGACCGAGTACGACCGCAGCACCCCGGCGCACGACCGCCCCACGGCGGAGTTGATGCGCGAGCTGACCGACCAGACCACGACGCTGGTCCGCAAGGAGATCGAGCTCGCAAAGCTCGAGCTGACCGACAAGGCCAAGCAGGTCGGCGTCGGGGCGGGGATGTTCGGCGCGGCCGGCCTGTTCGGCGCGGGCGCGTTCGCCGCGGTCACGGCCTGCCTGATCTGGGCCCTCAGCGAGGCCGTCGTCGGCTGGCTGGCCGCCCTGATCGTGGGCGTGGTCTACGCCGCGATCGCGGCCGTCTTCGCGCTCCGCGGCAAGAAGCAGGTCAAGCAGGCAGTTCCCCCGGTCCCCGAGGGGGCCGTCGACTCGACGAAGGAGGATGTGGAATGGCTCAAGACCCGCGCGAAGTCGGGGCGGAGCGGCTAGAGCCCGACTCGGACAAGAGCGCCGAGCAGCTGCGCGCCGAGATCGAGGAGACGCGCGAGGAGCTGGGCGATACGGTCGAGGCGCTGGCCGCCAAGACGGACGTCAAGTCGCGGGCCCGCGAGAAGGCCGACGAGCTCAAGCGCACGGCGACGGCCAAGAAGGACGAGCTGGTCTCCAAGGCCAAGCAGTCCAGTCCCGTCGGGGGTGGCCAGGAGACCCAG
>Ga0136846_1243963_pt1 | contig 10332 bp, 9 predicted proteins | sample HopSoiMetagenom2_FD_96841 | JGI IMG/M metagenome (GOLD analysis project Ga0136846, IMG submission 96841) | Grasslands soil microbial communities from Hopland, California, USA - 2 Assembly 2016 (version 4) | ecosystem: Environmental > Terrestrial > Soil > Grasslands | place: USA: Hopland... | reverse complement strand
CGCCACCAGCCGGTTGTCCTTCCAGAGCTCGGACACTTTAGCCTGAGAGAGCAGGCCGCGAGCCTTCGCCAGCGCCTGCCTGTCGCCATCGGCGATGATCGGCTCGGGCAGCGAGATCCTGCCGAGCTCGTCGAGCGTATAAAGGCGATATTCCGCCACAGCGAAGTCCCCTCGATGATTATGAGGTTACATCTAACACATTGAAATACCGTATAATAATCACATAAATTAGCCCAGCGCTAAGCCAGGGCTGCTTCATCCGACCCAAGATGAAGGTAGTTGCTGTCGAAATCGCCCACGTCGGCGAGTTTGCGCCAATCGCCGATATGGATCGAGCGCGGGTTGGGTCTTGTGATCAACCCTTCCGCCTCCAGCGTCTTGATGGTCCGGTTGACATGAACGGAGGTGAGGCCGGTGGCGTCGGCCAGCTGCTCCTGCGTCATCGGCAGCTCGTAACCATCGTCGCGGCCCAAGCCCGCGAGCTTCAGGCGCAGGGCGAACTCGCAGAGCAGGTGAGCTAGCCGGGTGCGGGCGTTCCTCCTGCCGACATTCACGATCCACTCGCGGAAGATCGAGCCGTCGACCAAAGTGTCGATCCACATGGCATGCCCGATCGTCGGGCGGTCCAATGTCAGCTGGAAGATTTCGTCGCGCGGTATCAGTGCCACCCTGCCGGCGGTGAGCATCTGGACGCTGTGGTCCGCCACCTTCAACATCGAATTCTGAAGATCGACGAACTCGCCCTTCATGTGGATGGCCAGAATCTGGCGCATGCCCGTGGCAGCGAGCTTGGACCGGATGGAATAGCCCGACAGCATCACGCACGAGTGGCTGGCAAGCTCGCGTTCCCGCACGAGGAATTGACCCCGTTCCATGGTCTTCAGCGTGAAAGGAAGCGCCGCGATCGCGTTTCGGTCGTCAAGGCTCAGCGTCACGCGCTGCGCGAGCCGACGGGACAGAGGCTCAAGAGTTGCGGGGTCGCTTCGAAGGTCCATACGCTCTCTATTCCCGGGCGAGAGCGCATCGGATCTCTCAGCCGCCGAAGCCCTTGGCCGCATCGACGATGGGGCCGCTTTTAACCATGTTAACAATGACTTCCTTGATCTAGGTTGGGTTCTGGCATTTTACCGGAACCTAGATGCCCGGCGGGCGCTTGGCGCATAGTGCCAAGGTACTTTTTTCACCTTCACAACGACGTTGACGCTCGTGACGTGGATGGAAGAGAATTCCCCAATCTCGAGGCCGCGCGTCACCTTGCGCGCGAGTATGCCCGCTTCACCTTCGCAGAGACGGTCCGGGAAGTCGGTCGGGCAAACCTCGACCATCGGATCGACATCGAGGACGAGGAGGGACGCGTGCTCGAAACGGTGCGGTTTCGCGACGTGGTCCAGATAGAGGGTTGATGATTTTTCGTCGGTGTCGAGCGGAGCGCGAGCGGTTCCGGAGTCGTTTCGCACTCCATGGCCTGGACGCCCGAGCCGACTTACGAGAAGCCCGATATCAGCGTGCGGGCAACGACTCTCTATTACGAGATCGTCGCCCCAATCATGCTGCCGTTCATCGCTGGCCGCCTGCTCAACCTGTTCAGGTGCCGCGAAGGCAAATGTTTTTTCCAGCGCAACCGGGAGCATCCGCCGACGGGCGAGGAATTCGACCGCCTGCTGCAATTTCAGCGTGTCCGGCAAAAGAACGGGCGAACCGAGCAGTATCTATACGTCGAGTCCGCCGATCAGATCGTCAGCTGCGCGAGGGTCCAGACGGTCGAATTTCACGGTTGGGGCAGCCGCGCTGGCGAGATCGAAACTCCGGACAGGCTCGTGATCGACCTGGACCCAGATCCGAAGCTGGGATTCGACGTGGTCAAGACCGCCGCATTTGAGCTCCATCGTTCGTTCGAACTGCTCGGCCTGCGGAGCTTCGCCTTGCTCACAGGCGGCAAGGGCATCCACGTTGTCGTGCCAGTCGTTCCTAGCGACGATTGGGACACCGTTCGCCGATTTGCGAAGAGCTTCTGCACCGTCCTGGCGGACGCCAATCCCGGGCTCTTCACCATCGCTCTTCCAAAGAAGGAGCGCCGTGGCCGCATTTTCCTCGACTTCCTACGCAACCAACGAACTGCGACGGCTATCCAGCCATATTCGGCGCGTGCGCGTGCGGGCATGCCGATTGCAACGCCGGTGGATTGGGAGGAGTTGGCGGCTACCGACCGATCGGATGCTTTTTCGATCGCCGACGCCGGGACGATCTTGAAGCGCGCGCGCAGCCGAAAGCTCAAGAGCTGGGGACAAGCGCAGCAGCATTTGCCGGCTTGGCGATGATTGAAGCATAGCGACGGGCGCTACCGCGGCGCTGGTCCAGAGTCGCTGGATCGATTCACCCGCAATAAACTTTGGCGTTCATTAGCCGCGAACGGCCTTGGCAGCGCGGCGGGCCGAACTGGATTCCGCGTCGAAAGCGGTGAAGCTTCCGAGACTTGAGAATCGAAAAATAGCGAAGCCTCGCGGGGGGGGGATCATGGTCAGTGCGGTACGTTCGCGGCCGAACCATTACGAAGTGCTGGGCGTCGGCCCGGCGGCGAGCGACGACGAGATCAAGCGCGCCTTCACGCGCAAGATGAGCCTGTTCGGCGCGCATTTGATGGCCGAGGCTCCCCAGATCTCCGTCGCTTACGAGACTTTGCGCAACCCGGCCAAGCGGCGGGATTATGACCAGACACTCGGGCTCAACGTTGGCCCGGAGCCGCGGCCATGGGGCTTCACGGTGGCGCCGCCGCGCTGGACGCCCGCGGCGCTGATCAGCGACGAGCCGCACGTGACCCCGCCCGCAGCGCCGAAACGACCTTTGGCCGAGGCGCGCGAGCCGCTAGCCGACCTTTATGAGCGAATGGAGAGGGAGCGGACTCGTCAGGCAAGGGAACCGTGTTTCAACTGGAAGCGGCCAGCGATGGCGGCAGGCGGGCTGCTAGTCGGAGCCGGGCTGATAGGGGCCTTCGCCGGGCTTTCGGTCAAGGACAATGCGGCGGCGGCCAAAGGCGAGCCGGCGTTGTCGGTCGCGCTCCCCGCGGCAAGGACCGAGCCCGCCCCCGCCCCGGAGACTCAAGTCAAAACCGAGCTTCCCCCGGCCGCTGCGGCCCCCAGGAGCAGGCGCACCCCTCAGCCGCAGCGGCCAACTGCCTGGGCCGAGGACATGGCCAAAAGCTTGTCGGCCGAGGCGGGCGGTGTCGAGCCGGCGGTCGGGCAGGCCACGGCAGATGCCCAGCCCGCCGCCGAGGCGGTCGCGGCGAGCCTGCCCCTGCCGAACCCGGTGATCGCTCGGACAATCGACCGGATCGGTTATCGCTGCGGCAAAGTCGTTGCCTCCGAGGCGGGCGGCGCGGGTGGCGGGTTCACCGTAACCTGCACGTCGGGCCAGACCTACCAGGCTCGGACGGTGCGCGGGCGTTACCGCTTCCGGAGGGTGGCGGGCTAAACGCCCCTAGCGGCGAAAGCGGAGCGAATCCGCGCGGGACAGTCCTTCGCCACGCTTCGGCTGGCTGGCGGCAGATGCAGCGTGCGTACCTCCGCGCCAGCCGGTCCTGACGAAGCGGTAGCCGGGATTCGCCTTGATCAGCACGTCGATATAGTCCTCGGCGTAGAAGCGGCTCTCCTGGCGGTTGCAGTCGGGGCTGGACGCCTGCGGGTCGAGCGAGCCCTGGACGTAATCCTTGAAGCCCTCGCCGAACGAGCTCTTCATCGCTCGGAAGGCGTCGGGGCCGTCGTCGATCTCCACGAGGCCGCTGATGTAGGTCGCGTATTTGGCGCCGTTCACCTGGCACCAGGCGACGCTTTTCGCCTCAGCCGTTCCCCCGAACACAAGCAGCAGCGCGCCTGCGCAGTAAAGTCGCATCATGCCGTTCCCTTCCCTGAGGCAAGAGAATCACTGAACGCGCGAGGATGCAAGCGGGTGCGAGGCGCCGGCGAAATCTTCGCGATTGAGCGCCTAACGGTGGACGCCGCGCTACTGCTTCATTGCGGTCGAGCCGGTGCTCGCGACGGCAGAGGTCTGCGGCAGCGGCGACTGGGAAATGGCCACGATCGGGTCCTTCCCGGCGGCAAACCTGGCGATCGTCGCCTGAACATCGGCCGCGCTCACCGCCGCGATGGCCTCGGCCTCACCCAGGAGCTGGTCGCGGACGCGCGGCTCGCGGCTCAGCTGCGTAAGCTTGGCCAGCCAATAGCCGTTGTTCTCGAGCTTCTTGCGCTGGCCTTCGATCAACGGCTGTTTGGCGCGTGCCAGCTCGTCGGCGCTGACGGGCTTGGCGGCGAGATCCTTGATCTGCTCGGCGAGCATGTTGTGGAAGGCGGTGAAATTCGCTGGCGGGGTTTCGATCCCTGCGGTGAGGTACCCCTGGCCCTTGAGCTCGAGCGAGGCGGCCGCGTCGACCATCGGCGAGTAGGTCAGGCCGAGCTTCTCCCGGACCGTGTCGACCAGCCGCGCCTGCAGCACCGACGCCGCGACGTCGGCCGCATTGGCAGTCTTCGGGTCCGCGAAATAATCCGGAAGCAGGAAATATTCGCCGTAGAAGGCCTGGTCGGCGCGACCCTTATGGAAGAACAGGACGGGCGCCTTCGCCGGCTGGACGTTGACGATGGTCGGGGCGTCCGCGGCAGGCTTTAGCGCGGCACCCGACCCGAAAGTCGCTTCGGTCGCCTTGATCGCGTCGGCGACCGTGACGTCGCCGACCATGACGATATCGGCCTGGGTAGCCAGCTGGCTCTTCAGCAGCTCCGTAAGATCGGCGGAATTGACGGTGAGAACATCATTGAAGTTCGGCAGAACGCGGAACCGTGGGTCGTTGCCCACCATCAACGCCTGCGAGCCGCGCGCGAACACGGCGCCGGCGTTGGCCTCGATCTGACCCCCGAGCATCGGCCCGAACGACTTGGCCTTCTCGAACGCTTCCGTGCGGAACCCGGGATCGCGGGTGTAGGCAGCGAGCAGCTGCATCTGCGTGAGGAGGTCGGCCGGGCGGGTGCTGCCACGCAGCACGAATGCGCGCGAGCCGGCTTCGAGATTGACGGTAGCGACCTTGCCGCTGGCCTGCGCCCACTGCGTGATCTCGCCAAGCGAGAGCTTGCCGGTTCCGCCGAGCGGGTAGAACTGCGTTTCCCACAGCTTCTTGGCATATTCGGGCGAGACGCCCGCGCGGCCGTTGCCGACCGAGACTGCGACCTGGATCTTCTGCTTCTCAAAGGCGGTGGGCTTGACGATCAGGCGCGTCCCGTTGGCGAACTTGACGGTGGTGACGCCAAGCTTCGCATCGGCAGTCTGAGACACGACCGCGCCCGGCTTGCCAAAGCTCGTATATGGCCAGGCGATGGTCGCCTCCTTGACCTCGGCCCCGAGCGGGGCGGCGTAGGCGTCGGCAAGGGCCGAAGCGAGCACAGCTTCTCCCGCCGCAGTGGATAACGACGAGGAGCGGAACAGGACGGGCTGGCCCGCGAACATCGTCCTCAGCGCGGAATCGACGTCGGCCTTCGTGACCTTGTCGAGCATGGGCACCAGGAATGCCGCATCCTGCGCATCGCTGGTGTAGAGTTCGTCGCCGTTTGCGGCCCTGATGATTTCGTCGGCGATGTCGGGCGACTTGCGCGTTGATTCCGAAGCCGCCTTGGATTGGAGAGCTGTCCGCATCGTGGTGATTGCGCGCTGCAGCTCGCCTGGCTGAACGCCGTCGCGGAGCAGCATCCGCTGTTCGACGCTTACGGTGTCGAGCGCCTCGCGCCATTTCTCCGGCGTCGAGGACAGGCTGACCGAAGTGACCGAGCCCGAATGGAGCAGTGAGCGAACGCTCGCAGCCTGGGCCCCGACGAACGGACTTCCGGCCTTCATCGCGCGGTCGGCGAGCCGCTGGTTGAGCACCATGAGGCCAACGCGATTGATCAGGATCTCCCGGTCCACGGCTTCGGTTTCGGCGCGACGGTCGGTTGGCGCGACCCAGTTGAGGCTGAGCTGGTCGGGGGCGCCGACCGCGTTGAACTCGGCTGTCTTCCTGGTCGGCTTGGGCGTGCCAAAATCGATCGTCTCGGCCGGGGTAGCGGACTTCCAGTCGGCGAAGGCCGCCCTGATCTTGGCCTCGATCGCGGTCGGATCGATATTGCCGACCACGACGATGGTGGCGTTATCGGGCCGATAATTGGCTTTATAGAAGCGCTCGAGACCGTCGTGGCTCGCGGCCTTGATGGTGTCGAGCGTACCGATCGGCCAGCGGTTGGTGAGGCGGGTGCCTTCAAGCATCGACGACACGCTCGCCTTCAGCATCCGGTACTGAGCGGTGTCGCGAAGCCGTTCCTCCGACAGGATCACGCCCTTCTCGGCGTCGATCGCGGCGGGCGCCAGATTCAGTCGCTCGCCAATCTCCCGGAACAGCTTGAGGCCGGTGTCCACTGCGGTCGCGTCGCCTTTGGGAAAGTTGAACATGTAGATGGTTTCGTCGGGGACGGTCGTGGCGTTGGTGTCGGGGCCGAACTTCAGGCCCTGGCGCTCGAGCATGTGCACGACCTCGCCGTCGGCGACATTGGTGCTGCCACGAAACGCCATATGCTCGAGGAAGTGAGCGAAGCCTTGCTCGTTGTCGCGCTCCTGGAGCGAGCCCGAGCCAATCCGCATACGCATCGCTACGCCGTCGCTCGGGGTCTCATTATGCTGGATCGCGTAGCGCAGGCCGTTGGGCAAGGTGCCGAAGCGAACTGCCGGGTCGGCCTTACGCTCGGTATAGTCCTGGGCCCAGCGCCCGGGTTGCTGAAGCGGCGCCGTCGCCAGAGCGGGTGCGGACGAAGCAAGCAACAACGACGCAAGAATCACGCGATTTTTCATGAGAAACCCCTACCCAGAGCGGGCCAGTGATTCCGCTAAGTGTAACAAATTGCAACAAAAAACTTGAGATTCAGAGGGAATCTTCGACCAACGGATGGCGTCTTAGTGAGTCAGGCGCCGGTCGAGACCCGAACCGCTTCGGCCCGCTTCTGATAATATTCGGCGAGCGTCAGGTGCCGCTCCCGCGCCGCGTCAGTAAGGGCCTTTTGCGCGGCGACTTTCTCGCGCGCGGCCTGGCGAGTAAAGAAATGCACGCTCGGGTACACTGAACCCTCCCCTTGTCCCGGCCCTAATCGATGACGAAACGGGCTTGAAGGCAAGTTTTATTGTTCATTGATTCAAGGGTTTAGAACGACGATTGAATCACTCTTCGGTGCGAATCAGGACCGTTTCGCCGATCAGCAGGAAGAGGAGGAAGGGCGCCCAGGCCGCGACGAGCGGAGGATAGGTCCCGGCATTGCCCATCGCCAAGCTGAAATTGTCGACGACGAAATAGGCGAAGCCCAGTGCCATGCCGATAACCGCGCGGAGCAGCACCTGCCCTGAGCGGGCAAGACCGAAGGCGGCGATGGCGGCGAGAAGCGGCATCAGCACGGTCGAAAGCGGTCCGGCGATCTTATGTGCGAGGCCGGCGCGCGCCTCGTCGACCGGGCGCCCGGCAGCTTCCAACTCGGCGATGCGTTTCTTGAGGGTCCAGTAACCGAGCTCGGTCGGATCCACCTTGGCGAGGGTCAGCTGGTTGGGGGTGACGCCCTGCATCGCCGGCATGGATGCGACCTTGCGCTCGACGTTCATGTTGGCATCGTAGATGCGCACATCTTCAAGCAGCCAGTCGCCGCTCGCCGAACGGGGCGTCGCGCGGGCCGCTGTGATCTCCCGCTGAAGGACCCCGCCGGTGCGGTCGAAGATCGTCACTCGCTGGGCCCCAAAGGGCTCTCCGCCGACGCTCCCGGCGCGGATCAGATCGTCGCCGTTCAACACCCAGACGTTGCCAAGGATTCCGCTCGCCGGCGGGACGGGCTTGTAATCATTGTCGGTCCAGGCGGTGACCCGCCGGGTCGAGTTCACGACGACGCCCTCGTTAAAGGCGAACAGGACTCCGGCAATGCCGATGCTGGCGACGATCAAGGGGGCGAGGATCTGGTGCGCCGACAGGCCCGCGGCCTTCATCGCCACCACCTCGCTGTTCTGGTTGAGCCCGACGAATGCGATCAATGTGCCGAGCAGCACCGAAAAGGGCAGGAATCGTGAGACCAGCGTCGGTATTCGGTACAAGACGTAGCGCCAGAGGTCGGCATCGGTATTTCCGTGGACGGCGAGGATCTTGCCGGATTCGCCCAGGAGGTCGAGCGTCATCAGGATCAATACCAGCGCAACCAGCACCGCGAGGCTGCGAGTTATGAACAGCCGCACCATGTAAAAAGCCAGGCGCCGCGAGGGGAAGAAGCCGAAATTGACCATCAGGCTTCCCTCAACTTTGGCATCATGCCGCGGATGCGCTTGGCGATGCCGGCGAAGAACCATTCGAGTGCGCCGATCGGCTGGCCTCCCGGCTTGTGTGCGAGAATGTGGTACATCCAGATGATCAAGGCCGAGAGGACCAGCAGCGGCAGCCACAAGCCGAGCGTCGGATCGAGCCTGCCCTGAGCTGCGGCGCTTTCGGCATATTGATTCACCTTGTGATAGGCGACGACGATCAGGATCGAAACGAAGATGCCCAGTGCCGAAGAGCTGCGCTTCGGCGGCACGGCGAGCGCGACGGCAAGCAGCGGCAGCATGAACATCATCATCACTTCGACCATTCGGAAGTTGAAGTGCGCCTCTGCCGCGGCCCGTTGGAGGGGCGTTGCGGCGCCGCCGCCATAGCCGAGGCGCCACAGTTCATGGAGGTATAGCTCGTCGGTCTCGCCGGCCGCGCGGCGGCGGAACTGATCGATTACTGGAAGGCTGACCGGAAGGTCGTAAACGTCGAAGGCAAGCGTTCGCGGAGTCGCGAACTTGGGGCTATCCTGGACGAGGCGCCCCTTGGTCAGCCGGAACAGGATCTTGTCGGGATCGTCGGTCGCGAGGAACCGGCCGTGCTCCGCAGTCGCCGCGACCGTCATCCCTTTGGCATCCTCGTTCTCGACAAAGATGCCGTGAAGCTGCGTTCCCTTGTTTTCGCTGCGCTCGATGCGGAGCGTCAGATGCTTGCCCAGTTTGTTGAACTCGCCGACCTTGATCGCCGCGCCAAGGGCGCCCGACTTCAAATCGAAGCGCAGCCCTTCGTAGCGGTAATGGGTGAAGGGCTCCAGGTAGCCGACAATGGCGAGATTGATCGCCGCAAGCGGGATTGCGTAGGCATAGGGCACCCGCAGCAGCCGGCCGTAGCCGATCCCGATGCCCCGAAGCGCGTCGAGCTCCGATGACAGCGCCAGTTTTCGGAAGGCGAGCAGGATTCCGAGCATCAATCCGATCGGAATTCCGAGAGAGAGATATTCGGGAAGCAGGTTCGCGAGCATCCGCCAGACCACGCTGACCGGGCCCCCGGCATCGACAACGTACTGGAAAAGCCGGAGCATCTTATCGAGCACGAGCAGCATCGCCGCGAGGATCAGGGTGCCGAGCAACGGCGCCGCAATCGTCCGGGCAAGGTAGCGGTCAATGAGGCCAATCTGGCGCAAATTTGGTCGTCCCAGCACCATCATTTGGCCGCAAACGCGACCGATATTGCACAGCGGACGGATGCATCCGGCGAGTTGGCGTATCCGTTCGTCGAGGCCCCTATACCGGAACGGTGCGCGGATTCATGTTGAAAGTGGAGCGGCAAGACGGAGCATCTGTCCCGATGGGGCAGGCGTGTGCTGCGCAGGCGTGCGTGAAGCCCCGCGTCCGCATCGCGCTCCTCTCCAACCCGAACTCGACCGGCAACATCGCGCAGCTGCCCAAGATCCGCGAGTATTGCGCGGAACACCCCGACGTCTTCCATTATGAAGTCGAGCATGCGAGCCAGATCGGGGAGGCGATCCGGTCGATCGCGCGCGTCCGCCCGAAGGTGCTGGCCATCAATGGTGGAGACGGCACGGTCCAGGCCGCATTGACCGAGCTCTATAATGGCGGGCATTTCGGAGATGCTCCGCCGCCGGTGGCGGTCCTGCCCAGCGGCAAGACGAACCTTATCGCGCTCGACCTTGGCGCCCGCGGGGATCCTGTTCACACGCTTGAGCGGCTGATCGAGCTGGCGCGGACTGCCGCCCTCGCGCCCTACACGGTGGCCCGCGAGCTGATGGCGCTCCGTCACGGGGAGAGCGACAGGCCGGTCATCGGCATGTTCCTCGGCGGCGCGGGGCTTGCCGACACTATGCTCTATTGCCGCGACAAGATTTATCCGCTGGGGCTCCCCAACAGCGTTGCCCATCTACTGACCGCGCTCGCGTCGATCGCCAAGCAGGTGCTGCGATTGAAGGCTAGCTTCCTGCCGCCGGATTCAACGCCACT
>Ga0136846_1242407_pt1 | contig 10332 bp, 2 predicted proteins | sample HopSoiMetagenom2_FD_96841 | JGI IMG/M metagenome (GOLD analysis project Ga0136846, IMG submission 96841) | Grasslands soil microbial communities from Hopland, California, USA - 2 Assembly 2016 (version 4) | ecosystem: Environmental > Terrestrial > Soil > Grasslands | place: USA: Hopland... | reverse complement strand
TACCCGGAGTACGTCACCCACGCGTGCCCGGCGTTGGCCGGATCCACGTAGATGCCGCTCGGGAAGCGCGTCGGCGAGGTCGCGTTGTCGATCCGGTGCCAGGTGACGGCAGTCGGGTCGACGGCGTCCACGTTGTGCGACACGAAGACGCGGCCGGCCGAGGTGACCGCCCACATCGTGCCGTGGTCGGCGCCGGAGCGAGCCATGAACGACATCGAGCCGCCGGTGCGGTCGGCGCCGTAGAAGGTCCCGGTCAGGTCACCGGAGCTGTCCGCTGCCGGTGCGCCGAGCTTCTGGTAGTCGCCGCAGGTCGGGGTAGCGCCGGAGGTGACGAACTCCGGGCACCGCGACTCGTAGTCGGCGATGTTCGGCGTCGTGTCCTGCGGGACCTGTCCCGTCGTGCCGGCCCCGAACGCCCAGCTGCGCCAGACGTGCTTGCCACCCTCGAAGAGGGGGTGGGTGCCCGGCACCGGGTTCGGGTCGCTGATCTGCGGCCAGTAGAACGCGAACGAGCCGGCTTCGTCGCTGCTCGTCATCGGCCCCGTGGTGATCACCCAGCGTTCGGGATCGCCGTTGCGGAAGTTCGAGTCACCGAAGCCGCCGGTGAACTCGTTCGCCCGCCAGGTGCCGTTGGTCGCGTCGTAGGCGGCGTTGCCGCCGTCGCCGTAGATCACCTGGTTGAACACGTCGCGGCCACAGCCGTCGGTGTTCGACCACGTGCCGTTGTCCTGCGTGCCGCCCATGACCTCACACGGCAGCTCGGGATTGATGGCGACGTTGATGAACTGCAGCGTGCTGCTCAGCCGCTTGTTGATGTGATCGAGGGCTGATGGCACCCGCGAGAGCACCCGCTTGCACGTTTGGTAGCTGCCGCTGGTCGGCGGCAGCGGCCCGCCGCCGTTGCGATGGCCGTCGTCGCACTGGGACGAGATGTCGGCGAATTGCCCGCTCGTCCTGATCACGCCGCCGTCGCTGCCCTCGAAGATCTGAGTCGGGAAGCCCGGGTTGACGATGATCGCGTGCTGGTCGGGATGGATGCCGTTCGGTGCCCGGAGGCAGCCGTTGTCGAAGTACGGCGCGTAGGCACACCACGGAGCAGGCGTGTCGCGTGCGTCGTACGTCAGGTCGGTGAACGTGCGCAGGTCAGTGCGCGAGCCGTCCGGGTCGCCTGCGGTCGTCGAGTAGAGGACCGCACGGCCGTTCGAGCGGCCGTTGCCGCAGCCGACGCCCTTGGTGCTGCACGGCTGCTCGCCGTACTGGTTGGCGCCGATCACGTACACGGTGTCCGGCAGCCCGGCCGGCGTGTAGACCTCTTCGTCGTACCAGCACTGCGCCCAGCAGAAGTCGCTCGTCGCGAAGAACGGGCTAGCCGTCGTCTGTGACGTCAGCTTCTGCCAGCCGGCGTAGGTGGCCGGGAACGTGTTGGCCGCGTTCGGCTCCGTATTGCCGGTGGCCTGCGAGGCCAGCAGCGAGGCCGCCGGCTGCTCGCCGACGTCGGTGCGCCAGAAGTTCGACGCTGTCGGAGCGGTGGCGCCGGCGCCGTTCGCCGTGCCGTCGGTCAGGTAGATGCGCGTGTGACCGTTCTTGCGCGTGAGGTCGAGCATCGTCCGGTCGGAGCCGGGCGTCGAGACGCCGAGGAACTGCGGAGCGAACACCTGCGTGAACGCGGTGGCCGCTGCGCCTGCGTCACGCCGCCATGCGCCGGCGTCGTAGGCCGTCGCGTAGACGACGTTGAGGTTGCCCGGATCGAGCCCGACGTCGGTGACGCCGAAGCCGGTCGGGTTGTTCCCGTCCCACACCTCGGTGAAGGTCTGGCCGCCGTCGAACGACTCGTACAGGCCGGGCTGGTTCGCGCCCGGCTCGACGCGGGTCGTGCCGCCGTTGCCGATCGTGTGCGAGAGGCCGCGAACGGCGAGCGCGGAGCCCACGAAGATGTGGTTGCCGTTGCGCGGGTCGATCACGATCTTGTTGATGCCGCGGCCGAGGAACGAGTCCTTGCCCGGCGTCACGCACGGGTAGACGCCGTTGCTGACACACGTGTCGGCGAGCTTCGTCCAATGCTCGCCGCCGTCGCGGGACTTGTAGATGCCCACGCCGGCCTCGCAACCGGAGGAGCAGCGGTTGCCCTCGCCGGTGCCGAGGTACAGCGTGTCGTGCTTGCGGTCGCCCGGATCGAGCGTGAGCGTGCCGACCGAGTTCTGAGCGAGGTCGTCAGGCCCCACCTGATTCCACTCGGGATCCGGGGCTTGCACGTTGTTCGTCCGCCAGACGCCACCGCCGGAGGCACCCGCCCAGACGCGGCAGCTCTTCGCCGAGCAGTCCGGATCCGCGACGAGCGTCGTGATGCGGCTCGCGGTCACGTTCGTCGCCCCGCTGAACGAGATGACGCCAGGCTCGACGGCGTACTTCGTCGGCCCGTACAGCTGCCACTTCGGGCCTTGCGCGAAGAAGCTCCTCGAGTGCCGGGCGCGCGCCGCCTTGCGCAGGCGAGCATCGCGCTTGGCCATGCGCAGGAACGTTGCCTTCGCCCGCGCGACGATCGCCGGCGGAATGGTGTTCGCCGGGTACGTGCGGGCCGCGGACCGATAGGCCTCGTAGCCGCTGGCAGGACCTTCGCCTGCCGTCGTCTCCTTGCTGAGCGCACCGGCGCTGCCGGCTCCCAGCTTGAACTGGACCTGGTTCCCACCGGACCGTCCGGCCAGGAGCACCAGCGTCAAGACAACTGCCGCTGCGAGCAGGAGCAACGTGCCCGTCAGCGCAGTCGTGCGCGTGCGTGTCATCGACTCTCCCCCTGTTGCTTGCCAACGTGGCGGCGGCCTCTGACCGGTCCGCCTGAATATGCAGAGTCGCTTATATGCCGTGCTACATCAGGCTGTCAAGCGACTAGCGGCGGAGAGCAGCCGCGGCGTCGACCAGACCAGCGCCGTACGCGTCGTGGAATCCGACCGCGTGAGCCTGGTCGATGTGACAGAAGCCGGTCGCGCAGGCCGTCCCGTCGAGCGACGGCATGACGTTCGTTGCGTCGTTCGGTCCCATGTAGTTCACGGGAGAGCGCTTGGCGGTCGCTGCGAGGCGGCGTACGAGTGCGTCGGGCCTGCCACGGAGGTCGCCGCGCGTGGAGAGCACGAGCGCCGCGACGCCAGCCGCGTTCGGGGAGGCCATCGAGGTGCCCTGGAGCCAGCCGAAGCCGGCGCCCCTGGCGGTGAAGCAGGCCGAGTTGAACGCGGAGCCGGCAAACGGGTCGGTGCAGATGAGGCCCTTCTCGGCGAGCGCGCCGAACGAGCCCCAGCCGCCGGCGAGCACGTCGCCGTCGCCGCCGTCGTAGCCGGGGATCTGGAAGCGCCGCGCGCCGCCGGGGGCGGCGAGGTCGACGCGGGAGCCGTAGTTCGAGTAGTAGGCGAGCTGGTCGCGCGCGCCTACGTGGGCGCGCCAGCGCAGTGGAACGTCAGCGGGGGCGGAGCCGATCGCGTTGGCCGTTGCCGACACCATCGTCACCCCGGGGACGCCGCCGGGAACAGGCAAGGCACCGCGATAGTCGTAGTCCTCGAGCGACTCGTTTCCAGGCGAGGCCGTCGCGATGCCCTCGCTGCCGGTCGAGACCTGGCCGACGCCCTCGAGCAAGCGGCCGCCTAGCCGAAGCGAGACACGGTTGACGCGCACATGCTGGTTCCCCGCGGCGGCGAACACGGGCACGCCGCGCTCGCGGCAGTAGTCGACCGCGTCGGTGAAGAGCAGGTAGTCCTCGGCGTCGAACGGGTTCGAGGGGTCCATGTAGCCCTCGATCGACATGTTCACGACATCGATGCGCGGATCCGAGCACGCGGCCACGAGCCCGGAGAGGATCCAGCTCGACAGGCCCCCGAGCCCGGCCGCCAGCACCTTGTAGGAGCCGACGCGCACGCCCGGTGCGACGCCGTTCGAGGCGAAACCGTTCAGCGCGCCCGCGATGCGGCTCGCGACCCAGGTGCCGTGACCCTCGAAGTCGCCGTTGCGGCAGTCGCGCAGTCCGGCACGATCGATGACTCCGAGGCCGAAGAGCGCCTTCAGGTCGTCGCAGGGAATGAAGTTGCCGCCAAGGGTCGGGTCGACCACGTCCTTCAGCTCGCGATGATTGGCGTCGACGCCGGTGTCGAGCACCGCGACCGCGATCGAGCCGCTCCCGGTCGCGCGGCGGGATCCGGCCGGAACGTTCATGCGCTCGTCGTCCCACTGGAACAGGTCGTGCCAGGGATCGGCGAAGAGGTCGCCGCTCAGCGCGCCGCCCCCGGGCTCGCTGCTCCGTCCACCCCGCAGCGAGGTGTCGGCGCCGCGGTCCGAGGCGAAGAGGCGGTCTTGAAAGAGGGCGGTGACGGAGCGGCCCGAGGCGAGCCGCGCGTCGAAGCCGGCGGAGCGTGGCACCACCGCGAGCGCGTCGATCGCGCTCAGGTCGCCGACGACGACGCCACCCGCTGCAGCGACCGCCGCGCGCATCTGCGCCGGCGTGGTCTGCGGCGTGAAGCGGACGACCGAGACGCCGAAGGGATTGCCCGTGGCAGAGGCCGCGCCCGCACACGCGCACGCAGCCGCCATCGCCGCAAGAAGGAAGGTGAGCCGCTTCACCGTGATGCAGGCGTCGGCACCCTGGGCCCACGCCTGCATCACCCGTTTTAGGAGTGGAAAGGGCCGCCCGGAGGCGGCCCTTTCGCTGAGTGTTCGGTGTCGAGCGCTACGGGAGTGTGAGCACCCAGGCGCTGCGACCGTGCGTCGCTGCATAGAGCTTGCGTGCGCCGGGGACGACCGTCAGCCCCGCGACCTCGACGGTCGGGAGGCCGTCGCCGGCCGCGACCCAGGTACCCGAGGCGTTGCCGCCCGCGAGCGTCATGACGCCGAAGTCCGTGGAGGCGTACAGGTCTCCCGTGACGTCGTCGCGAACGAGATCCGTCGCCGGCAGGTCGCCCATCGGGCCGGTACCGCCGTCGAGGTTTGTCCACGTCGCGGTACCCGCAACCGCGTTGTAGGTCACCTCGAACACGTGACCGGGCGTCGTCGCCGTGTTGGCGTTGTAGCCCGAGTACGAGATCCAGGCGTGATTCGCATTCGCCGGGTCGACGTAGATCGACGAGACGAAGCGGTTCGGGTCGGCGGTCGCGCCCGGCAGGTTGTCGATCCGCTTCCAGACGACGGCCGACGCCGGAGCATCGCCGTTCTTCGAGACGAAGACGCGGCCGGTCCCGGTTGCTGCCCAGATCGTGTTCGTGTCCGAGCCACGTTCGATCGCCGCGACGTTCGTGCCGCTGCGGTCGGCGCCGCGATAGTCGGTCGCGTTCGAGGCCGTGAGGCTCGTCTTACCCGCAGGCCCGATCGGCTCGAAATCGCCGCACGCCGTTGCGCCAGAGGACGTGGTGAACTCGGAGCAGTTGGCCTCGAGGAACGCCGGGTCGCCGCCCCAGTCCTGCGTGCGCCAGACGCTGTTCGAGCCCTGGTAGATGGTCCCAGCATTGGCGATGTTCGGATCCGCCGTGACAGGCGCGTAGAAGTACGCGCCCTCCGGGCTGGAGACGATGTCGCCGGTGATCACGACCCACTTCGCCGGGTCGCCGCCGCGGAAGTTCGCGTCGTTGGCCTGGCCGGTGAACGTGTTGAACCGGTAATCCGGGTTGGCGGCGTTGAAACCGGACTGGCCGCCGTCGCCCCAGATGATCATGTTCCAGTTGACGCCCGAGTGCCCGTTGGGCTCCCAGGTGCCGTTGTCCTGCGTGCCACCCATCAGGTCCCGCGCGTCGGTGGGGTTCACCGAGAGGCTCTGGAACTGAAGGGTCGAGAGGCCCTTGTTCAGGCTGTCGATCGCCGTCGGGACGCTCGAGAGCAGCTGCTGGCAGATCGCGAGGTTCGCCGGGCTCAGGCCGCGAGACGCGCATTGCGACGAAACGTCGGCGAACGCGCCGCTCGTCCGCACGATGCCGCCGTCGGAGCCGAAGAACGCCAGGTCGGGATTGCCCGGCACGACTGCCATCGCGTGCGAGTCAGGGTGCATCCCGTTCGGCCTCGAGTCCGAGGTCGCGTCACGCGTCAGGTCGTTGAAGTTCGCGCCTGCGTCGTTCGAGACGATGAATGCACGGCCGTTCGTTCGGCCGGCGAGGTTCTGATCGATCGCCCACGTGCCGGCGTTGGCGTAGTCGTACGCGCCTCCGAGGTAGACCGTGTCCGGCCGGCCCGGCGGTGAGTAGACGACGTTGTCGTACCAGCACTGCGCCGTGCAGTAGTTCCCGCTCTGAGCCGTCGTGATGTTCGCGAATGCCGGCACGCCCGTCGCGACGTCGTCGCTGCGGTACAGCCGTGACGGCGGGAAGGTGACGTCCCCTCCCGCGCCGATGTACATCCGCGTCTTGCCGTTCGGCAGCGCCGCGACGGCGACCGAGTCGCGCTCGATCGACGTCCCGAGCACCATCCCGGCGAAGATCTGCGTCCAGTTGGCGCCGCCGTCGGTCGAGCGATAGACGCCCTGGCCGAACAGCGAGGCGTAGACGGTGTTGTGGTTCAGCGGGTCGAGCACGACGTTGACCGCGCCGCGAAGCACGAACGGCAGCGATCCGCCGTTCAGGTTCGTGAACGTCGCGCCGCCGTCGGTGCTCTTGTAGACGCCACGAGCGGGCAGCGGAGCCAGCGGACCGGCGTCGCAGCCGTTCAGCACCGAGCACACGCCGCGGATCGCACTGGCGGAAGTCACGTAGACGATGTTCGAGTTCGTCGGGTCGACCGTGATCTGGCTGATCGCCCGGTTGAGGAACGCGTCCTTGTTCACCCAGGCGCCGGAGATCGCCGTCGTCGTGAGTGCGGCGACGTGCGTCCAGGTGTCGCCGCCGTCGGTGGACTTGAAGAGACCGAGGCCTGCCTCGCTGTCCGCCGAGGCGTTCGGCTCACCGGTGCCTGCGTAGAGCGTGTCGCTCGCGGCGTCGTAGGTCAGCGCGCCGATCGCGTTCGTCGGCAGGCCGTCCGAGACAGGGGTCCACGAGGGAGTTCCGGCCATCGCGTTCTTCGTTCGCCACACCCCGCCGCCGGCCGCGCCGATCCAGAGACGACACTTCGACTGCGAGCACGACGGGTCGAGCGCGAGCGCCGTGATTCGCCCGGAGGTCGTGTAGTCGGCACCCGAGAACACGAGTAGCCCGGGCATGTTGGAATGGCTGGGCCCGACCATCGCCCACTGGCCAGCCTTGTTCTTGCCCTTGCGGCCCTTGACCGAGCTCCACGCCTTCTGAGCATTCAAGCTCAGCTGCAGCGGGATCTCGTCAGCCGGGTACGCGCGCTGCGCGATGGCTTCAGCCGCCGCCGTCGTCGCAGACGGGCCGGCCTCCACCGAAGCGGAGTCCTTCTTCGAGCTCGCATCCGGGTCGCCGCTTGTCTTCACGGCGAAGCCGGAACGAGCGTTCTTCGTGCCGTTGTGCGAGACGCCGAGCAGCAGTGCTGCTCCGACGAGCATCAACAGCGAAAACAGGCCAAGCGCAATCCGCGCCCTCTTCATATCCACCGATCTCCTCTCCCCTGGGGAGCCCCGAGTGGGCTCACCTTGTGCGTACGACGACCCTACGACGGCGTCGCAACTAAAGCAACCAATATTGGGCAGCCGCGATGGATCAGCGCCGGAACGAGAGAGGGCCGCCCGCAGGCGGCCCTCTCGTCGTGCCATGGAGCTAGCGCTTACGGAGTGACCGTGAGCGTCTGAACCACCTGCGCGATGCCTGCCGTCCGGTTGGACGTCATCGACGCAGTGGTGTTGTACGAGCCCGCCCGCGTGGCCGAGGCGTCGTAGGTCACGCTCTGCGTTCCACCTGCGGCCGGAGGCGTCGTGTGGACCTTGTACTCCGAGCCGTTGGTGGGAGCGACCGCGATGTTGGCGCCGCTCGAGCCGCCGCGGTTCTCGGCGCCCCAGTTCACGCCGGAGTCGGGATCACCGACGCCAGCGTTGCCGCCGCCGGTCGTGCCGGTGTTGTACGAGAACGTGATGTCCTCGCTTGCGGGCGCGGCGCCGATCTGGATCCACGCCTCCACCGAGTGCGTCGTGGCGTTGCCGAAGTTCTTCACTCCAGCCCAGTCAACGACGATCCACGTGTCGGTGCCGTCGGTGAGCGTCCCGATGCGGATGGCCCCAGCACCTGTCGACGACGGATTGAGGTCGCTCCAGAGGGGCGCGAGCACGTTGTTCGGTCGGGCCGCGTTCGGGAAATGCTGCGGCGCGAACACGATGTCTGCGCTCGTCCCGCCACCAACCACGAGGTAGCCGTTCGAGACTACGCCGAGGCTCGTGTAGGGCTCACCGCCGTAGTAGAACGTCGGCACGTTGAAGTTGCTGATCGTGTCGTCACCGACGCCGCTGATCGCGGGGGTGCCGAAGAGCGACAACGGCAGGTATCCGCCGGCAGGTCCGCCGCCGGGGGTCACTCCAGTCACCTGAGGAGGAACCGACCCGCTGAGCGTCCCACTCCACTGAACGCCCTCACCGGTACCGATCAGGGTCGCCGGAGCGGACGGATTGCTGTACCTGAGGCCGGGCGAACCCTTGATCGAGAGGTTCACTGCCGCCGGCAGCGGCGAGAAGTTCGCCACCGAAGCCGTGCAGTGCGCATGGCCGCTGGTCGCGAACGAGCTCGGCGCGCAGGTGTGAGCCAGCGTCACATCTCCCTGCCGCTTCGCGAACGCGACCGGGATCACGACGGGGTTCGACGGGGTCCGCACTGGGTCGAGCGTGATCTGGCCGAAGTACTGACCATTGGGGAGCGACGGAGCGCTGATCTTGATGTTGAAGCTCCCCGACTCGTCCTTGCGGATCTCGATGTCCTCGTTGTTGTTCCCGACGGTGATCGAGGCTCCGGCGGGCGCCACGGTGGTGACCCGCAGCTTCTGGTTCTTGCCGGAGACGTTGATCGCCGTGCGCTTCGTCGTGATCTCGCCCGCCATCGTCGGTGCGTTGACGCTGGCGAGGTTCAGATCGATGCGGTGGAGCGGATCAGCTCCGGCCGCGACGAAGTGCGCGTACGTCTCGTCGAAGACGAGCGTCGGGTCCACCGCGCGGTCAGCGCGGATCGACCCTGCACCCTTGTCGAACGGGCTCGCAGGCGTGACGCCGTCTTCCTTGACGACGCTCTGAACCGAGGAGGTCATGAGCGCCGACTTGATCATCTCGGGCGTCCAGCTCGGATGAGCCGCCTTGACGAGCGCCGAGACGCCGGCCGAGTGCGGGCTCGACATCGAGGTGCCCGCGATCGCCATGTAGAGGTTGCCCGGGGGACCGTTGACCGTGCCCGTGGGCTGCGGCGTCGTGCCGGCCAGTACCTGGACTCCCGGAGCCGTGACGTCCGGCTTGATCCAGTCGCCGAGCGGTCCGCGCGACGAGAACGAGGCCATCATGTCGGCCTGTCCGGGCTGCGAGGTGCCCTGCGCGAACGAGCCCACCACGTTGGTGTGGCCGCTGATGAACGCGAGGAGCGGTGCGCTCGGCCCGTCGAGATGGATCGACGGGAGCCAGTGGTTGTCGCTCTCGACGTCCTGCTTGACGGGGTTGTAGAGGATCATGCCGACCGCGCCGCCGGAGAAGACGTTGAAGCCCTTGTCCACTCGAGCGTTGACCCCGCGCTGGCACGCGACGATCTTGCCGATCGCCGCACCCGCCGGAAGCTGGGTCTGGCAGAGCGCGTCCTCGCCCGCGATGCTCTGGGCGAGCACGACCGGCGCCGGCGAGCTGACGCCGTTGGTCAGTGTGATGCCGACCTGGTCGTAGGTCGCGCCGCCGTCCGCGCTCAGGTGGAGCGTGGAGCGGAACTCACGCGGGCCCGTCGAAGCGCCGACGGTCGTGACCCACGGCCCACCATGATCAGAGGTCGCCGCACCCGGGCCGCTGTTGCCGGCCGAGGCGTTGACCGAGATCCCGGCGTTCGTCGCGTCGAGGAACGCCAGCTCGACGGCATCCGTGTACGGGTTGGCGCCGCCCGAGATCGAGAAGTTGATCACGTTGACGCCGTCGGTGATGGCCTGCTGCACGGCGGACACGGAGTCCGAGCTGAAGCAGCCGCCCTCGAGGCAGACGCGGTACTGGATCACGCGCGCGCCCGGGGCGACGCCGCAGACCGGTCCGCGCTCGACGCCGTAGAGCGTCGCCGAGGCGACACAGGCGCCCGCTGCCGTCGTCGTCGTATGCGTTCCGTGGCCCTCGGAGTCGCGAGCCGAGCACTGGTGCGTCGTGTTGTTGCAGAACTCATTCGCATTTGCACCGTGGACCGCCATGTAAGTCGTCGTCTTGGCGTAGGCACCGATCAGCTTGTTGTTGCACGCGAACGTCGGCCCGAGGTGGGCGACGTC
>Ga0136846_1238812_pt1 | contig 10333 bp, 5 predicted proteins | sample HopSoiMetagenom2_FD_96841 | JGI IMG/M metagenome (GOLD analysis project Ga0136846, IMG submission 96841) | Grasslands soil microbial communities from Hopland, California, USA - 2 Assembly 2016 (version 4) | ecosystem: Environmental > Terrestrial > Soil > Grasslands | place: USA: Hopland... | reverse complement strand
GGCAGGGTGATGCGGTCGAGCCGCCATTCGTAGAATTCGGCGACGGCGCGATCCCGCCGCATTTCGGCGCGCCCACGGCGAATATGGGGCTCACCCGTCGCAAGGGTGCGGCGGAAAATGGAGACGACCTCGTCCGCATAGTCCGGTTCCCAGAGCGTGTGGACGATTTCGTCCAGACGACGCCCGACGACACCACCCGGAACATCACCGAATGCCGCGCGCGCGACCGGGTTGATGTCGCGAATGCGGAAATCCGCGTCGACGACATACACCCCGAGGGGCGCCTGGTTGAGCAGGGTCTGATACTGCTCGCTGCGATAGCGCAGGATTCGCTCGGTCTCGCGGCGCACATCCGCGAGCTTGAGCTGCGAGCCGACGCACGCGAGCAGTTCCCGGGCGCTGAACGGCTTGACCAGATACTCGTCTGCACCCGCCTGCAGGCCTTGAATGCGCGCCTCCTGACCCGCGCGTGCCGACACCAGGATGACCGGGACCGAGCGGGTCCGCTCGTCCGCCCGAACCGCTGCCAGGAGGCCGAATCCGTCGAGTGTCGGCATCATCACATCGGCGAGCACCAGGTCGGGCGCACGGCTGCGAATCCGATCGAGGGCAGCGCTGCCATCGCCGACGAGCTCAACCCGGTAGCGTTCGCCCAGAACGCGGCCGAGGTACTCGCGCATATCCGCGTTGTCGTCCGCGACCAGCACCCGTGGGGCGGTTTCCGGCGGCGGGATAGAAGTCCCCGGGACCTTGTCGATGAGGGGTGCGCCGGAAGACGAGGCGTCCTGACCCGGCAGCCATCGAAGCGCCTCTTCGACGAACGGCAGCCCCACGGCGCGAGTCGAGGCGGGGTGCGGAGACTTCGCCATCCGATCCGCCGGCAGATGCGAGGAGCCGGTGCGGATCGTCACGGTGAACGTGGTGCCGCGCCCCTCTTTACTGGCAACTGTCACGCCGCCGCCGTGGAGACGCGCCAGTTCCTGAACGAGCGCCAGTCCGATGCCCGTCCCTTCATGCGTGCGCGCCCGAGTGTGCGTCACGCGGTGGAAGCGCTCGAACATGCGGGGCAGGTCCACCTCGGGGATGCCGACCCCGGTGTCAGACACGTGCAGTTCAACACGGTCGCCGCGCCAGCGCAGGTCGACCGTGATCCGGCCGTCAAACGTGAATTTGAAGGCATTCGACAGCAGATTGAGGAGAATTTTCTCCCACATCTCACGATCGACGAACACCGGTTCCGGCAGCGCATCGCAGCGCACGACCAGCTCCAGCCCCGCCTTTTCCACGGCCGAACGGAAGACGCTCGCGATTTCTGCGGTCAGCCGCGCGAGGTCCAGCGGTTCGTAATGCGCGTCGATGCGCCCTGCCTCGATTCGGGAAAAATCCAGCAACGTATTCACCAGCCGCAGCAGCCGCAGGGCATTGCGGTGCGCAACTTCCTGCCGTTCCCGATGGACGACCGGGAGCGGCGTGCCGACGTCCGCCAGACCATCTTCGAGCGGCCCGACGAGCAGGGTGAGCGGCGTGCGGAACTCGTGGCTGACGTTGCTGAAGAATGTCGTTTTCGCGCGATCGAGCGCCGCCAGCGATTCGGCGCGCGTTCTCTCGTCTTCGTAGGCTCGGGCGTTGCTGATGCCAGTGGCTAACTGATCCGCGACCAGCTCCAGAAACGCGCCGTACGCGTTGTCGAACGGCCGGCGCGGATTGAGGCCGATCACCAGCCGCCCGGCCCGCGTCTCCGCGGTCGACGAGGGGAGTGGAAGTTCCCTGACGAGTTGCGCGTCCGAATGCGCCAGTTGATCCTGCGCGCCAGGCGTGCAGCTCTGGAGCTCGTCGTCCAGATATGTGAGCGCGAACCGGATGTCCTGCGGCGAGGCGGCGATCGTTTCGGTGGCGAGCCGGCAGGCGTCGAGGGTCGTGCGCGCCGTGGCATTGCGCTCGGCGAGGTTTTTCAACAAGCTGAGCCGGCGTTCACCGACGACCCGCTCTGTCGTCTCGGTCACGATGCAATACACACCGCCGACCTCGCCTGACTCGACTCGCACGGGATCGTACGACACGTCGAAATAGGTCTCTTCGAGGAAGCCATGGCGCTCGAGTTCGAAGAGCAGGTCCTTGCCCCAGAACGCCTCCCCGGTGCGCACAACTCCAGCGAGCAGATCGTGCAGGACGCTGTCCCAGATCTCGCTCCACGCCTCGCGGCCGGGAAGCCCCAGCGCATGCGGGTGTTTCGCCCCGAATACCGGACAGTAGGCGTCGTTGTACAGGACGCTGAATTGCGGTCCCCAGAACAGGACGATCTGCGCCTTCGACGGGAGCAGCATGCTGACCGTGCTGCGCAGGCTTTGCGGCCACGTCCCGACCGGGCCGAGCGGCGTCTTGGACCAATCGAGCGCGCGTATGCGGGTGCCCATCTCGCCCCCGCCCCGCAGAAATGCCAGATTCGACTGATCTACAGCAGAGCTTTTCATCACATGCGATTCGGCGCGTAGTTTCCCACAACTCGACCGGCGGACGTTCACGCCGCTAGCGGACAGGCCTGGAGTGACGCGGAATGCACGGACGATGCCGATGCCGACGGGACGGGCTGCCGTCGCGAGAACACTCAGGGCGGAAGTGGGAACAATCGGGCGGGTGCTCAGCGGACCCAGTGAAGAATGTCGCGGATCACGGACCATCGCGGCTGCTGTGGCAGGGCGTTTTCTCCGAGAATCCAGTAACTGAACAGCTCGTCGACGGTGCCGTTCTTCCGCTGCAACTCGATCCAGGTATTGATCATCGTCGTCAGCGACGCGTCTCTTCCTGCGACTGCGTACGCCAGCGGCACCTTGAACGGCCGCGGCTTGGGCACCGCGACCGCGTATGCGGGATGCAGGATCGTGTACGCGGAGCCTCGCTCGGCGGTGGCAATCGCGGCGTCGAGCGGCGGATTTCGGGGAGCAAAGATGTCGTCCATGCCGTTGACCGGGACGAGCACGGCCTCCGGCAATTGCTCGCGCACCCTCTCGACGAGCGTAGTCACCGCCGGAACGCCGAGCCGGACGGGTCCCATCTCGCGGATCTGCGGCCACTCCCCGAAATCAGCGGCGCGATGATCGGGCACGATCAACGCCAGCGTTTCGTCCAGGTACGTGGTGGTGAACTGCGTGCCGCCGGCCCTGTCGGCCGTGATCGCGACACCGGACATCACGACGTCGCACAGGGCGGGATCGATGCCGCTTTCGAGGACGGCGCGATCGACCCTCACGAGTTCGGCGGCGACATGGAGATCACGCGCGAGCTGCAGCGCCATCTCGACGTCGAAGCCGACCAGCGCGCCGTGTGTGTTGACGAACACATAGGGAAGACTGTCGTCGAAATATCCAACGCGAAGCGCTCCGCGGCTGCGGACGCGGTCGAGCAGCGACCCCCTCGCGGCCGGCAGCGGCGGCGCTTCTCCCGCCGTGGTATATACGCGAGCCGGACCCCGGTCGCGCAGCATCCCCATACCCGACAGCAGGACGTCCTTGTCGTACCGAGTATGGAGTGCCGTCTGCAGCAGGACTCGCGTGCTGCCGACAAGCGCGGCGGTGGCCACGCACGTGATGATCGCGAACCGCAGGATCTTCCGGGCATCGAACGTGAGCGTCCGGGTGACGGCGCAGGTTCCGAGCACGGCGATGGTCAGCGTGTGAACGGCCGCGACCAGCGTCCCGAACCGCGCGTTGATGATGCCGGAAGTGACGAAGAGCCGAAAGGTATCGGCCGGAATCCTCAACAGGTCGAGCATGAACGGAATCGCGGCGTTCACGTTACCGAACAAGCTCAGCAGGCCGGCGCCGGCCAGCTTCGGGTAGTTCCAGAACGGGACCCGCGCGTCGGCGAACCAGCCGGCAAACAACAGGAAGCTCAGCGACAGCAGCTTCCCCGTGTGCGGGAAGTTGAACGACACCGGCACGACGACGTCCGTGGCCGACGCCTGGTGATCGTCCAGCCCGCCGTACTCCTGCACGAGCGCCCTGGCTTCCTCCGTGAGCATCGGGAGCACTGCGAGCAGGCTCGTCGTCATGAACGCCATCGCCAGTGCGTTGCGGGTACGGGCGACCAGTGCGCCGTACGGAACCGGGGTCAGCGCGGCGACCAGCCCGGGCAGCAGCCAGAACGAGATCAGCAGCGACATGCCCACGTAGCTGATCAAATACACCTGCAGGCGTTCGAACTCGGCCACGCTCAATGTTCCCGCGACGACGGCGGCGATCGCGAAGACGCCGTACGGCGTCAGGGCGATGATGAAGTGCGTGGCTTTCATCACCGCGCTGCTGACGACGGCGAGGACGTCCAGCAGCCGGGCCTTGTCCGGAATATTGATCAAGGCCGTGCCGATGACGACGCTGAAGAGCACGACCGCCGGGACGATGTTGTTGGCCAGCGAGTTGAACGGATTGGTGGGGATGTAGAGGCTGAGGAAGTCGAACGACTCGCGGTCCCGAATGAGCGAGGCACTGAAGAAGGACGCCGTCTCGTGCGGCGGAAACATCAGCGGAAACAGAAACACCATTGCGAGCGCGGCAACCCACAACACCACGAGCACGAGGCCCACGCGCTTCACGAGCGCCAGACCCTGTGGCCCGTTCAGTGCCCCGAGCCCCCCGATGATCGAGACCGTGACATAGGGCAGGACCATCATCTGGAGGAGCTTGATGTATCCGTCGGCGATCACTTCCAGGATCGTCGCTCGCTCTCCCATGAAGAGGCCGAACGCGATGCCGAGGATGAGACCGGCGGCGATCTTCGCTGACAGCCTGCGGCGATCCGCCTCCCCTGGTCTGTTCGATGTCACGGCTGCGCGTTCCCCGTCGCGGCCCCCGCGTTCAGCCGGCGTCTCAGTCCGCTGACGACGGCAAGCCAGCCGATGACGAAGACGATGTTGATCGCCGCGAACGCAGGGATCGTGAACGACGCGAGCTCGCCCGTGTAAACGATGCCGGCCTGGAGGACGTCCCCTGCGCGGACGCAGAACGAGTCGATCGCCTGCTTGGCCTTGTATTTGGCCTCGCGGCTGGTCGGCAGCCAGAGCGCCTGCTTTGTCGTGTTGCCGAGGGAGTAGTCGAGGCTGTTGTCGAGAATCTTCAACGTCCGGATGAACTCGAACGACGGCGCGCGCAGCATGCCCGCATAGCCGATCAGGGCCACCGCCGGATGAATCAACAGCGCCCGGCCGAGGCCGAGGTACTTGAACACGCGCGAAACCATGAACATCTGGAGCAGAAGCCCGAGGAGGTTCACGTAGCCGAAGTAGCTGCTGTAGGTCGCGCCGATGAACTGCTCGCGCGCGGCGGCCGCCTCCGGGCCGGCGCCGTACATCGCCGTCGCGGTGTTCACCACGTAGCGGCCGAACAGGTACTCGCCCGTGGTGTTGACCACATTCAACAGCAGGACCAGGCCGGCCATGAGCATCAGATACCGATTCGAGACGACCATGCTGAAGCCATTCCGTCCGCCGGTGAGCTTTGCATCGGCGGAGACGGATTGCTGGGGTGCACCCATCGTCGCCATGTGGTTGATCGCACGGGCCAGGAGCGCGCAGATGACGAGGACCGCGGCGCCGCCCGCGAGCAAGCGCGATGGCCCGACGCTCTGCACGAGCTGGCCCGCCCGGATCGAGCCGAGCCAGGCGCCAAGGCTGCTGCCGAGGCCGATGAGCGGGAAGAGACGCTTGCCCTGTTCTTCCGTGAACACGTCGGCGGCGAACGCCCAGAACTGGGCGATGACCATGACGTTGAAGATCCCAAGCCACAGGAAGTACGCGATGCCGATGTGTATGCCGGCCGCGAGCAGCCCGAGAAACACGAGGAGATTGGACGCGAAGAACAGCGTCACCCACTGCACCAGCTGCGTGCGGTTCACGCGCGACGCGAAGGCGCCGTAGGCGGGAACCAGCACGAGCAGCAGGAGGGCCTGACCGGCAGACGAGTAGCTCTTCACCTCGGCGCCGCCTTCACTCAGGATGAAGATCTCGCGAGCCGTTTTCAGCAGGTAGTAGCCCGCCAGCACCAGGAACATCGTCAGCGTGATGAGCAGCGCGCTCGCGGCTTCACCTCGACGGACATCTGCGATCGGGGAGAGAAGGCGTTCGAGCCAGCCCTTGTCTGGCGCCGCCGCGCCAAGCCGGGCGTTCGTCTCCGTCACGGGGCGGTCGCTCCAGCTTCCGGCAGCTTCTCCGGCAGGCGTTCGAATCCGACCAGCTTCCAGCCGTCCGCAGTCCGCCGGAAATAGGTGTGGACCGGCTGCTGCCATGACGGGTGATCGACGGTTTCCGCAGAAATCGCAATCTCGATGAAGCTCCCAGGCGCAGCGGGTACGCCACCCGGGGCGGGTATGACCGTAGTCGTGCTGCGGGTTTCGGCGCTCGGACTTGCCTGGCCGGTGGCGTTGTCGAAACGCGACCACGCGGCGCGGTAGGCGGCCGGCGCCGGGGCAAAGCCGGCGTCCACGGCGGCGTTCGAGAATGCGAGCCGGCCTCCGTCCAGGCGCGGATTGACGACCGGGTTGATGCCGGTGAGGTAGAGACGGCCGATGGTGTCGCGGCGTTTGATGAGGACGTCGGCAAGATGGCGTTCTGCCGCCGGATCCGAGTACTGGGCGGTATGCACCGCGGCGCGAATCAGCTCGTCGGTGAAGGCCATGACCTTTCGTGCCGCCCAGAACGCGTCGTCCGCGCGCATGTCGACGAACGGCGTGACGGGAGTCTGTGGCTTCCATGCGGCGGGATCGAAGTGGTCGCCTTCGAACGCGCCGATCGACGGATAGAACTCGTAGGGTACGGTCTGCCACGGGCTGAGCGCGAAGCCGAACGAAAAGAGCCGGCGGCGGCTCGGCTCGGGATCATAGAAATGCTCCCACCCCATGTCCCATTCATGGGGATTGTTCGCCATGCCGAATGTCGAGCCGACATCCTGGAGATAGTGCGTCACGACCATGCGCCCATCCCCGCCGCCGAGCACGTCCAGCGTGTTGCCGGCCTTCCAGTCAACCAGGTTCGTCCACGCGCCGAAGACGCGCAGCGCGCGCAGTTCGCGGCGCTGCTCGTGCGGCACGAGATCGTTCGGGTCGTCCGAGCGTGTCCCCGAGTACCGGAACGGTCCGAGAATCGTGCCCGGGATCAACGCGCCCGCCGACACGCGGTATGTGCCGTCGGCGTTGCGCGCTGCCCGCTCGAGCACGCGTGCGAGATCGTCGTGCGTGAAAGGCGTCCTGGCGCCCGACGGCCGCCTGACCGTGGCTTTGGGATCGATCTCGACCCGAGCCGGATCGAAGCTCGTGATGAACGTCTGGACCTGGTTGTAGCCGAGCGCCCAGAACAGCTTGGTGGCGACCTCCACCGCGCCGGTACCGCCTTCCGGGAACTCCGGGATGTCGAATTGCACGAACCAGGTGCGGCCGTTCGCATCGCGGGCGGTAAATCCCGGATTCGTGCCGGCATTCTTCTCGCGGAGCAGGACCCACTTCTCCGGCGCGGGCGCGGGACCCGAATTGGGGCCGGTGGTGAGCCGCTCGCCGGGCATTGGTGCCGCGCCAATGCGATTGGTGAACCAGCTCGAGTCCGGCACTTCGTCGATGGAGTTGATGTTGCCGGCGCGCAGTTGGGACGGCTGGCGACTGGCCGTCACGAACAGGTTGTACGAGTACTCGAAGAACAGGTTGATGTCGAGCGGCCGCGCGCCGGCGGCGCTGCGGCTCGCGGGCTCGCGGGCGATCGGGTCGTCGTCATAGAAGCGCGGGCCTGCCGCCGCTGCGGCGGCGACGGCCACGGCGAGTCCGCCGACTGCCGCGAGGCCACGGGTCATGAGTCTGCGCATGACGGGTTTCAAAACACCTCCGACGCGGCGAACACGAGGCCAAAGCCCTCGTTGCCATGTGTCAGTTCGATGCGCAGGGGCGTGGCCGCCATCCCGTGCCAGCGGAATCCAATGCCGTAGTCGCTTTTCATGTCGCCGAGGTCAAGGTCTGCGCGTCTGGCCGCCACCTTGCCGGCATCGTAGAACAGCGCCATGTCCACGAACCGGTTGACCATCACACGCCATTCGGCCTGGACGTACAGGCTGTTCAGATCGCGCAAACGCCAGCTCGCGTACGCGCGGAGGTCAGAGCCGCCGCCGATGGACGGCATCATGAAGAAAGGGATGGTCTGACCGCTCTTGTCGTACGTGGTCTGGGCCATCGCATGAAGCGACACGACCCACGCCTCACGCAAGATCGGAATGTGCTGAATGCCCTCGTAATCGACCTGGTTGAAGCCGTTCGCCCCGCCGGTCTCGGTGAAATCGTGGACCGTGACTCCGTAAAACCCTCCGCGGCGCGCGTAGCCGCGTCCCGGCGCGCGCGAATCGAAGCCGATGGTGCCCTGCGTGTGCCAGTAGACCGGCTGGGCGCCGAGGCCGGGCAGCGTCTGCGGGGTATAAACCTGATCGACTGACGGCACGTCGCCTTCGCCCGGCAACTGCTTCCACTGCGTGAATTCGAGACCGCCGCGCACGAGGAAGAAGCGGCGCGTGGGAAATACCTCCATTTTCGCCGCCAGGTACGGCTGCTGAAAACTGTAGTTGGCCCGGTTCTGCTGCGCCGACCCCATGCCGAACCCGTAGAAGCCGACCTGCGTCGCCTCGCGCCAGCCGCCGAGCACGGAGAGATGGCCCCGGCGATTGAACAATTCGGGCGCGATGAATTCCGCTTCCAGCCGTTTGTATCCGATGAAGGTGATGCTGCCGCGCACGTCGAGCGTGTTGTACGGGCTCACGTACTTGAGGTACCCGGCGCCCAGGGTGAAGCCGCCGCCCGAATACGCGTTCTGCCAGAACGGATGCAGGGTCGTGGATGCGAGGAACGAGTCCGACAGCCGTCGCACGTACTGCTCGGCTTTTCCCGGCTCTGCTGGCGTCAGCGCGGCGGCCTTCGCGGCCTGCTGCTGTTCGATGACTTCCTCGCGTGATGCCGGTTCTTGCGCGCCGGCGACCGACGCGCGGCCGGTCACCGCAAGGGTCAGCGCAAGAAGAACAAGGAGCGACTGCCTCATCCCTATCTCACCGCCGTGAAGGTTACGCCGAGGCCGCCGGGCATCGCCGCCGGCGCCGCCGAGACCTTTGTGTGCCGGAGATGAATCGTGACCGTTCGTCCGCTGGCCACGCCCAGCGCCGCTCCGAACACCACGTCGCTTGCCCAGTGCTGGTTTTCAGCGACGCGCGAAACGCCCGTATACGCGGCGGCCGCGAATGCCGGGATGCCGACCTTCCAGCCGAAATGTTCCTGCAGCACCGTGGCGATCGTGAAGGACGTGGACGCATGGCCCGACGGGAATCCCCGGGGATCGCCGTTCGGACGCGTGCGGTCGGCCGCGAACTTGATGGCGTAGGTCCACGTCGCGACAGACAGCTGTGCACGCAACAGATCGCGGCCGGCGGCGGCCTGCGTGCGGCTTCCCGCCGCCGATCCCGCGATCCACCAGCCGATCGCGACGGGGATCTCCACCAGCTGCGATCCATACAACGCGCCGCCAGGCAGCGAGGGCGGGTTCCCATGAACCGAATCGGCGATCGACTGGTCCGCCGCGTGAACGGCCCACGCGGCGGCACCGCCGCCGCCGAGCCACCACGCCGTCTCCACCGAGAAGAAGTTCTTGTAGTCGCCGCCAACGTCACGCAGGAATCCCGAAACTACGCCAGGCTCGGATTTTGTGGCGTTATCCGACGCTGACGTCGGCCGGGCAGGTGATTCTGCGGCGGCGGTCAGGAACGTCTGGGCGCTCGCAGCTGTCGGCGCGGGGCCGATCCCCAGGATCGTTCCGATGACGCATCCGATAATCAGTTTCACAATCGCACAGCTTGTCGGCCTGCTTTCAAGACGCGCAAGGCGGAGCCCGCCATCGCCCGAGTGCCCGGCGAGAAGACGAAAACGGAAAAGGTCGAGGCGCTCGACCCGTGGAGGCAGTTCGGGTTCAATTTTGGGCGAATGCGTGGGCGTTGTCCAGAAAGGAACGCGAACGTGCGGAAGGCGTAAAGAGCCATGAACAACAACATCGATCTTGACCTCCGCCCCGTGGACAGGCATCCTCGGGCGGTCATCTGCCGGGCACTGGACGCGTGGGAGGACCACCATGAATTTTCGTCGAAGGATAAGTCGGATCACCGTCGTGCTCGGGGTCGTCCTCGCGCTGGCCACGCCGCTGGCACCCGTGGCGAGTGCGCAGGGTCCACGCGGAGTTCCCGAACCTTACACGCCCGCAAAAGACGCCAGGGATCTGCGGGCCGTGCTCTTCAACTGGATGTGGAGCATGGGCATGCTGAAGGGCCACGACGAG
>Ga0136846_1237921_pt1 | contig 10333 bp, 8 predicted proteins | sample HopSoiMetagenom2_FD_96841 | JGI IMG/M metagenome (GOLD analysis project Ga0136846, IMG submission 96841) | Grasslands soil microbial communities from Hopland, California, USA - 2 Assembly 2016 (version 4) | ecosystem: Environmental > Terrestrial > Soil > Grasslands | place: USA: Hopland... | reverse complement strand
GTCTGCAGGCTGGAAGCCCTGCGATACAGCCGGTTGGAAACCAGCGCTACGGCAAAAGCTGTTCATTCGGTGGTCAAAACTGAGATGCTCACGGTGCGCGTCAGAAATTGGAGCCTCGTTACCTCGGCTGCTACGATCGTGGGCTCGGCTGCTACATTCCTGGGGGTTGATGCCAGGCTTTCCCAGCGCGATAAATTTCCATTAGTTCTCGATTTGTTTTGGCGACTTCGGTTTGGCCAGCGGCGGTGGCGAGGTCACACGCCTGTTGTGCCGTGGCAATGGCTTCGCGAAACATGCCTGCCTCGGCGTAGGCAGCCGCCAAGGTTCCCAATAACACCGGCTGTTCGCGACGGGTCAATTCGCAGGCGCGTTCAGCCAACGCCACCGCCTCGGGCCCGTTGCGCAGGTGCGGGTCCGGATTCGAAGCGAGCAGCCAGGCCAGATTGTTCAGTTTGTCCGGCTGGTCCGGCTGCAATTCAACTTCGTAGCGGAAATGCGTGATGGCATTGGTGAGGTCGCGCAATTCGAGCGCGGCATCGGCAAGGATTTTGTGCAGTCGCGGATTATAGGGCGTTACGCGCAAGCCTTCCCGGCATACCTGGATGGTTTCTTCTTTCTTGCCCAGCCATCCCAGGCAAATCGCGAGTTGCTGGAAGGCGTTCGGATGGTCCGGCGCGAGGGCGATGGCTTGTCGTAGCTTTTCCGCGGCCTGATCGTAATGGCCCTGGAAGCCGACATTGACCGCAGCCTCCGCTAGCGCATCCGCATTGTTGGGGCGTTGTTGCAGTTCTGCTTCGAGTTGCTGCCGGGCTTCTTCAAACTTTTGCTGGCGGTCCAACGCGCTAGCCAGACCGACGCGCGCACCCGGAGCGTTTGCATCCAGGGCCAAAGCGCGTGAAAATTCCTGGGCAGCCTCGGCGTATTTGCCGTCATCAGCGATACTCAGGCCGCGCGCGGTATAAGTGAAGGGCGCTCGGGCGCTGATCCAATGAGCGCTATATGTAGTAACGCTCCAGGTGATGAGCAGCGTCCACAATACACCGCGCCAGAGCGGGCCTTGTTTGGACAGCCACTCCCAGCCGAGCGCAAGCAGGAGACAAAAGGGGAGCAAGGCCGGCAGCGCGTAGAACGCTTTCACTTGCGCATAAGAAGCTACGCGGAGCGTCATGAAAATCATCCCGAAGGCGAAAGCTGCGAGGAGGCCGCCGAGCAAGATATACACGGGGGTGGGTCGCCGAAGAATGTCGCGCAGCAGACGCACCGCACCGCAAAGGGCCAGCAGCGTCAGTGGAATGGCGAGGAGATAACCGGCGTTCATCAAATCGTAATTCCATTGCGGGCGGAATCCAACTCGCGCGGACCCGCTGCCGAGTCCATCGCCCCATAACGAGGAATACAGGCCATCGCCGAAACTGAAAATGCTGCTGAAGAGCGGCGTCACAAACGTGTTGCCAAACCGCCAGTACCAGGAACTGGTTCGAAACCCGGGATCCTGCCACCAGGCGAACGGTAGTTTGGGGTCCCAGTTTCCAATCAATGGATTTCCGAATCGGTTGTACACCCGCGCGTAATGCCAACCAGAAATAATCAACATCACCAGCAGCGGGACGATGCAAGCGAGCATACCGGCGTACAGGCGGGCGGCGGGTTTTCGGTTTGGTGTAGTGGATTCGAATCCTTTCCACGCCAGGGCCAAAAAAACCAGCGGCACGGCCAGCACGGCTGAAAACTTGGTTAGCAACGCCAGCCCCAGGGCTGCGCCAGCCGCAATCTGCAGCTTCCTGCTGGGCGAATCGGCTCGCACCAGCCGCAGTGTGAAATAGAGGGCGATGGTAACGAATAGCGCGGCCAATCCTTCGTTAGTGGGGTGATGTGAAAGATAAAGATTGGCGGGCAAGAGGGCGGCCAAAAGGATTCCGACAATTTGGAGCCCGCGTTGAGCGGGAAACAATACGCGCAAACAGAAGAAGACCATCACCACCTGGGCAATGCCGGTGAGCGCTGAGAAGACCCGGAGAATCATAAGCCCCGAATCGGTGGAAGCGGTTAGGTCGAATGGCCCGAGCAGCCCGGCGCAGATGAGATAGTAGAGCGGGGGTTGATACATCTGCCAGCCGGCGTCGGCGAGGGGAAGGGAGCCATGCTCCAGGATGTAGTTGATATATTCGGTGTGACCGTCGCGGTCGAAGCCGACCAGCGGCGCGATGAGGGGGGGGTTATGGCCAAACAAAACTCCCCAGAGGAGCACGAGCAGGCCAAGTACCGACAGGACGGCGGGATCGTACCGCCGAAAAAACGGATGCTTTGGCTCGTTGAAGAATTCGCGCATGCGCGCAGCCAGGCCGGCTTTGGAATGTCGCACGAAGCGAACCGCAATTATGAGTGCGAGCGAAAAAACGAAGAACAGAACGAGCGAAAGGGCCGAGTGACGTAACGAGCTGGAAATGTGTTCGCGTCCAAATAGAGGGTTACCGGGGCGAATTGGAGGAGGTGTTGCGGCAATGGCGGCGTTTTGCGAAACGGCGCCAGCCAATGAGACCCGCCATTCGGCGTCGGTGTCTAGTTTGAATTGGCCGGCCTCCAGCGACAGCGAGAGCGCGGGCGGACCGAACGCATTTGAAACGGTCACGGTAAGTGTGTTGGAGCCGGCCCGCAAATACCGGCTGACGTCGAGCGTCCGGGGGCGCTTCCAATCTTTTTCCTGGAGGGTCAGTTCATTTACGGCCTGGCCGTTGATTTGTAATGTGCCTTGCTTAAAGACGCGGATTAGCAACACGCTGTCTTGCGGAGGCGCCGAAAGGCTGAATTCGCGCGAGAACACGGCGGGCAACGAGGCCGCATGCCGCGGAACGGTGTCCGGCGGTGTTGGATAATGAATCCATTTCGCGGAGCCGGACGCGGGTAGAAAGGGGATGCCGCTGTCGTGAATGCAAATCCACCACAGCCAGCCCGCGCAGCAGAGGAGGCAAGCAGCAAGCGAAACTGCGGCGCGGCGGCTCAGATTAATATTCCTTTTTCGGAGGACCCGCGGGTGTATTCACGCGCCGAATTTTGATTTGCCGCAAAGCCGAGGTTGTCTGCCAGGAAGCCAGACCGAAAGGTTTGGAAAGCTCAATTTCACCGGCACGAAGCGAAATGCGCTTGTTCGTCGTAGTGGCGTTGATGATCTTTTCATTATCAATCCACCCTTCGAGCCGGTCGTCGGTGACACGCAGGCGGATGCGATACCAACGCCCATTTTCAAAATTGATGAATTTGGTGGTTTCGTTTTCCGACGCGTCCTGTCCGTCTATGCTCGAAATGCCGACGAGCGAACCGCCCCAACCGCCAACGATGAGGCTGCAGAAGGAATCGTTCACTGGAACCGTCAAACCGCAAAAGAAATCGCCTCCGGCAACGCGCATCGCGTCGAATGCTACTTCGTAGTTAATTTTCGGAAGCTTGTTGGTCCAATTCACTCCGGTGAAAGGGTCACCCATGTTCAACAGCATCAGACCATTTTTGCACTCGATCTTGCCCCGGCCGCCAAAGGCCGTTTCGTCCCAGCCTTTGAGAGATTTGCCGTCGAACAAATCGACCCAACCTTCACCTTCGAAAGGAGCGGAAGGTTGGACTGAAACCTGGGCGAGGTTGACTGCGGGTGGGGCGGCCTCCGGTGCAGGGGCGCCGGCTAGCGCTGGGGTGGTGTTGGTTGCTGGCAACGGCGCTGCAACCGCCGGATGTGGGGCATGCACTTTGGGTTCGGACTTGGTGGCGCAACCTGCAACGAGCATTAAGGCAATGCTCACGGGGAGGCTTAATGCAAAGCGAGCACGGGTCATCCGCGCTTTGGAAGCATTGTATTCAGAAAGTTCAGCCGTTGAACTTCGAACTTTCACCCGGATTCCTTTCTAGTAAGGGCGCGGGCTGCTGCCGGCAGGTGGTTCGAAACGAATGACGGTCTCACCCGGTTTGGCGTAACCGAGCCGTTCGCGAGCCAGCCGTTCGATCGCTCTCGGGTCATGGCGAAGAGAATCAACCGAGGCCCTAAGCTGCTTGCCGGTCTCTTCTTCTTTTTGAATTTGAGTATCCAGGACCAGAAGGCGCTGCCGAAGCCGCTCATTTTGGCGAATCAAAGGCAGATACCAAACCCCAACCGCCATTACGTAGGAGAGGAACAGCAGGAAGATGACAACCTTGGTGAGCTTGTCCCAAATACCAAGATCGACGTTCATTGCCAGCAGTAAACCACGTGTGACAAACAGGTGTCAACCTCAAGTCTTGAACAGAACCAGCATTCTGCTTGTCAGACTTGCGTCTGAACACCAAACTTTTTCGGGATGATTAAGGCGTTGTTCCTGATTTTTAACCCGGCCGGGACGTGGGAACGGATTGTGCAATCGCGCCGGGGGGTTGGATTTATTCTGCTCACGAACGTGCTGCCGCTGCTGCTGCTGGGGTCGGCGGCGGAGGTTTACGGCTTGCACCATTGGGGAAAATGGCGAGGGATGTTTGCGCATTTGAAAATTTTCCCGCTGGAGGAGGCCTTGCTGTTCGAAGCCTTCCATTTCGTGCTGTTGCTGGCCATTGTCTTTCTCGGCGCGAAGCTGCTTAAATCGCTCGGCGAAACTTTCCACGGACGTCATACCTTTACTCAAACATTCACGACTGTGGGCTACAGCTTGTCGCCTTACCTGCTGTTCAGAGTGCTGGACGCGTTTCCCTGGATGTCCCCGTGGCTGAGTTGGTTGATCGGGATACTGCTTTCAATCGGGCTGCTCTATCATGGCGTGCCGCGCGCCATGGACCCGGACCCGCCGCAAGCTTTCGGCTTGTTCATGATGAGTTCGCTGCTGCTGTTCCTCATCACCGGCCTGGCCCGGTTTGTGACTGCCTGGTATTTGCAAGGCAAGTTCACGAAGCTCGAGGCAGCGCTTTCAGATTTAGCCGCTCGAATGCATCACTGACGACCCAGCCTGATTTTTTTAAGGCGGCCAGTGCCCGTTCCGGGCCAGCTTGAGTTAGCTCGCAAACGATGCGGACGGCGCGTTCCCGCAGTTTTGAATTGCTCGGATTCAAGTCTATCATGAGGTTGCTCCGGACTTTTCCCATCCGCACCATCGCCAGGGTGGTGAACAGATTTAGCACCAATTTCGTTGCGGTGCCTGCCTTCAATCGCGTGGAACCAGTCAAAATCTCCGGCCCGAGGTCGGGCGCGATCACCAGGGTCGGTTTGCAGTCGGATGGAATTGCGACATACGGATTGAAGCAGAGCAGGATCGTGGCTGCGCCGCGACGCCTGGCTGCGCGGATGGCTCCCCCGACGAACGGCGTGCGGCCGCTCGCGGCAATCCCGACGACAACATCGCGACGAGTAACTTTGCGGAGCTGGATTTCCTTTCCGGCCGCGCCGGCATCATCTTCGGCTCCTTCCACCGAACGCCACAAAGCTTCTTTGCCGCCGGCAATGATCCCCTGCACCATCCCCGGGTCCGTTCCAAAAGTGGGAGGACATTCACTGGCATCGAGGACGCCGAGCCGCCCGCTGGTGCCCGCGCCGACGTAAAATAAGCGGCCGCCTCGCCGGAAAGCCCGCACGATTATTTCGATTGCCTGTTGAAGTTTGGCGGATTGCTGCAGCAATTTGGCCGGGACCGCCGCCTCCTCGGTCAGCATCAACTTAATGGCGCGGGCGAGCGGAAGCTTGTCGAGATTTGTTGACCGCGGATTGCGTCGCTCGGTGGGCGAGAGCCGCGGCACCGGCACCTTAGGCGATTTCTTTGCAGACTGTTTCGAGCGAGCCATGGGCGGGAGTATGGCTCGGAGGGGCAGAAGTATTCAAACTTTGATGCGGGCTACTTCGTACATCTTTTACCAGGAACCGGCGGGCAGGAGCAACCTCTCACCCCAACCCTCTCCCCTTATGAAGGGGAGAGGGAGAACCGTAGTCTGGTTTTGGAGCATTCGATTGCCTTTTTTCGAAGCTGAGGAGTTCATTGCTACGGTCCCGCCTCAAAGACAGGGTCCAGGCTCTCCTGGAACTGTCCGGCGACCGCTTTTCAACTTTCATTTTTTTCGTTCCCCGCTATAAACCCGCGCATGTCAGAATCTCGTGTTGGAATTATTGGCGGCAGCGGGCTGTATCACATCGACGGCTTCACCAAACAAAAGTGGGTCAGCGTAAAGACACCGTTTGGATCGCCCTCGGACGATTTTCTGACCGGCCAGCTTGGCGGCCGCCAGGTAGTCTTCCTGCCGCGACATGGACGCGGCCACCGCATACTGCCGACCGAGCTAAATCATCGCGCAAACATTTGGGCGATGAAAAAACTGGGCGTCGCCTGGGTAATCAGCGTCAGTGCGGTTGGTTCGCTCCAGGCAAAATACCGGCCGTGCGATATCGTATTACCGGACCAATTTCTCGACCGTACGAAACAGTCCGTAGCTCATTCGTTCTTTGGCCGCGGCATCGTCGGCCACGTAGCTTTCGCTGATCCGATTTGCGAAGAACTGCGGCAGATTTTGCTTAAGGAAGCACAGCGGCTCAAAGCTCGCGTCCATGACGGCGGCACCTACGTCAACATGGAAGGCCCCGCGTTCAGTACGCGCGCCGAGTCCATCACCAATCACAAGCTGGGATATGATGTGGTCGGGATGACCAACCTGGGAGAGGCCAAATGCGCGCGCGAAGCAGAAATCGCGTATGCGACGATGGCAATGATCACCGATTACGATTGTTGGAAGGTGGATGAGGCGCACGTAACCGTGGAAATGGTGATCGCGAACCTGACGAAAAACGCGGCGATGGCGAAATCCATCGTGACAGCCGCCATCCCCAAAATTCCAACGGAGCCGAGTTGGCCCTGCCACAGCGCGCTGAAAGACGCGATCATGACCGATAAGAAGCTTTGGCCCGCGAAGACAAAAAAGGAGCTTGAACCGATTTTGAAGCGTTATTTCTAAACATCTGTGTTAAAGTTTGTGAAATGGACTATGAAGCAGTCATTGGGCTTGAAACCCACGTTCAGCTAAAGACCAAGTCCAAAATGTGGTGCGGCTGTCCGAATGAATTCGGCGCCGAGCCGAACACGCAGGTTTGTCCGGTTTGCCTTGGGATGCCCGGTGTCTTGCCCGTGGCTAATGACGAAGCGCTGCGCTTGACCGTGCTTACCGGCAAGCTTTTGAATTGCGAGATCCCGGCCTTCGCGAAGTTCGATCGCAAAAATTATTTCTATCCGGACATGCCGAAAAATTACCAGGTCACGCAATACGACAAGCCCTCAACCGCGAACGGCCTGGTCGAATTCGAGTTCAACGGCGCATTGGCCCGCGTGCGGATCACCCGGGCGCATTTGGAGGAGGACGTCGGCAAAAACTTCCATTTCGACCGGCAGAGCGGCGTGGATTTCAACCGTGCGGGCGTGCCGCTGATGGAAATTGTTTCGGAACCGGACCTCACCAGCCCCGACATGGCCTATGAGTATTTGAACGCGTTGAAGGAAATCCTCGTGCATGGAGGAATCAGCGATTGCGACATGGAAAAGGGCATGGTGCGCTGCGATGTCAACGTAAGTGTGCGGCCACGCGGCCAAAAGGAGCTTGGAGCGAAGATCGAGATCAAGAACATGAACAGCTTCAGCGGCGTTCGCAAAGCGCTGGAATACGAAATCCCGCGTCAAATCGAGGTCGTGCAAAAGGGCGGCAAGCTCTTGCAATCCACCCGGCGGTGGGATGACGAGACCGGCATCACGGAGGAAATGCGCTCCAAAGAGCACGCGCATGATTATCGCTATTTTCCCGAACCTGACCTGATGCCCTTTGAGCCAACCGAAGCCTGGCTTAAGGATATTTCCGGGCGGCTGGTCGAGTTGCCTCTGGTCCGCAAGCAGCGGTTCATGAAGGAATACCAATTGCCGGAGCCGGACGCGCAGACGTTTGTCTGGGACGTGCCGCTGGGAGATTATTTCGAAGGAATTGCACGCCAGACTAAAAATCCGAAATCAGTCGCCAACTGGTTGATCAACAACTTGCGGGCGAAAATGACGGAAACACAAACTGGACTTTCGGACCTTAACTTTCAACCAGGCGCAATCGTGGAATTGGTCGATCTCGTCGAGAGTGGAAAGATCAGCAACAAAATCGCGCAGGAAGTTTTTTCGGAAATGTTTGCCGGGGGCGAATCACCGGGAAAAATTGTCGAACACAAGGGTCTCCTGCAGGTCAGCGATACTTCGGCGCTCGAACAATTCTGCGAGCAGGCAATCGCGGCGAATCCCGGTCCCGCAGCGGAGTTCAAAGCGGGCAAGGCTGCCGCCCTGAATTTCTTGAAGGGGCAGGTGATGAAGCTGAGCAAAGGCAAAGCGAACCCAACCCTGGTCGGTGAGATTCTCGAGCGAAAATTGAGAACTTAGAGAATTGCCGGTTGCCAGCGCTCAGCAAATGTCCTCAAGCCGCCCGGTGGAATCGCCATGTTTCTCAATCCCTTTGGCGCCCATCCGGTCGGCCATGCTTAAAAACAAATTGGTCAACGGAGTCGCTTTGGCTTTTACGTATCGCCCCGGTTTGAAAGCGCCGCCGGCTCCGCCTGCCAAGGCGATTGGCAGGTTGTAGTGCGAATGGCGGTTGCCGTCCGCGTTGCCGGAGCCATACACGATCATCGAGTTCTGCAGCAATGACTGGCCATCTGTATCTTTGGTTTGCTCCATTTTTTGAAGGAACCTTGCGAATTGCTTTGCGTACCACAGATCGATTTCTTTGACCTTGTCAATAATCTCAGGATTGTCGCGGTGATGCGTCAAATTGTGATGGCCTTCGGACAAACCAATTTCAGAGAAAGTGCGATTGCTGCCCTCGCCGGCGATGAGCACTGTGCCGATGCGGGTTGAATCGGTCTGGAACGCGAGTAACAGCATATCGAGCATGAGCGCGATGTGCTCTTCATAACTCGGCGGAATCCCGGCCGGGGAATCGGCTTTGGGATTGATGATTGGCATTTGCTCGGCGCGCTCGATGCGTTGCTCGATCTCGCGCACGCTCGATAAATATTGATCGAACTTTTGCCGGTCGCGCCCATTCAGTTTGCGCTCCAAATTACTGGCGTCTTCCAGAACGAAATCGAGAATCGAGTGTTGCTCCTGCTGACGGCTTTTGAGGTTCTGCAGACGTTCGGCGCGCGAGCCGAAGCCAAAGAGCCGTTCGAAGACGAGGCGTGGGTTCGGTTCAGGCGTCAAGGGCTGGGTGGCGGAACGCCAGGCCAGGTTGTAGCTGTAGGCGCAGGAATAACCGGAGTCACAGTTGCCCGCTTTTCGCACCGAGTCGCAGGTCAATTCGAGCGATGGAAAGCGGGTGAGATGCCCGATCTGTTGTGCGACCACCTGGTCAATCGAGATGCCGGCATGGATGTCTGAACCGGCGGTCTTTTTAACGCGCACGCCGGTGAGAAAAGTGCCGCCTGCTCGCGCGTGGTCACCCGCCCCATCGGGGCCGGGATCCGCGCTGAGGTCTTCGAGTCCGGAAATGACCTGCAACTGATGCCGCACTGAGGCCAATGGCTGGAGGGTGCGCGACAATTCAAAGTTTCTGCCAGCTTCTCCTTCGGGCCACCAGGCTGAAGGAATGGTGCCATTGGGAACATAAAGGAAGGCCATCCGGACCGGCGCGGCAGCACCGTTGGCGATGGCGGCATCCGCTGAGCCGCCAAACAATCGCAAAGGTTGCAGCGATTCGAACGCCGGCAAAGCCATGCAAGCGCCGAGCCCGCGCAGAAAATGGCGGCGGCTAAAACTGGCGCGCCGCTCCGCGGCCAAGTTCCGATTTGCGAGAGGGTTTGAATTCATGATTGCCTTGGGTTTTTGACGTTCTGCTTCAGCTTTTCATTCGATTCGCTCGGCCCGGAGGTCAACATACCACCGATTCGTTGTTTTTGGAATGGCGCCGATTCGATGATGCCCAGCAGCAGCGCGGAGAATCGGCCTTGCTCGCGCTCAAGGCGCTGCACGATTTGGTCCATGGTTTCGACGTCATAATATTCCATTCCGCGGCCGGTGGCATACGTCAAAAGCTTCTCTGTCAGGCAACGGTAATAATCGAGGCGATGCTTGCCGCTCAGGATATGTTTCAACTCCGTGACGTTGTCGAAAGTCTCACCGGTGACCAGTTGTCCGCCCGGTTCAATCGACTGCTTTCGCTCTTTGTCGCGCCACATTCCCATGGCGTTGAAGTTTTCGAAGGCCAAACCAATTGGGTCGAGGCGCGAATGACACGATGCGCAAAGCGGTTTATCCCGATGCGCCGATAGCGCTTCGCGCAGGGTCGGTTCGTGCTCTTTGAAATCTTTTTCGGCTGCTTCCAGGGC
>Ga0136846_1240123_pt1 | contig 10334 bp, 7 predicted proteins | sample HopSoiMetagenom2_FD_96841 | JGI IMG/M metagenome (GOLD analysis project Ga0136846, IMG submission 96841) | Grasslands soil microbial communities from Hopland, California, USA - 2 Assembly 2016 (version 4) | ecosystem: Environmental > Terrestrial > Soil > Grasslands | place: USA: Hopland... | reverse complement strand
GCTTCATCCAGAAGAAGGCGTCGCTCGGGTTCCAGTCGAGCGACTCGTCGGCGATCAGCCGGAGCGTCAACGACATGGTGCTGGGGGAGGTCCGCAAGACCTTCAACCCCGAGTTCATCAACCGCATCGACGAGATCATCGTGTTCGAAGCGCTGTCGGACGACGACCTGCGGACGATCACGCGACTGCTCGTCAAACAGCTGAACGACAACCTGGTCGATCGCAAGATCCGGCTCGACATGGCGCCGGAGGTTGTCGACTGGATCATCGAGCAGACCTGCAAGGACCGCTCGTACGGTGCGCGGCCGCTGCGCCGCGCGATCCAGCGTTATATCGAGGATCCTCTGTCGGAGGAACTCATCCGAGGGCACCTCAAGGGGGGCGACATCGAGGTCTATATCGATGGCGGGTCCCTCGCATACCGGCCGGCAGGACAGGCGCAGGAAGGTCGGCCGCTCGCCTGAACGGCCACCAGCTGCCCTGACACGTCTAAAAAAGCTGTAAAATCATTACTTGCCCTGTCCGCGGCATTCCGCCACGGACAGGCGAGTCCCCGTTCGACATGTTGAAACTCCGCGTTTATCTGCTGGCGTTTGCGCTGTCCGCAGCCTGCGCCACGCACGCGGGAGCGCAAGCGCCTTCGCCGGCTTCGACCACCGAGGGGCTGCCGCCGGTCCCGTCGATTCCGGCCAGCCAGGCGCCCGCGCCCGCTGTGCCACCGCAACAGCCATCGCCGACTCCGCCGCTGCCTTCGCCTCCGGCCGGCCAGCCGCCAGCCGTTCAGCCGCGGTCGCCGGCTCCGGCGCAAACCCCGGGGCCGCCCCGGGAAGCGACCGGCACGCTCGCGCTGTGCAACGGCATGTATCAGATCGGTCCGCCGTCGAAGCTTCCGCCGACGGGGTCCGGGCCGGTGATTTACCAGGTCGGTCCCTGCTTCGCGAAGCAGGGCGGGCTTTCGGTCATCGACGCGAATACCTACCTGTATTACATCCAGCTTCGTCCCAGCATCCCCTCGCAGGACCGCTGGATTCCCTACACCGACACAACCGAGGACCAGATCGTCAAGGACTTCAAGGCGCTCTGGGGCACGAACTTCCTCGACGACCTGTCAGCCGAGACCTACGACTACGTGTTCGCCAACGGGGTCGTGGGCAAGGTGATTCTCTACAACATGGAGGAGCGCCAGCGGGTGAAGATCGTCGACTACGTCGGGTCGAAGAAAGTCGAGCAGTCGAAGATTGACGAGGAGCTGAAGAAGCAGAACATCCAGATCCGCCTCGACTCGTTCATCGACGAAGGGCTCGTGCGCCGCGTCACCGGTGTCGTGCACGATCTGTATGCCGAGAAGGGCTACGAATACGCCGAGGTGAAGCCGGAGATCAAGCCGGTTGCCGGCGGCACGAAGATCGTCAATCTCACGTTCAACATCTCCGAAGGCCCGAAGGTCAAGATTCGGAGCATCGACTTCATCGGCAACAAGGCCATCAGCGACGGGACGCTCGGGCGCAAGATGAAGGAGAACAAGGCCCCTGGGTTCCTGAAGTTCATCACCGGCGCCGGCACCTACAAGGAAGCGAAGTTCGAAGACGATGCCGAGAAGGTCGTCGGGTACTATCGCGAGCAGGGCTACGTGAAAGCGCGTGTGGGCCAGCCCGAGCTGAAGGTCCTGGAGGATTCGAAGGACGGCAAGAACCGCTTCATCGAGCTCCAGGTTCCCGTCACCGAGGGCGAGCGTTACCGGGTGAATGAATTCAACTTCGCGGGCAACACCGTCGTAAAGAGCGCAGGTCTCCGTCCGCTCTTCAAGCTCGATAAGGGCGATTGGTACAACGAGAAGCTGATCCGGAAGGGTCTGGACAAGGCCCGTGAGTTGTACGGGAGCGGTGGCTATTTCGAGTTCGTTGGCTATCCCGACCTGGCGTTCCCGAGCGACCCAGCGGCGCCGGCCACTGGCGGCCCGGCGGGCGGCCCGGCAAACGGCGATGGCGACGGCGCGGGCCCCGCGGGACCTCCCGGGCCAGCGGCCCCGGCCTCGCCGGCGAAGCCGACCACCAAAGCCAATGCGAAGGCGGTCGTCGACGTCACCATGCGGATGGAGGAAGGCAAGCAGTACTTCGTCCATCGCATTACATTCGTCGGCAACACGACAACGCGCGACAACGTCATTCGACGAGAGGTCAGGCTGTTCGAAGGCAACGTCTTCAACACCGAAGCGTTGAAGTACAGCGTCCGGCGGTTGAATCAGCTCGGCTACTTCAAGAACCTGGAGGGTGAGGCGATTGACGTTCAGAAGACGCCGAACGCCGAGAACCAGGTCGACGTCAAGTTGAAGCTCGAAGAGCAGAACCGCAACCAGGTCACGTTCGGCGCGGGCGTCTCGCAGTACGAAGGGTTCTTCGGGCAGCTCGCGTTCCAGACGTCGAATTTCATGGGGCGCGGCGAAACCTTCAGCGTCTCGCTGCAGCAGGGCAATCGCGCGAAGAACTACCAGGTGGGCTTCACCGAGCCGTTCCTGTTCGACCGGCCGATCACCGCCGGCGTCGACGTCTTCAACCAGGAAATCCAGTACCTCGGGGCGTACACCCAGGCGTCCAAGGGCGCGACCACCGTGTGGGGATTCCCGGCCGGACCGTTCTCGCGGTTTTTCGTCAACTACAGCTACCAGAACGTCCGCGTCAAGGACTTGAACCCCGCGTACCTGCAGGCGGCGACGTTCAGCAACACGAACAATCCGTTCCTGGCAGACTCGCTGCTGCTCAATCAGGGGGGGGAGCGGCGCATCAGCAAGATCGGTCCGAGCTACGTCTACAACACGGTCGACAACCCGATCTTCCCGACCACGGGTCGGCGTTTCTCCGCGTCGTTCGATCTTGCCGGCCTGGGCGGGAACAGCAACTTCATCAATCCCAAGGCAGAAGCCGTCTGGTACAAGCAGCAGACTCACCGCACCTCGGTCGGGTTCCGCGCGGCGGTGGAGTACATCACGCCGTACGGCAGCACGCAGCAGCTGCCGATTTTCGAGAAACTGTTCCTCGGGGGCGAATACAGCATTCGCGGCTTCGATATTCGCAGCATCGGCACACGCGATCCGGCGACGCAACTGGTCATCGGCGGCAACAAGAGCCTGCTGTTCAACGCCGAGTATTTGATCAGCATCGCGGGCCCGGTGCGGCTCGTCCTGTTTGCCGACGCCGGCCAGGTTCGCGACCAGGGCGAGCACTTCGCGTGGAAGGAAACCCTGACGCGCCAGGTGACGCCAGGCGGCCTGACGCCGTTCGCGGGCGACGTGTTCCAGGTGCTGCCGTTCCTGCGCAACCCGCTGCCGAGCGTCACGGTCCCGGTCGACGAGGTCGCCGCGTTCAAGGTCTCGACGGGCGCCGAAATCCGGTTCTTCATGCCGGTGCTGAACGTGCCGTTCCGGTTGATCTTCGCGATGAACCCGTCGCGCGCGGGCGTGCTCGACAACAACTTCCAACCCGAAAAGCAATACAAGTTCAGGTTCGCGGTGGGAACGACGTTCTGAACAAGCCTCCAGCCGCCAGCGTTCACTGCCAGCCGGGAGGTGGGACGCTGGCAGCTGCATGCTGGAAGCTGAACGCTTGAAGCTGGAAGCTGAAGGCTCCTAGCTGGTAATCTACAACTGACAACGAAGGGATAGTGTTAATGAAACCGTTGAAGCTGATGATCGCACCCGCCGCCCTCTTTCTGATGCTTGCGGCGATTCCCGCGCTCGCGCAGACGCAGACCACGCCGCAGAAGCCACCGGCGCAGCCGCCCATCCTCGGGCAGCCACCCAGCACCACGACCCCGGCACCCGCGGCGACGGCGCCCAAGCCGCCCGCGCCGTTTCCACAGGGCGCGAAGATGGCGTTCATCAACATCCAGGCGATTGCGGCGAACTCGTCGGCCGGAAAAGATGCATCGAAACGGCTGGCGGACCTGAACTCGAAGAAGGCTGCTGAGATTGCCGACAAGAACAAGCAGCTCCAGGCAGCGCAGACGAAGCTGAACACTGGCGGCGCCGTGCTCAGCGAGAGTGCGCGCTCGGTGCTCGAGAAGGACATCGACCGCATGCAGCGCGATATCCAGTTCTCATCCCAGAACGCGCAGGCGGAGATGAATGATCTGCAGAACGAGCTTCAAGGAGAGTTCCAGCAGAAGCTCCTCCCGCTCGTGAAGGCGATCGCCGAGGAGAAGGGGCTTCAGGCGGTGTTCAGCATTCAGGATTCCGGTGTCGCGTACTGGGATCCAGGTCTCGATATCTCCGACGAGGTGATCAAGCGCCTCGATACCACGAAGGCGCCGACGGCCGGCAAACAATAGCTCCGTTCGCACCTCGTCCCGGTGTTCACGGTTCGGCTCTCAGTTGCTGAACCGTGAATCCCGCTTCCCCTGTCAACCCTGATAAGATCTCGCCTCGTGCCTTCCGCCATCGACGTTCCTGCGGCGCTCGACCGTCTCTGTTATCGCTATCCCTTTCCGCTGGTCGACATCGTCACCGAACACGAGCCCGGGCGCCGGGTCGTCGCCGTCAAGAACGTCACGGTGAACGAGGATTTTTTCCAGGGACACTTTCCAGGCGAGCCGCTGATGCCCGGCGTGTTGATGATCGAGACGCTGGCGCAGGTGGCAACGATCCTGCTGACGCAGGCCGCCGCCGGGACGGTGACACCCTCACGCGCGTGGCTGCGCGGCGTCGACCGGGCGAAGTTCCGGCGGCAGGTCGTGCCGGGCGATCGCCTGCAGCTCGAAGTGACACTCGGGGCGCGGCGCTCGTCGATGGCGCGCGCGAAAGGGATTGCAAGTGTCGACGGTGCGGTGGTCGCCGAAGCGGAGCTCGTCATGGGCCTCGAGCTCGCCTCGTCAGCGGGCGCGCAGCAGGGCGCCGAGATCCATCCGAGTGCCATCGTGCACCCGGGTGCCCGCATCGGCGGCGGGACGGTCGTTGGACCGTACGTGTCTATCGGCGAGAACGTGCAGATCGGCCGCGACTGCAACATCGGCAAGTCGACGGTGATCGACGGCTGGACGACGATTGGCGACGGCAACGAGATCTTCCCGATGGCGTCGATTGGTCTCGTGCCGCAGGACCTGAAGTTCGGCGGGGAGCCCACGAGGCTGACGATCGGCGATCGCAACGTGATTCGCGAGTTCGTGACGATCCACCGCGGCACGTCGGGCGGCGGCGGTCTCACGAGCATCGGCCATCGCAACCTGCTGATGGCCTACACGCACATCGCGCACGATTGTCACGTGGCGAACGACACGATCTTCGGCAATGGCGCAACACTCGCGGGCCACGTGTTCGTGGACGATTTCGCGAACATCGGCGCGTTCTCCGGCGTGCACCAGTTCTGCCGGGTCGGCAAGTACGCGTTCATCGGCGGCTATTCCGTCGTGACGAAGGATGCGCTGCCGTACGCCAAAACCGTGGGGAACCGCGCGCGCATCTACGGCATCAACACGATTGGCCTGATCCGCCGTGGCTTCTCGCAGGACCGGATCGCGAAGCTGCGGCAGGCCTATCGTCACCTGCTGCACTCGAATACGAGCCGCGCGCTCGCTCAAATCGATCGTGACGCCACGCTGCAGTCTGACGAAGTCCGCTACGTACTGGAGTTCATCAGATCATCGAAACGTGGCGTGGGGCTGCGGCGCCCGAGCCGCAGGCTCGAGGAAGTGGTCGAAGATTGAGGCGGGGGGGCGGGTTCTCCGGTTCTCAGGTTCTCCGGTTCTCCGGTTCTCAGGTTCTCAGGTTCGGGTTCTACGGGGTTCGGTTGCGGACGGAAGACAACTGAGGACCTGAAGAACGCGAGAACGCGTAGAACCCAAGAACCCGAGAACCCGAGAACCCGTAGAACCCGAGAACCGGTTATGGGTGCGTCACCGTAACGGTGTAGGTGAACGGCCCCGTAGCCGCGGTGACGCTCCCGACGTCGTAGACGCGCACGCAGAAGGTGCCGCCCGGTGCGCCGTTTCCCTGGAGCGCATTGTTCTGCACGGCCGCATCATTGGCGAGCACGGCCTGGCAGACCGTGCCGATGAGCGTGCCCAGGCTGAATCCCACGATCTTCGAACTATCGGGTCCCACCGCTGTCAGCGTTGCCGTAATCGTTCCTGTATTGGCGATCGTGAACTGGTGCGTGACGCCGCCGTTCTGCGTCAGCGTGCCGGTGAACGTGTCGGTGACCAGCGTCGGGGGCGTCGGCCTTGTCGGTGTGGTGCTCCCGCAGGCGCCCGCCAGCGCGATAACCGCGCACAGCAGAACCCCCCGGACTGTCAGTCGGCGCATTTCGTCTCCTGCCCAAATGATAAACTTACCGGCTGTGAACACGACACCCGGCCGGTCAACGCTCAATGGTCCTCGCTCGATGTTCACTGGAACGTGCGTCAGCCCGAGGGGCTGTGCAGTGAGCGGTCAGCATTGAACGGTTGACATGAGCTTTTGACTCCCCGTGTCCCGCATCGGCTTGATTGCCGGCAACGGCCGGTTTCCCTTCCTTGTGCTCCAGGGCGCGCGCAGCCTCGGCCACGACGTGACGATCGTGGCCGTGAAGGAGGAGGCGTTCCCCGAGCTCGAGCAGGCGGCGCGTGACGCAGCCGCCGACCTGCACTGGGTCTCGCTCGGCCATCTGGGCAAGTGTATCAAGGTCCTGAAGGGCGCCGGTGCGCGGCAGGCGGTGATGGCCGGGCAAGTCAAGCACGCCAGGATTTTTTCGGGCATCGTCCCGGACCTCACGCTGCTGTCGGTGTTGATGAAGCTCAAGGCGCGCAATACCGACGCGCTGATTTCCGCGGTGGCGGACGTGCTGCGGAACGAGGGCATTGAACTGCTCGACTCGACGGCGTTTCTGGCGCCGCTGTTGGCCGCCCCGGGTGCGTTGACGAGGCGCGCGCCGAGCGACGAGGAGGCGGCGGATTTCTCGTTCGGGTACCGCGTCGCGGATGCAATCGCAGGGATGGATGTCGGGCAGACCATCGTCGTCAAGGACCGCGCCGTGGTCGTGGTCGAGGCGATGGAAGGCACGGATGCGGCAATTCGCCGCGCGGGGAAGATCGCTGGTCCCGGTACGCGCGTCGTAAAAGTGGCGAAGCCGAAACAGGACATGCGGTTCGACGTTCCCGTCGTGGGGGTCGCGACGATCGAGGCCATGCGGGCTGCAGGCGCGACGGCGATGACGATTGACGCGGCACGCACGCTGGTCGTAGACGGCGATCGCGTGTTTGCGGCAGCAAACGACGCCGGCATCGCGATCGTGGGGCGGCCGGAGCCTGCGCGTGGCTGACGCGCCAACACGCGTGGCAGTCATCGGCGTCGGGCATCTCGGGCGGCATCACGCTCGTCTGCTGGCGGAGCTCGACGGGGCGCACCTCGCGGCGATCGCGGATATCGTGCCGGAGCGTGCGGCGGCGGCAGCCGAGAAGACGGGCGCTCGACCGATCACCGATTACCGCGAGCTGCTGGGACTCGTGGATGCCGTCACCATCGCCGTGCCCACGGAACTCCACCGGGACATTGCCATGCCGTTCCTCGAGCGCGGCACGGCGGTGCTCGTCGAGAAGCCGATTGCGCGATCTGTTGGCGAGGCCGACGAGATGATCGCGGCCGCGCGGGCCTCCGCGGCGGTTCTGGCGGTCGGTCATACGGAGCGCTACAACCCGGCGGTCTCCGCGGTGCTGCCGCTGGTTTCGACGCCGCGGTTCATCGAGGTTCACCGGCTCGGTGTGTTCCCCGACCGCAGCCTCGACATCGACGTCGTGTTCGACCTGATGATCCACGACCTCGACGTGATTCTCGCGATGGTGAAGTCGGACGTGACCGCCATCGAGGCGGTTGGCGTGCCGGTCTTGACGGAGCGGTACGACATTGCCAAAGCACGCCTCCGGTTTGCGAACGGGTGCATCGCCAACGTGACCGCGAGCCGGATCAGCAAGGAGCGAGTGCGGAAGATCCGCTTCTTCCAGCCAGACGCCTACATTTCGATCGACTACGCGGCGCAGGAAGTCGAAGGCTACCGGCTGGTCCGGCGCGAAGGGCAGCGCCCGGAGATTCAAGGGGGACAGTTGCCGATCGTGCGCGAAGAGCCCTTGAAACGCGAGCTGGTGGATTTCATCGGCGCTGTGCGCAGCCGGCGCACGCCGCTGGTGACCGGCGACGCGGGCCGACGCGCGCTGGCCCTGGCGCAGGCGATTGCGGAGAAGATGGAGACGGTCTGAGGCGCGTGACCTGTATCCGAACATGTACCGAGATCTGAACGCCTTCATCGACGCGCTCGACAACGAGCGCGAGCTGGCGCGCATCACCGAGCCAGTGAGCCCCGACCTCGAGATCTCCGCGGTCACGGATCGAGTCTCGAAGTCTCCGGGCGGCGGCCCCGCACTGTTGTTCGAGCGGCCGACGGGCTACGACATGCCTGTCGGAATCAATCTTTACGGATCGATGAAGCGCATGTGCATGGCGCTCGAGGTGCAGACGCTGGACGATCTCGCGCGCGAGATCGAGCAGCTGACGAAGCCGAAGATGCCGGCCGGCATCCTCGATACGCTGAAGATGCTGCCGATACTCGGCCGGTTGAAGGACCTGATGCCGAAGACGGTGAGCAGCGGCCCGTGCCAGGAGGTTGTCAGGAAGAACGGCACGCTGGAGGAGATTCCGATCCTGAAGTGCTGGCCCGAGGACGGCGGCCGCTACATCACGCTGCCGATGGTGTTCACGAAGGATCCGGAAACAGGCATGCGGAACATCGGCACGTACCGCATGCAGGTGTACGACGAGCGCACGACCGGTATGCACTGGCAGCGGCACAAGGGAGGTGCGCAGCACCACCGGATCGCCGAGCGGCTGGGCACGCGTCTGCCGGTGGCGGTCGCGCTCGGCGCAGACCCGGCGCTCCCGTTTGCCGCGACCGCGCCGATGCCTGAGGGTCTCGACGAACTGCTGCTTGCAGGTTTTCTGCGTAGAGAGCGAGTGGAGCTCGTCAAATGCGTCACGGTGGATCTCGAGGTGCCGGCCAACGCCCAGATCGTTCTCGAGGGGTACGTCGAGCCGGGAGAACGGCGGCGCGAGGGCCCGTTCGGCGACCACACGGGGTTCTACTCACATCCCGACGATTACCCGGTGTTCCACATCACATGTGTCACCCGGCGCAAGAATCCGGTTTATCTCACGACGGTTGTCGGCATTCCGCCGATGGAAGACTTTTACATGGGCAAGGCCAGCGAGCGGATCTTTCTGCCCCTGATTCGCAAGACCGTGCCCGAGATTGTCGACATGCACTTTCCGGCGGAAGGCATCTTCCACAACATGGTGATCATCTCGATCGACAAGCGCTATCCCGGGCACGCGCGAAAGATCATGAACGCGGTCTGGGGGCTCGGGCAGCTGATGTTCTCGAAGATGGTGGTCGTCGTCGACAAGGATGTCGACGTGCAGAACGTGTCTGAAGTGGCGTGGATTGTCGGCACGCACATCGACCCCGAACGCGACGTCCAGTTCACGCGCGGACCGGTCGACGACCTGGAAGACGCGAGCGATTTGCCGGCGTATGGCAGCAAAATGGGGATCGACGCGACGCGCAAGTGGCCCTCGGAGGGTTTCAAGCGTTCGTGGCCAAGGCGCATCGCGACGACCGATGCGGCGGGGCAGCGCGCAGCCGAGATCTGGGGCCGTATCCAGCGCGGATGGAAAGCATGAGCGCGATCTCACTGGAAGAGACGCAGGCGCTGCTGGCAGGCCGCGATCTCATCGCGATTGGCGCGCGCGGCGATGATGAACGGCGACGCCGCCACGGCACGCGGACGACGTTCGTGCGCGTCTTCGAGGTGCACGTCGACGCGGTGCCTGAAACGCTGCCTGCGTCTGCTGCGGCCGGGGAGATTCGTGTGGTCGGGCGTCCCCGGTCGCTGGACGCCGCCGTCGTTGCGGTGACGCGTGCGACGGGACTCGCGGCGGGCACGCCGGTCACGGCGTTCTCGCTTGCCGACCTCGTCGAGCTCGCCGCCGGGCGGCTGCCGGAGGTGTTCGCGTCGCTTCGTCAGGCGGGGCTCGTCACGATCGCAGAGGCGCCGATCGATGCGCTCGAAGATGCGGAACGTGCGTTCCGCGCGGCGCAAGAAGCTGGATTGGCCGTGCCGCGCGTGACGGTGAATGCGGCCGCGGACTCTGACAAGGCGCCCTACGATCCCGCGCGTGTGATCGACCGCGTCAGGCACCTGCAGGCCGCCGTGGGCGGTATCCGCGCGTTCGCGCCGTTGCCGCGCACGAGCTCGATCGCGCATCCCTCCACGGGGTATGACGATGTGAAGGTGATTGCGACGGCACGCCTGGCAGCGGG
>Ga0136846_1220359_pt1 | contig 10334 bp, 10 predicted proteins | sample HopSoiMetagenom2_FD_96841 | JGI IMG/M metagenome (GOLD analysis project Ga0136846, IMG submission 96841) | Grasslands soil microbial communities from Hopland, California, USA - 2 Assembly 2016 (version 4) | ecosystem: Environmental > Terrestrial > Soil > Grasslands | place: USA: Hopland... | reverse complement strand
TATCAGCCGAGTCTCAAATCCGCAGAAGATCCCGGCGGACAACTTCTCCAATGGGCAGTGGAGGCTCCTCCGTCGCCCCCTGGCCAGCGCAGAGGCAAGCGCGTTATAGCTGGCCGAACCCGCGATCGGCCCTGACGCCGCGCCCTCCCTTGCGTCCGGCCTGGACAAGGACAGCGATCCATGACCCTCGACACCGCCGTCGCCGACGCGCTGCGCGCGACCACCACCGGGACGATCCACACCATCCTCCTGAAAAAGGGCATCCGCCGCACCTGGATGCGGGGGCCGCGGCCGATGTTCGGCGCAGCCGAGCGGGTCGTCGGCCCCGCCTTTACGCTCCGCTTCGTGCCGGCCCGCGAGGATCTCGCGACCCCGGAGTCGTGGTCGAGCCCGCGCTCGACCCGCGGGGCCATCGAGGACATGCCGGAGGGCTGCGTGGCGGTCGTCGACGCCCTCGGCGTTCAGGACGCCGGCATCTTCGGCGACATCCTATGCGCCCGCATGAAGAAGCGCGGCGTCGCGGCGCTTGTCACCGATGGGGCCATGCGCGACGGGGCCGGCGTCGACGCGACGGGATTGCCGGTCTGGTGCGCCGGCGTCGCCGCCCCGGCCTCGGTCGCGGGCCTGACCTTCGTCGGCTGGCAGGAGCCGGTCGGCTGCGGCGGAGTCGCCGTGTTTCCAAACGACGTGATCGTGGCGGACGGCGACGGCGCGGTCGTCATCCCGGCGGCGCTTGCCGAGGAGGTCGCCAAGGCGGGACCGGAGCAGGAGTTGCTCGAACTCTGGATCATGCGGGAAATCGACAAAGGCGCGCCCCTTCCCGGCCTCTACCCGCCAAACGCCGAGACGCGGGCGCGCTACGAGGCCGAGCGCAAGAGCTGAGGTTTTTAGACCCGGCTTGGTCCCCGGCTGCGACCGGAAAACCGGGGGCGGCGGGGGCCGCCCTACGCTTACGAAAACGGTCGCGCCGCTACTGAACGCGCGCCTTCTGCCGCGGATCGTCCTTCGGGTCTACGTAGGTGATGCCCCAGGGCCCGTTGGTGCTGATCTGCATAACGGCGTCCTCGTCGACCGAGGCGTAATGAGCCATTCCCGTCGGCATCGCAAAGAAGCTGCCCGCGGGCAAAGCCTGAGCCTTGCCGAGGTCGGCGGTTTCTCCCATTCCCAACCGGAACGCTCCCGAGATCACGGTCACGGCTTCCATCGTGGGATGCGTATGCGGCCCGATGCGATAGCCTTTCGGAAACTTAAGCCGCATCACGAACAGCCCCTCCTTGGCGGGATCGCCGTGCAGGACCGCCATTTCCGCTCCCGGCGGAAGGCTGGCGGGTCCGGGGCTCCACTTGATCTCCTGGGAGGAAACGATCGTGTGAGCCGGCGCATTCCCGATCTGCGCCAGGGCCCCGGACGAGGCGCCCGCGAGCGCGATGAGGCCGATCGCCAAGGGTTGCAATATCGTCTTCATGGCGAACCTCCGCTGTTGAACCTTCAAGCCTTTATTTTACACCCGAGGTTCTGGACGCTCCAAATGCCGCGTCCTGGGAGAGGCGCTGTCCTTGTTCTACGTACTGTCGAAAGTGTTCTGGTTCTTCGCGACGCCGTCCAACTTTCTGGCGACCCTGACGCTGGTGGGCGCAGCGCTCGCGTTGACCAAGCGCCTGCGCCGTTTCGGCGCTTGGCTGGCTGTTGTCGGCGTCGTCGGGCTGCTCTTCGCCGGCCTGTCGCCGCTCGCCAACTGGGTCATCCTGCCGCTAGAGGACCGCTTTCCGGCGTTCCGTGACGACGGCCGCGCGGTCGACGGCGTCGTCGTGCTCGGCGGCGCGGTGCAGGCCGAGGAGTCGTTCGGCCGGGAGCAGCTCACCGTCAACGAGGCCGGTGAGCGCGTGATTGCGCTCGCCGACCTCGCCCGACGCTATCCGGGCGCCCGAATCGTGTTCTCAGGCGGCGGCGGGACTTTGCTCACCGAGGAGGCGCCCGAGGCCGATGCGCTGGCGCGGTTCATGGACGCGCTCGGCATTCCACGGCAGCGCGTTCTGTTCGAGAACCAGTCGCGCACGACCTTCGAGAACGCGGTCTACACGCGCCGGCTGATCGAGCCGAGGCCGGGCGAGCGCTGGCTTCTCGTCACCTCGGCCTGGCACATGCCGCGGGCGGTCGGGTGCTTCCGCCGGGCGGGCTTTCCGGTGACGGCCTATCCGGTGGATTTCCGCACGCGCGGCCCAAGCGACGCGTGGCGCACGTTCACCTTCGTCTCCGAGGGACTGCGGCGTCTCGATCTGTCGGCCAAAGAATGGGCCGGGCTGATCGGCTACCGTTTGGTCGGACACATCGACGCGCTGTTTCCGGGACCGTGATTGACAGCCGGGGCCATCACGGTCCCGGCGAGCCGCGCAGCGCCTCGGGGAAAGGGCCATGAACCGTCGCTGCCGACTGGAGATGGACCAGCGCCGCGAATCGCCGGACCAAGCCCAGTGAGACAGGAGGGGCTGTCGCGCTGGATGGGAGAGCCGCGGCGTCCGGCGGCGCGGCGCGTGTTGTTCTCGCCGCAGGGAGCCCCTACATCTGCCGTCCACCCTCGACGCGGGACCTCGCCGACTCGGAGAATCCTTTTACGATGATCCGCCCCCTTCTCGCCGCGCTCGCGCTCGGCTTCTCGCTTGCGACCGCCGCCGACGCCCAGGAGCGCGTCGTCAACGTCTACAACTGGTCGGACTACATCGACCCCAAGGTGCTGGAAGACTTCACGAAAGAGACTGGCATCCGCGTCACCTACGACACCTACGACAACAACGAGATCGTCGAGACCAAGCTTTTGGCCGGCCAGTCCGGCTACGACATCGTCGTGCCCTCGGGTCCGTTCCTGCAACGCCTCATCAGGGCGGGCGTGTTCCAGAAGCTTGACAAGGCGAAACTGCCGAACCTCCCCAATCTCTGGCCCGAGATCATGCAGCGCCTCGCCGCCTTCGATCCCGGCAACCAAGACGCGGTCCCGTACATGTGGGGAACGACCGGCATCGGCGTCAACGTGAAAAAGGTGCGCGAGCGCCTCGGCGACATGCCGCTCAACACCTGGGACATCGTGCTGAAGCCCGAGCTGATCGGGAAGCTCAAGGACTGCGGCGTCCAAATGCTCGACGCGCCCGAAGACGTTTTTCCGGGCGTGCTCAACTATCTCGGCCTCAACCCGGATTCGAAGCGGCAGGAGGACTTACAGCGGGCGGGCGACGTCCTGTTCCGCATCCGCGGCGCCGTGCAAAAGTTCCATTCGTCCGAGTACATCAACGCCCTCGCCAACGGCGACATTTGCTTGGCGGTCGGCTACTCGGGCGATATCTTGCAAGCGAAAAAACGCGCCGAGGAGGCCAAGAACGGCGTCGAAATCGCCTATCTGATCCCGCGCGAAGGCGCGCTGATGTGGTTCGACTCCTTCGCCGTCCCCGCCGACGCCAAGAACGTCGCCGAGGCGCACGCGTTCATCGACTACATGATGCGCCCGCAGGTCGCGGCGGCGAACACCAACTTCGTGTCCTACGCCTCGGGCAACCTCGCGGCCAAGCCGTTCGTGAAACCCGACATCCTCAACAATCCGGGCATCTATCCCGACGAGGCCACCTTCAAGCGCCTGTTCACCAATACCGCCTACGACGATCGGGCCCAGCGTCTCATCACGCGCCTGTGGACGCGGGTGAAGACGGGCCGTTGAACGCGAAGGCGTTCAGCGACCCGCCCTCGGCTTGACCCGAGGGCCTCGATTTCAAAAAGGCGCCCGCCTACTCGACGCTCGGCCAGGACTGCGGGACATAACCATAGCCGTCGCCGCGCCGGGTCACATGGCCGACGCCGGGGAACGGCAGGTGCATCCCCGCGACCAGCAGCCGGTTCGGCGGCCGCCTGGTCGAACACGCGCTTGCGGCTGGCGGCGGCCTGGTTCGGGGCGGTGTCGAAGGTGATCGACCAATCGGGCTGCTGGAACTGAAGCGCCGCCGCATGAACGATGTCGCCCCAGACGAGAAGCTGCGATGGACCGGACGCGACGCGGACCATCGAATGCCCCGGCGTATGGCCGGGCGCGGCTTCCAGCGTGAGACCCGGAACCGCCTCGCCCGAACCCACGCGCCGGATGCGGCCCGCATAGGGCTTCAAGGCTTCCCGCGCGAAAGTGAAAAACGGCTGCGCGTCGGCCGGGGCGCGGGAGGCGACGCCCTCGTCCATCCAGAAAGCGTAATCGGCCTCCGAAACCACGAGTTGGGCGTTCGGAAAGGCCGGCCGGCCAGCCGGCGCGAGGCCGCCGACGTGATCGGGGTGAAGATGCGTGAGGACGACGACGTCGATGGCCGCCGGGTCGACGCCAGCTGCGGCAAAATTTTTCGGCAAGCGGCCGAGGTCGGGGCCGAAGCCGGGCGCCGGCCCCAGCCCTGTGTCGATCAGCGCAAGCCGGTCGCCGGTGTTGATCACGTAGGCGTTCACAAACGTCCGGATCGGCCCTTGCGGCGGGAGAGCGGCTTGGCTCAGGAGTTGCGCCGCCTCCTGCGATTTTTGCTGCGCCGCCGGAAACAGCTCCGCGCCGAGGCCGAGCGTCCCGTCCGTGACGGCCGTCACCGAAAACGCGCCGACCTTGAAACGATAGACCGGCGGCGTCTCCGCGCCCGGCAGCGGCGCGCGAGCGACGGCGGGAGCGAGCGGCGGCGCCGTCGCAGCCGTCAGGATGGCGGGAGCGGCGAGCAGGGAACGGCGGGTCAACATGGCGGCGCTCCGGTTTCGGCCTGTCGGGAGCCTGCGGGTTGCGGCTACGCCGCCTGCGGGGCCGAGGTCTGGGTCATGATGGCGTACAGTGCGTCCGCGTCGCGCGCGGCGCGGATGCGATCAAGAAGGCCCGGCTCGCGCAGCACGCGGGCGACCCTGGCGAGCGCCTTGAGATGGTCCGCGCCGGCGCCTTCGGGCGCGAGCAGGAGGAACAGGATATCGACCGGCTGGGCGTCGAGGGCTTCGAAGTCGATCGGCCGGTCGAGCCTGGCCAGCAGGCCGAAGAGACGGTCGAGCTTAGGCAGTTTGCCGTGCGGGATCGCGATGCCCTCGCCGATGCCGGTCGAGCCGAGGCGCTCGCGCTGCAGCAGCGTCTCGTAAATCAGGCGTTCTTCAAGTCCGGTGAGCCGCGCCGCGTGAGCGGCGAGTTCGTGCAGCGCCTGTTTTTTGCCGCTGACCCGCAAGGCGGGCAGCACGGCTTCGGGATTGAAAAATTCCAGCACGGGCATTCGGTCTGATCGGGATCACAAGAGCAAGACGGAGGCGGCCCGGTCGCGAGAGCCAAGCAAGCCATAGGCCAACATCAAGATATGGGAGGGCGCGTTTCAGCGGAGGAGGGTCGGTCCATTCGTCTCAGGCGCCCATATACGATCAGGCGCGGCTGACGCCAGCCGCGCATGGCTGAACCCTCTCGCCCCGAATCGTCGCCTGACGGTGCCGCCCGATCATGGTTTGAAGAGGGCTGCGGCAAGGCATGACCGGGCCCGCCCGGATCACCGCAGGGCGGCGACCTGCCTCTCGCGGCGACGCTCGATGGACGAGGGAATGCGCAGGGACTCCCGATATTTCGCGACCGTGCGCCGGGCGATGTCAACGCCTTCGCTTTTAAGCCTCTGAACCAGCGCGTCGTCCGAGAGGACGCCATCGGCGCGCTCTCCCTCGATGAGTTGCTTGATGCGGTGGCGCACCGCCTCCGAGGAATGCGCCTCCGCGCCGGCGGCGCCGGGAATGGCGGCCGTGAAAAAGTACTTCATTTCAAAGGCGCCGCGGCTCGTTCCGATCGACTTGTTCGAGGTCACGCGCGACACGGTCGACTCATGCATGCCGATGGCGTCCGCCACCGTCTTGAGATTGAGCGGGCGCAGGTGCGCGACTCCATGGGCGAAAAACCCGTCCTGCTGGCGCACGATCTCGGTTGCGACCTTCAAGATCGTTTTCGCCCGCTGGTCCAGGCTGCGGGCGAGCCAGTTGGCGGTTTGCAGGCAATCGGCAAGAAAGGTTTTGTCGGCCTCGTTTTTGGCGGTTCGCGATACGCGCGCGTAGTAGGTCTGGTTGACGAGAACGCGGGGCAACGCGTCCGGGTTGAGTTCGATCAACCAACTGCCGTCGGGCGCGGCCCGCACGAATACGTCGGGGATCAGGACCTCGACCGGGCCGCCGCCGAAAGCACGGCCGGGCTTCGGATCGAGTTGGCGCACTTCGGCGAGCATTTCGGCGAGATCTTCGTCATCGACGCCGCACAGGCGCCGCAACGCCGAAAGATCGCGCCTCGCCACAAGGTCGAGATGGCCGACCAGCGCCTGCATGGCGGGATCGAAGCGGTTGCGCTCCTTAAGCTGCAGGGCGAGGCACTCGGCGAGCGAGCGAGCGCCGACGCCCGACGGGTCGAACGTCTGCACGCAGGCCAGGACGCGCTCGACGAAGGCGGGATCGGCGCCAAGCCGCTCCGCCACCGCATCAATGCTTTCAGCGAGGTAGCCGGCCTCGTCGATCGCGTCGATGAGGTGGCGTCCCACGAGGCGCTCAACGGGATCGCGGGTCGCCAGATCGAGTTGCGCGACGAGGTGGTCGTGCAGGCTCGCCTCGGCGGTCAGGGTCGCTTCGAAATCGGGCGCCTCGCCGTCGAACCCGCCCGATCCGGCGCCGGTCCAAGGCGACGAAACCAGCGGAAGGATGTCGCCCGGGCCTGCCCCTTTCCCGTTCGCGGAAGCGGGTTCGTCCGGGAAAACGTTGTCGAGAGAGGCATCAAAATCGCTCTCGATCTCGGACCGGCTCGATTGAAGCTCGTCGCCGAGCCACAGATCGGCGACAGGCTGTCCATCCGCCTCTGCCTCGGGCTCGTCCCCGTCAGGGGGGCTTTGGTCGTCGTCCGCGCCCTCAGCCTCGGCGCGTTCGAGAAGCGGGTTGCGCTCGAGTTCGGCCTCGACATGGGCCGCAAGTTCGAGATGAGACAGTTGCAGCAGCTTGATCGCCTGCAGCAGCTGCGGCGTCATCACCAGGGACTGTCCCTGGCGCAGCTCCAGCCGTTGCATCAAACCCATGCTCAGCCCCGGCGCGGATGGACCGTCCACCACGCGGCATGCTTTTTGCTTCAACTCAGTTGCGATTCTCTATAACGCTTCGGCGAAAGCGTCAAAGCGCGGCCCGGACGGCCGGCGTCCTGCCGGCATGGCTAATAAAGCCGGAAATCCTCGCCGAGGTAGAGCCGCCGGACGTCCTCGTTGGCGACGATTTCGTCGGGTCGGCCTTCGGTCAGCACGCGGCCTGAATGAATAATGTAGGTGCGATCGGTGAGCGCCAGGGTCTCACGCACGTTATGATCGGTGATGAGCACGCCGATGCCGCGGCTGGTCAGGTGCCGGACGAGGTTCTGGATGTCGCCGACCGCGATGGGATCGATGCCGGCGAACGGCTCGTCGAGCAGCATGAACGACGGCGAGCCGGCCAGCGCGCGGGCGATCTCGCATCGCCGCCGCTCGCCGCCTGACAGCGCGATCGAAGGCGCCTTGCGCAGCCGACTGATGTTGAACTCCTCCAGGAGCGCGTCGAGCTTGCGCTCGCGCTCCCGCCGATTCGGCTCGACGACTTCAAGCACGCCGCGGATGTTGTCCTCGACGTTGAGACCGCGGAAAATGGAGGCTTCCTGAGGCAGGTAGCCAATCCCGAGCCGCGCCCGGCGGTACATCGGCAGATGGGTGATGTCGTGCCCTTCAAGGCTGATCGTGCCCTGATCGGCGGAGACGAGTCCGGTGATCATGTAGAAGATCGTCGTCTTGCCGGCCCCGTTCGGCCCCAGCAAACCGACCGCCTCGCCGTTGCGGACGTGAAGGGCGGCCTCGTGAACGACGGTGCGCCCGCGGTAACTTTTCTTCAGACCTTTGACCGCCAGGACGCCGGGTCCGCCGAACCCGGCCTCGACCGACGCCCTGCGCTCAGAGCCGATGCCGAACGTTTTGCGGATGAAGCGGCTTGTTCGACCCGCGAGAGCGCCGGAAGCGCTCCATCCGTTGGAAAACCCACGGACACGGCCGTTGGCGGCCGCGCTGCCGGACGGTTGCGACGGCCTGGCGGCGTCGTCGTCCGATACGCCGTCCCACGCTTCGACAAGGCCTCCGCATGCCGGCGACGCCAACCGTATGAGCCTGCTGCGATCGAGGACGGATTTCACGGACGAGGGCGCTTTCCAGGGTTTCGGGCTTTTTCCCTGCACGGCCGCAGGCCATAACGGCTCAGCCGCCAAAGGTGAAGGCGCTCAATTGGCCCGAGCGCTCGCCGGACGCGGCGCCGGCTTGGGAGCCGAGTCCGCTTTCGACGAATCGGCCTTCGGCTTGGGAGACGGGTCCGCTTTCGACGAATCGGCCTTCGGCCCGTTCTCGGAACTGCTGCCCGGCGTGATCAGAGCCTTGACCCGCTCGCCGGCTTTCGGGTCGACGTTGGCGACGCCCGTGTCAAGATCGTACACGATGCGCTCGCCCCGCATCATGTTCGGGCCATCGGCCAGGGCGACGTTGCCGGTGATCACGACCTTGTTGCCCGCCTTGTCGTAAACCGCGTTGTCGCCGGTCGCGGTCTGCGTCTTCGACACGACCGTGACCGGGCCCTGACAATCGATCTTCTTGATCGAATTATCGTTCGAGCCCGGCGACGAGCTGGGCTGGCGCGGCTGGCCTCCGGCCTGCGCCTGGGCGCGGTTTTGCTCATAGAAGACGGTCATGATCGAGCATCGGATGGTGCTGTCGCCCTGAACCGCGACGACGTTGCCGGTGAACACGGCGCGGCCGTCGCGATCGAACACGTCGAGGCGATCGGAATCGATCTTGATCGGCTCCTTGCTGTTGGCCCCAAGGCCGCCGAGCGGCGCGGGGCGGTCCTTGTTTTTTTGCGCCGCCTGCGGCGGGCGCTGCGGCTGCGAGGGCTGTTGGGCCAGAGCAGGGACCACGAAGATCAGCCCTGCGGCCAGGGCGGCCGATCGCTTCCAAAAATTCCTGTTCATGGGCGCAAGCTCATCGGTTCAGCCTGTGAGGTCCGCGCGGGCGCGGCTTCGCGGCTCGCGGGCGGGGCGTCCCCAGCCTGGCGATCGCCGCTCGCGCTCTCAAGCACGGTTCGAACGCGGCCCACGAATGCAATGATCTTTCCGTTGTCGCTGATCTCAAGTTGATCCGCCTCAACCAAGCCATTGGTCAGCTTGACGGTCACGGGCTCGCGCGAGACCACGGTGCCGGCCTTGAAATCGACGGAGGCCGACAGCAACCGGGCTTCGTGCCCCGTGTCGGTCGTGACCCGGATATCCTGTTTCAACTCGAGCTGTTCCTTCTGGGTGTCGAACACGCCGGTGGCCGATTCAAGCCGCGCCGTCCCGCCGCTGTCGTCCGTGGCGAGGCGGGCCCGCATGTCCTTCAGTTCGATGACGTTCGGCTTGCGGATGTCCTGCATCGCAGCGATGGCCGTGACCTCGTAGGGCCGCAGATCCCGTCCCCGATAGCCGGTGAGGCGCGGATTTTCCATGGTGATCTTGGTGCCCGAAAGGCTGAGCGGCCCCAAGGACAAGCCGCCGATGCGGCCGAACGGATCGAAAATCGCGATCGCCAGGACGGCGCCGATGGCGATGGCGGCGCCGATGGGGATTGCGCGCCGGAACAGCCGCACGCGAGCCGAATGACGCTGGGCCTGCGCGTAAGCGCGCATGCGGGGATCGAGCGGCGCATCCGCCGCACCCGCCCGCGACCGATCGCGTCCTTCAGGACTCACGCGCTGCCCCGCCCGTCCGACATTAACCGCCTGCATTTTCGCCGGGCCTCGCTGCCTGAGGCCCGTGGCAAAGTTATGGCTGCGCCGATGGGCCTACGCGCGCCTGAGCGGATCATGCGGGATGTTCGTCAACTATGTGCGAAGATGTCGGTGTCCGGCCAGCCGAGGAGGTCAAGCTCGGCCCGCGCCGGCAAGAAGGCGAAGCAGGCGTCGGCGATGGGCCTCCGGCCCTCGCGCTCAAGCAGGATGTCGAGCTTCGCCTTCAGGGCGTGCAGGTGCAGCACGTCGGAGGCGGCGTACTCCAGTTGCGCTTGCGTCAGCGTGGCCGCGCCCCAGTCCGATGATTGCTGCTGCTTCGAGAGATCGACGCCGAGCAGTTCCTTCACGAGATCCTTGAGCCCGTGCCGGTCGGTGTAGGTGCGCGTGAGCTTGGAGGCGATCTTCGTGCAGTAAACCGGGCCCGGCATGACGCCGAGCGCGCGTTTCAGCACCGCGAGATCGAAGCGGGCGAAATGAAAAATCTTGACTACGCGCGCATCGGCGAGGATGCCCGCGAGGCGCTC
>Ga0136846_1223470_pt1 | contig 10336 bp, 8 predicted proteins | sample HopSoiMetagenom2_FD_96841 | JGI IMG/M metagenome (GOLD analysis project Ga0136846, IMG submission 96841) | Grasslands soil microbial communities from Hopland, California, USA - 2 Assembly 2016 (version 4) | ecosystem: Environmental > Terrestrial > Soil > Grasslands | place: USA: Hopland... | reverse complement strand
GCGCATGAGGCAGATGATCGGGCCGAAGCTCTCCTCGCGCATCACCGCCATCGAGTGGTCGACGTTCACGAGCACGGTGGGCTCGAACCAGTTCCCCTTGCCCTTGGCGCGCTTGCCGCCCGCGAGGACCTTCGCGCCCTTCTTCACCGCGTCCTTCACCTGCGCCTCGAGGACCTTCAGCTGCGGCGCGCGGGTGAGCGGCCCGATGTAGGTCGCCTCCTCCAACTGATCGCCGCGCCGGAACTTTCGAACCTCGCCCAGGAACGCCTCCACGAAGCGGTCGAAGACCTTCTCGTTCACGTAGATGCGCTCCACGGAGCAGCAGCTCTGGCCGGTGTTGTAGAACGCGCCGTCCGCCACGCCGGCAGCGGCCTTGGCGATGTCCACGTCCTCGCAGACGTAGATCGGGTCCTTGCCGCCCAGCTCGAGCTGCAGCTTCACCAGGCGCCCGCGCACCGCCTCGGCGATCTTCTTGCCGGTCCCGACCGAGCCCGTGAAGAAAACCCCGTCCACCGGTTGCTCGAGGAGCGCGGCGCCGACCGCGCCGCCGCCGATCACCGGTATGAAGACGTCCTTCGGGATGCCGCTGTCGTAGAGCAGGCGGGCGATCTCGGCGCCGGTGAGGCTCGCGAACTCGCTGGGTTTGTAGAGCACCGCATTGCCCGCGAGCAGAGCGGGGATGAACACATTGCCGCCGACGAACCACGGATAGTTCCACGCGGAGATGTTCGCGACCACCCCGAGCGGCTCGTGCGAGATGCGTTCTTCCATCGCGCCCTTCGGGCCGATGCGCTCGGTGCGCAGCGCGTGCGCGGTCGCTTCGAGGAAAAAGTCGATGCGCGGCAGGAGTCCCTTGAGCTCGTTGCGCGACTGCGAGAGGGGCTTGCCGACCTCGGTGGTCAGGACCCGCGCGAGGGGCTCGGCCTGCGCGACGACGAGCTCGCGGAACCTGGCGATGGCGTCGAGCCGCTGCTTCAACCGCGTCTTCGCCCACGCTGGCTGCGCTGCGCGCGCGCGCTCGTACTTCGCGCGCACGCTTTTCGCATCGTCGGCGGGGAGGGTAGCCGCGACCTGGCCGGTCGCGGGATTGACGATCTTCAGCTTGGCCATCGGTTCGAGCCCCGGCCTTCGCCGGGATCACATCGCGTCACGCCGCCTTCGCGGCCATCACGGGCGCCGCTTTCCCCGTCTTCTTGCGGTGCTCGCAAGCCGACAGGAACTCCCTCAGCAGCGGCTGGGTCGGAAGCAGCTTCGGGTCCTTCGGGTCCATGAATTCCGGATGCCACTGCACGCCGACCACGAAGCTGTGGCCTTCCCAGCGCAGCGCCTCCACCATGCCGTCGGGCTCGCCCACGGCCTCGACCACGAGGCCCTCTCCGAGGCGGTTCACGCCCTGGTGATGGATGGTGTTGATGCGGGAGACCTGCGTGTTCGGGTAGAGGCGCGAGAGCCAAGTGTTCGGCAGTATTCGCACGTCGTGGAAGTGCTGGTCGTACTTGACCTCGTCGCGGTGCGATCCCATGCCGGGGCACTGCGTCGGGATGTCCTGGAAGAGCGAGCCGCCGAGCGCGACGTTGATCACCTGGTGGCCGCGGCAGATGCCGAAGACGGGCTTGCCCTGCGTCACGAACTCGTGGAAGAGCTCGATCTCGTAGGCGTCGCGCACCTCGTCGCCCGACCACAGCGGATTGATCGGCGTCTCGCCGTAGCTCTTGGGCGACATGTCGGCGCCGCCCTGGAGCAGCAGGCCGTCGAGCGCGTCGACGTAGTGCTTGGCCTTCAGCGCGCGCGGCGCGTGCGGCGTGGCAAGGCTCATCTCCGGGATCATGAACGCGAGCACGTCGCCCGACATGATCCAGTTCGCCACCGACTGCTCGAGGTACTGCACCGATTTCGCCGGCAGGAAGCCGCGCGACGAGTCGGGGTAGAGCAGCCGGGCGGAGACGCCTATGCGAAGAGGGTCCATATCGATCAATATGATAGCCGATGAAGGTTTCCGCCAACGGCCTGCAGCTGGAGTACGACGAGCGCGGCGACCCCAACGCCCCGGTCATGCTGATGATCATGGGCCTGGGGGTGCAGTCGATCTTCTGGCCCGAACGCCTGTGCGACCTGCTCGCCGGGGCCGGGTTCCGGGTGATCCGCTTCGACAACCGCGACGCGGGGCTATCCACGCGGCTGGGCCACCTCGGCACGCCGAAGATCACGCTCGAGGCCATCAAGTACGCGCTGCACCTCAAGGTGCGCGCGCCGTACACCATCGACGACATGGCGCGCGACACGCTCGGACTCATGGACGCGCTCGGAGTCACGCGCGCTCACGTGGTGGGCGCGTCGATGGGCGGGATGATCGGCCAGAACCTCGCGGTGCTGGCGCCCGACCGGGTGGCGAGCCTCACCTCGATCATGTCCACGACCGGCAGCCGGAAAGTGCCGCCGCCTACCGCCGCGGCGCGGCGCGCGCTGATGGCCGCGCCGGCGAGGGATGACGACCTGCCCGGCGCGATCACGCGGCTCATCGAGGTCCTGCGCGCCATCGGCAGCCGCACGTATCCCATGCCCGACGACGAGCTGCGCGCATACGCCGAGCGCCAGGTCCATCGTGCCCACTATCCGGCGGGAGGCATGCGGCAGCTGGTGGCTATCGCCGGCAGCGGGGACCGCACACCGGTCGTGCGAAAGATTCGCGCGCCGACGCTCGTGCTCCACGGCGACGAGGACCCGCTGGTGCGGCCGCCGGGTGGCGAGGCCACCGCGGCCGCGATCCGCGCCGGCGGCGGGCAGGCGACCCTCGAGATGATCCGCGGCATGGGGCACGATTTCCCCGCCCCTTTGATTCCGCGCATCGTGGACCTGATCACGCTGCACGCCCGGCGGCATGCGTAACGTTCCCGCGCTGGCGGTGCTGTGCATCGTCATCGCGGGTTGCGCGGCGCCGAGCCCGCCCGGCCTCAGCATCGAGCAGGCGCGCGCCAAGGTCGCGGCGAAGCTGCCGGAGAAGCTTCCCGATCGCGCCGGCTGGGCGACCGACATCCACGCGGCCATGGAGGCGCTGCGGGTGGAGCTCTCCGACGGGAACATCTGCGCGGTGGTCGCCGTGACCGAGCAGGAGTCGGGCTTCCAGGTGGACCCGGTCGTGCCGAACCTCGCTGCCGCGGCGTGGAAGGAAATCGAGACCCAACGCGAGCACGCCGGCATCCCCAGCCTCGCGCTGCAGGCCGCGCTGGCGCTGCCCTCGACGACCGGCCGCAGCTACCGCGAGCGCATCGACGCGGCGCACACCGAGCGCGAGCTCTCGGACGTCTTCGAGGACTTCATCGGCCGCGTGCCGCTCGGCCGCACGTTCCTCGAGGACCGCAACCCGATCCGCACGGCGGGACCGATGCAGGTGTCGGTGGCATTCGCGCGCGAGTTCGTCGCCTCGAACCGCTATCCCTACCCGATGCCCGCCTCGATGCGCGACGAGCTCTTCTCGCGCCGCGGCGGCATGTACTTCGGCATCGCGCACCTTCTGGCCTACGAGGCGCCGTACGACCGCTACGTCTATCGCTTCGCGGATTTCAACGCCGGGCGCTATTCGAGCCGCAACGCCGCGTTCCAGCGCGCGCTCGCCTCCGCCACGGGCGCCAAGCTCGCCTACGACGGCGCGCTGCTGCGCTACGAGAAGGGCAAGCCCGCGGAGGCGCCGAGCGCAACCGAGATCGCGGCGCGGTCGCTGGGACCGCGGCTCGCCCTCACGCCCGAGCGCATCCGCTCGAGCCTGGAGCTCGGCCGCTCGCGCGAATTCGAGGAAACCGACCTCTATGCACGCGTGTTCGAGATCGCCGCCGCCCGGGGCGCGCAGCCGCCGCGCGCCGCGATCCCGCAGATCGAGCTGCACAGCGTGAAGATCACGCGACCCCTCACCACCGAATGGTTCGCCAACCGCGTGGCCGACCGGCATCGGCGATGCATGGGGCGAGGCGCGGGATAGCCGGGCCGGAACGGGCGCAATGAAGCCCCGTGCGATCATCGAGGCATGAAGCTCGCGCCCCTGTGGACCCTCGTCGCGCCGATCGCGGGCTGGCTCTTGCTCGGGGGCACGTACCTCGGCTGGGAGGGCGCCTACCTCATCCTCGTGGCGCTGGGGCTGGGCGCGTGCATCGTCGCGGGCGTCTACCACGCGGAGGTCGTGGCGCACCGGGTCGGGGAGCCGTTCGGCACCTTGCTGCTCGCGCTCGCCATCACCGTGATCGAGGTGGCGCTCATCCTCACGCTGATGGTCGCGGGCGGCGAAGCGGCGCGCTCGATCGCGCGCGACACGGTGTTCGCCGCCGTGATGATCATCCTCAACGGCATCGTGGGGCTGTGCCTCCTCGCGGGCGGCACCCGCTACGGCGAGCAGGAGTTCACCCAGTCCGGCACCACCGCCGCGCTCACGACGCTCACCGCCATCGCGGTGCTCACGCTGATCCTGCCCAACTACACGTCCACGACGCCGGGTCCGTACTACAGCAGCTCGCAGCTCGGCTTCATCGCGATCGTGTCGCTGGTCCTCTATGGCACGTTCGTGGTCGTCCAGACGATCAGCCACCGCAGCTACTTCCTGCAGGCCAACGAGGAGCCGCACGGGCCGGCGCCGAGCAACCGGAAGGCAGTGGCGAGCGGCATCCTCCTGGTGGTCGCGCTCACGGCCGTCGTCATGAACGCGAAGGCCCTTGCGCCGTCTCTCGAGAGAATGGTTGAAGCGGTTGGGGCGCCCCAGGCGGGCGTGGGCGTGCTGATCGCCCTGCTGGTGATGGGGCCCGAAGGCTATGCGGCGCTGCGGGCGGCGCGCGCCAACCGCCTGCAGACGAGCCTCAACCTGGCGCTCGGCTCGGCGCTCGCGAGCATCGGGCTCACCATCCCCGCCGTGGCCGTGCTGTCGCTCGTCACGGGACGCACACTCGCGTTGGGCCTCGACGCGATGGGCACGGCGCTCCTCGTGCTCTCCCTCTTCATCGCGGCGCTATCCCTGAGCACCGGCCGCACGACGGTGCTGCAGGGCATCGTGCACCTGGTGATCTTCGCGGTCTATCTCTTCACCACCGTGGTGCCCTAGAGCGCGGCCGAGAACATCCGCTCGAAATCCTTCGCCGTGCACGGCTTGGGATTGGTCTGGTGGCAGATGTCGTTCACGGCGATGTCCACGAGCTTCGGGATGTGCTGCGCGGTCACGCCCTTGGCGCCCAGCTTCGCGGGAATGTGGATGCGCGCCTTGAGCGCCACCAGCCACTCGACGAAATCCAGGGCCGTGGTGCCCGCGCGGCAGACGCGCGCGAGCTCGGCCATCTTCTCGTCGGCCGCGTCGAGGTTGAAGCGCATGACGTGGTCGATCATGATGCCGTTGGCGAGCCCGTGGTGCATGTCCACCACCGTGCCCAGGGCGTGCGCGCAGGAGTGCACGGCACCCAGGTCCTTCTGGAAGGCGATGGCGCCCATCATCGACGACATCATCATGTCCGAGCGGGCCTGCAGGTTCGCGGGCTCCGCCACCGCGATCTCGAGCGCGTGGGCGGCGATGCGCGCGCCTTCGAGCGCGATTCCATCGCAGAGCGGGTGGTACGCCGGCGAGAGGTAGCTCTCCACGTTGTGGGTGAGCGCGTCCATGCCCGTCGCGGCGGTCACGGCGGGCGGCAGGTCGAGCGTGAGCTCGGGATCGGCGAACACGGCCTTGGCCAGCAGCACCGGTTTGAACACCACCTTCTTCACGTGGGTGGCGTCGTCGCTGATGACCGAGGAGCGCCCGACCTCGCTTCCCGTGCCGCTCGTCGTGGGCAGCGCCACGAAGTAGGGGAGCGGATTCCTGATCGGCAGCACCTGGGGATGGTCCCATGCGTACTGCAGGACGTTGCCCTCGTGCACGGCCATCAGCGCGACCGCCTTGGCCACGTCCAGCGCCGCGCCGCCGCCGAAGCCGATGACGCAGTCGGCGCGATGCTCGCGGTACGCCGCGGCGCCCTCGTCCACTTGCTTCTTCACGGGATTGCCGTGCACGCCGGCATAGACCTTCACGTCCAGTCCCTGGAGCCCTTCGGCGAAATCGTGGAGGATCGGCAGCGTCGCAAGGCCCTTGTCGGTGACGATGAGGGGCCGCTTGAGGCCCTGCTGCTTCAAGTGGTCGGCGACGAGCCGGCGCGCACCCGGGCCGAAGTGGATGGTGGTGGGAAATCCGAATTTCGTGACGGCCATGGGAGCTCCGGGTTTCAAGGCAGGGTGACGCTCTTCAGGACCGACATCGGCCCCGCAGCGGCGATGGTATGGGCGTGGCGCGCGTCGCGCACGAAGTAGGAGCCGGCGAACGCGAGCGAGTTGATCGAGATGTCCTCGTACCGGTCGCGCGATCGCGGCACGACCAGCATCCATTCGTGGGTGACCAGGAGATTGTAGGGCTTCGGCGCCGCGAGCCCCGCCTGGCGATGCAGCTCGCGGTAGATGGCGACCATCTCCGCGGGTCGGGCGACCAGCCCCTTCGCGAGCGGGGCGGCCGCATGGCGGAAGGGAAGCCGCGGGCGCGGCTGGCCCATGAGGACGTCCATCGGGACCGAATGCCGTGGCGATAGCGGCAGCGTGACGATTTGCAAGTGCTTGTGGCCCTGGCTCGCCCCCGCCTCGGCGCCGCCGTTGTAGAAGGCAAGCACCTCGGCGTCCTCCATGCACACGGCGAGCGCCGCGAAGTCGCGCTCGTCGAGCAGCTCGCGCTGGTCCTGGAACTCGCGCGTGACCAGCAGCAGGTGCTCGCGCAGGACGCTGAACTTGTTCAGCAGCGCGCGATGCGTGCCGAGCACCTCGCGCACCACCAGCGCGGGCTCCGGGTTTTCGAATGGATTGGGCGCGAGCCGCGGCGCGTCCTTGGTCCGGCCGGCGGCAGTTTCGCCCTGCGGGAATCTCGTCGCCACCCGCAGCACGAATTCCACTCCCGCGTCCTGCACGAACTCCAGGGCACATTCGAAGCTGTGCATCGCGCCCGAGGCGAGCGCCGCATCGGCGCGGTCCACGACTTGCGCCCAGAAACCGACGGCGGGAGGCGGGTGCAAGGCGCTGGTCATGACGACATCCTATAATCCGCGCTGCTTACAGGGGAGGTCCCATGATTCGAGTTGCTCTTGCCGCATTGGTTTTCGCGTTCGCCACCGGCGCCGGCGCAGCCGCGCCCGCCGCCAAGTCGCAGTCGCCCGGCTTCTACCGCATGATGGTCGGCGACATCGAGGTCACCGCTGTGTCCGACGGCACGGTGGAGCTGCCCATGGCCGAGATCCTCAAGGACATGCCGCGCAAGGACATCGACCGCCTGCTCGCGCGCTCGTTCCTCGGCAACCCGCTGGAGACGTCGGTCAACGTCTTCGTCATCAACACGGGCGCGAAGCTCGTCATGGTCGATACCGGCGCCGGCGTGTTCTTCGGCCCGACGCTGGGCAATCTGCTGAAGAACCTCAAGGCCGCGGGCTACTCGGCCGAGCAGGTGGACGAGATCTACATCACGCACATGCACGGCGACCACATCGGCGGGCTGATCGCCGATGGCAAGCCGAATTTCCCCAACGCCATCGTGCGCGCCGACCAGCACGACGTGGACTTCTGGCTCGACCCGGCCACGCTCGAGAAAGCGTCCAAGGACGAGAAGGGATTCGTGCAAGCCGCGCAAACGGCCTTCAAGCCCTACCAGGATGCCGGGAAGCTCAAGCCCTTCGAGGGCGACACCGAGCTCGTGCCGGGCGTGCGATCCCACGCGAGCCATGGGCACACGCCGGGCCACACGACCTACATCGTCGAGAGCAAGGGCCAACGCCTCGTCCTGTGGGGTGACTTGATGCACGTGGCCGCGGTGCAGTTCCCGGCGCCGGCGGTGACGATCCAGTTCGACTCCGACTCCAAGAAAGCGCGCGCGGCACGCCTCAAGGCATTCGCGGAGGCGTCGAAGCAGGGCGACTGGATCGGCGCGGCGCACCTGCCGTTCCCCGGCGTGGGCCACATCCGCGCCGAGGGCAAGGGCTATGCGTACACGCCGGCGAACTACTCGGTGCCGCGCTAGCGGGTGAGGCGGTAGATCAGGATCGCGGCGCGCACCGCGCCGCGCTCGATGGACGCGATCTCCAGGTCCTCGTTGTCGGTGTGGGCGCCCGAGCCGTGGGCGCCCAGCCCGTCGATCCCCGGAATGATGGGTGCCACGAAGTTCAGGTCGCCGGCGCCGCGGTCGGCGGGCGGCAGCGCGCCGATCTCGCCATAGCCGGCGTCCACGCTCGCCTTCGAATAGAGCTCCAGCAGTTGCTTGCCCGCGTCGGTGGGCGCGTGGGGCGGATAGCGGTCGCGGAAGGTGAGGGTCGCCTTGGCGTGGGGCAGGCCCTTGGCCACGATCTCCTGCATGCGCGCCTTCACGCGCTCGCCCTGCTCGGGGGTGAGGTAACGCAGGTCGCCGTGGACGACGGCCTCCTTCGCGATCACGTTCGGCTTGCCGAATGCGCTTCCCTGCGTGGTGTTCTCGTCGTACTTCACATCCGTCCCGCCCACGAAGACACCCACGTTGAAAGTGAGGTTGGGCTCGATCAGGTTCGCGCGGAAGGCGTCCACGATCCGCGCGGCCTCATAGATGGCGCCGTAGCCGTAGTTCTCGCGGAACACCTGCCCCGAGTGCCCGGCCTTCGCCGTGACCCGCAGCATCCAGTCGCCCGAGGAGCGCCGGGAATAGCTCGCCATGTCCTGGCCGACGCCGCCGTGGTCGCGTCGGATGCTGCCCTCGAAGGCGAGCGCGAGGTCGCTTTGCTTCGCGAGATCGACCATGTCGCGGCGCGCGACCTCGACCGGGTCGCCGGCGCGCTCCTCATCGCCGCTCATGATCACGGAAATCGTGGCGCCGTCCAGCGCGCCGACCGCCTGCAGCCCGCGCAGCGCCTCGATGATGATCACGTCGCCGCCCTTCATGTCGCTCACGCCCTGGCCGCGAACGCGCTCGCCGCGCGGGTCCCAGGCGACGACCGGGCTGTTCTTCTCGAACACGGTGTCGAGGTGTCCGATGAGCAACAGCCGCTTGCCCTGCCGGCCCTCGCGCGTGGCGATGAGGTGCCCGGCGCGTTTCATCTCGGGCGGCATGTCGGCCCAGCGCGTGGTGAAGCCGAGCGACTCGAGCTCCGCTGCGAAGATGCGGCCCACCTCGCGCACGCCCTCGGGATTGAGCGTGCCGCTGTTGATGCGCACGGAGCGTTCCAGCAATTGCAGCGCCGCCGGCGTGCGCGACTTCACCGCCGCGGCGATGCGCTGCTCGGCTGGGTCGAGCTGCGCGTGGGTCCAGGTGGAAGCCGCGAGGAGGAGCGCGGTTAGCAGGAGCCTCATTCAGATGATCTCGAAGTAGCGTTTCAATTCCCAGTCGGTGACGGCGTCCTGCCATTGCCGCCATTCCCACTCGCGCGTGGCGGCGAAGTGGTCCACGAAGTCGTCGCCGAACCAGTCGCGGGCCACGTCCGACTCGCGGAAGACGCGGGTAGTCTCGATGAGCGAGCGCGGGGCGCGCGGGATGTTCTCGGCGCCCTTGTTGGTGCCGGTGATCGGCTTCACCGTGAGCTTCTTGCCCTTCTCGATTCCGTCCAACCCCGCGGCGAGCACCGCCGCCACGGCGAGGTAGGGATTCATGTCGGCGCCCGGCGCGCGCGTCTCCAGCCGCGTGGCCTTCGGCGACCCGGGCAGCACGCGGAAGGTCGCGGTGCGGTTGTCCACGCCCCACGTGGGTTTCACCGGCGCCCAGAATCCATCGACGAGGCGCTTGTACGAGTTGACCGTCGGCCAGAACATGGGCGCCATGCCCATGAGGCTGTCCAGCTGCCCCTGCAGGTAGCTCTCGAAGAGCCGCGACATGCCGCCGTTGCGCCCCTTCGGGTCGTGGAAGAGGTTCTTGCCGCCGCCGTCGGTGAGGCTCTGGTGCAGGTGCCCGGAGCAGCCCGGATACTGCGCGCTCCACTTCGCCATGAAGCTCGGCATGATGCCGAAGCGCGCGCCGATCTCCTTGGCCGCCGTCTTGAAGAGGATCGCGCGGTCCGCGGCCTCGAGCGCCTCGGAAAAGAGGATCGCCGCCTCGTACACGCCCGGCCCGGTCTCGGTGTGCAGGCCCTCGATCGGGATGCCGAACTTCGCGGTCTCGTCCATCAGCGCGTTGAAGTACTCGCGGTTCAGGTTCGCGCGCAGCAGTGAATAGCCGAACATGCCCGGGCTGATCGGTGTCGGCGGCTGGCCGCGCTTCTCCGCCCAGGTGTGCGGCGTCTCGGCGAAGTTGAAGAACTCGAACTCGGCGCCGACCATGGCGCCGTAGCCCATCTTCTCCGCACGCTTG
>Ga0136846_1222753_pt1 | contig 10336 bp, 7 predicted proteins | sample HopSoiMetagenom2_FD_96841 | JGI IMG/M metagenome (GOLD analysis project Ga0136846, IMG submission 96841) | Grasslands soil microbial communities from Hopland, California, USA - 2 Assembly 2016 (version 4) | ecosystem: Environmental > Terrestrial > Soil > Grasslands | place: USA: Hopland... | reverse complement strand
GCCGTCCTCACCGGCGAGGCCCTGTGGATCGGTTACGTCAACGCCGAGGGCGCCGCCAGCCAGCGTCTCATCGCCCCCGTCCGCGTCGAGGGCGGCTTCGTGACGGCATACGACCACACCGCGGACGAGGTCCGCACGTATCCGCTGCACCGGGTGACCGGGGTGGCGGAGCTGGCGGACGAGACGTAGGGCTCGAAACCGGCGCTTCCGGGACCGGGCGGAGGGGAAACGCTCTCCTGGACAGGACCGCGTGTCCGGCACACTCGGTGTCTTCGGCGAAGGGGCTTTCATGGCAACGACGATCCGCAGGGCGGTCATCCCCGCGGCGGGACTGGGATCCCGTCTCCTGCCCCTGACGAAGGCGATCCCGAAGGAGATGCTGCCGGTCGGCGACAAGCCGGTCATCGAGCACACCGTGCGGGAACTGGTGGCGTCCGGCATCACGGACATCACCATCGTCGTCTCCGGCGGCAAGGGCCTGATCCAGGACCACTTCCGCCCCAATCCGACCCTCGTCGCGCAGCTGCGGACGGACGGCAAGACGGCCTACGCGGACGCCGTGGAGGAGGTCGGCGAGCTCTCCCGGCTCGGGCACATCACCTACCTCGACCAGCACGGCCCGTACGGCAACGGCACTCCCGTCCTCAACGCCGCGCGCAACATCGGCGACGAGCCGGTCCTGGTCCTGTGGCCCGACGACGTCTTCGTGGCCGACGTCCCGCGCGCCCAGCAGCTGATCCGCGCCTACGAGGCGACCAGCTGCCCGGTCCTCGCCCTGCTGCCGATGGACCCGGCCGACTCGCAGCGCTACGGCGTGCCCCGGGTCAAGGAGGACCTCGGTGACGGGCTGCTGCGCATCACCGGCCTGGTCGAGAAGCCGAAGCCGCAGGACGCGCCCTCCGCCTACGCGGCCATCGGCGGCTATGTCATCACCCCAGGCATCATCGAGGAGCTGCGCCGCCAGACCGAGCGCTGGTACGAGCACCGGACGGGCGAGATCTACCTGACGGACGCCATCAACGCCTACGCGAGCAGCAAGGCCGTCTACGGCCAGGTCATCCAGGGCCGCTGGTACGACACCGGCAATCCGCTGGCCTACCTCACGGCCCAGTTCGCCCACGCCCTCGCCGACCCGGAGTACGGCCCCCACCTGCGCAGGCTCGCCGAGCTCACCGAGGACCGGCCCTGACGGTCAGCAGTCCACGACGGCGGCGCCCGCGGGCAGGCCGAAGTGGGTGCGGGGCGCCGACTCCAGGGGGGTGGAGGGCACGGTGGTGCCGAGTGCGGCGGTGGTGGCGTGGCCGAAGTGGGTCGCCAGCCACTCCGCGTTGCCCGCGCCCTCGGGCGGCTCCTCCTGCGACACGACGACGTAGTCACCGTCGGCCTCCCGCCGCAGCCGCAGCACCTGGGGGATCTCGGCGCCACTGCACTCCACCAGGCGCCCCGCGCGCACCCCGTACTCCAGGCACAGTGTGCTGACACCGGCCCGCACGAGTCCGTCCCGCTCGTCGAGGTCCAGCGCCTGTGCCCGGCAGAACCACCGGGCCCCGAGCCCGGGCTCGCTCTCCCCGTAGCCGGTGCCGCGCGCCTGGTCCACGAGCCGCGCCTCGATGGCCGGCCGCACCCGGCTCCACAGGTCCGTGTCGACGTCCACCGGCCGCAACGCCCAGGCACCGGTCGCCACCAGCACCAGCACGGCCCCCACACCGGGCACCCAGACGCGTCCGGAAGTCACCCCGAGCTCCTCCCCGCCCGCGCGCACCACGCGGTCTCGCCCGTTCAGACAGGCGCGGGGCGCTCATGGTTGCCCGGTGTCTCCTCCGGACCGGGTCAGGGCCCGGCGCATCCCCTCGGTGAAGCGACGTCCGGCCGGAAGGAGATCACCACTGCCGAGCAATGTGTCGACGGCGCCGCGGGTGTGACCGTGCCAGGTCAGGTACTCGTGCTCGGCCCGGGGGTCGGGCGGAGCGGTGTCGCGTTCGGTGTGCCAGAAGTCGCAGACGCCCAGGTGGGCGTAGGTCCCCTGGAGAAGCGCGTCCAGTGGTCGGGGGTCGGGCCGCCAGGGCACGTGGTAGCGGGCCGCCGACACGGGGCCGTGCAGGGGCACCAGGTCGAGCAGGGCGCCGAGCTGGACGTGCAGGAACTCGTGGACCAGGGTGAGGGCGAGGAGCACCGGGTCGCCGGGCGGGGAGAGGGCGACCGCCCCGTAGGCCCGGCGGGCAGCGGAGCTGACCGAGGTACCGCCGGGAGCCGGCGGCAGCGGCGTCAGGGTGGAGAGACAGGCGGCGAGGGCATCGGCGTGCCAGGGATGGCGGCGGACCAGGATCCGCCAGGCACCGTCCAACAGCCCTTGCCAGTGGCCGATTTCGTCGGCGGTCTGCGCATCGCAGGGCCGGTGGCCGTGCACGGCGCGGAAGGGCCCGTGATCGGCCAGTCTGAGGCGCAGTACGGCGCCGTCGCACTCGGTGGACAGCACATGGGGTCCGGACAGCGCGGCCGGCCCGCCGTCCACGAGTTCACCGAACCAGGCGAGGTCGGGCCGGCCCCCGCGGACTGTCTCGGCCAGCGCGCGGGCCAGTCCCTCGTCCAGGTAGGGGTGCAGCATGGTCTCCTGCCAGCGGGCCGGATCCTCGCGGTGCATCCGGGACAACCGCTGGTAGGGCCCCTCGAAGCCGGCGTCGGGGTGCAGGGACCGCCGTAGGGCCAGCGTCAGCAGCAAGCGTTTGCTGAGTTGGCCGCGGCGCAGCAGCGCGACGGCCTCGGTGCCGCCCCGGGCGCGGGCGAGGGCGTCGAACGTGGTCTGCGCGACGACGTGCGTGGGGAGGGTGTCGGGCGGTGGGGCGGACACGGAGAGCTTGCTCCTCACGGATCAGGTCGGTCGCAGGGCACCGCCGTCACCTCGGTACCGGCTGGGCCGCCGCCCGCAGCCGCGGCACGTCCCGGCGCAGGCGGTCGGCCATGTGGTCGACCAGGACGGCGAGGTCCGCGCAGTAGACGGAGGGGGCGGCGAAGAGCGTCGGCGCTGACCCGGGGTGATAGCGATGGGCGTACAGACCTCCGCCGCAGACCGCCGCGCGGGGGCAGGCCGCGCAGACCGGGGCGAGTCCGGCCCGCCCTCGCTGGCGGGCCAGGAACGCCTCGTGGCGGGCGGCGTCGGTGAAGCTGTGCCGGAACACGTCGAGACCGGTGGTCGGCGCCCCGTCGTAGGCGACCTTGAGCGAGTCGGCCTGCTCGATCGTCCCGTCGGTCTCCACGACCACGAGATCGACGGGGGCGAGTCCGACGGCCTCGCTGCGGGCGGCGCCCCCGAGCAGCAGGACGAGGATCTCCTCGAAGAGCCGGATGCCGGTCTCCCGGCGTGGTGCGTCGTACCAGCGGTCGAAGACGGCGCACAGCCATCTCGCGTACGGCACGGGCTCCATGGGGCCGGTCCCGGGCGCCCTCGAAGGCGGGCTGGTGCGGCCGGGCACGCCGGGCGGCGGGGTGTGCCAGGTGGCATGGGGCAGGAGCAGGTCCAGGCGGGGCGGAAAGAACTCGAGCAGTGCCTCGTAGGTCTGCACCGGATCGGCGGTCAGGTCGATGGTGCACAGCAGCCCGGCGTACAGGGCACGGTGCGGGCCGTCGGTGAGGAGGCGCAGCGCCCGTGCCACGTCGGCATGGCTGCCGCGGCCGTCGGGGCGTCGGCGGTGCCTGTCGTGGGTGGCGGCGGTGCCGTCGAGGCTGACTCCGACGCGGACACCGTGGCGGGCCAGGACCGGTAACAGGGCGGGGTCCTCGGCGAGCCGGAGTCCATTGGTCTGGAGTGTGAGCCGCAGGGCCGCCACCCCGTCCAGGGCGTCGGCGAGCACGCCCAGCAGTGCGTCCAGCCGTTCGGCGCCCACGAGCAGGGGTTCGCCGCCGTGCAGGACGACGTGCACCTCGGTGAGGCTGTGCGTGCGGGCGTGCTCGGCGATGTGGGCGGCGGTGCGGCGCACCGTGTCCTGGTCCATGAGCCGGGGGCGGTCGCGCCAGCTCTGGTCCGCGGACTCATAGACGTAGCAGTAGTCGCACGCGAGGTTGCAGCGGCTGTGGATCTTCAGCAGGAACTGCCGGAAGGGAACCATGGAACAGCCTTGCTGGATAGCGCCGGTGCCGAAGCCGCCTGCGGCTGGGGCTACCCGGAGTCGGGGGCCTGAGGGGTGGCCGCATCCTACAGCCCGTCAGCTCACGTGGTCGGCGGCTCGATGTCCGAGTCCAGCCGTGAGCCGGCCCCGATGGCCACGGTGGTGGGGTGGTCGGTGCCCAGCGTGCGTCCGGCCCGTTCCAGCGCGTCCCTGTGGAGGTCGTCCGCCTCGGTCGTGCGGTGGAGGGCGCGCAGGGTGAGCGAGAGGTTGGAGGTGGCGCCGATGACGTCGTAGTGATCGGCACCGAGGGCCCTCAGCAGGCCGTCACGCGCCCCCGCCTCCAGATCGGCGGCCTCCTGGATCCGGCCGGCCGCCACCAGGTCGTTGGCATGGTTGAGCACGCAGCTGAAGACGTACGGGTGGGATTCGCCCAGGGCGGTGCGCAGATGCTCCATGGTGCGTCCCGAGAACGACAGCGCTTCCTCGACACGGCCCAGCGCCCTCAGGTACACCGCCATGTTGCTGGCGCAGACCAGGGTGACCGGGTGTTCCTCGCCCAGATAGTCCTTGTAGCGGTCGAGAGCGCGCTGGGCCAGTTCGCGGGCCTGCTCGGTCTCACCGAGCGCCGCGCTGTCACTGGCCAGGTTGCAGGCTGCGGCGAGGGTGTCGTAGTGGTCCGGGCCGTGGGTGTCGAGGTAGCGCTTGTAGATGTCCCAGTCGATGTCGTGGGCCTCGGCGTAGCGGCCGTCCCGGCGCAGGGCGACGGCCAGGTTCTTGCGGGCCCGCAAGGTGTCGCTGTGCCCGTCGCCGAGCACCTGTTGATAGAAGCGGGTGGTGGTCTCCAGCAGGTCGAGGGCCGCGCGCAGTTCCCCGGTCTCCCGCAGGTCGCGGGCGTAGTTGTTGGCCAGATTGAGGGTGCGCGGCTTCATGGGGCCATGGTTCTGCCGCTGACGTTCGTATGCCCAGCGGTGCAGGTCCAGGGCGGCCCGGCGGTCGCCCGCGAGGTACTCGGACATGCCGAGGTTGTTCGTGTACATCAGGGTCCGCTGGTGGTCCTCGCCGAATTCGCGGAGCGCCACCTGGTAGGTGGTGCGGTCCAGTTCGCGGGCTTCCTGGTAGCGGCCCAGAGCACGCAGGTCGGCGCCGACGTTGCCGGCCGCGGCGAGTGTGGCCGAGTGCTCCGGGCCCCTGGTGGCGGTGAAGGTCCGCAGCACCTCGAGGTCGAGTTCGTACGCCGCGCCGAGCTGCCCCTGCGAGCGCAGCACGTTGCCCAGCTGGGTGCGCAGCAGCAGGGTGTAGGCGTCGTCGGGGCGGCCACCCGTGAAGTCCGGCCGTTCCCAGCGCTCCAGGGTGCGTACGGCGAGGTCGTGGGCCGTGCCGTAGAGGCTGCGCTTCCACAGGTAGCGCACCGAGTCGATGATGAGCTGCCGGACTTCGGGGTTGTGGTCGGAGGCCGCGCGGGAGGGCTCCAGATGGGGCAGGAGTTCGTCGTACTCGTCCCAGTCGGCGGTGGACTCGGGGTTTCCGGGGTTGGCGTCCGCGAGCGCGGTGTGCACCACCCCGCGCAGTTCCGCCCAGCGTTGACCGCCGACGCCGTCCCGGATGACCGCCTGGACCAGCCGGTGCACGGTCAGGGTCTCGCTGCCCTGGTCGCTGCGGGCCAGACCGAACCGCGCGAGGGCGCGCAGCAGTTGGGCGACGGCCATCTCGTCGCGGGGTTCGTCGTCGTCCATGGTCAGGGCCTGTGTGACGGCTCGGCTGTACAGCAGCCGCATGGGGATCGGGTCGGGGCCGAAGAAGGAGCAGATCTCCAGCATCTCGACGGCGGCCCGGTTTCGCTCGCGCAGTTCCTCCACCGCGATCTGCCAGGTGCGGGCGGCGGAGTTGGGATATTCCTTCGGAGGCAGCGGGGTGTGGTCGAGGATGTCGATGGGGCGGTCGCGCAGCCGGGCGAGGTAGATCTCGACGGGCATGCTGCTCTGGCTCAGCCAGACCGCGGCCTGCCCCACCGCGAGCGGCAGGTCGCCGAGTTCGTGGGCGATCTGTTCGGCGTCGCCGGCGGAGAGCAGCGGGTTGAATCTGTGCAACAGCTCGATGCTCTCCTGGCGGGTGAAGACCTCCACCTCGGCCCGGCCCACGCTGTTGACCCAGGCCCGGTCCCGCGAGGTGATCAGCACGTGCCCGCCGGAGGGCCCCTCGGGGATGAGGCCGTCGAGTTCGCTGGGGCTGCCCGCGTTGTCGTACACGAGAAGCCAGCGGTTGTACGGCCGCCCCTGCGCGAGGGCGCGTAACACGGCCTCGGCGGTGCTGCCCACGTCCTCGCCCTCCTCCAGGTCGAGGTAGGGGGCCAGATCGGCGAGGGCGGAGCGGATCAGGCCGGGCTGAGCGGCGTTCATCCACCAGACCACGTCGTAGGCGGATTTGCAGCGGTGGGCGTACTCCAGTGCGGTCTGGGTCTTGCCCATGCCGCCGAGGCCGTAGAGCGCCTGGCTGGGCACGGCGGCGGGCCCGGCGGTGAAATGGTCGCGGAGGCGCTCCAGGAGAGGGCCGCGCCCGGTGAAGCTGAGATGGCGGGACGGCAGACGCTGGGCCGCCGGAACCGAGCCGGGGAAGGAGGGCAGGCCGGTCCGGGGGGATGAGACGGAGCCGTCCGGCAGACGGCGGCCAGGAGGCGGGCCGAGGGCGGCGAAAAGCTGGTCGGAGGCGTCGACCGGGCCGCCGCGGCTGAGGTCGGCGACCGTGCTGTCCAGATACTGCTCCGCCGCACGCGGGTCGAGATCCTGGAGGCGGGCGGCGACCAGGCCGGGTCCGGCAGGCGTCTCGTGCTCGGCCAACTGGAAGCGGACTGCGGCGGCCCGCGGCTGGGAGGCGTACTCCGGCGACAGCAGGGCCAGGACCCGGCCCAGGCCGTTCAGGGTGCCGGCCACCTCGGGCAGCGTGCCGGTATCCGGGTCGACCGTACTGTGCAGCGAGACCTGGTAGCCGGCCGACTCCAGGGCCTTGGCCGCCCATTCAGCCCACATCCGGCCCAGCGGCGCGTAGCTGACGTAGATCTGGGTGGGCAGACTGCGGGGCACGCGCAGGTAGGCGGTGCGCAGTTCGGCGCGCCGGTCCGCAGGCAGCGGGGTGAACCGGCGCACCCGGCCCTCCGAGACCCACTCGGTGAGCCGCTCGAACGCCGTGAGCAACGATCGTTCCTGACGGGGCCGGTCGGCGATGGTGGCGGGGATCTCCTCGTAGGCGTAGAACGCCTTGTAGGGGATCTCGATCTCACCCCAGTAGCGAGTGCGGTCGTCCTCCGGCAGCCAGTCCAGGAAGGGGTCGAACTCACTGCGGCTGTAGTCCCGTCCGGCCTCCAGCCGTTCGGTCTCGGCCTCCTCGACGCGCATGGGGACCGGCAGCACCTTGATGGGGCGGGGCGCGGAGCGCTTGACGGCGGCCGCCGCGTCCACTCCGCCGCGAATGCTCTGGACGCTCATGGTGAAGCAGTCGATCAGGACGTCGGGGAGCAGGATCGTGCAGATGCCGGAGGTGTCGCTCACGCCGGTCCGGCTGTCGATGAGCACATAGTCGTAGGAGGAGATCAGCTGCTCGCGCAGGGCCTGGAGGAAGTGTCCGCCGCCGTACTGGTTGTAGAAGCTGTGCCAGTTGAAACTGGTGACGGCGGCGGAGTAGGCGGCCGACTGACGGCCGGCCGGCAGGAAGTCCAGCCGTCCGCCGGAGGGCAGCTCCAGCAGCAGTCCGATGGTGTACGGCGCCGGGTCCGCGGCGTCGCGCAGCCAGCCCTCGCCTTGGGCTGCCGGGCGATCCTGGCGGGGCACGGCGCCGTCGCCGCGGCCCGTGGGCTCCTCGGGACTGAGGACGGTGCGCACATAGGCCTGCACCATGTTGATCAGGCCCTTGGACGAGTACAGCTCCGGATCCACCAGCAGCGGGTGCAGGTACCTGTGCAGACCGGGGGCTTCGAGATCCCAGTCGACCAGCAGCACCCGGTGACCGGCGGCGGCGAGGATCCACCCGACGTTGGCCAGCGCCATGGTGCGTCCGGTGCCGCCCTTGTACGAGTAGAACGTGACGATCTTGCCCGGTCCGGGATGGCTACTGGTCATCGTCGTCGAGTCCTTGGTCGCGAGTCGCGGACGGTCCGCCGGTACCGTGGCCGCCGTGGTCCCGGGGAGGTTCCCGCGGGGCCGGCGGTGCCGGGCGGGGATCCGCGGACGGGGGGTACGGGCCGGCGGGATCGGTCGGCCCGGGGATGGTGAGGCCGCTGAGCGGGGGCGGGGGCGGGCCCCCGGGGAGCCTGAAGGGAGTGGTGCTCTCCATCTCCATGAGGCGGTTCTGCGCCACCGCCAGCATCACGGCGAGCTGGCTGTCGAACTCGTCCGGGCCCACCCGCACCCGGAACAGCGGGTCGTGCGGATCGTTGCGACGGCGCCAGTTGCGCCACAGCACCCGGCTCAGGTCCTGCCACAGCGCCTCGTCGCCGGTCTCCTCGTCGGACTCGTGGCAGGGCACGAGAACGCCGGTGGCCGGGCGGTTCTCGGCGTCGTAGTCGGCGAGCACGTCGCGGTAGGTCCGGTTGCGTACCGCCCATGGATCGACCAGCAGGACACTCGTCTGGTTGTTCTCCATCGTCTCGTCGAGGCGGCCGCTGAGCTCGGAGTCGACGACCTCGATGTTGCTGGTGTACCCCTCCTGCACGATCACCTTCTGCGCCCGGTGGGCGACCGTGGGGTTCTTGGGCGGGTGGTACGGGGTCCACTCCCGGGGCGATCGTCCGTAGTACTCCGCCCGGCTCCGTCCCTCCGGCAGCGGGTCGGCGACGCCGGCTGCCAGGAAGACCTGGACGTGCCCGGTGCCCTGTGCGGCGGATCGCTCCCCGGTCACCGGGAACAGGCCGCGCACCTCACCGAGGTCCAGATCGGACTTGAACGGCACGCGGAGGTAGTCCGCGGCGAGGTGCACCCGGGCGGCGACCTTCCGGACGATCGCGCGGTACGCCGGGCCCAGCGGGTCCGTCTGCAGAACGTGCATCAGACCGTGGGTGAGGTACTCCTCGCCCATGCCCGATTCGTTGTACTGCAGCCGGGCCACCTCCTCGGGCAGCGCGTCGTCCAGGGGCGCCCACAGGACCGGGATCAGCGGCGAGACGTTGGTGATCTCGGTGGCCCTGCGGTGCTGCTCAAGTCGCTCCCAGAACGCCGTCCATTCCTTGCCGCAGTACTCGCTGTTCATGTAGGTGGGCGAGTAGAGCGCGACGAAGGCGCGGCAGTGGCCGACCGCCTTGCCCAGGACACGGGCCCAGTCATGACCCAGCCCCAGCGCTTCGACGTCCCGGAAGGGCGGCTGCGCCGCCGGGTCGGCGCCGATCCGGCGGAGCTCCAGCGCGAGATCGTCGTAGAACCGCTTCACGAACTCGTCGCGATCGTCCTTCCGCGCGTAACTGAGGAAGAAGTACGGCTCCTGAACCAAGTCGCCCCCCGATAGCTCCCCGGCCGCCCCCACGGCACGCCACTCGCGTGCCGGAGCATGTCCGGGTCATACCCACGGTGGTGAGGGCTCAAGCCGTCGGCTTCGGACATCTGTGCTGGGGTGGAGAGGGGGCGCCGGAGTGCGCTCGGCACGCTCAGATCGAGGAGTCGAAGGCCGCGTAGGGGACACCGACCGGGTTGATCGCCTCGTCGACCACGCGGCGCAGCATCGCGCCCAGCGCGGTGTCGGGCAGCTTCCCCAGCAGTTCGTCCAGCGCGTCCATGCTCATGTCTGTGACATCAAGCAGACATGAGTCGATCCGGGCGCTAGCGTCCATCGGCATCCTTCGCACACGCGTGCGCTCTCGGGTATCGCGGCACGCAGAACCTACCGCACCCACAGGGATCCGGCCGACCGAACCATATGGGATCCCGCCGCGCGATTCCAGGCGCCACAGCCGACCCGGGCCCGGTCGTTCCCGGCCGCGTCCCGACGGCCGACCACACCCCGCTCCACAGGTAGGCACCCAGGCCCGCCGGACGCAGCATGCACGCCCCCGTCGCCACCGGCACCACGACCGCTCCAGGTCGCGCCGAGAGACCCGGCGGCCTCCTCGGCCTCCCCTGATCGTCCCCGGTTGAGGCACACTGGACGTTTGGTCCGTGCGGAAGGATGCATGTACGTGAACGGTCCTCTCATCGTCCAGTCCGACAAGACACTGCTGCTCGAGGTCGATCACGAGCAGGCCGACGCGTGCCGTC
>Ga0136846_1210743_pt1 | contig 10336 bp, 9 predicted proteins | sample HopSoiMetagenom2_FD_96841 | JGI IMG/M metagenome (GOLD analysis project Ga0136846, IMG submission 96841) | Grasslands soil microbial communities from Hopland, California, USA - 2 Assembly 2016 (version 4) | ecosystem: Environmental > Terrestrial > Soil > Grasslands | place: USA: Hopland... | reverse complement strand
GATGCGGCGGAGATCTTCACGAAGCTCACGATCGGCGACGGGCTGGTGAGCCAGGTGCCCGCCTTTCTGATTTCGCTAGCTGCCGGCTTGCTCGTCACTCGTAGCACGCAAAAGACCGACTTGCCGGCGCAATTCATCACGCAGCTATTCAACAATCCGCGGGCGCTGGCGGTCGCCTCCAGCTTTCTTGGCGTTTTGATTTTCACGAATCTGCCAAAGATTCCGCTGCTCGTCCTGGGGGCGGGATGCGGGTCGTTGGCGCTCATGCTGAGCCGGCAAACCAAGGCCCAGGAGCAAAAGAAAATCGATCAGGCCAAAGCCGAGGCAACCAAGCCGCACGAAGATCGCATTGAGGACTTTCTCGCCGTCGATCCGATGGAAATCGAGATTGGCGCCGCGCTCGTGAAGCTGGCCAGCCCTAAATACGGCGGCGACTTATTGCCGCGAATCACGGCGGTGCGTCAGGGCGTAGCCGCCGACATTGGCATCATCCTGCCCAAGGTCCGAATTCGCGACAATATTCGGCTGGGCGAGCATGAATACCGGATCAAAATCTCCAATAACCCGGTCGCCCATGGAGAAGTCTATCCGGGCAAGCTGCTGGCGCTCGACTCCGGAGCAACGACCGGGAAAATTGCCGGTATTGAAACGCGCGATCCGGCTTTCCAGCAGCCAGCGGTATGGATCGACAACGGCCTGGCTGAGCGAGCTCAAATGATGGGCTATACGCCCGTAGAGCCGACGGCCGTGCTGGCCACGCACCTGCAAGAGATCGTTCGCCGTCATGCCGACGAGCTGCTCACGCGCGATGCGACCAAACATCTGCTCGACGAGCTGAAGAAGACGAGCCCCGCAGTCGTCGATGAGCTGATTCCGAATCCGATGAAGCTGGCTGAGGTGCAGCAGGTGCTGCAAATGCTCCTTCGCGAGGAAGTGCCAATTCGACAGCTCAGCCAGGTGCTCGAAACGCTGGGCGACTATGCCGGAAAAACAAAAGACCTGGTGTTCCTGGCTGAATATGTCCGTCATCGATTGGCGCGCACCATTTGCACACGCTACCGCGACGTCGAGGGGCGGATATTTGTCCTGACGCTCGATCCGGTGCTGGAAGACAAAATCGCCGCGGGCATCGAGCACACGGAGCGCGGGCTATTCATTCGCACGGCGCCGCAAACGATTGAGAAAGTCTGCGAGCGGATTGGCGCAGAGCTGACCAAGCTCGTTCGCACGGGGAAGCGCCCCATCCTGCTCGTCAGCCCGCAGGTTCGCGCCGGCTTGAGGCAAATGACGGCCGCCAACCTGCCGCGGCTGATCGTGATGAGCTTCAACGAAATTACGCGGGACACGAAGGTCGAGATTGTCGGCATTGTTAATGACGCCTAATTCCATGCAGCTATACACCTTTCAAGCACGATCACTTGCCGATGCGCTGCGCCTCGTGCGCGAGGAGCTGGGGCCGGACGCGTCGGTGCTGCATACCCGGGAAATTGGCTCGCCCCTGGCCCGCCTGCTTTGTGGCCGAAAGATTGAAGTGACAGCGTCGCCGGAACCTTGCGCCCCCAGCCGTTTGAGTGAATCCTGCTTATCATCGGTGGATCCGGTTGGTGGCCCACAACGATCCAGTATTCCCGGGGCGGAGCTGCAAAACTTTCGTCGTCAATTCCGGCACGATTTGCTGGTGGGAAAGTGGGGCGGCGCCTCGCTCATTGAGGAGATGGCGCAGCGTACGTCTGCGCAAGAGGCTTCCTTTTCACTGTGATTCGTGCTGCAAATCAGCAAATGGAAAACGCTCTCGAACCAATGCCGATATCCGCCACCCGATCCGGCTCGCCGACCGGCCTGACGACCCTTGTCATTTCCGGCGGACGCCCGGGCGTCGGCGCTTCGACGATTGCTCTGCAGCTCGCTACAGCATTTGCTCGGGAGGCGCAGCGGACCGTCTTGATCGATGCAGATCCTTTTGCCGCCAGCCTTGCCGGTCGCTGCGAGCATTCCGCGACTTTGGGAATCGCCGATGTTCTGGCCGGTCGAAAAACCATTCACGAAGTCCTGCAGCTAGGTCCCGCAGGTATGCAAATTCTCGCTGGAGCCGCCAATCAGCAGACTCGTGACAGTGTGAACGGACGTGCGATCGGACGGCTGCTCAAGCAAATGCGATCGCTGGCTCCGCATGCCGATTGGCTGCTTGTCGATGCTGGAAATCAGCCGAGCGAGATGGCGGCGCAGCTCTGGGCTGCCGCAGATCGGCTGCTGGTGGTTACCTCGCCCGATGCCGTAGCCGTCATGGATACGTATGCCCTGATAAAAACACTCCTCTCGCGGCAAGCGGTGCGGCGATTACCAGCACTCGTGGTGAATCAAGCCGCAGATGAAGCCACAGCCGCCGATGTGCACCGCCGCATCGATCAATCGTGCCGCCGGTTCCTGGGGTTGGCGATCGAGTTCGCGGGTTGGCTGCCAGTCGATCCGAAAATCAAAATCGCCGTGATGGCCGCGGCAGCGCTGACGCCGGCCGTTGTCGCGTTGGCGCATCGTCTGCATCAACTTCAGCATTCACCTGCCGCGCGACCCTTGGCCGCATGAAGCGCGCGGAATGCGCGCGTCGCAGTCACGACATGCCAGCAAGCCATTGCATCAACAAATCTGAATTCAACCGCATGAATCCCTCAATCCGCACGATCCTGATTGCCGATACATGCCTGGCGCGATCGTACCGCCAAGGGACGTCGTGCCATACCGTGTCAAGCTGTAACGGTTGCGAGAACCTTACGGGCGGGGCCGCTGGTCGAATGAGTAATGGGACGCGCTTACGCAGCAGCACTGGGACCGTTGGCCTTCACGTGCGTCATTGCGCGGGGACTGGCTGGCGGATCGAGTGTGGAAGGAACGTTTGCGGTGGCCAGCGCGGCGCTGTTCGTGTTTGCGGCCATCGGATACATCGTGGGCCAACTCGCGGAGTTCCTGGTGAATGAGTCGGTCCGCAAACAGTTCCAAACCGCCATGGCGGAGTGGGACGCCAAGCATGGCAGCGACAAGCAGGCTAAGACCCAGCCAACAAACAAATGACCAAGACCCGAGCACCAATGACCCATGCTTTCATGATCATTGGTCCTTGAGTCGTTCCAAATAATTATTGACCGAGTTCGGCTGCTCAAGACGAGCGGCGCGGCTCGCGAAACAAGCTTAAACGCTTGCCGCGAGACGCCTATCACGGAGGATTGGCATGGCGACGATGACGGTCGAAAAGCAGATTGAGATCGACGAGATCTGGAAGAACTACAAGGCCGACCCAACGAATAAGGAATACCGCAATCTGCTGGTCGAAAACTATCTGCCGCTGGTGAAATACAACGGAGAGCGGATCTGGGCTCGCTTGCCGGACGGCGTGGAGCTCGACGATCTCATCTCGGCCGGCGTCTTCGGCCTGATGGACGCCATCGACGCCTTCGATATGACGCGCGGGGTCAAATTCGAGACCTATTGTGTGCCCCGTATTCGTGGCGCGATGCTCGACGAGCTGCGGACGATGGACTGGGTGCCGCGCCTGGTGCGGAGCAAGGCCAGCAAGCTCAATGAAGCTACCAAGCATCTCGAAGCCAAGATGGGCCGTCATCCCACGGAGATCGAGCTCTCTCAGCATATGCAGTTGAGCGTTGAAGAGCTTGAGAAGATGATGGTCGAGGCCAGCGCCGTCAATCTCATCAGCCTGAACAAGAAGTGGTACGAGACGGACAGCTATAAAGACGTTCGCGAGATTGACATTCTCGAAGACAAAAAGGGCGAAGATCCCACGCGCCGCATTCAGAAGAACGATTTGATGCGGCTAGTCACCAAGGGTCTCAACCGAAATGAGCGGCTGATCATCATTCTGTATTACTACGAAGAGCTGACGATGAAGGAGATCGGCGCGACGCTCGATCTGTCCGAAAGCCGCGTCAGCCAGATGCACAGCTCAATCGTGGCTCGGCTGCAAGGCCAGCTCTGCAGGCGGCGGCCGGAATTCGGCACCTAGGCTTGCCTATTTTGCGGCTGGCAGCCTGGCGAGGGCTTCCGGCACGTTGGTTTCGTTCAGCGAGCGATAGCCAAAACGCGCAATCACGCGGCTGTCGGCGGCGATCACTGCCGTGAGATGCGCGCCGGGATGAATGCTCCAGCCTGGCGGTCCGTTCTTATCGCCGGGAAAAACGGCGAGGCTGGTTTGGCTGAGCTGCAACGACTGCTGGGCCTTTGGCAAATAGTCCTTCGCGGCTTCAACGTCATCAGTCAGCCACGTGGCGATCATCGCAACGTCGGTTCGGTCTTTGCGAAGCTCGTCGTCGAGCGTGCGCAGGAAGCGCGCTAATGGACGATCCCATTTGTCGGCTTGAATAAAGATGTAAATCGTCGGCATTGCGCTGCGCCGCTGGGCCACGTCGAGCTCTTCGCCCGCGTTACTTCCGATGACGACGGACACGCGCAAGGGCGCGATCTCGCTGCCGGCATCGGGGCCGGAATTCAATTGTCCGCGGGCCTGCGATACGCAAAGCAACACGAAAAGAGCGACTAAAAGTGTTCGCATTCGAGTGAGTCAGCTCACTTGAGCTTCGCGATCAGAAAGTTCACCATCGAGCCGTATTTTTGATCTTCATGGCCCGGGTAGGAGAGCACGACCTCGACGCCGGCCGATTGCAGCTTTTCGGCCAGCTTCACGCCGTACATGGCCGAGTGTGTAGGATCGGTTTCCTTCTGGCCGACGGCCGGCGGTGTGGCCTGCCTGGGATACTCCATGTAAATCGGCGGATCGTCGGAGGATACCAACTCAATCGGTGAGTACTCCTTGATCCAGGCCAACACTTTGTCGCGATTTTCGATGAGCAGATCGAACTCGTCGGCTCGCGAGCGGCCTTTGGCGGCAAAGCCGAAGGCGTGACCGCCATAAATGGAGTTGGGAATCCATTCGCGTAGTTGCTTGGGATCGAGCGAGGTCTGCGCGCCGGTGACAGCGGCGCAGGTGAGCCGCGATGATTCGCGAGCGATCGGATCATTGCTCTTGGGATCGGCGATGTCATTATGCAAGGCGAGCCAGAGCGACGTGCAAGCGCCGGCCGAGCCGCCGGTTGAGCCAACTCGCTTGGGATCGACATTCCACTCCTTGGCTTTGGAGCGAATGGTTTGGAGCGCGCGGGCCGCGTCGTGCAGACAGGCCTTGACCGGTGGCTCAACGCCCTGCTCCATGGCTTGCGCGATGAAGCGGTAGTTGAGGGCGGCAACCGAAATGCCTTCCTTCAGGAACGGATCGATCATGTTAGCGCCGTAAGTTGCCTTGTCGCCGCCGGTCCAGCCACCGCCGTGAATGAGCAGCACGACGGGCGTCGGCTTATCGGATTTTGCCTGCCAGACATCGAATTTTTGCCGCTCGTGATCGTTGGCGTAGGCATAATTCGCCACGGTCGGTTCCGGCCGGGCCGGCAATGGCTTGGGCTTGGCTTTTTCTTGGGCGACAAGCGAAGTCGAGCAGATCAATACGAGCGACGTGAAAATCAAGCGGCGGTGCATTTGCGTCTCCTGCATTGAGCGAGGTTGCACGCATCATCGGCGAAGCAAAATCGTGGGTCAAGCAGCAGTCTTTGGACTGGCTTAGAACAATTCTTCAATCGGCTTGGGCTCGGCGAGGCGGGCGAGGTCACGCGGGATGCTGGGATCGAGGCGCATCTGGCCGACATCGAATAGAGCATGCAGCACGGTGGAATGCAGATTGGCCAGCGTGATGGGAGCGCTGGCGGGCGCGTCGTTCTTCGGCGCCGATTGGCCGATGATTTGTCCCTTTGCCAGTCCACCGCCGCAAAAGGCGAGTGTCGAAAGGCCGGGATAATGATCGCGGCCGCCGCGGGCGTTGATGGTGGGTGTGCGGCCGAAATCGCCAGTGATGATCAGCAGCACCTTGTTCAGCAGGCCGCGAGCCGTGAGGTCTTCCACAAAGGCGCTGACGGCTTTGTCGAGCGGCGGTCCGAGCATGTCCATGCCGGGGCCAATGCCCGGATTGTTGCCGTCGGCGTGCATGTCCCAGCCGGAATTTTGCACGGTCACGAAGCCGCAACCGGCTTCGACGAGCCGGCGGGCCATCAGCATTTGCTTGCCGAGTGAGGATGACTGGAAGAGCTTTTTGCCGATGCGGAATTTGCTGGTATCGTAGCGCTCGACGAGATTTGGATCTTCTTTGCTGATGTCAAAGGCTTCTCCAGCGCCGCGGACGATCATCTCGAGGGCCTGACCTTCGAAGCGATCGAGTCCGGTAATGTTGCCGCTGGCGTCGATCGCTCGTTTGACGTTGTCGAGCTTGTTCAGGAGCAGCTTGCGGTCGTCGAGTCGATCGGGCGAGATCGCGAGATTGAGATTGCTGAGCAGTTGGCTGCCGCCTAGGGGATCAAACGGCGCGTAGGCGAGGCCCAGTTCACCTGGGTGCGAGCCGGCGGCGATGCGGCCGCGCTCCATCAGGTATTGGCCATCGACTTCTTCCGACGAAACCAGGCAATAAGTCGGCAGGCCAGTTACTTCATGGTTGGGGCCTCGCAAGCGGGCATAGACCGAACCCATGCTTTGGCCGATTTTGCCATCGCCGGTGGGGTCGGTCCCGCCGGTGAGCATGTGAATGATCGCTTTGGGGTGGTTACTGTTCTCGTGGCGGAAAGAGCGAACGACGGCGAGCTTATCAGCATGCTGCGCCAGCAGCGGAAAATTGCCGCCGAGCGTGAGACCGGGGATTTTGGTTTTGACTTCGCCGGTGACGCTCGAATAGGGCGCGGGAGCAGTCAAGTTGGGATTGAAGGTTTCGATGTGGCTCGCGCCGCCGCCGAGAAAGAGCAGCACGATCGAGCGATCGCGGACGTAGGACTTTCCACCTTTCGCCGCAGCTTTGGCGGCCAGCAGATGCGCCAGGGACAGTCCGCCGAGCCCTAGAACGCCGGCGCGCAGGAAGTCGCGGCGGGGAAGGCCGCTACAGTCGCGCTTCGTGCTGGTATGAAGTGTTAACATTGATAATCCCTGGATCGTATCAGACCACGCCAGGGGGTCAATGTTTTCAGGTCGGCTGCAATTTGCCGCTGATCCGCTTAATCAATTCCAAAAGCTGACGCTGCATTTCGGCTTGCGGTAAATGCACACGCTGGCCGTGCCCGGGCAGGACCCACTGGAACTGATGATTCACAAGGCGGGCGAGTGATTGCTGCTGCTGATCCCATGAATGCCAGCAGTAGTCGCGGAAGGCCGTGAGCCGACGGGCATCGCGGTCCCAAGCGAGGTGATCGCCGGTGAAGAGGTAGCGGTTTTTGTAGAGCAAAACCAGATGCCCAGCCGTATGGCCCGGCGTGGGAATGGCCAGGAGATCTGGTCCGAACGGTACATCGTCAAAGCCGTCGATGATCTGCTCAGCGTTGGATTGTGCGGCGAGCTCTTCACGATGAATGATGCGGCGGGCGGCGAAACGACGGGCGTATTTGTCGGCGTCGGCAACGTCGTCTCGGTGCGTGAGGAAGATGTGGCTGATACCGCCGAGCGACTCGAGCTTGTGGACCAGCTGCGGTAGGAATTTCGGCGAATCGATGAGCCAATTGCCGGCCGGGCGTTTTAGAAAATAGCTGCTGCCGCCGAACGACTTGGGCGAGGTAAAGCCGCAGTAATAAATGTCGCCGTCGATGAGCAGCGGGAAATCGTCGATCGCCCGCTTGGCTCGATTGGTCCCGCGTGTGCCGATGGAGCCGGTAGGACAGGCGAGCAGTGCATGAAGTACTGACGGTTCATCGACTTCCGCCGGCTGCGCTTGAACGAATGAGAAGCCGTCGGCTTCGCCAAAGACGCGGGGGGCGAGCTGGCGGCAGGTGTCGCAGTCGATGCATGTCGAATCGACGAACCAATCGCCGGCAACGTTCATCGGCAGTGCTTTGGTGAAATTGGCCATTGGTCATTTCTTAAGCGAGGTCGAAGAGCATGACTTCGGTGGCGGCGGTTGCTGCCACGCTCAGTTTCGATTCGTTGCTGATGGCGGCGCCGTCGCCGGCGGTTAGTTCGTTGCTGTTTAGGTTCGCTGACCCGCGAAGGACTTGAAGCCAGGCGTGGCGGCCTGGAGCCAAATCGAATGTCAGCTCACCTGATGATTTAATGTTGGCGAGGTAGATGAGGGTATCTTGCTCGATCTTCAGCGAGCTATCGACGCCATCGGGCGAAGCGACCAGCTGCCAGCGGTCGGCGCGACCTTCTGGTGAAAATGCTTTTTGACTATAGGACGGGGGTAGTCCGGATTCGCGCGGGAGCAGCCAGATTTGGTAGAGGTGGACCGGCTCGGTAGCAGACGGATTGAACTCGCTATGGCGGATGCCGTGACCGGCGGTCATGTGTTGGAATTCACCCGGGCGCAGGACTTCGCCGTGCCCAAGGCTGTCCTTGTGTTCGAGCGCACCGGACAGGACGCAGGTCACGATCTCCATGTCGCGGTGGCCATGCATTCCGAAACCGCCGCCTGGTGCGACGCGGTCTTCATTCATGACTCGCAGCGAGCGGAAGCCCATGTGGGCTGGGTCGTAGTAGTCGGCGAAGGAGAATGTGTGGTACGTGTCAAGCCAACCGTGGTCGAAGTGGCCTCGGTCGGCGGATTTGCGGATGATGAACATAAATGTCAGTTGTTAGTGGTCAGTTGATGTGGGCGCCCGAAGCTTTGGTTGGCTTCCGACGCCCTCCCAAAGATAATACCGCTGGCGCGGGCCTTTCCTTACGCCATCTGCCAAACGGAGCAAAAAGCGGGGCGGAAATTTGGGCGGGCGGCGCAAGAATGCGGGAAAACCGCAATTGGCGCGTGCGGACTAAGACTTGCGGCGGCGGTGGGAACCGTTGGCAGTGGGCTTGAATTCGAGATCGGTTACAAGCAAGAGATCAATGATATTAAAGCTGTCGTCGGGTTGGGCAACAATGATGGTTCGGCCACTCGGGACCGTCATGATTAATTCACGATGCTCGACGGGAATGGCGCGGCGATCGGCCAGGCGGATGACGAAGGGCCGAAAGGGCTTCGTTTCGTAGGCAGCACGGAGTTTGTCGATGGTCATGGGATCGGTCCCTCAATTCTAAGCTTCTGTCAACAAGTATATCACGCCAAGCAATTGGTCTTCATTTTTCGCCTTCGGCCGATCGGATTGGCAGACAAGAATGTCTGCCCCACTTATGACGAGCGCGGGCCGCCGGGGGCCATGTGCTCGAGGCCGTCGCCTTTGGCGATGACGACGATGCCGTTGTCGGTGACCATCAGGCCGCGGTGGCGGTCGAAATCAAGGTCGTAACCGATCTTCATGCCGGGGGGCACTTTGACGCCTTTGTCGATAATGGCCCGACGAATCTGAGCGTGACGGCCGACATCGACCGCTTCAAAGAGAATCGAATCTTCGATGTGCGAGAAGCTGTTGATACGAACCAGGGGCCCGAGGATGCAGCGCTCGACGAGGCCTCCGGACACGATCGTGCCGGAGCAGACGACGCTGTCCATAGCCCGGCCGGCGCGGTCGCGCTCGCCGCGGCTGCCGAAGACAAATTTAGGCGGCGGCAGGTTCGGCTGCACGGTGCGGATCGGCCACAGCTCATCATAGAGATTTAGCAGCGGATCGACGCCGATGAGGTCCATATTGGCTTCGTAATAGGCGTCGAGGGTGCCCACGTCGCGCCAATAGGCGTCGGTCTTGCGATTCTCGTCACGGAAGGGGAACGCAAAGACTTTGCGTTCTTCAATCAAGGATGGAAGAATGTCGCGGCCGAAGTCGTGGCGGCTGCCGGGGCGGGTGGCGTCTTTGCATAGCTCTTCGAACAGAAAGCGAGCGGCAAAGACATAAATGCCCATGGAGCCGAGACAGTGATTCGGATCGCCGGGAATCGTCTTGGGATTGGGTACTTTTTCTTCGAAGCCGACAATCCGCTGGTTGGTATCAATTTCCATGACGCCAAACTGGCGGGCGGCGACGGGATCGACCCGCAGTGCGCCGACCGTGACGTCGGCGCCGACGTCGATGTGGTATTGGACCATCGCCTTGTAATCCATCTTGTAGATGTGATCACCAGCGAGGATGACGATGTATTCGGGCCGCTCCTTTTCGAGGACGTAGATATTCTGATAAACCGCATCGGCCGTGCCCTGATACCAGGCCTCGTCAATCCGCTGCTGCGGCGGGACGACATCGATGAACTCGCCCAATTCGCGGTTGAAATAACTCCGCCAGCCCTGATTGATGTGGCGATCGAGACTCATCGCCTTGTACTGCGTGAAGAGCAGGATGCGGCGGAAATCGCTGTTGAGGCAGTTGGAAAGCGTGAAATCGATGAT
>Ga0136846_1238702_pt1 | contig 10337 bp, 10 predicted proteins | sample HopSoiMetagenom2_FD_96841 | JGI IMG/M metagenome (GOLD analysis project Ga0136846, IMG submission 96841) | Grasslands soil microbial communities from Hopland, California, USA - 2 Assembly 2016 (version 4) | ecosystem: Environmental > Terrestrial > Soil > Grasslands | place: USA: Hopland... | reverse complement strand
TTCACCTTCACCTTCACCTTCACCTTCACCTTCACCTTCACCTTCACCTTCACCTGCGCCTGCGCCTGCGCCCGCCCCTGACTTCGCCGTCAAATGGACGGATGTCCACCAGACGATGGACGGCTTCGGCGCCTCCGATGCCTGGCACGGCGCGTTGACCACCGCTCAAGCCGACCTCTACTTCAGCCCCACTTCGGGCATCGGGCTGTCGTTGCTTCGCATGGGCATCGGCCCGGATGGCGGTACGTTCTCCAACTGGAACAACGCGAAGCTGGCCATAGCACGAGGCGCCCAGGTCTGGGCTGCCCCCTGGTCGCCACCGGCGAACCTGAAGACGACGGCGGACCTCAATTCCGGTTCGCTGCGCGCTGATGGCTACGGCACCTGGGCCACGACGCTGGCATCGTTCGCGAGCAACTTCAACGCCAACGTCGGTACGCCGCTGTACGCGATCTCGGCACAGAACGAGCCGGATTTCGACACCAAGGGTGCCTATGACATGTGCCTGTTCAGCTTTCCTCAGATGGCGTCTTTCGTCGACCAGCTGGGCCGAGCCATTGCCGCGCTGAACCTGCCCTCGCCGCCGAAGATCATCGCGCCTGAAGCGGCATCGTGGGGCAACCTCTGGAATTACAGCGCCGCCATCGATGCCGATCCCGTCGCCCACGCGAGCGTTGGAATATTCGCATCTCACCAGTACGGCGGGGTCAGCAGCTATAGGCCACTGGCCGCGCCCTTGTGGGAGACCGAGCAATCTTCATTCGAGGCCTTCGACCCCTCCATCGTGCATGCACTGAAGGTGGGGGCCTGGATCCACGAGGCCATCACTTCAGGCAATGTCAGCGCCTGGCACTACTGGTGGCTCAACGGACTCAATGATGACAACGAAGGCCTTATCGGAAGGAAGGGCGATTTCCAATTGACCAAGCGGCTGTTCGCCCTCGGCAACTATGCACGTTTCGTGCGTCCCAGCTGGGTGCGGATCGGCGTAGATGGTGGCGTGGCAGGGACGCTCGTGACCGCATTCAAGAACCCCGCGTCGGGTGACTTCGCGATCGTCGTCGTCAATTCCGGCAGTGCCACGATGCGAACGTTCTCGATCACTGGGGCCAACGGCAATACCGTCTCGACCTACGTGACGGCCGACACCGCCCTGGGTGCCATTGGCACCGACGGCAATCTTTCGCTCGGCTCCTCGTCGCAGCAGGTGCCGGCGTCCATCGCAATCGCCCACGGCCAGTTAACGGCGCCGCTGCCGCACGGCATCGTGACCTTCGTCGGGATCGCCCGCTAGCTACCCGACCTGCTTCATTCGCGCGCGACCGCCATGGAATCCTGCCCCGCCCCAACGTCTCTTCTTGGGATGCCCTCAAGAAACGGAAATTTCTGCACGTCAAGCAGGGTGAGTCCAAAGACTCTCCAATTCCCGCCAGTTTTCGGCGTGGTTCAAGTCAGGGTTCCACTTTCCTGATCGCCGTGGCGCGGCGCGGCGTGGGGCAGGCGAAGCGGGGGTGTCGACGTGCCGGCCTGACGTCCGCCCCGAAGGGCGCGGCGCAGGTCCTTCTCAATCCGTCACGATCCATGCAAGACCGCTGAGGCTCGCGGCCTCAGCGTGCTCGCCTGTGTTACCCCGCCGAAACTGAACCACGCCGAATCCTTACCCTGGGCCAAGGAGGCGCCAATGCCTTACTGCAGGTGCGTGGCGCCGTGCTCAACGGGCACGACGTTCGCAACTTCAAGCGCTGGTTCCCGCCTGGGCAACGGATCGAAGTGCTGGAACTGCGGGCCGCCGCCACGTAGCTTCATGTCCCCGTTTTTATCCGCTCTCGTGTGAATAGGCTCACGCTTTGGCCGGGGTGCGTCACATCTCCATCATGACTTGCATCGACCCGGCACCGACGATGAACACCTCCGAATTCAAGCGCACCCGGTGTGGGGTCGTATCGCATCACCCACTGGCGCGCATGCGGAGTTTCGTTCGGACGATCTGGCCGGCGACGAATGGATCCGTTCCGAGCGCGTGATGTTGCTTAAACGGCAAGGCGTTGCCTTGGAAGGGGTTCAGTACCATGACAAATCATGCTCATTCATCTAGGAATTGGGTCTCCCAACGGTCCTTGATTTTTGCTCTGGGGGGCATCTTTTTCTCCTTGGGTGCATCTGTCCAGGCGGCCACCGGAGACGGCTCTCTGACGGATTCCAACCTCACGTACGTCGGGCGATGGGACAAGAGCGACAGCACCACGTACAGGAGCTATTGGGGGGGGCCTATGTGAGCACGAAGTTCACTGGGACCACGGTCAAGGTCAAGCTCACCGCCCCAGTCAATTTCAAGTTCATCATCGATGGAACGCTCGCCACATACTCGCCCTCGGGCTCGGACGGAACAATCAATCTGACATCCACGCCGCTGGCCAACGGCACCCACACGCTGAAGGTCATCGCCCCCATCGACGAAGGCCAATTGCCGTTCAAGGGCCTGGTTCTGGATGCGGGCGCATCGACGGTGGCGCCTGGCACCCGACCGTTGGTGGAGTTCGTTGGCGACTCCATCACTGCGGGGTATGCGACCAGCGAAGGGCCGGTGACGGACTATGCCTGGCTGACGGGCGAGGCATTGGGCGCCGACCATACGCAGATCGCTCATTCAGGCGCCGGCTTGGCTGATGGATACCATTATTCGGGCAGTCATGCTCTTGGGATGGAGGTGGCCTACTTCAAGCTCAAGTCCATCGATGCATGCCCGGATGCTCCGGCCTGCGCGACCGATCCGGCGTGGAACTTTGCGAATTACACAGCGAAGGTGGTCGTCATCAACCTCGGGACGAATGACAGCAATTTTGGTGTTGGTTCGGCCGATTTCCAAAGTCGATATACCGCCTTCCTCCAGAACATCCGGGGCAAATATCCCAATGCCGACATCTTTGCGATGCGGACGCTTTACGCCTACTACGCGACGGAGACGGAAGCTGCGGTGAATGCCCGGTTGAGTGCCGGAGACACCAAAGTGCACTACATCAACACCGACGGTTGGGTGATCCCGTCCCCTTCAACGGACTTCGCCGATTACTCTCATCCGAGCGACGCGGGTCACGTGAAGATCATGAATCGTCTCGTCCCGATCCTGCAGCCGTACCTCGGTGGCGGAGTCAACCTGTTGAGCAATCCCGGCTTCGAGAATGGGATGAGCGGCTGGGGAGTTTGGCCAGCGGGGCATGCATATACCGAAGCGTGGGGCGCGAACGCGCACTCTGGCATTTCCCATTTGACGCACTGGGGCGCGAACCCTTACTACGTTACGACCTACCAAGGCCTGACCGGCCTGAGCAATGGGCTGTACACGGTCAAGGCGTGGGTGGCAGGCGCTGGGGGCCAGAGACAGATGTACGTCAAGAACTTCGGCGCAGGCCAGCAGACCGTCGACCTTCCGAATTCCCCAAACGCATACACGCAGGTCGTCATCAGCAACATCAACGTCACCAACGGCATGGCCGAGATCGGGTTCTTCTCGAACGATCCTTCGGGCAACAACAGCTTGCTCTATGTCGATGACGTGACGTTCTACAAGCAATAGGCTGATCAGGGGAGCTGTTGCGGGCGCTGTGCTCTTGGGCAGCACAGCCGCCCCCGGGAAGATCTCGACGGCAGCCTGGCGCAGCGTCATGCTCGGCGTCGAACGCCATCACTGCTCGCTATGAACCTGCCGCCGACCCGCCACGAGAACAAAGCAGAGGAACACTGCATTCGCTTCGGTCGGTTCGAGGTCGACCTCGAGGAAGTGCTGGCCGACGGATCCCGGTCGCGATTGAACCGCAGCCCCGCAGGCTGCTGCAGTACCTGTACCTGATCCGCCACCGGAACCGGGTGGTGTCCAAGCAAGAACTGTCCGAGGAAGTGTTTGGCCGGTCGCAGCCTGGTTGCATGAAGAGGCCGGCCGATATGCCTAAGCCGCTCGCCTGCTCGCGCAGATCGGGGATACATCGGCCAACTGAGCCCACGGAAATCAGATGAGCACACCGAAGAAAGATTGCACGCGTTTCGCCGAAGGTGACGCGGCGTGACGTCGGGTACGGTCTTGCCGGCCGTGACGGCCGACGCACTGGTGGGCGCGGCCGCCAGCGTGCGCAGCGTCTGGGTCAGCTCGCTGGCGCCGCGCCGCGTGCGCCGGGCCGTGAAGGAGAGCGGGCAAAAGTGTGGGAGGCCTGAGCTCACGCTGCCGTAGAGGAAAACAATTTCGTCACTTTTGTGCCGATAAAAGTGTCAATCGGTGGCGAGCAATGCACCCAATCGCCCGCAAACCCGCATGCAGCAAGGCTTTTCGGCTCGAGCACAATGAATCTGTCACTGAGCGCGGGCGAAGCCTCGCCGGCAAATGAAAGTGTCACCCCGCGAGGTCCGCCCAAGATCGGGCCGGCTTCGTGGCCGCGTCTCAGCCGTAGAACATGCGCCTGATGGCGTCGCTTGCCCGCTTGCCCCGCTTGGGCAGCGGGCGCCGATGCAAGAAGCTGGTCGACGAATGCGCGTAGGAGCGGCGGCACTGTGCGCAGCGAAAAGGCGCGTCGAGCAAGCGTGCATCGATGCGGTACTTACTGGTGGCGCCACAGCCGCGGCGCGCCGTGTCGAGGCCGTAGCCGTGCAGCGGGCACTGCGGCTCGTAGCCGAACTGATGCACCACACTGTGATAGCCGCGCGACATGCAGCGAGGGCAGAACCGCAGGTGAGGGCACCACTGGCGCGTTGAACCCGGACGCGGCATGGCACCACGTACGGCCCTCAGCGGTACGCCAAGGGTGCGAGCGACGTATCGGACGTCGAGCTCGGCCGGCGTGGCGGAGATACCCTCGTACGGATCGACCGGCCTCTTGGCAATGTGTCCCACGACCACGTGGCCGGCCAATCGATTCATCCCCTCAATATAAAGAATTCAACTCTGGTTTCAGGCCAATGGAATGTGACTGGTCCTGCTTGCGGCGCGAACGTGATGCCGTGGTCTTCGACGTCAGCGTCGTGCCTGGTGCAAAGCGGACCGAACTCGTCGGGCTGCATGATGGCGCCTTGCGTGTTCGCCTCGCAGCGCCACCCGTCGATGGCAAGGCCAACGACGCGTTGATCGTCTGGCTGGCGAATGAGCTGGGTGTTACGCGCCGCTGTGTCAAGCTGCTGCGGGGCGCGTCGTCGAGACGAAAGCAAGTGCGCGTTGAAGTCTCGATGCTTATCGCTCGGGCGTGGCTCACGCGTAGCCTACCGCCATCCGACAGTTGACGCTGTGACCTTGTGAAAGCGTAGGCAAGCGAAGCGTGCCTACACGGTTTTCGGTCAAGTCAGATCGAGGGCAGTCCGCCTTGGCCCATTTGAAAGGCCCGGGATGCACGGACGTTCGCTTTACCGCCCTACAAACAAATCGTCTCAGGCGATCAGGGTCGTGGCGTCGAACGTGTGGTTCTGTCCCCCGCGGCACGCGATCTTGAGTGCACCGATCTTGTTGCCCAACGCGATGCAGCGCTCCAGCGGCCAGCCGCGCTCTAGCCCGAACAGCAGCGCACCGCGAAACGCATCGCCGCATCCCGTCGGATCCACCACATCGGTCGCGGCCACACCCGGCACGTGCGTGCGAACGCCTTGCTGCCACAGGTCGCAACCTTGGGCGCCCAAGGTCACGATCACGCCCTTCAGATGCGAGCTTGACAGCGACTCGAGTGTTTCACCCGTCCGCTCGCACAGCATGCGCCCCTCATAGTCGTTCACGGCCACCCAGGTGGCCTGCGAGACGAAGCGCTTGAGATCATCGCCGTCGAACATCGGAAGGCCCTGGCCCGGATCGAAAACGAAGGGCACATTCGCCGCTGCAAGCTGCTCGGCGTGCTGGAGCATCGCGTCGCGGCCGTCGGGTGCCACGATCGCAACTCGGATGTCATCGCGCGAGGGCACCGGAGTCATGTGCGCCGACTGCATTGCGCCAGGATGAAAGGCGGTGATCTGATTGTTGTCGGTGTCGGTAATGATGATCGCCTGCGCGGTGTAGCTGTCGTCGATGACGCGCACGTGCTCAGTCGACGCACCCCAGGACTTGAGTCGCTGCAGATACTCCTGCCCGTCCGACCCGATGGCAGCAAGCACCAACGGTTCCCCACCCAGCTGGCTCAAGGTGTAGGCAATGTTTCCTGCGCAACCACCGAACTCTCGGCGCAAGGTCGGCACAAGGAAGGACACGTTCAGGATGTGCACCTGGTCGGGCAGGATCTGCTGCGCAAATCGACCTGGAAAAGTGGTGATGGTGTCGAACGCGAGGGATCCGCAGATCAATGCCGGCATGGGGCACTCCGATTGAGATGAGAAGTTGAAGAAGAGGCCGCCGCGACGCCAGACTCACGGGTAGAAAATTTCGACGGTGTAGCTCGATATGCGCGGATTGCCGGCCGTCAACAGAACTTCCAGCGGGGCTTCCGCGCCCGGCGCAATCACGCTGACAGGCGCGCGGAAATCTGCAGGATGCAGCGCACGTCGGGCGACGAGTTGACCGGCGGTGTCGGTGAGCGTCAGGTCGATGGAGGGCATGCTCACAGGCAGCGGCCCACGATTGCGTAATGTGACTGAGAGCTTGAACGAGTCGGTGCCGACGGCCGCAGGCGTGAATGAGCTACTTTCGACCGTCACGTCATCGATGCGGCGCGGCGCCTCTATGCTGCAGTCCGCCAACACACACCACGCAGCGAGCGTTGGTCGAAACTGTGGCCACTGCGCGGAAATCTGGTCGCGGAAATGGTGGCTCCATTGCAGCACAAAGGCCGCGAAAAGGACGACCCCGGCAAGCGACAACAGGATGCGGGCGAGCGGCGAGCGCCAAAGCGCTTCGCGCTCGGCGTGTCGCACAAACGCAGGGAGCGTCTTGCGTGCGTGCCTGGAATTTTCGAGATGGTCGTTTGGCACCGGTTGCCGGTGCCCGCCTTCGTCTTCACTCAGCAGTGCAGTGTTGAACTCTGCGTCCGCGAAGTCGACGCGAAAGCGCTCGTCGACTGCCTCCGCCGGCGTCTGAGCCACATCTTCCTGCTCGGGCCGAAAGAAGCGCGACGCGATTCGGTCTTCTTCGTCGAGATCGGCGGCGGTATTCGCGAGGTCGCTATCGCGTTTGGGCGCCTTGTCGACATCGCCCGGCTTCCATGGCGGTGGCTGGTCGTGGTCGAGATCGAAGAGGCCTTCGAGCGCGTTGAACACCTCGTCGCAACGACCGCAGCGCACCCAGCCTTCGGAGACCTTGAGCTGGTCTTGCACCACACGAAAGATCGTGCCGCACGCGACGCAGCGCGTGGCCATGTTCGAGCTCATGGAGCCTTCTGCGCGGTCATGAGAATCCAGCCGTCTTCTGTGTCGCTAACCTCGAGCCGGCACCAAGGCGCATAGGCTTCCATAAGCTCATCGGCCTGACGCTCGAGAATGCCGGCGAGCACGAGATCGCCGCCATCAGCGAGGTGGCCGCAGAGCAAAGGCGCGAGCAATTTCAAAGGTGTGGCGAGGATGTTCGCGAGCACGAGGGGATAGTTGCCCACGGCCGCGTCAGGCAAGCCGGCGCTCAGTTGAACCCCATTGGCCTTCGCATTGGCGAGCGTCGATTCGACCGCCGCTGGATCGATGTCCACCGCATCGATCTCGCGCGCCCCATGCAAGGCCGCGCCGATCGCGAGGATGCCTGATCCGCACCCATAGTCGAGCACGCGTGTCCACCGAGCTGAACGCACTGCCGACTGCCACGCAATCCAGCGCAGGCACATGCGTGTGGTCGGATGCGTGCCGGTGCCGAATGCGAGCCCGGGATCGAGACGAATCACCTTCTGCGCCGCCACGGGGGGGGCGTGCCAGCTTGGCACGATCCAGAAAGTCGGCGTGATCTCGACCGGTGCAAACTGCGATTGGGTGAGTCGCACCCAGTCCTGGTCCTCGACCTTGCTGAGTGACTGCACGTGCACGTCACTTGCCCAGTCCTGTGCCAACAACAAGGTTGCGGCCTCGGTCGCTTCTACTTCCGTCTGGAAGAGCGCACGCAGCACCGACCGTTGCCAACCGCCGCGCGGCGCAGGCATGCCGGGCTCGCCGAACAGCGCGCGCTCGGCCCCCGTGTCGGCGTCGGCGTCTTCCACTGACACCGACAGTGCATTCAACTCGAAACTCAAGGCGTCCGACACCGTCTCGACGGTGTCTTCCGGTGCCATCAGGAGCAACTCGACCATGCGCGAACGCCTACCGTTTGTGCGTGCCCATCCAGCCTTCGAGATAGTGAATGCTGGTGCCGCCCTCGGCGAATTTCGGATCGACCATCAACTCGCGGTGTAGCGGGATGTTGGTCAGGATGCCTTCGACCACCGTCTCCGACAAGGCAATGCGCATGCGGGCCAGAGCCTGCTCGCGTGTGTCGCCGTGGACGATGATCTTGCCGATCATCGAATCGTAGTTGGGCGGCACGAAGTAGTTCGTGTAGGCATGCGAATCGACGCGAACGCCCGGGCCGCCCGGTGGATGCCACATCGTGATGCGTCCCGGTGAGGGGGTGAACTTGTACGGGTCTTCGGCGTTGATGCGGCACTCAATGGCGTGGCCGCGCATCTGGATCTGCCGTTGCGCAAATGGCAACTTCTCGCCTGAGGCAACGCGGATCTGCATCTGCACGATGTCGATGCCTGTCACCAGTTCCGTTACCGGATGTTCCACCTGCACGCGGGTGTTCATCTCGATGAAGTAGAACTCGCCGTTTTCGTAGAGAAACTCGAAGGTTCCGGCGCCGCGGTAGCCGATGCGCTTGCACGCTGCCGAGCATCGTTCACCGATCTTCTCGATCACGCGGCGCGGAATGCCCGGTGCCGGCGCCTCTTCGATGATCTTCTGGTGGCGTCGTTGCATGGAGCAGTCGCGCTCCCCCAGCCACACTGCGTTCTTGTGCGTGTCGGCCAGCACCTGAATCTCGATGTGGCGCGGGTTCTCGAGGAACTTCTCCATATAGACGGCAGCGTTCCCGAAGGCGGCCCCCGCCTCTGCCCGTGTCGTCTGCACCGCGTGAATGAGCGCCGCTTCGGTGTGTACGACGCGCATGCCGCGCCCGCCGCCACCGCCCGCAGCCTTGATGATCACGGGGTAGCCCACGGCCCGCGCGATTTTGATGATCTCTTTCGGATCGTCAGGCAGGGCGCCTTCGGACCCTGGCACACAGGGTACGCCCGACTTGATCATGGCCTGCTTGGCCGCGACCTTGTCGCCCATGGCGCGGATGGCGTCGGGTGTCGGGCCGATGAAGGTGAAGCCGCTGCGCTCGACACGCTCAGCAAAATCTGCGTTCTCGGAAAGGAACCCGTAGCCCGGGTGGATGGCTTCCGCGTCGGTCACCTCGGCCGTCGCAATGATCGCGGGCATGTTGAGGTAGCTTTGCGCCGAGGGCGCCGGCCCGATGCACACCGCCTCGTCGGCGAGCTTCACGTACTTGGCGTCGCGATCTGCTTCTGAATAGACGACAACCGACTTCACGCCCAGTTCACGACAAGCCCGCTGGATGCGAAGTGCGATTTCGCCTCGATTCGCTATGAGTATTTTTTTGAACATAGTGCCTCGGCTCAATCGCTCTTGCGGACTGTGCCTGCAGCGCAACGTGGCTGCGCCGAAACGCCGTTGGCGTTGTGGCCTCGATTGGCAATCAGAATCTTCTTGAACATCGAGTCAATCTCACTCGATCATGAAGAGTGGCTGGCCAAATTCGACTGCCTGCCCGTTCTCGCACAGGATGCGAGTGACCTTGCCCGACTTGTCGGCCTCGATCTCGTTCATGATCTTCATCGCTTCGATGATGCAGATCGGCTCGCCTTCCTTGATCTCGTCGCCGACTTCGACAAACGCCTTGGCTCCAGGGCTGGACGCACGATAGAAAGTGCCGACCATCGGAGACTTCACGACATGGCCGGCCGGTTCTGTGGGCTCGGTCGGTGCTGCGGCAATGGCAGATTGGGCGGACGTCTGGACGGGCGCCGACTGAGCGGCCAGTTGGACGGCGGGCATGTGCATGGGCTGCGCGACTGCGGCAGGGTCGGCCTTGACGATGCGCACCTTGCCGTCGGCTTCTGTAATTTCCAGCTCGGAAATGTTCGACTCCGACACGAGGTCAATCAATGTCTTCAGCTTGCGAAGGTCCATGGGGGGCTCCAACTCATTGGTTTTGCGCGAGACGGTCTTCGCCGTTCGCAAGGGTCCGGGCTCGTGCGGGCCTCAGAGGCTGAGAGTTTTTCGAGCGTGCCCGAGCAGCACGTCAAAAGGCGCCTGATCTAGGCGCAAAGCGCAGCCATAGCCCGGGCTATGGCGAGCAT
>Ga0136846_1229491_pt1 | contig 10337 bp, 9 predicted proteins | sample HopSoiMetagenom2_FD_96841 | JGI IMG/M metagenome (GOLD analysis project Ga0136846, IMG submission 96841) | Grasslands soil microbial communities from Hopland, California, USA - 2 Assembly 2016 (version 4) | ecosystem: Environmental > Terrestrial > Soil > Grasslands | place: USA: Hopland... | reverse complement strand
GCCGCCGGCGCCATGATCGCGGCGAATCCACCTTGGACGGCGCGGGCCATGAGGAGTGTCTCGATGTTCGGCGCCGCACCTCCGACAGCGGAGGCGATCGCGAACCCGGCCAACCCCAGGAGGAACACGTTCTTCCGGCCGAACGCGTCAGCCAGCCGTCCCCCGAGCAGGAGCAAGCTGCCGAAGGCCAACAAGTAGGCCGTGACGACCCAGCCGCGCGCAGCGTCGGAGAAGCCGAGGTCCGCCTGCGCCGAAGGCAGCGCGACGTTCACGATGGTGGCGTCCAGCAGCAGCATCATCTGGGCGATGAGGATGACGCCGAGGGCCAACCACCGTCGCTCGTGGTGGGCATCGGGTGGAGTGGCCGACGGCGCTCCGGCGAATTCAAGGGCCGCCAAAGCGTCACTGGCGGTAGAGGGCGGGCTGGTCGTCATGTCCTTCGCTCCTGCTGCGATCGAGTGGGAGCGCCAATGCGAGGCACCCCTCCGGTTGTTGTCGTCAGCGGTAACCGGAGGGGTGCCTCCTGCTATTCCGGAGGCCTGCCTCAATTTGGGAAACGAGACCTGGGCTTCATCCTCGGACGAAGCGGTAGGTGGCCGTCGGGATCTGGTGCACGTGTTCGGCGTCATACTTCCGAACGCCGTCGGCACCGCGGACCTCGGCCAACGCTCGGGGCGCTCCGGAGGCGCGAGCGCAGGTTCACATTCAGGGGGTGTGGGCGGTCGAGAAGCGCGCCACGGTGACGAGGCCGAGGGCGTCCTCGAAGGACCGGCGGCTCGTGGTCATCGCGTCCAGCAGCGCTTCGCGCAGCGGGCTGGCGGACCGCCGGCCGCCGGGGTCCGGGCGGCGATCGTCGCGCACGGTGGCGGCGACGTGGTCCTCGTGGAGTTCGATTCCGACGTTCACGATCGAGGCCCCAGCCAGGTAGCTGGCCGTGACGAGTTCACTGACGGTCACCGTCACGTCGTCGATAAGGCGCGAGGAAAAAGCCGTCCCGCCGCACAGCGTCTGACTCGCGAAGTGCCGGATCGCGTGCGGTGTGTCGGGGCGGAGCACCAGGCTGATCTGGGCGAGCACGGACGAATCGTGGTCGCTCGAACCGGCGGCCGAGTCAGCAGTGTCACGCATCGGCAGTTCCTGATGATCAACGGTAGTGGACGGCCCCCGATTGGCAGTTCCCGCGCAGACTCACTGATCAACGTGTCATCGCCGCTCTAGATACCATTAAGTCACGAGTTCCCGCTTCGTCCGCTCGGCGGCGACGCCCTGAAGGTCCCGAGCGCGGTCCGCGCCCGGGTCCGATCAGCGATCGATCGATGCCATGTTGGCTTCGTCGTGGCGTTCTCCGGCGGCGGGGGTCAAGGCGTCGAGGCGTTCGATCTGGCGCAGCGTGAGTTCGACGGTGTCGGCGGCAGTGTTCTCCTCGACGCGCGCGACGCGACGTGTTCCGGGGATAGGAGCGATGTCGTCACCGCGGGTCAGCAGCCATGCCAACGCGGTCTGTGCCGGGGTGGCTCCGATCTCGGCCCCGATCGCCCGGACTTCGTCGACGATGGCGAGGTTTCGCGTGAAGTTCTCGCCGGTGAAGCGTGGGTTGGTCTTGCGCCAGTCGTCGTCGGCGAAGTCGTCGACCGAGCGAAGCTGGCCGGTGAGCAGTCCGTGGCCGAGCGGGGAGTACGGGACGAACCCGATCCCGAGCCTGCGCAGGAGCGGCAGGATCTCCTCCTCGGGGTCGCGGGTCCACAGCGAGTACTCGGTCTGCAGAGCAGCGATCGGGTGGACGGCGTGGGCGCGGGCGATCGTGCGTGGGCTTGCCTCCGACAAGCCGACGTGCCGGATCTTGCCCGCGGCGACGAGTTCGGCGAGTGCGCCGACGGTCTCCTCGATGGCGGTGTCGGGGTCCACGCGGTGCTGGTAGTAGAGGTCGATGTGGTCGGTGCCCAGCCGCCGGAGCGAACCCTCCACCGCCGCACGGACGTTGGCCGGGCGGCTGTCGATGACACCGGGCCCGCCACCGAAGTGGGAGACCAGACCGAACTTGGTGGCGATGACGACCTCATCGCGGCGGCCTTTGATCGCTCTTCCGACCAGTTCCTCGCTGTGGAACGGGCCGTAGATCTCGGCGGTGTCGATGTGGGTGACACCGAGGTCGAGCGCACGGTGAATGGCACGGATCGACTCGTCGTCGTCCAGGCCTCCGCCGCTGGTGTAGACACCGGCCATCGTCATGGCGCCGAGTCCGATCCGAGAGACGTCCAGTCCACCGAGAGAGACGTGCTTCATTCCTTGACTCCTTCACGAGGTCGCCGCCCCCAGGGCCAGCGCGATCGCTTCAGGTAATCGGTCGGAGAAAGCACCGGGAAGTCACGGCCGGGCGGTGTACTGGCAGCACACCTCCCGTCCCGGAAACAGCACCTAGCCTGAACGCGTGGACAACCGTGACGAGGTGAAGGCGTTCCTGAGCTCGCGCCGCGCCAAGGTCACGCCCGAGCAGGCCGGGTTGAACAACCTCAGCCGCACTCGCCGCGTGCCGGGCCTGCGGCGCAGCGAGGTTGCCGATCTCGCCGGTGTCAGCGTCGAGTACTATGCCCAGTTAGAACGCGGGAATCTCGCCGGTGCGTCGGAAAGCGTGCTCGACGCGCTCGGCCGGGCGCTCCAGCTGGACGAGGCCGAGCGGGAACACCTGCTCGCACTGGCTCGCGCCGCCGGTCCCGCCCGTCGCCCACGCCGTCGCGCGCCCGCTCGGCCGGTGCGAACCAGCGTCATCCGCATGCTCCAGGGCATGACCGAGGTTCCAGCGATCGTCCAGAACGGGCGCCTCGACGCCCTCGCGACCAACCGCCTCGGTCAGGCCCTCTTTGCGCCGGTGTTCGCGCGTCCGGACCGACCGGTCAATCTCGCGCGGTTCACCTTCCTCAACCCAGACGCGCGCACGCTATGGGGCAACTGGACAGGCGTTGCCGACGACACCGTCGCGTTACTGCGCACCGAAGCCGGCCGCTCTCCCTTCGACACCGGGCTCACCGACCTCGTCGGTGAACTGTCGACTCGCAGTGACGACTTCCGCGTGCGCTGGGCCGCCCACGACGTGCGGTTGCACCGCACCGGGCTCAAACACATCCAACATCCGGTCGTGGGCGCGCTGCACCTGTCATACGAAGTCATGGAACTAATCGCAGACCCCGGTATGACACTCGTCGCTTACACCGCCGCCGCCGGATCGGCCGACGACGACGCCCTTCGTCTGCTGGCCAGCTGGGCCGGCACCCACGAGGCGGCCGAGGCGTTCGGCGCTGACAGCTGACCGACCTGACGGCCCCCACTGAGGGATCAGCTCGCGACGAGCACCACCAGCGTCTCCGGGCGGACACCGTCGTACTTCATCGCCGCCGCACCGGCGTCGCTCGTCATGATCGCCTGAAACGCATCCATGTCGCCGACCTCCATGCTCAGCCCAACTCGGTTGGGATTCGACGGGTCGACGAAAGTGCAGATGTCCTTCGCGACCGAACCGAACACCTCGGCCCGCTTCGGTGACGACAGCCAATGTGCGACATCGTCGACTTCGTGCGTAGCGATCAATTTCGGCATGAGAACCCCCGCTTCTGGCACCACCCGATGTGGGCCGGGATGCGGACGCTACTCAGCTCGAGTGAGAAGCGTTTCGGGCGACACGGCATACCGTCGAGAACCCACTGATACCGACCAGGTCCGGCTCGTTCGACGGGTGGGACAGGTTGCGCTGGCCACCGCCGCCGGCCAGGTGCCGGCTCAGGACAGGAGTCGGCCCGCGTCCGACACCCGCGCATCGCCGTAGGCAGGCTTCACCCAGGCGAGATGACCGTCCACGACGAACGCGGTGTCGGTGTGACCGCTCGGTCCGGTAATGGTCAGGCCATCACCCTCGATCGCGATTCGGTACAGCGGCCCGTCGCGACCGAGGTCGTCGATTGATCGATCGAACAGTCCTCGCCGTTCGTCCGGCACGTGCATTCGGGTCGCGCAGTGGAACACGATGCGAGTGTCGCCGGCCGGGATGCTCTGCGCCCATACGGTACAGACTTCGACGGCGTCGCCGGCCAGGATGCTCACCGGCTCGCGGGCGGCCAGGTCGAGGGCGGCCCGCATGAGCTGGGTCTGCTCGACGTTCTCCGGCCACACGAGTGCTTCCAGCCAGCGGCGGTCGTCCTCGTTTTCGGGGTCGAGGGGATTCAGATCGACACCGGTCGTCGACGCGAGAACCGGGACGGCGTCCAGATCGGGAGTGGGGCTATCACTTCGCCACTCGGTGTCGAGCTGAATCGGGGAATCATGGTCGCCGAACGAGTCGCTGCCGAGGTGGTAACCGTAGCGGGCTTGGCGCAGTAGCAGCCCGGCGCTGCTCCCGACCTCCAAGAGGTGTACGGGTCGAGGGCCGAGGTGAGGCGCGACTGTGGCCAGGCCGAGCCGCAACCCCACGGCCCGTTGGACGTGATTGGTTTGGACGAGCCGCGTCCGGAGGATCTCGCGCAGTTCGTCGGCGTGCTCGTGCGCGAACCCCTGCAAGGCGACGCCGGCTCGTTCGTCGGGTGTGCGCGCCGAAGGGCCGTGTAGGGACGGGTAGTACTCGCCCAGCTCGTGCTGCGCACCACCCAACAGCAACGCGTGAACGGCACCGAAGAACGCGAAGGTCGGGCCTTGTCCGGCGCGAGCGTGAGCCGCCAAGGCCACCAAGAACGGATCAGCCGCCACAACGGCGGAGAGGCGACGATACAGCGGCGAACTCCAGAACTCCTTCGGGTCCACGAACGCCGCTTGCACTGCTCGCAAGTCCTGCACCCGAGCATTATTGACCGATGCCGGACGGCAGCACCCCGGCGCACTAACGTCGGGAATTCCCAACGCCGCGCCGGCAGCCGGTGCTGGGCTCGCCGCCAACCGCAGAGCCGCTACGGCGTAACTGTGGCCGCGAAGATGTCGAGGTTGTAGGGAGCCGGCGCCGAGACCCCCGTCCAGGTCAGCTCAGCTGTAGTCGCCGTGGACGCGATGCCGTTGTAGTCGCCGATGAACGGGCGGAATCCTGATCCCGACGGGACGCCCCACTGCGACGGGTCGAACCCTTGCGCGGTGATCCGCGTCTGCCGCCACGTGGTGCCCCCGTCGCGGCTGGTGGCGTAGGTGACGTCGACGAGGGCGTTGCCGCTGTAGCGCCGGTCGTAGAAGGCGAGATCCAGCCGTCCGTTCGGCGCCGCACTGATCTCGCCCTCGAATTGATCACCGGCGCCCGGAGCGACCGCGACCGGAGCGCTCCACGCCGTGAGGTCCGAGCCGGGCGCCGACTGCACGTAGGTCTGGGCGTAGTTCCCCTTGATGTCGGCGTACGTGACGTAAAGGCGGCCATTGGCTGGGTCGAACGCGGGAGCCGGGTAGGTTCCGCCGGCGCGGAACTGGCCGCCGGGGATGTTGAAGCAGGTCGGTGGGAAGACGCATACCGGGTCGGCGAGCGTGGTGAACGCGTACGGCGTCGACCAGGTGTTGCTTCCGCGGGTCAGCTTGGTCACGTACAGGACCGTTCCCTTGTCGCCCTGGATCGAGTTGTCGAAGGTCAGGTACGCGTTACCGTGCGGATCGGTCACGACCCGCTGGTCCTGGTTGTTGCGCACGGACCCGGTCGTGACCTGGCTCAGGCTGAACGATTCGCCGCGGTCACGGCTGATGGCGATCATTACCGGTGAATGTGAACTCTTCCCGTTGAACTGGGCCCAGGTGACGTAGATCCATCCGGTGGCCGGGTCGACGTGGATGTTCTCGTGGTCCGGGAACTGGCCGTTCGAACCTTTGGAGACGCCGTTGCCGGTGAAGGTCGAGATCTGGGTCAGGCCGGTGTGCTGCCAGGTACGGCCGCCGTCGTAGGAGCGGTTCAGCAGCAATGCGATCTGGAACGGTGAGGCGACGTTGAACGCCTGGCAGACGTAGTAGGCCACCGAACCGTCCGGACTGAAGGCGATCGTCGGGTCACCGCCGGCGTCGTACGCTCCGGTGCCGGCCACGGACGGATCGTTGGTGTACTTGGTGACGCCGGGCAGGAATCCGTCGGGAAGCGTTGCGGTCCAGGTCTTGCCGCCGTCGAAGCTGCTGTTCACCGCGCAGCCGTCGTTGTAGTTCCAGTCGTTGGCGCCGGTGATCATGTTCAGGGGGTTCGCCGGGTTCACCGCGATCGGGGTTTCGTTCTGGGACAGCACGTCCCCCGACGGAGTGCTCTGCGAAACGTCGATGACCTGCACCGCGATGGGGGCTGCGAAACTCGGCGGCGCGGCCACGAGCAGACCTGTTGCAGTGATCGTTGCGGCGAACAACACCTGACCAATGCGGCGCACGGCTACCTCCGGACGGTGACGAGTCCGACAGGCGGGAAGCTACTCCGCCCGGCGGGCTCGGAGAAGGTTCAGGGTTGGGAGTGATATCCGACCGCGACCAATGACGACGCGCGGCAAACCGGATCCACGAGACGTTGACCGCGGTGCCGCCGCGATAGGGCGCTTGCGATGATTGTCAGGACGGCCCGATTTGGGCGAACCCGGCGGCGGGGAGGCAGGCAGTGCTCGGCGGCGCAACGTTGACATCCGGTCTGACTGGCGTGCAACAGAACCATTTGTTGCAGGCGCGGCAGATGCAGGCCTTGTCTTTCATCGTGCACATCCCGCTCGTCTGTTTCGGAATCGCGTTTCCAGCGATGATCTTGTTCATCGAGTGGCGGTACCTGCGCACCGGTGAGGACGTCTACCGGACGCTGGCTCGCCGGTGGACGAAGGTGCTGGTGACGCTGTTCGCGGCCGGCGTCGTGACCGGCACGATCCTCAGTTTCGAGATGGGCCTGTTGTGGCCGGATTTCACGTCGACGTTCGGCAGCGTGTTCGGGCTGGGGTTCGCGATCGAGGGGTTCTCCTTCTTCCTCGAGGCCATCTTCATCGGCATCTACGTCTATGGCTGGGATCGGTTGTCGCCGCGCGCGCATCTCCTGGCCGGCATCCCGATCGCGGGGGCCGGCGTCCTGGGGTCGCTGATGGTCATTTCGGTGAACGGCTGGATGAACCATCCGCAGGGCTTCCGCCTGGTGAAGGGCCAGGTGGTTGACGTGCGTCCTTGGCGGGCGTTGTTCGGCAACGGCTACTTCTGGCACGAACTCGTCCACATGTACTTGGCCGGGTACATCGTCACCGGGTTCGTCGTCGGCGGCGCCTACGCGATCGGGTGGTTGCGCGGTCGGCGCGATCGCTACCACCGCATCGCGCTCGCGGTTCCGCTGACCTCCGCCGCAGTCGCGGCCCCGTTGCAGGTTCTCGTCGGCGACTGGGCGGCGCGGGACGTGGCGAACCAGCAGCCGATCAAGCTGGCGGCGCTGGAGGGACTGGGCGCGACCACTCACGGCGCGCCGATACACCTGTTCGGCTGGTACTCGGGGGGCCACGTCAAGTACGGCATCGAGATTCCGCGGCTACTGTCGTTGCTCGCCTTCCACAGGGTCAACGCCACCGTGACGGGCCTGAACTCCGTTCCCACGGACGACGTCCCGCCGGTCAACGTCGTTCGGATCGCGTTCCAGTTGATGGTCGGTATCGGCAGCCTGCTCGCGCTGCTTTCGCTGATCTTCCTGATCCTCCGGTGGCGGCGCGGGGGGCTGCCGAGTTCGCCGTGGTTCTACCGCGCGGTGGCGCTCGCGGGGCCCGCCTCCGTCGTCGCTCTGATCGCAGGGTGGGTCACGACCGAGGTCGGACGCCAACCCTGGGTGGTCTACCGGGTGATGCGGACCGACCAAGCGGTTACGTCGGCGTCCGGCATTCCGGTGAGCTACGCGATGCTGGCCGTTGCCTACCTCGTGCTCCTCGCCGCCATCGGATGGGCTCTGCGACGCCTTGCATCCCGGCCGTTGCCCGAGTCAGTGCCGATGGACGCTCCGGCGGGCTGAGCCGTGCTCGAGACGATCGTGCTGCTGTTCGCGCTGACGGGCCTGGTGCTCTACGCCGTCTTGGGCGGCGCCGACTTCGGCGCGGGGTTGTGGCAGTTGCTGTCCGGGCCCGGGTCGCACGGCCGGACAATCCGCGATCACGCCCACCACGCGATGGCACCGGTATGGGAGGCCAATCACGTATGGCTCATCTTCGTACTCACCGTCACCTGGACCGCCTTCCCGCTCGCGTTCGGTTCCCTGGCCTCGACGCTGACCATCCCGATCTCGCTGGCGGCGCTCGGCATCATCTTCCGGGGCCTGGCCTATGCGCTGCAGTCCGCTACCGACATCCCGCGGGAGCGTCGCATCATCGACTTGGCGTTTGCGGCGTCGTCCATTCTGACCCCGTTCATGCTCGGCGCAGCCATCGGCGCGATCGCGTCGGGCCGGGTACCGCCCGGCAACGCCGCCGGAGACTTGGTCACGAGCTGGGTGAACGCCACGTCGATACTCGCCGGCTGCCTGGCGGTCGGCATCGGCGCGTTTCTGGCCGCGGTTTACCTTGCCGCGGATGCGGCTCGGCTTGACGAGGCGGGGCTGCAGAACGCGTTCCGGTGGCGGGCGCTGGTGAGCGGCGTGATCACCGGTGCTCTCGCGATCGCCGGTCTGCTGGTGATGCGCGAGGACGCGCGACACGTCTATCACGGCCTCACGAGCGGATACGGACTAGCCGCGGTCATCGTCTCCGTGCTCGCCGGCGTCGGCACTCTCGCGCTCGTCTGGCGTTCGCAATTTCAGCCGGCGCGCGTCACCGCTGCCCTCGCCGTCGCTGCCGTCGTCGCCGGCTGGGCCGCCGCACAACGCCCGACCGTCCTGCCCGGGCTGACGCTTCACCAGGCCGCGGCCGGCCGCGACACTCAGATCGCCGTCATCGTCTCGGTCGTGGTCGGCGGCGTGATCCTCGCGCCCTCGCTCGGCCTGCTGTTCCGGCTCGTCCTCACCGGCGGATTCGACCCAGGCCCCGAGCGACTTCCCGGATCGGCGGCGCCCGCGGGCACCGCGCGAACCCGGCCCGCCGCCCGCCACCTACGTCCGGGTGCCATCTGCCTGCTCGCCGGGTTCGTCCTCCTCACCCTGCTCGACAGCCCCACCGCCCACGTCTTCGGAGTCCTCGCCCTGCTCGCCGCCGCTCTGCTGGCCTTCGCCGCAGCGGTGCCGGACGAGCCGGAAACAACTCCGTCGAACACAGGGTCCGATCGCAGCGAGACAGGCACGGCACCATAGACGAGCACCGCCGAAGGCGGCCGTCAGGTCGACGAACGGGTCCGCTCGTAGTGCCGGCGGGCCTTCATCCGGTTGCCGCACACGGCCATGGAGCACCACCGCGCCCGGTTGGGTTTGCTGTGATCGACGAGGAAACGGGCGCAATCGTGGTTGGCACACGGACGTAGCCGGCCGGGGCTGAGGCGTCGCAGCTCGTCCCACGCCAGGACGGCGCGCACGGCGAGCGACCGCGAAGGCACGACGTCGATGTTCCAGGTAACGCCGTCACCGTCGATGGCCGGGACGGACCGAACTCCGTCGAGCAGCGGCTGCAACGAGGCGGCTTCCGACTCGCCCCGCACGAGCGCCTGCAGCAGCTCCCGCGCCGCCAGGACGTGCCGGCGCTCGGCCGGCGTGCCGGAGCCGCCGTGCGCGCGCAACCACTCGGGCGCCCCACGTGGTTCGAGGAAGTCCTCCTGCCCACCGTCGACGATCGGCGTGCTGTTGAGCAGATCGAGGAGAAGGGCTTCGTCGGCCACCGGCTCCGTCATGGGAAAGATACTAACCGCCAAAAGACGCTTGACAAGTTAGGTTCGGACGGCGTTCTCTTCTAACCGTCAAATCGCTTGAGAGAGGTTAGGATGACGTCAGAGACGCACTATCGGTACGCGACCATCGACGGCCAGCGGTTGTTCTACCGGGAGGCGGGCCCGGTCGACGCGCCGGTGATCGTCCTGCTGCACGGCTTCCCGACCAGTTCCTTCATGTTCCGCGACCTCATCCCCCGCTTGGCCGGCGACTACCGAATAATCGCTCCGGACCTGCTCGGCTTCGGCCTCTCGGACGCGCCGCCGGTCTCGGAGTTCGACTACACCTTCGACGCCCTCGCCGAGCTGGCCGCCGGCCTGCTCGCGCAGCTGCGGGTAACGCGTTACGCGATCTACGTGCAGGACTACGGCGCCCCCATCGGGTGGCGGCTCGCGCTGCGCTCCCCCGATGCGATCACCGCCATCATCACCCAGAACGGCAACGGCTACGACGAGGGGTTCGTCGAGAGCTTCTGGAAAGACGTTTGGGCGTTCCACCGCGACCCGTCCCCGGACAACGAGGCGGGCGTGCGAGAAGCCCTCACCCTCGACGCGATCCG
>Ga0136846_1223706_pt1 | contig 10337 bp, 9 predicted proteins | sample HopSoiMetagenom2_FD_96841 | JGI IMG/M metagenome (GOLD analysis project Ga0136846, IMG submission 96841) | Grasslands soil microbial communities from Hopland, California, USA - 2 Assembly 2016 (version 4) | ecosystem: Environmental > Terrestrial > Soil > Grasslands | place: USA: Hopland... | reverse complement strand
GATCGGCCGGCCCGCGTAGGTGTAGCTCCCGAAGAGGTGGTCGTAGCGCCGGTAGGCCCAGTCGACGTGGACGTCGAGGACGGGCAGGTCGCCGCTCCAGTGGGAGAGGTGCAGCTCCCAGGCGCTCTGCAGCCAGCTCGTCGCACCGAGGCCGACGTTCGGGAGCATCTTCTGCCAGCTCTGCACCGCCCAGTAGGAGCCGTCCGGCGCCTTGCACGCCGTCACGAGCCAGGCGAGCGTCGGCCCGTCGTACTTGCCGCACGAGAAGCCGCCCGTCTTCCAGTACTCGCTCGCCGACTGGGACGCGTGCTGGAGCTGCTTCGTCACCGGGCTCGTCAGGTAGCCGGGCGTGTACCTGATCTTCGAGAACTCGATCCTCAGCTTCTGGACCGACGGATCCTGGTTGTAGTACTTGTCGAAGCCGCCGGAATAGTCGAGCTTCAATGCAACCTGCTCGACGCCGCGCGTCGGCGGGATCGCGTTGATCGCGCCCCACGCGAGCACGTGCACGACCTTGCCCTTCGAGGTGTACGTGAGCAGCGCCTCGCCGTTGCGGTTGACGCCCAGCTCGAGGCCGGTGACGCTGCTGGTCGAGATGACCTGCGACGCAGCCGCCCCAGGTGCGTAGACCGCCGAGGCGAGAGCGAGCAACACGAGGATTCGCCGCATGCGACCACTCTTCGGCCGCCGCGCCCGGAGGCTCGATCACTCGGACGGGTCTAGTCCACGTCGCCCAGCTCCTCCGCGACCAGAGCGAGGGCGTAGAGCCGCCAGGCGAGGTCGAGGTCGCGAGCGAGGTTGATCACCGTCTCGCGGACGAGGGGCAGCTCCCTGGCCTGGAGGGCGAGCGAGTCCAGCCCGGCGGCCAGCTCGTCACGCCGCCCCTCGCTCCAGAGGTCCGCCGCGAGCGCCTTGACAGCGCGGTCGTCGACGCCGAGCTCACGGTGCGGGTCGCCGCCGGCCGCGACCAGCAGGAGCGCGCGCCGGCGTGCCTCGTTCAGCTCGGAGTCGGCGAGGTCGACCGCTCCGCCGGCGAGGTAGGCGAGGACGGCCTCGGGGTTGCCGAGCTCCCCGCGCTCGAGCTGGACGAGGACGTCGGCAAGCGGGTCCATGCGCCAATCATCGCGTGTGCGAGGAGGACGATCAGGGCACCGAGCAGCGTGCCGCCGACGACGTCGGAGACGGTGTGGTCACCTGCGACGACGAGCGCGGCGGGAACGAGCACGACCCACGCCGCGGCGGCATATCGCACGCGCGGGAAGACGTAGGCGACGAGCGCCGCGAGCACGACGGCCCGCGCGCTGTGGCCGCTCGGGTAGGAGTGGTCGAACGCGGCGACGTGGACCGGACGGATTCCGTTCGACCAGTGGACCTCCGGCCGCCCCAGACCGAGCTTGCCGACGAGCTCGGCCGCGTTCGCGCCGAGCCACGCGCCGAGCCAGACGACCGCCGGCACGACCGCCCCGCGGCGCGCGAGCACCGCGCACAGGGCCGCGACGACGAGAGCGGAGACGAGGAACGACGCCGGGTAGAGGTACGCGTCGAGCACCTTGACCCACCAGACGGCGTCGAGGTCGAACGGCCGCCAGAGGCCGGTGCTGTGGACGATGCCGCCGTGCGAGTGCGGGTCGAGCCCCGGCATCACGTGGTCGATCGCCCAGTCGTCGATGCCGGTCATCGCGCCGGTCACCACGAGGACGGTGAAGACCGCGAGGGCGCCCCCCGTCAATGCGAGCGCGCGCGCCATCGTCCGCGGACAGTAGCTTGCGCGAATGGACGAGCTCGTCGAGATCCGCCGCTCACGGCGTGCGCGGCGCTGGACGCTCACCGTGCCGTGGGGCGATCGCGTCGTGCTGACGGTGCCGGCCGGGATGTCCGAGGTCGATATCGACGAGGTGCTCGCGTCGCATCGCGACTGGATCTTGCGTGAGCGCGCCGCGCAGTCGCCGCGGCTCCGACTCGACTCGCGCCGCGTCTCGGAGGCGGAGGCGCGCGCCGCCGCGCGGGAGCTCGTGACGATGGTGCTCGAAGAGGAGGCGGCGGCCCTCGGCGTGAGCTTCGGGCGGGTGCAGATCCGCGACCAGCGAACGCGCTGGGGCTCGTGCTCGTCGCGCGGCACGCTCTCCTTCAACTGGCGGCTCGCGCTCGCGCCCCTCGAGGTGCTCGACTATGTCGTGGTCCACGAGCTCTGCCATCTGCGCGAGCCGAACCATTCCGTGCGGTTCTGGCGTCTCGTCGCCTCGCGGCGGCCGGGCTGGCGCAGGCAGCGCGACTGGCTCACGACGCACGGGCCGGAGCTGCTGGCGTTCCGGCCGAGCGTCTAGAAGGGGCGACGAAACGCCGCGTAGAGGAGCGTCGCGACGCCGGCGACCGCGGCGGTGGGAGTGAGGACGACGAGCACCACGAACGGCATGGTGTGGCGATGGTTGCCGCTCGTCTGAACGCGTAAACGCCCTGCTCAGAGGCGGCGCCGGGGGCGAGACTAGTATCCGCGCCGATGGTCGCGGTCCCCGCCAGGGCGCACGTGAAGCTCCGGCAGCTTTCGCTCTCGGGCTGGGCGGTGCCGCTCGTGCTCGTCGGCGCGGCCGGGATCGTCGCGCGCGTCTGGGTCTACAACTCCGTCCTCGGCGTCCCGAGCTCCGACGACGCGCTCGTCGGCCTGTGGGCGATGCACGCCGCGCGCGGCGACTTCACGACCTTCTTCTGGGGCCTGCACTACGGCGGCACGCAGGAACCGCTCCTTGCGGTGCCGCTCTTCCTCGTCTTCGGGAGCAGCTGGCTCGCGCTCAAGATCGTCCCGATCATGCTCTCCGGCGTCGCGGCGATCCTCGTCTGGCGCGTCGGCCGGCGCATCCTCGGCGAGTTCCGCGGCGCGGTCGCCGGCGCGCTCTTCTGGATCTGGCCTCCCTACAACCTCGACAGCCTGTCGCGGCCCGGCTTCTACGCGGCGAACGTCTTCTACTGCGCGCTGCTGATGCTGCTCGCGCTGCGCATCGTCGAGCGGCCCGATCGAATGCGCGTCGGCCTCTTCGGCCTCGTCTTCGGCCTCGCCTACTGGGAGACGTCGCAGATCGTGCCGATCGCGGCGCCGCTCGTCGCCTGGACGATCTGGAAGCAGCCGCGCGCCGTCCGCCACGTCTGGATCGCCGCGCCGCTCGCGGTGCTCGGCGCGCTTCCCTGGCTGATCTGGAACGTCGGCCACCACTTCGGCTCGCTCGACATGCTCCAGTACGGGGTGCAGTCGTCGTACTGGCACCGCGTGCGCATCTTCGTCTCGCCGCTCCTGCCGATGACCAGCGGGCTCCGGTACCCGTTCACACAGGTGCCGGTCCTGCCCGGGCCGCTGTCGAACCTCGTCTACGTGCTCCTGCTCGCGCTGTTCGTCTTCGGCTTCGTCAAGACGCGGCGAACGAACGCGTCGATGCTCTACGTGATCGCGATCTGCTTTCCGTTCCTGTACGCGATCTCCGCCTGGACCGTCGAGTCGAGCGATCCGCGCTACCTGATCATCCTCACGCCCGTGCTCGCGCTGCTGCTCGCGCAGTTCGCGGTCCGCCCGGTCGTGGGAGTCGCGCTCGTCGTTGCGGCGGGGGCGCTCTCGGTCGCCGGGCTGCACACGCTCGCGCACAACGCAGAGGTCGGGCAGGCCGCGAACCCGGGGCCGCCGCGGGACTTCGGGCCGCTGATCCGCACGCTCGACCGGCTCGGCGTGCACGATGTCTACAGCACACACTGGATCGCGTATCGGCTCGCGTTCGAGACGAACGAGCGGATCATCGGCGTCAAGAACGACTTCTCGAGCGTCACCTTCGCGCACGGCCAGGCGCAGCCGGCGAGCGGCTTCATCCGGTACCCGCCGTACGAGCGCAAGGTCCGCGCCGGCCGGCACGCGTTCGTCTTCTACCGGGGCGCGCTGCCGTCGATTCGAATCGTCAAGCCGCTCGAGCGGTACGGCTACGAGCCGCACCGGGTCGGCAACCTCGTCGTCTACACGCTGCCGCGCGGCCGGTAGCCGACCGCCCACAGGTTCCCCGCCGGCACGCTCAACGGCAGCGACGCGACCGGCCCGAGCGCCCGCACGAGCGACGCCGGTGCGCGCGCCAGCCGCAGCCAGTAACGCACCGGATACCTGTTCACGAGCCCGTGCACCTCGACACGCTCGAAGCCGGACCGCTCGAGGAGCGCGCGGAGCGTGGTGCGATCGAAGAGCTGCAGGTGCTCGATGTCGTAGATCGGCGAGCGGCGCCCGAGCAGTCGCGCCGACCAGGCGTGCCGGTCGTGGCAGACGAGGAGCAGGGCGCCGGCCGCCTTGAGCAGCCGCCGCGCCTCCCGACAGACAGCGAGCGGGTCAGGCAGATGCTCGACCGTCTGCAGGCAGGTGACGAGGCTGAAGCTGCTCTCGCCGAACATCCCCGCCTCGAACGCCTCCTCGCGGATCGCGTCCCGGACTCGCGCCAACGCCCCGCGGCGAGCCGCGTCCGACGGCTCGAGCCCGACGACGCTCGAGAACCCGAGGTCGAGCAGCCGCTCGAGGAACGCGCCGTCCCCGGCGCCGATGTCGAGCGCGCCGTCGCGGTCCGGGAGGTGCGCCGTCAATCTCCCCACGAGACGCGCGTACGTCTCCGCCGCGTAGTGCGATTCGCCGCCGGCGTCGAAGTCGGCATCGCGGTACTCCCGCAACAGCTCGTCGTCTGCGGGAGCCGGGCTCGCGTAGACGAGCCCGCAGCTCGCGCACGTCACGAGCCGCCAGTGCATGAGCTCGGGCGGCTTGCGCGAGGCGAAGGAGAGCCTGCCGACTCGCGACGCGTCGAAGCTCTTCTCGACCACGTGTGCCTCGGCTCGGGAGCCGCAGAGCGGGCAGGCGCGGTCGGCCGCGGCTCCGATCACCGGTACCGCTCGCGCACGCCGGGGTCGCTTCGGAGCCACTCGGCCGTCCGCGACAGCCCTTCGTCGAACGGGACGGCCGGGCGCCAGCCGAGCTCCCGCTCGATCTTCGAGACGTCGGCGACCCAGACGTCGACGTCCCATGAGCGGTCGGCCATCGAGCCCCACGACGGCTCCTCGGTCACGCCGAGCACGCGGCGCGCGGAGTCGACGGCGTCGGCGAGGGTCATCTGGCAGCCGCTGCCGACGTTGTAGACCGCCCCCGCCCCGGGCGCCGACGCCGACGCCGCGAGCCGATACGCGTCGACGACGTCGCCGACCCAGACGAAGTCGCGCGCGACGCTCGGCGATGCGAGCGCCGGCAGGGTGCCGCGCAGCCCCGCCTCCACGAGGGCGGGGACGAAGCGGCCCGGCTCCTCCCACGGCCCGTAGACCGAGTACAGGCGGAGGGTCGTGACTGCGAGTCCGCGCTCGCGCGCGACACTCGAGGAGAGGAGCGTCGCCGCAGCCTTCGCGACGCCGTAGACGCTGTTCGGCTCGAGCCGCTCGCTCTCGGCGGACGCGTGCTCCTTGAAGCCGTACTCCGACGAGGAGCCCGTGTTGACGAGCGTGGCTGCCTCGGTGCGCACGAAGGCGTCGAGCACGTTCGCCGTGCCGAGCACGTTCGTCTCGATGATCTCGCGGGCGTCGGCCTGCCACGAATACGCGCCGCGCGTGCCGAGGTGAAAGACGACGTCCGGCCGCACACCGGCGAAAGCCCCGGCGACCGCCTCGGCGTCGCGAAGGTCCGCGTCGCGCACGTCGACCTCCGCGGCGATCTCGGCGAGGCGCCAGCAGTCACTCCCGTGACGGACGAGAGCGTGAACCGCGTCCGCTTCTGCGAGCAGGCGGCGGACGAGGTTCGCGCCGACGAAGCCCGCGGCTCCGGTGACCAGAGCACGCACGAAGCGCCTCAGTCGTCTTCGGTCCGCGGCTGCGGCCGGTTGACGACGCTCTCGACGATGTAGGCAGGGCGCCGCTTGACCTCCTCGTAGATGTGCGCGAGGTAGGACCCGACGATGCTGAGGCAGATCAGCTGGATGCCGCCGATGAAGAGGACGACGAGGATCAGGGTCGTTATCCCGCGCGGCGCCGCGTGCGGGTCGGCGATGCGGAGGACGATCGTCACGATCGCGGCGACGACCGACAGGCCGACGGTGACCAGCGCCAGCCAGGCGATCAGGTTGAGGGGCGCGTACGAGAAGGAGACGATCGCCTTGCGCGCCCACCCGACGTTGCGGCGCAGCGAGTTCGTGGTCTCGCCGTACGGCCGCGCGGGGCGGACGTATGGGACGCCCGTCTGGCGGAAGCCGACCCAGGCGCGCAATCCGCGCAGGAAGCGGTTCGACTCGGGCAGCGCGTTCAGCGCGTCGACGACACGTCGGTCGAGCAGCGAGAAGTCGCCCGCGTCGACGGGGATCGAGACGTAGGAGAGCGAGCGGAAGACGCGGTAGAAGAGCTTGTATGCGAGCTGCATCGGGAGCGTCGTCACCCGACGCTCGCGGACGCCGTAGACGACGTCGTAGCCCTCGCGCCAGCACGCATAGAACTTCTCGATCAGCTCCGGCGGGTCCTGGAGATCACCGTCGAGCAGGACGACCGCGTCACCGGTGGCGATCTCCATGCCGCTCGTGAACGCGCTCTGCGACCCGAAGTTGCGCGTGTGGTTGACGACGACGACCTTCGGGTCACGCTCGGCGAGCGACGCGAGCACCGGGCGTGCGTCGTCCGGGCTCGCGTCGTTGACGAACACGATCTCGTAGTCGACGCCGAGCTGCTGGAAGGTCGTCGTCAGGCGCTCGTGCATCTGAGGGATCGCAGGCGCGTCGCGGTAGCATGCGATCACCGCGGATAGCTTCGCGGTGCTCATAGCCGTTCGGGCACGGAGACGAGCGCGCTGCAGGTCGCCACGAGCCTGTCGACGGACAGGCCGTGGGTCTCGTTGAGGTACGCCTCGCTGCCCGAGCGGCCCGGCTCGAGCCCGCGGACGCCGCAGCGAACGACGCGGCACGGCAACCCGTGCTCTGCGGCGATCTCGCAGACGAGCGAGCCGAGCCCGCCGTTGACGTAGTGCGCCTCGACCGCGACCGCGGCGTCGAAGCGCTCGAGCGCGTCGGCGAGGTCGTCCGCCGGCGGCGGCGAGACGCTCGCGGCGACGACCACGGTGGCGTCGATCCCGATCGCCGCCAGCGCCCCGGCCGCGGCGACGGCGTTGCGCGCGATGCTGCCGGTCGTGACGAGCAGCACGTCGCCGCCCGAGCCGATCGTCTCGGCGCGGCCGAGGCGGAAGCGGCCCTCCAGGCCAGTGACGCGCGAGCTGTCGTCCTTCCCGAGCCGGAAATAGACCGGCCCCGGTAGGTCGTGCGCCGCGCGCAGCGCCGCGCACGCCTGCTCGAAGTCGGCCGGCGCGATCACCGTCATTCCGGGCTGGGCCCGCATGACCGCCAGGTCTTCGAGCGCATGGTGCGACGGCCCGTTCGTGCCGTAGTCGAAGCCGCCGCCGACGCCGACCACGCGCACGGGTAGCTGTTGGTGGACGGGGCCGTTGCGGATGAACTCGTATGGCCGCAGCGTCGCGAACGTCGCGATCGAGTAGACGTACGGGACGTAGCCGGCGTCGGCGAGGCCGGTCGCGACGCCGACCATGTTCTGCTCCGCAACCCCGACGTTGAAGAACCGGCTCGGGAAGCGCTCGGCGAAGGGCTCGACGACCGTGAAGCCGAGGTCGGCCGTCAGCAGGACGATGCGTTCGTCGTCCTCGGCGAGCTCGACGAGCGTCCGAACAAATGCGCCTCTCATCCCGCACCCGCATGCACGCGCTTCAGGCCGGCAACGCAGACGGACGCCCGGGCAAAGCCCGGACGTCCTGACGTCGGCGCCGACAAGCGGCGCCTCATCCCGCCACCTCCGCGAGCGCGAGCCGGTACTGCTCGTCGTCGAGCGGCAGGTAGTGCCATTCGATCCGGCTCGTCATGAACGAGACGCCGTGGCCGAACTCGGTGCGGGCGACGACGACGCGCGGTGCGCGGTCGCGCGACGGCTCCTGGAGCGCGGCGCGGCAGGCCTCGTGATCGTGGCCGTCGACCTCGCGCGGCTCCCAGCCGAACGAGCGCCAGCGCTCGGCGAGCGGCTCGAGGTCGAGCACGTCACGGGTGTAGCCGAGCGCCTGCTGGCCGTTCGCGTCGACGATCGCGACCAGATTGTCCAGCCTCCGATGGCCCGCGAACATCGCCGCCTCCCACGTCGATCCTTCGTTGCACTCGGCGTCGCTGAGCAGGCAGAACACCCGGCGGCCGGAGGCGTCGAGGCGGGCGGCGAGCGCGGCGCCGCACGCGGTCGAGAGACCCTGGCCGAGCGACCCGCTCGTGAAGTCGATGCCGCGCACCTCCCGCTCGGGGTGCGTGCCGAGCAGCGTGCCGTCGCCCGCGAACGTGTCGAGCTCGTCGTCGCCGAGCAGGCCACGCAGGCGGAGCGCTGCGTACAGCGCGAGCGCGGCGTGGCCCTTCGAGAGGACGAACCGGTCGCGTTCGCCGTCGTCCGTTCCGACGCCTCGCAGCACCCCGCAGTAGAGGACGGCGACGAGGTCGGCGATCGAGAGCGCCGATCCGATGTGGCCGACGTTGGCGCGCTTCGACTGCTCGAGCACGATGCGCCGAACCTCGCGCGCGAAGACCTCGGGCTGATCCGTCATCTCGTTCACTTTTTCACAGCCCGCACGGCGTAGACGGCGAGCGCCGGCCGGCCGAGGGCGCCGGCCGACTCGACGAGCGGCTCGAGCGCCTTCAGGAGCCGCGCCGCCGGCTCGGGGCAGAAGAACGGGACGAGACCGGCGTACAGCCGTGAGGCCGGGCGAAAGCCCGCCTCACGCAGCCAGCCGTCGATCACCGTCGAGCGCCACGAGCGCTCGCCGTGCGCGCGGTGGTAGGCGGACGCGCGCTCGATGACCTTCAAGACCGGGTTCCATCCATTCGGCTCGATCACGACGACGGTCTCGGCGACGCGGCCTATTGCCCGCACGAGGCGCGCGGGATCGTCCGCATGGTGGAGGACGCCCCGGGCGACGGCGACGTCGAAGCGCTCGAGTGTCGCCTCGAGCCAGCGCGCGTCACCGACCTCGAAGCGCAGCTCCGGGTGCCGGCGCGCCGCCAGCTCGATTGCCCCCGGCGACGGATCGACTCCGACGACCCGGGACGGGCCGCCGCGACGTGCGAGGTCGGCGGTGTACGTGCCGTCGCCGCAGCCGACGTCGATCAGGGAGCGGCCGGCGAGGGGCACGAGGTCGAGCGTGGCGTCGGTCAAGCGGTCGTTCGCCAGACGACTCGAGAGCGGCGCGTTCGTCGTGTAGCGGTATCCCTCGTTGAGCGCGACGTCGCGGTCGAAGGGCTCTGGACCTGCACCCACCCCCGCTGAGTCTAATTTGCGGCCGTGACGAGGCTCACGGTGATCGTCGTGCTCCTGACGTCGGCGGCAGCCGGCGCAAGCGCGGCGCTGTCGTCGCCGGGCTCGGAGGCCGTCGACTCCCGTCTCTGCCCGTTCCCGCTCGGCGTCACCGTGAGCCGCACGGCGAGCTCCGATCAGGTGGCGACGGGCGTCCTCCACTTCGAGCTCACCGGCCCGACCAGGATCACCTTGCACAACAGGCGAACCGGCCGCACCGCGGTGCTGCGATCGCCGGGACCGTTCGCCGTCGACACCCGGACCGGAAGCGTCACCTTCCGCGGCCGCCACGTTTGGTACTGGTCGACGGGGAAGCACGTTCCCTTCCTGTCCACGACCGGCACGGGGAGCCTCCGCGCTCCGTCGTACGTGCTCTCGCCGGGGACGGCGCACGCGCGAGTGATCGATCCGTGCGCGCTCGTCGCTCCGTCGGCGCCGTCGACGAGGCCGCGGACGACGCCGGCCCCGTGGCGACTGCCTGCCTATGCGCTGAGCCAGATCGGCTATGCACGGCTGACGCCGCTCGTCGGCGCCGTGACGCGGCACGACCACGTCCACCTGGACGTGATCGTGAACGGCCGGCCGATCGTCGTCCCCGGCGGGGTCGGGATCGCCGAGCCGGTGGACACGGGGCCGTGCCCGCCGCTCGGGGGCAAGAACGGAGACTGCGCGACGGGCCGCGGTTTCTTCGGCCGCGTTGCCAACTCGCCGCTCCATACGCACAGCGCGAGCGGGATCGTCCACGTCGAGGCCGACCGGCCCGGCGTCTACACGCTCGGCCAATTCTTCGACGAGTGGGGCGTCCGCCTCGACCGAGGCTGCGTCGGCGGCTACTGCTCGGGCGCCGGCGGGCAGCTCCGGGTCTATGTCGACGGCCGCCGCCGTGCGGGTGATCCGCGCCGGATCGTCCTCACCAACCGCCGGGAGATCGCCGTCGTCTTCGGCAGCAGCCGCGTCCCCGCGACCTACGCCGGCGG